>FUFK010060746.1_pt1 | contig 46678 bp, 76 predicted proteins | sample 1021851 | NCBI WGS metagenome assembly FUFK01 (sample SAMEA51879418, study PRJEB19060) | metagenome
CTACCTTGACATGGTAGAGGTCGCTAGTTCGAATCTAGTTACGCCTACCAGATTCAAACCCTTACAGACACCAGTTTGTAAGGGTTTTTTAATGTCTGCACGTTTTATATTGCGCTTATTAACTTGTGCATTTTGTGCATTTTGTGCAATTATGAGCGATTATAAACAATTAATTACGCCAAGATTACGCCAACATGAAACTACCAAAACCGCGCAAACGTGGTGACGCTTATCGCATTGAGATTATGATCGACGGCAAACGCCAGTCAGCNACNCGNGATACTGTGCGTGAGTGCGAGCAATGGGCTGCCAGTAAACTACTCGCTGCAAAAGCTGGTCACAAGTCCGAGATAGATGATAAGTCGCCCATGCTATTAACCGAGATTATGACAATACACTATGAGCGANTGCGGCGTAAAGAAAAAGGCGCCAGTTACGACGCTCAAATGATGCGGTTATTAAGACGTGATTATNCNTGGCTCACCANTTTNCGTGTTGTNGATATNACACCGCAAGTATTGACCAAATATCGTGATAGTCGATTACGCCAAGTTACGCCAAGTACGGTTAGNCGNGANTTTAGTTATCTATCNAGNGTNNTGNGTTANGCTGTCACNGATTTATTTATCATNCCGCATAATCCATGNCATGACGTTAATAAGCCAAANGANAGNAAGCCAAGACGCAGNCGNATCNACCAGAGCGAACAGGAAGCTATCATAGCCGCTTGTCACTTTGAGATAGGGCAAACGCCTACCGATACCTATCAATGGGCAGGGTGGCTATTTGTGTGGGCGTTAGAGTCCGCTATGCGTCGTGGTGAGATAATGAGCATGACGTGGGATAATGTGCATGATAGATTCGTGCATCTGACAACGAGTAAATCAGGTGATGCGCGTGACGTGCCAATCAGTCCGACGATGCGATTATTGCTTGATAGCGTGATCCGTGATGACGGGTATGTGGTTGACGCTAAGATTGAGGGTATTGATACCGCTTTTAATCGAGCATTAAAAAAGACTGGCATCAAAGATTTGCAGTTTAGAGATACACGGCATGAGGCTATCAGTAGATTGGTTAATACCAAACGGCTGCCTGTTGAGATACTGGCTAAGATAACTGGTCATAAAAAACTAGAGACACTGCTCAACGTCTACTATAATCCGACCGCTGACGAACTCTATAATAGTATGTATGGGAATTAACTCAAATTTTAGGCACAAAAAAAGCCCAACTACTAAGGATCGCTTAGTAGTTGGGTTAATTAATGATGGGCTTATGCAGCTAAATCTAGCTATTGAATAGCTCTCGCTCTTTTTCGCGACGCGTGACCAATCCGCCAAATTTTTTGCCGTTATCATAAACCCATCGCCCAAACTGACCGGACGCGCCTTTGTAGTCGCCGGCATTGAGCTTGCGTAGCAATGTCGATTTACTGACCTGACCTTCGCCAAGATTGTAGATAAATGAGCATAGCGCATCAAACTGGCCTTGCGTTAGATCGACTTTGACCAGTCGCTTAATTACTGGGTATGTCATACGCGCCAAATCATCTTTGAGTAACTGCTCGGCTTGTGCGCGTGTAATTGTCAGTCCAGGATAAACTTTAAGACCACCTGCTGCGCTAGTATGACCATAGCCGATAGTCCAAACGCCACCAGTATCTTGATATGCTTTAAGCCGCAAGCCTTCGCTTAGCTTTAGATGCTCGATGCCTTTTTGTGACATAACGCGATCTAGCGTATCTGCCTTGTCATCGACATCTTGCCCATTAATCGACCAACCTGTTAATGCTGCTACAAATAATTGCAGCTCACTAGCTTTAACAACGCTTAGCACTTGCTTAGCGCCGTCAACTTGCTTTTGAGTCAGCTTGCCGCTGTCTTGGTTGTCTCGTACCCAGTCAAAAAATTCGCTGTCTTTCATTTATTCAGCTCCAAAAAAAGCCCCATTAAGGGGCGTGTTTATTGCATTTACTTGATACTTTGCGTACTTGCATATATGCGCTATACCTAGTGATTAGTAGCAAGGATAGCAGCCAAGCAACAAAGCCTAAAAATCTTGCGAGCGTATAACCCCAATGGCCTTGATAACCAACTGTATGCAATGGTGGGTATGACGTAATAGCCGATAAAGCTAAGAATCCATACACCGCCCAGCTTAAAGCTCCAGCACACACTAAAGCCAACTCAAGTATCGGTGTATAGACACCATCATCAACAACGCGCATACGTGTCAACATGACAACTAAGCCCAAGATGACAGCGCAGACTGCCATCGTTAAATCAAGATAAATTGGCGCTATCATCACTGCCTCCTTTTTTGTAAGCTGTGTCAATTTTAAAATCATCGTCTATCGATGTGTCAAAGCCAGTGCGTTTGCGTACCGCTTGATTAAGTGTTTTGTTTATGCGCTTTTGATTGCCGATCCATACCATTGTACCTGCCACCAATGGCGCACTAAACAGACCTGCTAACAATGCAAACAACGGCAAAGCCTCTGACTGACCCTCGCTGAATGAGTTGACTGCTAAGCTCAAAGCAACGCCGCTAAATATTCCGATTAATGCTTTTGCTAGACTTGGATAATAAAAGCGCACGTCAATCTCTGGGATTTTGACAAAAGCCGCGCACAGACCACCTGCTGTCGAAAAAACCCATACACCTGTCCAGCTCAGCAGAAAAGGTGCGGGCAATACACGCGACTCGATAAGTTGCTCGGTCGCCCATGCACTGATTGGATATGATGCAACTAGAGCAGCTACACAAGCCCACCATAGCTGCCAAAACTTAATTTTAAGCATCTAGCCCCCTCAAATTTTAGATAATAAAAAACCGCCCTTTAGGGCGGCTCTTTACTTATTGTTTGTTATAAAACCAGCTTTTCAATCCATTCATCAGTTGTTCTATTTTTGACCATAAACACAATTTTTGCAGCTTCGTCAGATGCAGGGTCGTCGCTATAAACCACGTCAATTTTAGCAACGTCGTCAAGATTCGGCTCGCCGTTCGTCAAACCACCTGTTGCCGCTGAAAATACATACTCATGTATGCTATCTCCGCTTTGCAAAGCTTCTGGCGCTTCGATAGTGCCTCTTGCTCTTGAAATTCTATCCCATGTTGCATTTTGAGTACTTGAGTAACCCATTCGATAAAATTCAGGGCTATTAAAGTTTGAAGTTTGTCTTAACATTACGCGAGTCGGTATTTTTTCATCTAAACTTGGGTTGTTGCTATTTGGAACCCACGAATAATGAGTGTTGTAATCTCTACGCTCAGACCAAGACGGAGCCATTTCTTGAATGATTGAAGTTCGCCCTGTTTGAGATTTACTAGCTGACCTGACGTTTGTACCGCCTAGTTTTAACATCATCCAAGGCTTGTTTCCCCAATCCATATTTGGGGGCACAACATGCCAAGAGAATCCCTCCATACCCCATTCCATGAGCAAGCCCGTTTGCTTGATTAGGTTTTTCTGTAGCTGCTTAGTCTGTGTCATAGTCGGGTCGCGTTTATACAGATTCATAACCATCTGCATACCCCACCCTTCACGCCAAATCGCGCAATCAGCGTTTAATCTATCACCGTAGTCATAGTTCTTGTAACCGCCGTAATGCAGGATTTTTAAGGGCAGCATGTCAGGGTAAGCTTTGTTGTATAGATTCAACTCTTTGTAAGTTGACATCTTATTGCCATCGATTGTAAACCCTCCTTGAACACCACCTGACGCCTCACCTGTACCCTCACCCTTGCGCTGAAAATCAGAGCTGTTGAGATGACGTTTGCCACTTATTGTTGCTGTTGTGTCGTCAGCATCACTAGACACAATGTTTGCTACAAAATATTTAGCGCCAGCGGGTTTTATTAAGACACCGTTTAATGTCCAACTCTCTTTTGCATCAGTGTACGACACAATCTCAACGATGTTTCCGTTATCATCTAACCAGAATCTTTCAAAAAGCGTGTTGTTGAACCCAGACAAATCAACTGCAAAATAATTGGTTACATCAATCAGTGTCGTGTGACGAGCTTGACTGTCAGTTGTGTCAATGCCGTTTGTAGTATAATGACCCGCGACCGTAAACGAATCTTGCCACAGTATCGCGCTTTCTACTACGTGCTTATCTGATTCTGATAAATTTAAGGACTCAGCTGCTAGCGCAAAGTTCTGGTAGTGGTCATGCGCATATGTACCTTTTATTGATATTGCTGATATGTTCTCCATTGCACCTGTTGTACGAAGGGTACGCACAAAATAGTGAGCATTTTCGGGCACTACTATGTCGCCGTTTAATACGCCACTACCATCATCGGCATCAGGGCGGTTTATATAGACAGGGTTGTAATCTTCGTCGTAAAACGCATATCTGACATTGACTTCACCAAAACCCGCTAACGTCAACTTACTAAAATTATGCACGTCGATATAGCCCGTGTGTCTATACCTGTCGCTTTCTGTCGTAAACTGACCCAGTGACTCAACAGCCCCTATTAGCGCCGCACCGTTGTATAGTTCCGTGCTACCAACCGGTGTTTTATCGCCTTTCGCTAGCGGTATGGCGATATTGTTAACTTGGGTTTTAATGTCCGGACGACTTAAAACGTAGTTCATCACTTCTTTGTTGCTGATATGGTAAGGTGCTTCTTTTGCAGGTAATAACGCAAGCAAAGTATCTTTATTAACTTCTGACCCTTCAAGAAGGTCAGTAACATCAATCATCGACAAATAATCGACTGTCAGTTTTTTGCCAGCCGCCGTTGCCGCATCTGCATAAGTTTGAAGTATATAAATCTCATAATTATCAGGTAATGCTTTTTGATACTGTTCAACTTCAATCCACTCATCAACTGGCGGATTGTTTATAGTAATAAATCCACCTGCCATGCGATTGTTGCCAAGCTCAATTTTTTGACAGTCCGCATTGTCAACTTTAAAGCGCGCTTTAAATAGATACTCATGTCCCGATATCGTAGGCGTTGCGTGTACGCCGCCTGAGCGTGCTGTAGTGGGACTGTTTGTGACAATCAAGTTATCTGCGTCAACGGTAAGGGTGCTGTTATACTCCCCCCATTTGTGTGAATCATCAATTTTTGATGTCAAGCTTGTTAGCGTGATACTTATGTTTTCTGCGATGGGTACACCCACGCCAAAAATACCACTCGAAATAGTATCGATAATATTGAGCTGGCGGCTACCGTCCGCCGTCGCCTTAAACTTAGCTAATTGATTAGCTGTGGGTATTTCAGCGCCAAACGCAGCTGTTAGGTCGATTACGGATAGGTAATCAACTTCAATTGACTTGCCCTCTGCCGTCGCCGCGTCTGCATATTCATGCGAGATTAAAAATCGTCCCGAAGACCCAGAACCCGCAGTCATGACGCCACTTAGCTCTACCCATTCGTTAGCGCGCGGGTTATCAATGCTTATGTACTTTTCGGCAAAGATTGTGCCGGAGCCAGCAACTACTTGTTTACACAGGGCGCTATCAACTTTAAAACGTGCGCTGACAAGATATTTATTGTCTTTTTTAGCTGTAAATTTTTGAAACAGATACGCGTTTAGTTTGCTGCCGTCTGCTGAAAAGCTAACAATTCCGTCTGCATAAGTAAGTGCGCTTGCATATTCTGGTGACCACGCGTCTTCATAATTTGCAAAGCCGCCGTTTTTACACTCGTTTGGTAGCACGATAGATATTGCTTGATCTACCGCTTTGTCGGTATAGCTTTTAGCTACCGCGACTGGATTGTATTGCGACTTAGTAAACGTAGTCCCATCATACAGATATATGCCGTTTTTATCCGTCGTATCATTTGTAATCTCAACAATAGTTTTTGCTGTGATATTTGCTTTATCTGCTGTCGCTGCTGCTAGCGTTGGATAGCCGACATGACCGCCTGATTTAACAATAATGTCAACAGCATCAGCAATAGCCTGCTGTACGGTTTTAATAGTTCTATCGCCGACGGTCACATCACCTGACTCTTGCGTAAACACAAGCTTGATAGCGTCAAGATAATCAAGATAATGCTGCAAACTATGCGTGTCAGGTGCAAGTCTGCGAGTAATTATGGCATCCGCAGGCTCAAATAAAAAATCTCTAAAGTCTTGCATATCAACTCTAAACTCGACTAGCTCTTGCACGATGTCTGTTGCTGTTTGTTCTATAGCCATTTTTTTAAGCTCCAAAAAAAGCCCTCGTAATTGAGGGCGTGGTTTAAATTGATTTAGGTTATGAGTCCGTTGATAAAATCTTTGTCGTTTTGGTAGTACCGGTCATCGTAATTTGTGCATAACAGCTTGTTTGTCATGCCGTCAGATGGGTCTTTTTGACTCACAAGATAAGCATCTCGCACCGCATCTGTCTCAGCGACGATTTGATATACCGCTTGTACTACGCTGTCATAGCCTGTGCTAATCTCACCTGACGGCAGCCTTGCAAGCACTACGCTATAGTCATCGCGCTTTGTGACTGCGATTGACTCAACGCCATTGTTAATCGTTTGGATAAACAGCGTATGAGGAACTGACGGCTCGATAGACACTGGGTCTGTCGTATGCAATACAATATCNCCGCCGATGGTTTCAATACTCTCAACGCTGCCCTGCTGTACATCTGCACGTAATTGGTCAGCTACCGTAATGCGATTGGTACGCACGACAATATTACTTTCATCACCTGCGACAAACTCACATGACTTATAAGCATGACGGTCTTTGTTATACATTCGCATCATGTGGATATGTGCTTGCACCTCGTTACGCACACCGATCAGCTTATCCTCATGCGGATTAACAATGGCGTCATTTGGATAGCTCATAGTAATCACTGCGTCATCAACGGGGTCGGTATATTCGACTTTAACGCCGTCATAATCGTTTGAAATACCTAACGATTGTGGCGCCGTGAATTTATCGGGCAAAATATTGTGACTGTTAAAGACGGCAACCGATGCCGGTACTTTGCGCTCAAAATCAAGCATAATCTTATTGCCCTGGCGCTTGGCTTGACTAAATACCGCCTTAGCAACTATCTGCATGGTTTCCTCGGCTGACAGATTGTTATCGTCAAACGTACCGCAAAACTGCGAGCATTTATCAGTACCAAAGTAAGCGATCTGTGCGTCAATCTCTGCTTTAATCTGTGCAATATCGACTTGTGATAGCTGCAAGTTACCAATTTTTGGGTCAGTCGCTATATCGCGCAATATGTCATCAGCGCGATTAGATAGCTTAGGCAAGCCGCTTGTTGCATCGGTGACGTAACGCTGCACCAATAGACGCAGTTTTCGTTCTTTGAGTGATAATGCGCCCTCAGTTGCCAATGTCTTGCTGATAGCGTGAGTAACGCCTTTTGGGTAGTCGGCATCAGTCATCGATCTCACGCCATAAAAATCCTTAACTTTTAACTCGTCAACAATACCGCCCGAGCTATCTGTTACGACGTTTGATGTTCGCGCAATCCTAAAACGCAGTCGCTTGCCTTTGCTAAAGTTGGGGTTGTTGATGGCAACAGTTTTATTAGCTGTTGAGCGTATTTTGTTGTCGCTGCTATCGGCAGTAGATAACTCATAGCTTGCATCAGCATTTTGACCGCTAAATGTACCGCCTGCCTGTTTGGTCTCCCATGTCATGCCATCGCTGTTGGGTGACTCGATGCTAAATTGCTGAGTGGCAAGCGTGTTGGTAATCGGGTTATTATTAGCATCGACAATCTCAGACTCAATCACGCCATACAGACGTAATGCTCGCCACCGTCCACTTGGTTCACTATCATATAGGCCATTGGGCGCTGTGATGTTGACGTACGCGCTATCATGGTCTTTTAAGTCCGTATAAAACCAGCCTTGCCAAAAAGCATTGCTTTCAGTCGACAGCGTGACTGCGTCAGACTCAACGGTTAGATCGACGTTATCCACAAGCGACTGCCAGTCATCATTGATGGCAACAGGATTGGATAGCGTTATCTGTTTTTCAGTGACGGTCAATATCTCGTACTGACCGTTTAGCGTGTAAGTAACATCAGTAACATCAGGCTCTACGCCCTCTGTGATGCCGTTTGCTGATGCTAAATTATCAGCACCTTCAATCAATATCGTGTCACCGACTGCAAAGTTATTTCTAAAATCGGCATTGCTTGACGTCTCGATAATGTTTGGGTTTTTGAATGTGGTTGCGACTGTCAGATAACTATCAGGTGCTTGTAGCGTTTGGCCATTGACCGAGGTGTATCGCTTAGCAATCATACGTGACCATGCCGCCTCATCGGGCGTAAACGCTGTGCCAAACTGAAACGCAGGTTCGTCATTTAATGTGGTATCAGGGTCGTAAACCAACACGCTGGAGCCAAACACTTGATTAATAGGCGTAGTATCGTCAAACGCATCAAAGACATGATGGCGACCACGACCAATGCAGAAATAGGACATTTCAACTTCTTTATGGTCGATATATACGCTATAAGTGACCGCTAATAAGTCAGGCACACTATAAACTGTACCGTAAATATCAGGTATGCGACCACCAAGTCTTTGCTTGTTGGTTCGAGCTGCCAAAGCATTGTTAGGCGATGGTGGCTGATTGGCTGATTGATTAGCAATCGCAGGGACTGGCATTAAAAACGCTACAGCAACTGATACAAGGACAGACAATCCAATAACAACCCACGAGAAAGGGTCTAAACCCATCGGCTTAACAACCGCATAAATACGGCCATGCAATCGCATAACCTTGTCAACATCGTCGGGTGTTTTCGGTGTGACTTCATCAAGCAAACTGCCATGATAAAGGCGTACACTCTCCGATAAGCCGTTACCACCAAACGCTTGCTTTAATAACTGCTCAACATCATAACCCGTGTAGGTTTCAATGTTGTTTTGCGGATTAAAAATATCACGTATCACTACTAACTCAATCGAGCGTCTAAACAGGTTCATAATACGTCACCCTCTCAAATCCTTGCATTACAATATTAAGTGATTGCCAGACAACGCCATGCGGCTCTAAGTGCAACACACGCCCATCTAGCCATAAACCTACGTGCGCCTTGCCCTTGTCTCTAAATAGAACAATCGTGTGCTGTGTTGGCTCAGTGACCGGCACAAACTGGCGTAAATTTCTGGCATTAAAAAAGCCGCTTGTTAGCAGCTTGTTTGATATATCAATGCCGGTGTAGTGCCTGTAAGCATCTATCAAAAAATGCTCGCAGCAGTATTTGTCAGCATCGTATTTGATAGCGTCCCACATTAGACAAAACCTCGTAGCGTTGGGTAATCATCAAGATTGTACGTCTCACCTGTTTTAGTGAGGTTCATCTGCTTAGCACGGCAAACAAACACAGCGCCCTCACGCTTAGGCTCATAATCAGTGACTTCTAAACCTAAAATAGTAAGCTGTGGTTTTGACAAGTCGCTAAGGTTAAACTCACGATAATTCAAAGTAGGGCGAATATGCGAGTATTGACTTGCCCTAGCAGCGTCAAGTTCTTTTGGGAATGTCTCACCTAAGTCGCCAACGCCGATAGTTATTTCCTGATCCAAGTCATCGCTATTCGTGCCTTTTTGGATTGTCAGCGGTACATACTCATAAGCGTAAGCAAAGCCAACCTCATGCGTCACTGTAACGCCGTCAGCATGGTTCTGCACGATACGGTAAACCTTTGACCATGCAGGGTGCGAAATCTCTACACACTGCAATCTAACGTCATCAGGATTGCCTGATAACCAAAAATTATAATCAGGCATTTAAACTCCCTAGCGCATCTGGCAAATCTTCATTGACCAGTTTTTCTAGCGCATTGGTAAAGCCTGAAATATCGCCACCTGTCTGCTCGTAAAGCTCAATAAACACCTTGTCCTGCTCTAAATCTAGCGGCTTTGGACGGCAAACAAGGTTGATACTAAACTCAAAAACACCGCCACCTAACGACAAGGTGGACGGCTCACCGATAAAGCGACACTCATACCATGCCAAGTCCGTACCATCTAAGATAAGGCGCATTGCAAACGCACGGGCGCGATATACACGCCAAAACGCTAAGATATAATCTTGATGCTGTGCCTTGTGCCTAAATGATACTGGCGTTTGATGTGGCCTACCAACACCGCCTAGACGTTGACGCGGCATACCGTTTTCATACTGCGTGGTAATAACGTCATTGCCAAGCGTTGGGTTATAGCTGTCACGTAACGGACAAAGGATTAGCTTTGGTAGTGTTTCTATATCTGCCATACCTATCTCCGTCTAGGTGCTTGTATATTGCGATTAAGTTGCTTTGACTCGTAGCTGTTAGGGTTTTGCAGGTTTGTGAATCCGCGCTTAACTTCATTGCGAACGTCTGTGATCGTAATCGTCTGACCGTCATCACTAGCTGTCACCTTAGCTGATGAGTTATTAATGATATTAATACTCACATCACCACTAACCTTGTCACCTCGGCGCATCGCATTAAGATTATCAACACCAATCCGCTTAGTCGCTGCCGCATCAAACACGTACTCTTGACCGTGTACCGCCCCAGCGATTTGATTAACGCCTATGTTGCCAGTGTAGCCGCCTTGTTTGAATCCTTTAGGATTTAACGCCTGAATAGCAGCGGGTATGACCCCAGTTTGCAATGTAGTGGTAGCAACGGCTGGTAAGTTGGCAGGAAATGGCGCACTACTCCANGCCTTAGCAATAGCCGTAAAGCTAGCTGATTGCGCTTGCACAAAGTCATAAGCCTTTTGCACTGCAAACATGGCTTTGTAACCCTTGCTTGTCTCACCTAACGCCATNCCAAACATAGCTGCGATTGAGCCGACTGTCTGCGATTGTTTTTGTAGCTCTAAGTCTCTAATGCTTTGATTGTAGTTTTCGGTCAACTGTTGACGTGATGCCTCAGCCTGAGCTTTTTTATCGGTGTGCAATCGCTCGTATTCATCAACAACTGCCATTTTCTCTTGATAAGCAAGGCGTAACTTCTCAGCCTCAGATTGAGGTTGGTTAATATCAAGACCATTAAAAGCTGTCTCTGAGTTCTCTGTGGCTTTCTTTAGTTGAGCAAAACGCGCTTGTATAGCGAGCGTTGTCCCTGCTGCCATATTCAACCTTTCAAGCTCAGCTACCATTGCTCGATACTCGTTTAGTTGAGCCTCGCTAGCGCCTTTATATTTACCAATGCCAATATCATATTCAAGGTCGGCTAAGTTGCTGTTATTACCAAATAGCGCAATCTCTTTTTTAACACGATCAATACCAGCTTGCACCGCTTCAATCGCACCCTCAGCCATTTTCTGCGCTTCGGTTTTGACGGCTTTAGTTTTTGAATTGATACCACTAATGTAACCATCGCCCAAATCTTTACCTAGTTTGATGGTTGCTTTGGCTGGTGAATTACTTTGCTGTCTTTTTCTGACCGCCTCAATCGCATTGCCTGCCATTGTGGACGCTGCACTGACCACGCCTGAGCCGATTGACTTGATACCATTGATAAAGCCTTGGATAAAGTCGCGGCCTATACTGTATAAGCGCTTGCCGTAGTTTTTGATAATATCAAGGATATTACCCATCATATTAGTAACGATACTAGCAGCAGTTTTTAAGCCGTTGCTGATGATGCTAGGTATGGCTTTAAAATCGCCTGATATGACAGCCTTAATAACATCAAGAACCGTTGACACAGTGTTTTTAATGAGTGCAAAACTACTACTAAACAATGTCGCTACAAGCTGCAATGCCGTGCTGACCGTGTTCACAATGCCGTTAAAGCTAGTCTTAAAAACAGTCCATACAACTTGCAGCGCACCGCTTGCTATCGTTTTAAACGACTCAAACGTACCTGAGTACAGCTCGCTCATTAAAGTTAGGTATTCTTTGCCAGTGTTCCAAATAAATGTAAATATCTCGGCAATATCACGCCCTGCTTGCTGCAATGGCTCAGGTAGTGATCCAAACTTACTTTTAATCCATTCATTTAGCTCACTTGCTTTCTCTTTGACGGTATCCCAATTTTGATACAACAATACCCCAGCGGCAATCAATGCGCCTATAGCAAGCAATGGTAAGGCAAAACCGCCTGATAACACTGCTAGCCCAGCTTTAGCAGCAGCAAAACCAACCTTTAAGCCCTCAATGGTAGATTGAACCGCCATGATGCCATCAGCGAATAGCTTTAGTCCGACGATAGCGCCAAGAAAAGCACCACCAATCGTCACAATCTGCTTAATTAGTTCAGGATTTTCAGATACCCATATACTCATCGTAGCGATAAAAGGCGTCATGGTCAGCAGCAAATCATTTAATGCTGGTATAAAAGCATCGCCAATACCAGCAACTACGCCATCAATATTTTGCTTAAATAGCTTCATCTTGTTTGCAGATGTTTCACTGATCTTTACAAACTCTTTATCCATTGAGCCAAAATAATCTTTGGTTGTGTTGGCCGTTTCACCAAGCATCGCCCAGTTATTTTCTAATACGCCTACACTACCAGCAAGCATGGTTAAGTCATCACCAAACTCTTTACCGATAATCATAGCGTTTGTACCGATGCGCTCTGACTGGTCTAGCTTATTGATAGCCTCTAAGTAAGTAATAATCGCTTGCTTACCATCGGTTGCGACCAGCTTGCTAAACTCGTCAATATCTAAGCCTAGTTTTTCAAACCCTTTAATTTGCGACTTTGTAGCGTTATCTAGTGTTGAAAATGTAGTTAACAGCGAGTTGACCGCCGTTGATGCAACTTCGGCAGGCTTACCCATGGCAATCAATGCACCGGTTAAACCTAAAGCTGCGTCCTCTGACAAGCCAAAGACTTTTGCCACGCCACCGACACGCTGTAATGAGTCAATGAGCTGTGCGGCTGTGGCTGGTGTGTTGTTCGATAGCGTGTTAATTGCATCGCCTAAGCGATCAATATTCTCAATAGGGATTTGGAATACGTTAGCAATCTTTGCCATGCTGTCAGCGGCTTGCTGTGCGGGTATATCGAACGCTACACCCATCTTTGCCATAGTCTCAGTAAAACCAAGCAAATTCTCTTCGGCAATACCAAGTTGTCCGCCTGTAGCGGTTACGGCTGCCAATTCCTCAAACGTTTGCGGTATCTGTGTGGTCAGCTCTTGCAGCCCTTTACGCATATTGGCCAAACCATCCTCAGCTGCAAAATCAACTGTCTTGTTGATTTCGGACATAGCCGTTTCCCACGACTGAGCCTTGTTGATGGATAGTCCGATCGCCCCTGCCAATGCCGCACCTGCCACTGCCGCCGCCTTAGCCATGCCGTCTAGTGCTTTTTTGCCACTAGCTGCGGATGCATTAAGTCGGTTTGTGTCACGGCTTGCTCGGTCTGCTCGGTTGCCCAAGTCACCTGTATCATCTGCCGCCTGGTCTGCTGCACCGCCAAGCTCACGTAACTGTTTTCTAAGCTCCTTAATGCGAGCCTCAGCAGCTGCGCTATCAATTACGATGGATAATCTACTTTCCTGCGCCATGATAGCGACCCCTTTATTTTTGGCATAAAAAAAGCCTTACAAATTAATGTAAGGCTCTCTGTTTCTACTATTTTGTTTGGCTGTTATTGACCTAAACGTCTAACCGCCTCGTTGATAATACTAGGTAGTTGCGATTTATCCGCAAACTGCACAACATCAGCTATGTTTTCACTACTGACTACAGCGTGCTGCTGAGGCACAAAGCCAATATTTGGCTTACCATCATAATTAAAGCTTAGCATCATACGATTGTGTTGTATCATGCTAACGATAAACGCTTGGCATATTTCCTCAACATCAAACGCTGGATATTTCGGCAAAGGACTACCACTATCCACTATTGCTTTTTGCAATGAGTACACATAGTCCATTACCTCATGCTTTACATTCATAATGTACTGGTTATGGGTAAAGCTAGATATTGGTGTTTGCTCTACATTCAAACTCAGAATTCGATCATGAATATACTCAATAGCTTGTGATAGCTGCTCAAGCGTCAAATCCTTAATGTGCTTAACACCAAACTGCTGATGCACTATCTTGTAAGCCTCTGGGTACATAATCCCTGACTTTCCTACTAGCTTATTTACGGCGTTTCGCAATGGTAGTGTCTGCTCCGCTGTAAGTTGGCTGCTCTGAACTTTTAGCTCTCCAGTTACCAACTTGTCAAAAGTACGAATTACAAGTAAAGCGAACTTCGGACTTATCCACATAGCATAGCGGTAGACTATTTCTTTGCAAGCGTAAGTACCTCGCTTATCCCCACCATTAACCTTTCTTAATACCTGTGTAGTCTGCAAATTTGCAGAAATCTCTATCTCTTTTGCTAAGTCACTAACTTCTTGATTACGAACAAAGAAGGATGGTTGGTGCTTCTTATCTCCACCGCTAGCTTTATGCATATCGTTGAGAGAGTAAAGCCCATCAACCATATTAATCACATGGTCAAGGATAGTGATTTTTGGTGCGCAAACTGTTAAACTAGACATACTAATACCTCTTGAGAGTTGTGTTAGTAGCCTCATACAATACTTTCGACGGTCTGTATGGGGCTTTTTATTGCCCTGCTGATATTGTGCTTTATCAGTAAAGCAGGTATAGTCTATATCACTAACTCAATATATGCAACATCAATAAAGCACATAAGGTATTAATCATGAGTAATAAAATCGCACAGGTTAATTTTAGACTACCCCAGTCACTAAAAGACAAACTTGAAGAAGCCGCAAGCATTAATGTTCGCTCAACCACTAGCGAGATTGTTAATCGCCTACAAGCATCTTTCGATAATGAAGTTAAGCACGGCGACATAAGGGACGTATATAACGAATACAACCAAGCTAGGCTTAATCTTATCGATGCAATAAATCGTGATGATTTAGCATTGCGAGATAAGGCGTCGCTTAATATGTTTGGTCAGCCATAAATCCACTCTGCATATTTGCAGACTGCACACTACATATAGCCTACAAATAAAAAACCCACCGATTAATGGTGGGTTTTTCTTATGGATGCAAGTTCCTTATTTAGCTTTTTTCATGCAGTCAATATAATACTTAGCACTAAACTCTTGAATAGCTTTCTGCTTATACTCATCTGTTGAGTAGCCAAAAGAGCTATAAGCATCATTTGTCATAGCGATAAGTACGGGGTCATTCCCTGCAATTCTCATCATTCTAACAACGTTAGCACCAAGTAAGCGCGACTGCATAATAAGTGACGCCTTCTCTTTAATATCAATACAATATTGTTCTTTCTCGTTTTGCGTCGCTGCTTGGCTTGTGCTTGCTGCCGTAATCATTAATACCGCTAGAAAAATATTTTTCATCTTATTATCACCAGTCAATTAAAACTCAACTATAACCGATTATTGCCGGATTAACCATCACCCATAAGCTAGTTGTCTTTATTAGCAGCTCTTTTGTTACCTTCCGCAATCTCATCCATCACCAAATTATCAAGCTCAAAAATAATGCTATCTAACACACTGCGAGGCACGTCAATAGGATGCACATTAACCACGTCCGTGATGTTCTTTACGCTTATCGGCAATGGCTGTCCGTCTGTATAGTTACGGCCTCTAGTGACTAAGTAGAACGTCTGTATAACTTCTTGAATACTAGCATCATAAGACGGCGGCTCTGGCACATCAAGCCCTAAATGCGCCATGACCTGCCTGTCAAAATCATTTAACCCTGCGTAGTCTTTTTGGTAGCGGTAGGCTTCAATGGCTTTTTTTTAGTCTTATCTGCTTGATCTGCAAACTCCTTGCTTAGCTTTTGAAACTGCTCAAAGATATGGGTCGCAAACGCAAGGTTTTCTTCGTCATCACCGATAGACGCGCATAAGGCTGTAAAGTTATCGCCGTTGATGGGTGCAATCTCGCCGTCTTCCGTTTCAACGTCCCATTCTGTGATTAGATACTCGCCGACTAGGTATAGCATCGCTTCGCCTGTCGATAACTCATTCTCGTCAAAATTATCTTTTGATAGCGCATCTTTGGTGACCTTTTTACTACCGCCCTGCTCCTGTACCTTAGTCATAGCAGCGGCAAACGCTTTGTCTTGACCGACACGCAAGGTCAGCTTAACAAGGCCTTTGTAGTCAATCTCGCGCTCAATAGCGGCAAGGTTTTTAGGTTTTAAGTCTTTTAGTTTAATAGCCATGATAAATCCTTATGCTGCTGTGCGAGTAATAGTAGGTGCATCGGCTGGAGTATCGGCAACAACGGTATAGGTCAAGTCGGCGATTAATAGCTCCGCGCCTGATGACGGAATATCGCCACTGATTTGACACTTGGGTATTTTTAGGACGTAGGTGTCAGTAGTATTAGGGAATGTTAAGGTCACCTCGATACTGATTGGCGTGGCTGTCATCTGCTTGTTAAGGATAGCCTGCGCTTTTTGACCATATTTAAGCGTCAATGAGCCTGTCATGTCAGCCATCATTTCGGTCAGATCATCACCATATAGTCCAGCACCCAAGCAGTTTTGACGCTCGATGTTGTTTGTCAGCTCAAACCTAAACGCTGTGGCGCAAGCTGTGCCTTTGGTTGTCACACCATCAATCTTAATGTCGGTCACGTTAAGCGAGGTAACCTTAGGCGATACTGGCGTAGATGTCGGACTAGACACATAGTCTGTAATAGCGTTTTCATAGCCTGACCCCATGAACCCAAAGGTTAATGACGCATAGCCGCCCTCTGGAATATCAAGGGTAAACGTATTGACGCGGTTTCCTGCCCAGTAGTGATATTGCCCGATATCCGTATGAGCTTTTGCTAGGGCAAACATGGTGATAACGTCACCGCCAAACGTCAGTGTATCTTGACCAACTTCGGGCGCACCTACTTCCCATGCGTTACCTGCGGCGGCGGCCATGTACTTGTCGTAAGTCCCTTTGATAAACTCGCACTCAACATCGCCTGACGCATCAGCACTAATAACAGCACCAGGCGTTTTGAGTCGGCTATCGTTAATCGTCTCGCTATCTAGCAACTCAAACGTTGAGTTTAAGCTATCTGTTTTACGTGGAAAGGTTTCCCAGCCTGTTGTTGGCTTTACTTTAATATCAGCCTGTACAGCACTGTACAATACCGTCTTAGTTCCGCGACTAGCCATTTGTCTTTCTCCATTGCATAAAAAAACCCTCAAGCGAGGGTGTAGGTTTTCGTTAGGTATAAAAAAAGCCCACCGATTAGGTGAGCCGTGTTTGCTGAAAAAGCGTNAATCTTCATCATAAGTAAAAGGCACATAAACCGTGGACTGGTAATAGCCATCTTTATCGCCTTTATCGGGGTAATTGACAGTATTTGCTGGGCTTGTCCACAGNCTNCCCNCTGACCACGGAAAAAACCACTCCTCTAGCGCNTCTGTCAGTTCGGTAATTGAGCGTGTGCCGCTATCTAAGTGGGTGAACGCATCAATCACGATAACGCCTGTGCGCCTCGTACACGGCTTTGAGCCGATACTGGCTACCTTATGNAGCACAAACTCTATATCGTGCAATTTGAGCCACTGACCGCTTNCTGGTGTCTNGATATCAGGCTGGTTAGGGTATGACTTGCGATTGTTAGCCACACCAGTAAACTGAGCAAGTCTTTTTGTCGCCGCCTGTCTGACGTATTCCTTACTCATGGCTTAACCTTATCTTTTCGGATGCTTTGGTTTCGGTGGCGCTTTCCGTGTTTGTGGTATGGGTCCAGTCCAGCCGCCGCGCCCTTCTTTGGCTGCTAAATCAACTTCATGATTGGTTGCTCTACCATTTAACTCTCTGCGATTACTGATACGCTGTGATATAGCCTCAAGCTCTCTATCTAAAGCCCTGTGCCTAATGGCTATTGAGCGACCAACAATTAAGGCAAAGGCAAGCCCTACCGTAAGAGCAATGGCTATCAATATCAAAATATAGCCACCGACATATATCGTTAAGTTACTCATCGTCTGCCTCATCAAAGTATTTATCGTAGATAATATCAGCTATCACTACGACTGCAATCATTAACCATTTCATAGCAAGCACCTTATTTTAGGCAATAAAAAAGCCCTGCAATGAGGGCTTGGTTATTTTAAGAGTTTAGTTTTTAAGCCCATCACTTAGCAAAGCAACAAGCATAATCATACCAACTACTATTACACCCATCAGCACAGAACTAATAAGAAAAGAATCAGAAAACACGCGAGCAAAAAACTCATTCACACTGCTTGCCCCCATCGCATCTTCATCAGTCAATACGCTGCCTGCTACAAATCCGACCGCTATGGCGTACTTATATGTAGAGCTTAATCTGTATTTAATCTCGCGCAATTCACTACTCATATCAACCGTCCTTGTTTTCGCCAGCTATTCTGTCCATTGTCTTAGCGTAATTTTCGGGTGTGCCAAAAGCGTTGTGGTAGTGTTCACGCCAATACTCTTTTTTAGCCTTTTCAAGTTTGCGATTTAAACGCTTGGCATAGGCTTCAATAGCTGCAACTACAACCGATTCAGCAATCTTTAATATTTTCATAATAAACCCCTTATTTTAGGTCTATTATATCACCTATACCAAACAGCTACACCCATAAACGAAACCCTATACACTCCGTTTGGTGCTTGTGCTGACCCTCTGTACCTAAGAGTGTCCTCAAGATACTTGCCGTAAGGTGTGTCGTTGTAAATCCACACGTCTTGCAGTTTGTTTTTTGGCATACCCTCAATAGTAGCAATGCCGCGTGTGATTGCGCCCTGCCTACCGCTAAAATCAAAAGCATTGTACTTATTGCTGCGCTCGCCAATAGATACTTGATTGTTTGCTGCAAATCTACCAGTGTCAACGGGTGAACGTTCTGCTACAGCAACTATCATATCAGATGCAATATCTTGCACGCGCTCAACTGCTGCACGCTCAACCACATCACCAAACAAACTAGGTGGTTTATCCCACATTTAGCCCCCTTAGCTGTATCGTCCATATTGAGTGCGCTGGGTCTTGACTAACATTCATCACGCGGCGTTCTATTCCGTTTGCTGTGATAATATCGTCAACTTGTGGGGCCTGCTCAACCTCGGATTGCAAACACGTTAGTTTTACGTCTGTCGTTTTAATTTGTGTTGCTTGTATTTCTTGTGCTTTGTAGCTGCTAAACACGCCGCGACCTGAGTAGGTGATATCATTGCCGCCGACATATTCATCTAGCACGGGGTCATAAGTACTCGCCTCGCCTTTGCGTGTTGCGATAAATGCTGTTACCGCATCTTTGAGCGCACCGTCAAAAGCCGCGCCTATGTGCTTACTTACTAATGCGTTAATCATACTACCACCATGCCAACGCCAACCGTAGGCGGCTCGATAATCTGCGCGAGCATCTGCCCATAGCTGGTTGAGTTTAGCCAGTCGTTAATATTAGCGACTTTATCGCCAAACTGCACCTCTACTGTGTCAGCTTTGACCTTAGTCACGTATGGCTCTGTTGCGCCTTGATTGGGCTGCAATGTTAATAAATGGGCAGCCATCAGCCCTATAGCCATTGGCTGCTTTTTGTCCGGTATGTTGTAACTATCAATCAATAGCTCAGCATCATCTAATGCGAGCTGGATAGCTACATCGTCAGTAAATGACGGATAACGCGCTTTAAATGATACTAAGTCCATGATAGTTACTCTTGGTTGTCGTTCATCTGACTTTCAATTTCTTGCGCGATTAGCAGCAAGTCGTCTTTTTTGTCTGTTTCTGCAAACTCACCGCCTTTGTCAGCAATATATCTTTGCAGCTCATCGACCTTCATTTTGGTTAATGGTTTTGATTGGTCGTCTGTGCTTTCTGCAACTGAAATCAATCCTGCGTCAATCCATGCCTTCATGACATGGTTTTCTTGGTCAAAATCAGGCGAGCTTACTGTCTCACCTGACTTCAAAGATTGACCATCAGGAAGATTTAAACGACCCTTGCTGTTATTAGTAATATCCATGATTACACTCCATCCATATAACGCATTGCTTCTTTAGTACGTACCTCAAGGCCACCTAAGCGGAAGATACCCGGAACCACAAAGTTCATCGCGCCCACTTGATGAGCCGGTAAAAAGCGGTGCATCATCGGGATATGTAGTTTAAGCACACGCGAATTATTAGAGTAAGCCACTGCGCGGTCAATCGAGCCACCAGCGCCGCCGCCAGTTAGTTTGCTAACAGCGCGAATAGTTAGTGGCTGACCTGTAATAGCTGTGTAAGTGTTGTACTGTTGAATAAAGCTCAACAACGTACCACCTTCTTTGCTCGATAACGGCGTAGAGGCTAGGTAGGTAAACACGCTATATGGCAGCAATAGCGTATCAGCCGCCATTTGATACTCGGTATCGGCAGCCGTACCGCTAATCAATTTGTTTACCGCCGCTAGGATTTCATCTTCGGTTGATGTGATAAACGTCTTAGCAGACGACTCAATCGTCACGCCTTGAGTGTTAATCAAGCCCTGCATACGCTTGCTTTCGTCACCCGTGATCGCCACTTTATCGACAAAGCGCTCATAGGTCTCACGCGCTGCGATAGCATCTTCGTTCTGCAAGTTTACGCCATAAGCTAAAGATGCTTGCACTTCTTCATAGCCAAACGTATAGCCTACGCCGGCCATGTGAACCTCTGACTGCGACTCGCTGTATTTGTTGCCAGCGGTCGGAATGTCGTTGGCATTGCCGTTAATCCAGTCAGCTTGACCAAACGACTCAGCATCGCGGAATGTAATGGTTTTCGTCCACTCAGGGGCGCTGTTGTCAACCGGCACTAGATCAGGATAGACAATCTCAGGGAAAATAGTTTTATTTACCTCGGTCTCAATGTGATTGCGCTGATTTTCGACAAACGCAAGCATTGAGGCTGCATCATACTGTTTCATATTTTATTCCTTATTTTAGACGTAATTGAGCAAGACCACCGCTTGCAGCAGATGTTTCAAAACGTGCGCCAGTCATAGCAGCACCAGCTTTGTTAAATTTGCCCGTTGCCAAATCAACAGCGGCGGCATCACCAGCAGCGACAGCTTCGGTCACTTCAACCCAAATCACGCCTTCTTCTAAAATACGCGCTGACTCGTACTGTTTAAATTTACCATTGCCGTTCAAATCGCCAGCAGTGCGGTCTAACACCGTCACACCGACAAAATCAGTATCACCAGTGGTCACGGCTCGACAGCCTTTGTCGTTGACGCCTTGAGCCACTGCCAGACCAAACGCGATACCGTCCGCATCTTCAACAGTACGGCTAATGATGTTTGAGTTTTCAGTGTTGGAGATTGCACCAGCAACGCCTTTATCCATTTCATTTTTAAATCTCATGTCTTATGCTCCTGTGCGTTTGTTTGAGCGATTTAAAATAGCCTGCTCGTATGCTGACTGGCCGTTATCCGCCATTTGCTGCGGCTTGTAATCGCGCATAGCTTGCTCAAACGGGTCTTGACCGTCTTTAGCGGCTGCGTCATCGACTAAAATGTCAAAGCGGGCGTCAATGTAGGCTTCGGTTTTACCCTCGATAGCAGCATCACCCAGCTTTGCAACGACGGCGGCTTTTTTGATGTCTGCGTCTGATAAGCCAGTAAAGTCCGTGTCCGCGACTGATTTGGCTTTAGCGAGCAAATCGCTGCGAGCCTGTACCTTTGCATCAATCTCAGCGTCCGACAGCGTGGCAGCCTTTAGCGCGTCAATCTCAGCATCCTTTTTGGCAAGCTCAGTATCCTTATCTTTTAGCGCCTGAGCGTGTGCCGCCTCATCATCTTTTAATGCTTTGACCGCCTCGTTTTTTGCATCAATAATCTTATTGACCGATGCAAGCCCATCTTGCGTGGTTTCAACCGTTAAGCCGTCCACAATTAAAGTTTTTAAGTCCACGTTTTTATCTCCTAAGACTTTGGTTATTGGGGACGCTCCCCAGTTTTTAGCACCGTCACCGATGCGGCATTGCGACCCTGCTCGACCTCTATCGACCAGCGCCATGTGATTGATACGGATATTCTTTTGCATGGCTTGATATGGCTCACCGTCAGGCGTTACCCCATCACCAAACTCAATCTCGGCGGTATAGCCCATGCTGACCTCGCGTTTGCCTGAGCGATACGCTTTGATTAGATCAGCATCCATCATCTTAAATGGCACTTTGACAAACTCGCCGTCACGCACTACCTCGTCGCCCAAGTCACCGCCTGCGTACTGTTTCCAGTTGTCAGCCGTGATGTTATCGGGCGGATGGTCATTAGACATCGGCTTGTTTGGGTATGTTGCCAGCGAGTCACGGCTAAACACTTCTGACTCAGGGCGATAGACGCTGATTGCATCCATCGTAGGCAGTCCCAACTCAACGCCTAGATACGTCTGTATGCCTGTGCGAGCGCATCTGACATCGCCGACCAAATAGCCGTCCTCTGTTTCTCTCACGCCGTCTAATTGGGCGCTGTCTGTAAATTTCATGTCATGCCCTTTTTTATGGACGTAAAAAAACCACTCGATTGAGTGGCTGTTAATCTACTTACTTTTTATTTTTTCGTTTGTCTCTAATGCGCCAACTAATTAATAGCGCAATTGCAATAACAGGTGTCAACAACACCATTGCGACAAGATGATGGCCGTAAGTTATCGGAGTGTTTAGTAATTCGGTAATCATAATCACCTCTTAATTGTTTGGCTTAACCACCCATCTTGCACTACATCTGCACCGTATCGGCTGCCGCGGGTACTGCCCTTTATCGCCGTGGTTTGGGTTTTTGCTGTCTTGCAGCTTGCCATGCAGGTATGCGTGATAATCTCGCACCCTGCTATCTTGTTTTGAGCGCCATATATAATAGCGCAACCCCGCTTGTTTGGCTCGGTACGCGGTTATATCAGCCGTCAGCTTCTCAAGCTGGTCAGTAGCAATCAGATCGGCACGTTTGGCTTGTTTGCCTAATATCTTGCTCAACGTGTCTTTAAGTGCCGTCTTGCTATCACCTGCTACCTGAGCATTGATGACCGCTTGCGTTACCTTCTCAACGGTCTCATCGGTCAGTGATGTTATCAACACTGTGTTACGCTCGACCAGGTTTTTGAGCATATCGCTATTGTCGCTAGGTCTAACAAACGCACTAACATCTGTGTTAGTTTTGGCTTTAACTCCTGACACAAACTTGCTGTCTAAATAAGCCGACTCGCTATTGATTAGTATGCTTGCGCTAAATATAGCACTCTGAGCCGCCGACCTAATCTTATCGGCGGTGCGCGCTACTAACTCTTTAGCAGACGCAAAAAACCCATCGGTTATCATTGCGCCATCGCTGATAGACAGCGCATACATGGGCAGTAAATCGTCACGTATAGACCGACCCGCCGCCTTGATAATGCGCCGTAATAATTTGCGATACTCACGCTCAGATGACAGACGCTCAGTAATGATAGGCAGCTCAATATCTTTGTCGCTATCGACTAGCTCAGATAGTTTGTAGTCCATCATCATCACCATCTAAGCCAAAATCATCATCAAGCTCATTGTCTGAGCACATAACCGCATCGCCTAAGTTTGGCAGCACGTCCATGTTTACAAGTTGGTTGGTTGCCGCCTCTCTAAGCTCCCCATCCTCATACAATCCTGTCTCTGATAGCGTTTTTACTGCATTAGCCAGCTTTTCGCCTGTTTCGGCAATCGTTTTAGCTGACGGCTGGTCAAGCGGCGCCCACAAGTAGCTAACATCATCAGGCCGTGCGCCTAGTGCTGACCGTATCAAACACTCATCGAGCACGGCAAGAGCGGGCTGTATGTCGAGCGNCTGCATCGCTTTGATGTCATCGTAGTAATTATCTAGCTCACTATCGGCACTACCATTTAAGCCGCGCGGCAACTGACCCAAAAACTTACTTGCTGGTATGCCCTGAGTCGCGCCGACTAGGATTGCAAAACGCTCCATGATGTTATCGAGATTAGCAAACGATGCGCTGTTACGAGTAAACTCCTCTGCGCTATCAATGAGCAAATCGCCGTGAATGCCTTTTTGCGCTGCTGCTAGTGATAGGCGCTTTTTTAGCTGCTGCTCATACATGGTGTCACCCAGCTTTGCCATTAGATCAGGGATTGAGACCACGTTGATATTAGCCTCAAAAATCAAGCTCGCTACGTTATCATCAGTCGCATTGCTGTTTTTGAGTGCTGAGTATGACGCTTGGATAATACTATCGCCCCAACCTCGGTTGGAGTCCATCACTACCCAGTCGTCAAGATGCTGCTCGCCGACCAGTATAACCAGCCGTGATGGATGGATTTTAGTAATAGACGCATCATTGATTAGCTCATAATAAGATGGCTTGCCATAGTGCGGCTCAGTGACTCTCTGCTCAAGATCACCCGCCACGATGCTTGTCTTTGGTAGTACCGTGAGATACTTGACCCCATCTTTTTTGATGCGCTCGGGTAGTAGCGGTTGACTTAAATCTTTATNACCAGTACCGATAAACAAAGCAGCTCCGCCTAATGCGCGAGCCAAAATAAGTGTCTTTAATAACTTACCTTGTACGCCTAGCATTGACTCTGTGCGCTCTAATGCCTGCACCTCCTCACTTGTACCCTGCCACAGCCGCCAGTTTCTCAGCGCGTCTTTTGCCGGTACATTGACCAGGCGTTTAGCCATCCAGCCTGTGCGATATGCGTTTTGTATCTGCATATCGTTCAGCGTTACGCCGCTATACTGCACGGCTGCTAATTTGTCTCTGTTTGGGTCGCCCATGCTCGTGATGAGCGAGGTTAGACTGTCAGTCATCATTTGCATAGTTAATCTCTAAATGTTGTCGTAGCTAAATGTACTGGTTACTAAGTGAGGTGATAAGGCCATGATTGCAGCATCTGCCACGTTTGGTGAATCAATACCGCGCTTCTTGAGGTCTGCTTTACTCTCAACCTTAACCCGCCCTGTATTGTCACGGTCTTGTCTTGGTGTTGATAGCTCGTTTTTTAGCTGCTCAAGGTAATCGGCGCCAATACCGCTTGATATACTTATAAGATCGCTTGGATCATAAACCGTGCCATTGTCGATAGCGTCTTTTGTGTTCTTTAGTCGCCTTGCAACATCCCACCACGCTTGCGCCTTTAAGTTGGAAAACATATCTCTATTGGTTACTTTTGGCTCGTACTCTTTATCAGGATTGGCAACCCCAGCGCCTGCCACAAACTTAGAGTATTCAATATCCTTGAGATTTATGTTTTCAGGTGCTTTGTTTAATTCGTCAAACTTAGCCCCTGCACTAGCACCAACACCAATAGCATCGTAGATAATCTTAGCGCTTGCGTCTTTGGCCTGACCATAAGCGCGAGTAGAGCTTTTAAGTAGCTCGTCCTCGCCGCCTTTCCATTCATCAACGGACTGCAATACTGAGCCGTGAGCGCCTACTGTGGCGTTCTTATCCTCACCAGCATCAGCTACGTCATAACCTAGCGTCTTGTTGCCTGCTGGCTCAAATCCTAGTTTGATATGCGCGTCTATTGCAGCACTGACCCATGAGCGCTTGATAATAGCTAACTGGTCATCTGATTTAGGCACACCAAGATAAACGTGCTCATAATCCTCATAGTCTTTTTGCTTTTTAGCCTCAATAACCTTGAGTATTGTTTTAGATAAAAACGGGTTTTCTAAATAATTTATATGGCGCTTGATCGTGTCAGGCGGCGTATTAATCACAAAGTTTTGATAAACAAAGTCACTGACCAAATCAGGGTTAAACAATATCCAAAACTGAGAATAGTCTTTACGAACTGTCGGCTCTAGTATTTCCCACTGTTTAGCAGTTAATGAATGAGCTTCTTCAATCCAGCAAACATCAATACCTTCTAGCGATTTAATTTCTTCAATGTTTCGCCATAAGCCATAAAAGACAAACTCACTACCTGTGACGTTATTGATAATCTTATTTTTTAGAATAGTGAAATTAGCTTGCAGACCAAAGCGGTTAATCTGAGTCTTTAGTAGCGTATAGACTGATTCCTCAATCTTGTTCTGAATCTGCCTTGCACATAGAAAACGTAATTTGTATTCGTTCGCTAAGTAGATTGCAAAACCTGCCGCATCCCATGATTTAGATGACGCCCTGCCGCCGTACAGTATTCTATTACGTGCTGGCGCCTTCCAAAAATCTTCTAGTGCTGGGTTAAGTGTTGCCCTCGTAGTCATCATCGCCCCTGCCGTAGAAGTAACCTAAGCCTGCCTTGATCTCTTTGCCGCCTGTGGTGTGGTCGATATTTTGACTATCGCTATAACCACGTTTAGCCATCATTAGCTTGGTTATTGCGGCATTAAAATCACCTTTAAGACCGCCATTAATAAGCATCTTTTCTTGCAATAACTCAACCCTCTCCACGATGTCCAAAAACCTATGGCTTTTATCTTTGTAGTTATATACAGACGACCTTGATATTTCTAAATAACAAGCAAGTCCTGCGACACTAGGCACAATATCATCATTACTCCTAAAGTCGTAGATATACTCCTCAGCCTTTGCGATAAGCTCATCGTCTAACTTAGATGGGCAGCCGCCTACATTCATATCTTCACTCACTGCGCCGTCGGACATAACATCTTTCATACGTCCTCCGACGCTCATAACAAAGAATAAAAAAGCGACATACATTACTGTACATCGCCATAAATTAAGCTAATAACTGCAATTGCCCAGTATTCGTCAGCCTTGATAACAGCCCCAAGACCTTTGTAATAGATTTAAAGCACTCGGTATGACCGTCAAAATGTATAAGGGGCTTATGCTTATACTCAAATAACAATGAATGGATACGGCTTTCAAGATTAAAGATATACTCTGCATTCTGCTCTATGAGGTAACTAACATCAAAATCATATGGCATAAAGTCCTTTCTGTGGAATCTATCGCTCAAATCTTGAGATGTTACGCCAATCTTATAAAAACTTTCTCTGTTGTTGTGGCAGTAAATAACATACAAAAACCCCTTCCCGCTGTTATTTCTATTACATGCCCTTATAAACTCAGTTCTTCCGAAACCTGTTGTCTCGCTTCGGCACTTGGGGCATCTGCGCCCTTTTAAGTGGTGGTTTGGCGATTGCTCAAAGCCCCCATGCTTCCTACAGGTAATTACCACCTTGTCGCGGCTGGTTTTATAATTAACCTTGCTATAGTCATACTTGCCATCATGCACCAGCTGAGCTTTTAAAATAAATTCTTTTGTATTACTTTTACTTGTGCCGCCGCAATTACTACAGCCGCGCCCAGTAATATGCTTATCAGGTCTTTGTTCAAAATCGCCATGTATTGGGCATGTAATAACAACCTTGTCTTTATTGGTCTTATATACCACTTTGTCGTAATTGTATTTATTGTTGTGAATCTTAGCCGCTTTTAATGCAAAGCTATGCTTGTTTGATCTCACATGAAAGCCGTTTGCTTGCTTAGACGGATTAATGCTAGTAGAATTGCATTTACTCATTTCGATACCTCATATATCGGATTGACAGAAAGCCTCGAATATTGCAAGTATTCGGGGCTTTTGCTTGTATTAATTATAGCACAAATCGTTGTTTTATATAGGATTAATGGTAATTTACGCACATATAAAAATGCCCATCAAATCAATGTGGGCAAAGTGGTTATTTACTTACAAGCGTCTTTTACAATCTTATCCTTTGCGGTAGCTATCATAGCTTTGTGAATATCATTCATACTTTCACCGCGAACAGGCTTATGCTCGACCGCAATGTCTTTACGGCCCAACCTGACAGTGGCGCGGTATCTTTTACCTGTAAATGATAAGTCTTTTACTAGCTCAATCATCACTCACCTCGTTATTTAGTAATTCATGATCTTTTAATAAGCTATTGATATTTATAGCGTTATTTCTAAAAACAGCCTTAAAACGCCATTCATGATCTTTTGCTATTTACCACCCTCAATCTTACGCACAAACTCAGCGGCTTTCTTGCTGCCCGTACTGGCTCGGCGCTTGAGTATGTCGAGATAAGACCGCTTGGTGACCACGTTATCAGTTTTATGGTATTGGTTATAAATATACTCATGTGATTTGCTGTAGTTGCTCATAGCATTCCATCGCTAAATTGTAGACATAAAAAAAGCCCCACTCGTGAGAGTAGGACTTGAATAAGTTTGCTGATATTTGGTCTTAACGGTTATCAGCTACCGCTTGTCCTAAGTGTATGCGCTAAATGGCAAGTCGTTGCTTAGGCTCGATAGATAAGATAGCAAGGCAACTGGGCAACCCCCTGTCCACGTCAGGCGAGAACCCTCACCCTCAACCGCTTAACCTTGCTAAATAGAATAGCCGTAAAGGTTGCGCGTCTTTGATAGGCGTTACGGCTGTAATGTTGGTCGCTTTACACTATTCTGTTCAGCGTACCCTAAATATACCTATTTTTTTGGGTAGTGTCAATAAATAGTTATATTTCATTCTGCTTACTACGTAAACCTTTGATTGCATCCTCAACGGCAATTATTCCGTTATCACCAAGCTGCCTTTGCACTGTTGTTTCAACAGCGATGCGAAACGCCAAACGTTCAACCTCCTTGTCTGTCATTTCACGAATATCATAGCCTGACAGCTCTCTTACGATTACACGTAGAAGTAGAGTCATTACCGCTTGTTGGTGGTCATCTGTCTTATCATAAACGCTAGATCCGTACTTTAACTCATCAACCAACGCTGCGACTGTTCTTTTTGAACCTAGCTCAAATTCTTCTGCTAGGTTTTTGTTGACTTGACCGCGCAGGATAACTTTATCGTTTTTCATAACATTCACCTTGTATCGAGTAGCACCATTGCTTCTCTTGTGCCTCTTATTATATACGCATTGCGTATTATGTCAAGCGTTAGATTTGAAATAATCAAAAATACTTTCATAGCCTAACCGCCTTGCTTCTAGCTCATACATAAATAGATTCCAAGTCGTCACATGAGGTGTTCTAAAGTTTCGGCTGTCCTCGCTTGAGCACCAGCCTCTATATGTTTGCAACCCAATACCTGCGACCTCTGCTGCAACTGGCTGTATCATGCCATGCGCTCGATGCACAGTTTTAATATTTTCAGGCGTTGGCTTGTCGATATAATCTAAGTAGCTATTTGTCATCACATAACCCTAGCATTTGAAAGTTTGTTTTTAGTATCTGAAACACATCAGCGTCTTGTTCTATTAGCGTGCAATCTATGCCATGCTCATAAGCTGCCAATCCAGTTGCGCCGCTACCTGCAAACGGATCACACACAGTCTGCACATCAAACGCGCCCAGCAAGTCGTCTATCATCGCCTGATTCTTCTGATACTTGTACTNCATATCCTGCTTTGGTGCATGAAACACGGATGGGTAGTAGTGATTAGCGTCGTCCGAGTAGTGGTCTTGACGCACCACCTTGCGTCTATCAAACGCAGACTTTACACCTTTTTTTCTAAAGTAAGCGATATTGGCGTGCGTTATATGTGGTTGTGCAAAGCTGCGGTTCTTTGTTGGCGTCTTAAAATCAAGCACCATCTGCCACGCAAAATACAAATCACTATGCTTGTACAGGTCTAGCATTTGGTGCGCTGAGCATATCATCAACAGGTGATCGTAATCGTAGCGACCAAGCACGCCTATCAACTCCTGACCGCTCATTTCAAACGGCGGGTCTGTAAAGACCATGTTATAACTAGCGCCGTGTTTTTTGGCGTCATCATTGATTATTCGAATCATCTGTAAACCTCATATAGCTTTTTACACTGCGCGTCTTTATTTCTATCAAAACTCGCTGTGATTGCTTTTGCGTAAAAATCAGCCTTACCCATTCGGCTGTTATAGCGCTTAAAGAATAAATTGAAATCCTCAGCACTTAGTGTGCGCCGCAAGTATGCTTGCAACGTATCGTAAAAGTGCTTGCAGCGCCTACCAAGTACGCCGGACTGAAATTTTGTGCTGTACTCAAAGTAAGTGCACGCCATCTCTTCCTGTTCTTTTTTGGTTTCTTGCTCACGCAGTATGCGTGCTTCTGCGGCCTTTATCTTTTGACGCTCTTGCAATATCATTTGCGCGTCAAACAAGTATTTCTCAAGCGTTGACATCGTGTTTTCACCGCGTAACTTTACCTCATTCTCAGCACCGCAGTCTGGGCACGCTGCTAGCGTCGCTTTGAAGAATAAACCGCAACCCTCACAAGCTGTTAGGTTTTTACGCTTAACCTGCCCTTGCCGCTTCGTCCAATCTATCGGATCACTTGGTAAGCCATGACGCGCAATCGATTCACCATTCAAGTCAAGTATTAGCGCGCGCTTGCCTTTTTGCGGCCTTAGAACACGTCCACACAACTGACGATACAGACCAAAACTGGCGACGACGCGCGATAATATGAGCACGTCAGCATCAGGCACATCAAAACCCTCGTTAATCATATCAACAGCTACCAGTACCTTGATCTGCTTGCCCTCAAACGCTTGCAATATGCGCTCAATCTCGTATTGCGGCTTTTGGCTATGTATAACCTCAGCGCTGATACCTGACTTCTTGAACGCCTCTGCCGTATCTCCGGCGTTAATGATGCGCGGCTCAATGCAAATCGTTTGACAGCCCTTGGCGTAATTGATAAAAGCATCCACCGATGAATTGCCGACATACAATCTCTTGCCGCCACTCAACCCTTTATCCTCTTGATGCTTAGCCTTAGCGTAGTAAGCGCTATAATCAGCCAAATAGCCCTCGCTTATCAGCCGCTCAGTAGCGTTGTTCTGATAGCCCTCGGCCTGAATAATGCGGTCAAAAAACCCGCCATAACTCGCTATCATCGGAAACCCATCGCCACGGATAGGTGTGGCGGTAAACCCTACGCATCTAATGCCAATCGTTTCGGCAAGTGACGCCCATTTGTTATCATCTGCCAAGTGATGTGCTTCATCGACTAGCATGATTTTAGCGTTTTGACTAACAAGCATTTTGCCGCTTTTGAGCTGACTATTGATTGTGTCAATAGATACCAGTTCAATTGTTGATCGCGGATTGATAAAGTGCCGCCCAACTTTTGCGATATTGTTGTTTGCAGATATGCGCTTGGTTGCACTACTCGCAATGATGCGATGCTCAAGTCCGCACATAGCCAGCTTCTCACTTGCCTGTTTTATCAAGATATTGCGATGGCAAACAATGATAGCTTGCCCGTAATGCTCAGCAAGTTTAGATATGATCGGCGTCTTACCCGCGCCGGTGTCTAGCTGAACTAGGTCGTTTGTATCGCTTGCGATTACCTGCGTTAGTATCGATTTTTGATAGCCGCGTAATATCACAGCTCCACCCCATAGCGCTCTTTTAGCTCAGTTAAACGAAAGCCAACCATTTTATTATTGCGGCCGTATCTACTCAACAGCTCTCTAGCCCCTCTCACTGCCAGCGCTTGCGTTTTAAATCTATCGTAATTCAAAACACCCGCAAGCACCTTTACGATATCCATGTATTCGCAATCTCTAAGCGCAATCCAAAAGTCAGAGTGCTGTGCCCTTGGGTTGTTCAACACTTCATACAGCACATTCTCGCTTTCTGTTTTCTCGATGAACTCTTTGCGTATCTTCTCAGCCCACGCCTTCTGTTTTGCTGAACCTGTCAGTGATTTAGCGCCCAACAACTTTGCGGTAGCGCGATGCTCAGCCGCTTTATCAAGTGCGTATTGCTCACGCTCATTGCGTACTACTTTTTTTGGCGCTGCCTTGACTTCTCGATCAGTCTTAGTAGTCGCTACACCCTTAGTCAAAACTTCTTCGTTCGCAACTTCCACAACTGGCTGCGACTCGATGAAAGCGTTTATCTTCTTTTCAGCCGCCTTGCGTAGNNCACCTTTTTTAGTAAAAGCGTTGGCGCGGTANTCATGCCANAAAACACGNTTNGCNTCATTTTTNTANNAANNTGCAAANTCACTATCTACGATTTCAGATAGGTTTTCGTGAGTTACCGCTTCAAACTGTTCAAGCGTGATACCGAAGTAAGCAAGCATAAATTCTTGATTGTTTTTATCTTCAACATCTTTTTTTACTTCTTGCTTGACTGCTTTAAAAGTCATGCTTGCTGCACACGCTTGGCAAGCGTCAGCTTTGTTTAGTTTGTTTACTGTCTTACCGCAAAATTCGCAAATAAACATTTTATCTCTCCAGTCGTTTAGCACTATTGCTTAACTTATGCCTCATTATAATACGCTTTGCGTATTAATACAAGTTATTTATGCTAATTATTTAAGATATCTTCAATCATGCGCTCAGCCTCTTTTAGCATCAGTCCGACATGGCGATGATCTGACCGTTTTTTATCCTTATGCTCCCAATCTAGGTGTGCCAGCCGTGGATATTCGATGTCTGTCAGATAATACCGAGCTATCTCTTTAGCCGTCCAGCAGTGGTAGTATTTGCGTCTGACAACTTGGAACAACACCTCATAGTCCTGTCTAAGCATCTTGATAGCAGCATCAATCAACATCGCCTCGTCATCGCTAATATAGTGCGCCTTAGGCGCTCTGCGCGTCTCTGCTACGTTACCCCGCATCATCAGCAAACATGGGCTAATATACCCTAGCCCACTGCTATCCGACCGACTCCAAGCACCCCATGCTGCTAGTTTATCCTTGATGTCCATTTCAGTCACTTAGCCACCTCGATTAGCCCGTTATCCACCCAGATTTGCAATGTCTCAAGATGCGCCCTCAAAATATCTTGATACGTGCTATCACTCTTTACCCTGCCATCTATCGTGTCGTGACAACTGCTGCAAGCAAAGCAGCCCATGTAATCGGGTGGCTTAATACCGATACCGCAAAACTTGTTGATCCTGATATGAGCGAGTACCACCGTTTCGGGGTTATAGTTGCAGCCTGTTAACCTCAATGTGCAATCCTGACCTCTTGCGCTGTTGCGTAGTTTGCTAGTTGCCATATCGGTTATGCTCCAGTCGTCTAGTGGCTTGCTCTGTGCGCCACTGTTCAAACTTTAATTCGGCGGCTTTTATCATGTAGCGCAATTCTTCTTCTTGCTGTACCGCGTCTCTTAATGCCTCTAGTAACTCGATATACTCAGGGTGAGCATAGGCGTAACTTTCTTTTGCTTGTCCTGTGCCTTGCGGTGCTTCTTGTATCAATATCGCTTTCTTGGACTTGCGAAACTGCTCAAGATAAACCCTAGTGGCTTTTGCTTTGGCATAATCCTTAGCCTTATCTCTGATCCAATTTAAAGGGCGCTCTATTTCCTCACTCATAAAACCTCCAAAATAATAGCGACCTGATTCGCTCAAGACGCTGTTTGTCTCTATTCACCGTCAAACCACATTAGAAACATTAAGCAGCAGATAGCGTGTGCCAGGTGATGCAAACCTGTCTCACTGTCTGACTTTTCGCCATTCCACCACGCATCAATATGCCTAATCGCTGCATCGTAATAGCGTGTGCGAGCGTTTGGCACTTTCTGCCAGTTGTTATCAGCGTATTTCTTTGAGCCAAATTCAAGCACTTGCACCACTTGATTGACCGTTCCGACTGGTAATAACGAGTAGCGTAGTTTTGAGCTATCATCTTTTCGTCCCTCATCCGCCCAACTCTGTCTATGCCTACAACTGACGCATTTCACGCCTTGCTCATAGTGGTTATAGCCACACTTCTCACAATCCCATACACTAGCCATAACTCACCCCTTACGATAATTGTTAATAAAACTACTCACACTGTCCGTGCTAAGCTCAATATCACTCATTCCCCATGCTCCTTAATCGCCTGTTTAAGCAGTGCGTTTTCTTTATCCTTAGCACTTGCACCTTTTTTTGACTTCAAACGGCTCTACGACCCACTCACGACCGTTTAAAGTTACTCTGCCTGCTATATGATTGCTGCTTCTTGTGGTCAGCATCGTTATTTTCGGGTTATTCATTTAAACAACCCCTTACCTATGTCTGTTTTATTTTTAATAAAAGCATTCCATTCGTCAGTATTAAAATGCTGATTAGTATCGGCTCGCATAGTAATAACTCGCTCAAAGCTAAACAAACCCAACACGCTAAAATTAAGCCTAACGTATGCGTTTCTTCCGCTGTGGCAAAGCGGCACAATGCCTAACTCGTAACTCACAATCGTTGTTTTGATAATTACCGCAAACAACCAAATAAGTTTTGTTTCTATTTTTCCAATCATCACCAAACCCTCTCTATTCAATTTAAACCCTATCAAGCCACCCTTGCATCAAACCAACTTTAAAACCTCGCATTTAGCCGATTTGATGCGTTTGTGTGCGTAATTAGCGACCAAACACAATAAGAGCCGCGTCACGAGCGTGTTCATTCGTTCTGCCCTGCCAACCTGTGATTCGTTTAAATTCATCTGCTGACTTTTTCAGGCCCTTACCCATCGGCTTAACGAATACCACTTCGTAGTCATGCTCTTTGCACCAATCCTCCCAAATTTTGGCATCGCGCTTGACGCTTCCTGCGCCTTGCAATCTTGCTTGTGTGGCTTTGGTCTTACCGTTGAATCCGATCCACTTGCGAGCATCTTCGATGTAGAGTTTGGTTGTCTGTGGTGGGCAGCACTCGCGTATCTTGGTCATTGCTTGCGTTATCGTCATACTCTCAACTACTTTCAGCTCTCCATCCTGCCAAACTGCAAAGCCTGTTTTGACACCTGTGTCGATTCCTATTTTTGCAATGCTCATCGCTTGCCGCCTCCCTCATAGTTGTTCAGTGCATCAATGAGCAAATCGACTGGGCCGCTAATTCTCTCTGCGTAGTATATTTCCCCACAATCGTTACTATCGTCATAATCCTTTGATGCTTGGCGCAAATCCCTAGCCGCGGCAATCAAATCAGCTAAGGCTTTACCCTGTCCGTCTGCATACTTGCCACCTAGTTCTGCTCGGCACATTTGGCAATTACCGTTTTTATCAAAGCAAAGATGGTCGATTGAGCCTGACGCGAAAGTGTTATCACATCGAGCGCACTTAACTGGATTAGCTGGCACTAGTTTTGGCTGTTCTGATAGTTCGGTCATCGCTTGCCACCTTTTTTAGTCTTACGATTGTTGCGCGGATTGTGCGGTATGCGGTCTTGACCCTTGAAATCCTTTGACGTAAACCACTTATGTCCGCTATGCGCTGCTAATATCGCTGCTGCTAAACTTGACTTGTGCATCACTCACCCCTCAAATCCAAATCCCCAAATTCATGTTTAAACGCTGAACCGTCACTATTCCACTTAACGCGCTCATCAAAGTACGGATCACCCTCAACCACTCTCACCCTGCCTGAATATCCTCGATACACATTCTCTTTGGGATGGTAAGCAGTTTGCAGTCCGAAAACTGCAAGCCCTTTGCTGGTTTTCATGCTGTCACCCTGCTAATTAAATAAGACAAGAGTAAAAATATCGGCAATGCCAAAACGTAAGTACCAGCCGCTTTGTGATACCACTTGATTTTGAATTCGTAACTTACGTTCTCAGCCACACAGACCAGTCTCGTAAATTTATAAGCAACGAAGTAAGCGCAAAGGAAGTACGCGACCATTAAGCCAATAACTAAGTTTTCTGTACTCACGCGCTCAATCTCCGTGATTTTGCTAATTTCTCTTTAAACTCAGATTCAAGCTTTGCCATTCTCTCCTCGCGATCTTTATCAAGCTTTTCAACTAGCGCGTTAAATTCGCGAACACAGAAGTGGCAGTGATTTGTATTTATCGACCTCAAGGTCGCAAGGCTATATTCGATTAAGTGTCCGCATCTACTGCAAATATTACTCATAACGCCTCCCCATGCTTGCGCTTAAACTTTGTATCAAACTGACCTATCGCTACCTGAAACCTTGCGTTTCCCTCTTGGTTTTTTCTCGCGTAAATCACACGCCCTTCTTTCAAATCAATATTACGAATAACAAAAACATCGCCAACCCTGCCTAAATAAATACTTTTCCTACTAACCCACTCGCTACCCTCTGTTTTCTCGGCTTGAAAGTCGTCGAGATTAATAAACTCTCTCAACAAATCACCGCTGTACATATACTTCGTATGACCATTTTTAAAGCAGACTGTCAGTAGCTCGGGGTCGTGACTCCAAGCACCCTTTCCTAAACACTTGACCTGCACGTTTCTATTTCTTCTAATCCAAAATCCAACCGTTGCATCACTCATGCTGATATTCTCCGTAATTCTGCTAATTGGGCTGTGATCTGCTTATCTGCTTCGCTGCCTGGTTGAACTGGTGTGTGGCTATAAGCGACTTGATGCGACTCAGGTACTTTAAAATCCGCACCCTCGCTGTGTTCTTTGCAGACCTCTGGATAATGCTTTTGCCAAGATTTGTAGCTAATCGACTCAGGCTGTGTCTTTAGCTCCCACGTCCCGACTCGTTTTGCTGTCTCTAGCGTGACATCATGCTTGTACTTGCCCTGTGCTGCTGCTAGGTACTCTTGACGCATATCGGGGTAGCTGCTGGCTGTCTCTGTGCGTCCTAGTGCCAAAAAGTCCGCTGGTGCTGTTGGTGGCCATTGCAATCCTAGTGACTTGCGTTTAGCTGTACCGAACTCGTCTGCTGTGATACCTAAGTCATTCAACGCTATGTGCCAGACGATTACTGTGTCCGTGTCCCAATCTTCATCTTTCATCTTCGATCTAAACAAACGCTTCCATCCGTTAAACAGGCTTACAATCTCTTGCTTCGTAATAGCCGTCTGGTGCTGTGAACTCGTCTGGGAATCGTTCTGCAAGCTCTGCATTGAGTCTGTCTGCGTAGATGTCTGCTTGTGAACGTTTTGGCTGATTGCTGTGGTTAGCTGATTGATGGTTTGCATTGTTATTCCCCTGATAATTTGTTTGCTGTGCTTGGTTGTATCTGCTGATTGCGTCATCACATCGTTGGTCACTGCTGATCGCGTTCTTGATGAGCACTTGACCGTTTTGCTGATGCCATGTGCTTTGAATCACACTGAGCATTGCTGTCTTGATTTCATCGACTGTGAAGTTCTTTAACCTCGCTTTTGCAGTCTTAGTCCAAACACTAGGTTTAACGTCTGCTGATTTACTCTTACCGTGATTGCTATTCCAAAACTCAACCAACAATCTTGCTGATTCATCAATCTGTTTTTTAGCTAGCTCAGATTCTGTTTTCTTGCAAACTCCATAATCATTTAACAACCGATAACCACGTATATATATAAAAGGTATCGGGTAATGGTCTCGGGTATCGTGTGTGTGAGAATTTCTCACAAGTTGATATGAGTTTTTCTCACAAGTTTGTGAAAATTTCTCACAAGTTACTGTTTTTGACTTATGAGAATTTCTCACAAGTTCTGAGGCTGATAAGGCTTCACATTTATCCATTTTGATCGTGATTGTGTTCGTCTTTCTGTCTTGACCAAGTACGAAAATAAGACCTTTTTTCTTTAGACCTCGGATAGCATCAATCACACCTCTATTGCTCATACCTAGCTCTTCAACAAACTGAGAGATAGCGATTTTGTCGGTCAGCTTGCCCCAGTCGATAGTTTTGTCGTATATCGTGTCCAGCACCATGTACTCGCTATGTGATAAGCGTTTCTTGTGTTTTAGCTGCCTCCACCATTTCGGCTTGGCTGTAAACCTCTCCATCTGATAAACCCCTTTCTTTAGCGTGTTCATTACGCAGCCCCCTCACTTGCCAAGCGCTCGATTACCCATGCCTCACCCTTTAGACTAAATAGCGGCTGTGAGTAACCCATATCGGTCTGTTTCATCTCGCCCAAGCCTTTATCAATAAACCATTGCTTAAAGGCTTTACCGCGCTTGTGAGCCTTGTTGTAAACGCCTATCTCGCTAAGTACGCGATTAAGCATGATTGCCGATAGACCTATCTTTTGACCAACCTGTGTGGCTGTGAGTAGCGTGTGACGGTCAACAACCTTGTCGTAATGCGCTACTTTTGGCGCTGCTAGCTCTAACTGCTTGGCTTGGTCTGCTGCTAGCTGTAACGCCTCTGCGTATGACTGCGGTATTTGCGGCTGCGCCTGACGCTCTAGCTCAGCCCAACGGCGATTAATGCGTATTCTTATTTCACGGTTATAACCAGTAATGAGATCGACGCACTGCTCTTGAGTGAGTAAAAACTGGCGGTGTTGCTGACTACCTGTGTTTGGGTGGGTGTAATAACCCTCCCCAACTTTGGGTAAGCCCATCAACTCATAGCTTTGGTTTAGGTTGTCAATATCTCGACAAACGTGGTCGTGACGCTTTTCGCATAATTCCGCTATTTCACGACTACTCATAGTTTTATTGACTGCGTTTACTTGCATAATGTTTTGCATGGATATATACTCCGATTGTGTTTGTAGTTAGATGCCCTTTGAGTTCCACGCTCTTAGGGTCTTTTATTGCCTATAGGATTTCATCCGCTAAAACCCAGCCAATCAGCGCGTTACCTCGTCTGATTGATAAAACATCAAGCCCTAGACCGTTTTTGAGCTTGAGCAGTGCATCGCCGACCGATGCTTTAGTTATCCCTGCTTCGATAAAATCCGACTTATCTACGACCAGACCTTTCTCTAGCTTGGCCTTTACTTTCTCTAGTTTTTTGACGTAATTTTCTGTGACTACCATGCCTGTTGATCTATCTACGACTTTCATTTTTTAACCCCTCTTTTTAGGCGTCCGTTAAACCGATACGCTAGACCTGTGTTGTCCTCTACGGTGCATTGCTTGGNTNTATTAGCCTTTAGCCATTCATCTGCTACAACCATGCTCTGAGTGCGTTTAGCGTAGCTCTGAGCGTCTGCTAGCGGTGTCTTGTATATCCCTGCGTTTCTCGCTCTCATTCTTACCTCAAAAAAATCATATAAATAGTTAGTGCGATAATCGCTATAGCTGCACCGTTTAGCGTGTGCCGTATCTTGTCTGCTCGCTGCTGATTGATAATTGCTTTAGTTTCAATCGGTCTGTCGTTCATTGTTCTCTCCCTGCTCTATTGGTGTTCTGTCGCTTAGATTGCACTTGGCTTGCGGTACTCGTTCTCGCAGTGAGCGTTCTTGTGCGCGGTATGGACGCGCTCTTAGCTGCGATTGCATCATGTTGATGTGGTTGTCTGCTCTGTCGTTTGCGTAGTCACTCATATCTGTCACCTTTTCGGTTACCATTTATCGTCTTATTTGACGATTTTTAGTGATTTAGGGTTTTGAAGACGCTTACGCGCATCTTCTTTTGTGTTTTCAACTAACCGGTTTGTTGCTTGGCCTACAAACTCTTCGACCGTTAGGCCTTGCAGATCAGCTGCCCATTTAATATCTTTCATCTCGTCATATTTAAAAGATGCGGGTATATCAGGCATACGCCCTCCTTGTGGTTACCTAAAGCCGCCTAACCCGCGTCTTCCAAGTTATTAAAGTTTCGCTCAAACTCTTCTTTAAGCTCTTCGACTAATCGCAGCGTCGCTTTGCGTACCAATGTGCTTTTTTGCATACCGGTCAGCCCTGCTACATGGGCTATCGCTTCGGCTTCGTGGTCGTTGAAACGAGCATTGATACGGTTGTCTTTAATGTATTTAGGGTCGTCATACATGGTTAAGCTCCTTCTGATTCTGCCGCCAACCGCTCAGCCTTGAGTTCTTTGATTTGATACTCACGCAGCTCAGGAATTTTTTTATCATTCCACTGCGAAATTGCGTTATGAGATATGCCCAATAAACGGCCTAACTCAACAACTGAGCCATTGGCAATTTTTAAGGCTTCTTTTTTAGTCATCTCGGTAACCTCGTTTCTTAATAAAGTAAGTTAAGTTACCTATTAAAGCACATAAAACTTACCTTATCAAGTGGTAAGATAACTTACTCATATAAATAGGAGTGTTTATGATTACTTTAGGCCAGAGATTACTGGGGCTGCGTAAGAATAAAAAACTTGCGCGTGATGCTCTTGGGAGCAAGATAGGCGTGTCGAAAACGTCAATAAAAAACTGGGAAGATGACGAAAACCCTCCAAAACTTGAACACTTACAAGCAATAGCTGATTTCTTTGGTTGTAGTGTCGAGTATTTGACAGACGGTATTAGCGATGGGGATAATTTTAAAGTCGCACGAAAAAGACCTGTGCGTTATGCGCCTGTACTTAACTTTGTACAAGCCGGTGAGTTTTGCGAGTATCACGACGACGCTATAGCAGATGAATTTGAGCCAGTGTCAACAGAGTATAGCGAACGCGCCTACTGGGTGATAATAGACGGTAAGAGCATGGAGCCAGACTTTTACTCAAAAGATTTGACTTTGATTGATCCTGACGTTCAGCCCAACCCATCTAGTTTTGTGCTAGCGCTCAAAGAAGGAGAGAAAAAAGCAACTTTCAAAAAATGGCGACCTAGAGGTTTTGATGAAAATACCGGAGAAGAGTATTGGCAGCTAGTGCCTTCCAATCCTGACTATCCGGTTATTGATAGTCGGTTTACCCCTTTTACGGTTTGCGGTGTTGCTGTCGAGCATAGGAAGAGACTGAGGTAGTTATGAAGCCATACGAATACTATTGGATTTGCCATTTCTTAAAACAAGCCACTTTAGTCGATAGGCTTGCTTTTGGTTGGTGCGTGTATCAAGAACCTATAGATTTTTACGATTAATTAAAAAACAATCCAGCGCTAAAAGCCCCGTCAGTTACGGGGTTTTTTATTAACTACACAAAATAAAGTAACTTTTCTTACTTTCTTTATTGACAGTAAAGGTAAGTTAAGTTACTATAGATTTACTGACTCGGAACACACACCGGTCACTGATTATTTAACAGACTTAGACAACAAGAAGTTATTAAGTCATAGCCGTTCACGGACGGCTATCGCGTACTAACTAAGGAGATAAGGGTATGAGTAACACGATAGAAGAAGGTGACATTCTTGTCTATTACGAATGGAGTTGTCCATCGTGCCAACACCTTAATTCGGGAAGTGATGTTTACGACCCAGAACCAGTACCTGGCAACACCTTGTATTGCGGTGAATGTGGCCAAGCGTGCGAAATCACCAAATAACACCCAAAAAAAAGCCCTACTCAACCGGACAGGCGATAGGGCTTTACTCACAAGGAGCAAAAAGATTATGACACATTTAAAACAGAAAAACTATAGTGCAACTGAGCCAAGCTACAACCAGTATGGCGCTAGCACTACTATCCACTTCAACGATGACAGCTACATGGAGCTAGAAGTAGAAATGCGCTGGAACAATCAAAGCGATGAAATACACATGGAGGAAATCAGCGCTGAATACTACGACACTGACGATAACGAAATCGACACTTCAAGCATAGATTTAGAAGAATTAGCGATAGAGATTTTCGAGAGTCACAACACGTTTGGCAAGGTTGAGTACGAAATGGAACAATCTTACCGCGCAGCCCACGCATAAGGAGATCACTATGAAACTTTGGGAAATCACACACAAAATGGAAGATGGCTCTTATATGGTTGAGCGCGTTTATGGCGATACGAAGATGGAAGCTCGCGGCGTATTGGTCAGAATGTATAAACGTCAACTTGACTTGGTATCAGTTGTTGAAATCGAAGGAGAAGACGCATGAATGACGACTACGAGTATATCTTCACCTTTGGTTTTGGTCATCAGCTTGAGGGTCGTTTCTTTGCCATCCAAGCCGAATCAGCTAAAGAAGCTAGAGATTGTATGTTCAAAATATTTGGCAGCAAGTGGGCAATGCAGTATGACGCACCCAACGCAAGAGAGAAATCTGGGGTCGAGAAGTTTGGTTTATTGGAGGTCAAATAATGAGCATGAAAATTATCACTCCCCTGGCAGCGTTAATCATCGCTGCTAATGTCTGGGCGATAGGTCCAGCAATGGATAAAGAACACGACAATAAGCAAGCGACTATCATCAATCACAAGTACGACAACTTGGATAATCAAGTTGACATTGACGACAGCGTGACTTATCAAGCAATCGATGACAAGGCTTACAAGATGGCTGAGATCGACGGTGAAAATTTAGTGAGCAACGAGTGGCAGCCAGTCAGTGAGCAAGGCTATACGGACGAGTATTTGCAGTCTGAGCAGTACAAAGAGGTCAAGGCTGCGAATGAGAAATTAAAACGGATTAAGGATGGTGAGTTATGAGCAAGGTTACCAAAAAGGAGCTGTTAAGACGCATTGAAGCGTTAGAAAAATTTGCAAAGTATGCAGACAAAATGCTGACAGAGCTGAATCATGCACTGCCCGACCCTGAATATGATGCCAAGTGTGAGGAAAATGCGGTAGCTGCGGAAGAGTCACTAGCGAGACATGCTGTACGACTCGGGCTAGTTAAGCCAAAACTAAAGCAACTAGACCAAAGCGTGTTTGATGGTTTAGATGAAAAGTGGAGGTTTGCTGCGATAAATGTGTCAGGCGCGCTAATGTTATCTACCTACCCGATAGAGGCGATGTCAGGCTCTTGGGTCAGAAAGAGAAATTTAGGTGAGTTGATTAATTACGGTCTTGGTTACGACACATCAAACTGGCAAAACTCGCTAATCGAGCGCAAGGAGCTGACAGGTAGTGATTTGTGCAGGGCTATGCTTGAACGTGGGGATAAGTGCGTACCGTGCGACGCTTACGATGGCGCAGAGGATGGAAAGACGAATAATTGTTTGAGCCTTGTCACTAAGTTTAAAGCAGGTATGTTTCATTGTGCTGCGGGCTATGACTGGGAAAACGCAGTGCCAATTAACACAGTGACAGGCGAACCTTTAACCTCTTCGGAGGTCGGACTATGAACCAGCAATAGCAACAGTTTAGCCACCACGACACGAAACGATAAGGAATAAGACGATGACAAATTTAGCGACTAAGGATTTTTTTCAGCGCGATGCTGTACAGAGCAAGCTCAAAGAGCTGGTAGGCAAAAATTCAGCAAGTTTTGCTACTAGCGTACTGCAAGTGGTTAATAGTAACGATATGCTTGCAAAATCAGACCCGTCAACAGTATTTACCGCCGCTTGTATGGCTGCCACTCTAAACCTGCCAATCAACAATAACTTAGGTTTTGCGTACATTGTGCCTTTTAACAATCGCAAAGCCGGACGAGTAGAAGCGCAGTTTCAGCTTGGCTATAAGGGGTTTATTCAGCTTGCTCAACGTAGCGGCCAGTTTAAGCGCATTAATGCTTGCCCTACCTATACTGAGGATGATGACAGATCGATATACGAGCGATTAACCTCATTCAAACCAAAGCCACCGCAAGGCGAAAAGGACGGCTATATCGCCTATTTTCAGCTCATAAATGGCTATGAAGCTCATATCACTATGTCACTGCAAGAGCTTGAGCAACACGCTAAAAAATACAGTCAAACATACTCTAGGGGTTTTGGGGTTTGGAAAGATAATTTTGATGCTATGGCGCAAAAAACGGTTATCAAGCTATTGCTCAGCAAGCAAGCACCATTGTCGATAGACGCACCACTCGCTCAAGCAGTACAAGCAGACCAAGCGATTATCCGCGATATTGACGGTCATCAGGTTTTTGAATATGAGGACAATCAACCTGAGCAGGCCGCTGTTGAAATGGATATTAGTGACAATCCTCAGTTATTCAATGACGTTAAAGTATCAGTGCAAAATGGTAACCTCGACAAAGCGCAAGTATTAAGCGGTCAAGCTGGTTACATCATTAGCGACCAACAGAGACAGGAGTTACTAGCCTCATGACTTTCAAATGCAGAGCAAGCGCGTTAGGCGGATTGATGACGCGCTTACAGAATAAGACAACGCTTGGCAAAACGTCTAAAAAAGTAGTGATCAATGCTGTTTTGCTCGATGTGTTTGATTATCACCGTGAGATTGACGCAAAGATGATTAACAAGGGCTTGATGCTCGAAGATGACGCAATCAAAGCCGTTAGTCTGCTAAAAGCGATCAAGCTCACTAAAAACACTGAGCGCAAAAGTAACGACTGGTTTAGTGGTGAGTGTGACCTACTGACCGACGATAGCATACGAGACACCAAATGTTCATGGTCGATTGACAGCTTCCCCTGGACACATGACGACGCTGTGCAAAAGGTCAAAGACGGTGGCTATGATTGGCAAGGTCAAGTCTATATGGAGCTATGGGGTAAAAAGGTGCATTACGTGGACTTTGTGCTGCTACCTACTCCGCATAGCTTGCTTGGCTATAACGATGACGAGTATGAGCACGTTGAGCTGGTCAATCGAATACCGCTACAAAAGCGCATCAGGTCGGTCAAGATTGAGTACGACGAGTCGCTAATTGAGCAAGCAAAAGAGCGCGTCGAAATGTCGCGTGACTACTACAACGAATTATTTAAACAACTATCGAATTAAGATTTGACCATGGACAACAGCCACACAATACTCAAAACGTTTAAAGCAATTCGAGATTGTCAGCGCCCTATCGATGTTGGTCATCTACAAGAACTGACTGGCTTCGACAAGCGTAGAGTGCAGCGACATGTCTCAGCATTGGCAAAATCAGGACTGGTTGAACAGATAGGCAAGCGTGCTTGTGATGGTTATCGATACATAGTTACACCGAGCATCGCGGGCTAATACGATGACGCGCATAGCTAGATGGTGGCGATCAACCACTAGCAGCCAAGATTGACATTCCTTACGTGTGATAGCTCGTAACTATTGCATGTGCTTTGAAAAAGCAGTCGAGGCAAGGCCGATTGACCTACGAGACAGGTTACCCTATTTATTGATGAGGATAATAAGAATGAGAGATGTCAGCAGAGCGTTACTAGCAATAAGAAAATTTCACGGTATAAAACAAGGCGAATTATCGGAATCGCTTGGTGTTTCAAGTTCATATCTCTGCGAAATAGAAAAAGGACGTAAGAACGTAAGTTTAGAGTTGCTTAAAAAATATTCAGACTATTTTGATATACCGGTTTCATCAATATTATTCTTGTCAGAGCGTATGGAGTCCGATACGGGGCTAGCAGGGAGTTTTAGAGTAAAGGCTGCTGGTCTAATATTAAAAATACTTGAATGGTCAGCAATAAAGGAGCAAAACGATGAGAGAGATTAAATTTAGAGCTTGGCATATAGAGCAAGAGAAAATGTTTTGTGTGGAGTCGTTGCACTTAGAAGATGAATACTACGTCTTGAATGATGGTGATATTTACTCAGACACCTTTTGTGTGAAAACAGGCGATATTGAGCTAATGCAATTCACAGGCTTAACCGACAAGAACGGTGCTGAGATTTACGAAGGTGATATTGTTGAATTCGCAAGCCACTGGGATAAGCACGTTTGCACCGTTTCTTTTAGCAAGTGCAGGTTTGGCTTTGGTAGAGAGATTAAAGGTGAGCTTGGCATAAATGATGATTGCGACCTTTCATCGTTCATGAATGGTTCTGGCTGTAAAGGTTACACAGTCATCGGAAACGTACATCAAAACCCCGAACTATGGGAGCAAAACGATGAGTAATTTACCGTTAAAGGCGTTGAAGTGGATACAAAAGAACCTGAATCCGCTTGCTGAGCCTGCGCTGACTGCATACAGCGCATTGCATGAGTACGTGATTACTGAGCCAAAGCAAGGCAAGTTTGAGCTAAAGAAAACACGCTTGAGCCGACCTGACAAGAAGTCTGAGTTTTTGCCGTATTTTGACACAGTGACCGAGGCTCAAGATTGGGCTTGGAAGCACTACAACGAGAAGATGCAGCCGTATGTTGTGCCCTATCCTACCAAAGTCTACGAATTAGCATTTGATTATGGTGATGGTTATTTTACTGTTTTTATGACTGCTGATAAGCAAGCTGCACTTGATTTTATCGAGAGCGTCAAAAAACACGACGAGCAGTTTATATGTGACACTGGCTATGATACTTATGAGTATGAGTCTATAAATGATGAGTACGACGACAATCACCCGCTTAAACCATACGCTAGCAAGATATTTGAGTCGATATATGAGGATAGTTTTAGCGAGTATGCCAACAACTACCCTGGTGAGTCGTTTGCATCGCAGTTAAGTATTATCGAGCATGAATTATTTGTAAAACAAGGAGAGTGATGTGAGTGATATTAAATGTCCACACTGCAATGCTGTGCAAAACACTGATGATTGGCTTGAGTATGGCGGCCATGATGGTGATGATTTTGAGCATGAATGTAATGAATGTGGAGAAATGTTTGAGACGGTGACCCGTGTTGAGATTACTTACCGTGTTTTGGATAAGCGAGGTGACAGATGACTAACGAACAGATAAAAGAAATCGCACTAGCGAACGGCTTTAAACTCAAAGAGCAGCCAAGCGGTGAAATGGATTTGAACCCTTATGTTTATGAGTTTGCAAGGGCGTTATTTGCTGAGCGTGAGCATTTAAAAATGGACTGGGTTGTGCAGCCATTAAGCGAGGCAGATGATGACTAACGAATACACAATTACGATCAGAGCGCCAGTGATGCCGAACCCCAAAGATATTGCATTGTTTTTGCAAGCTGAGGTTTTAGGTATTAATAAAGTTAGGCAGACATTGGTAACCGCCAACGAGCTTGCAGAAATAACAAACTTTAGCAAATCGACGGTACTATCAAAGTGCAAACATTTAAACGTGGGCACAAGTGGAAAATCACTGTATGATAAGGACGCTGCTATTGCTGCCCTATCTGCAAAAAACAAGGTCGGACGTAAGCGACAAAACTAGCTTAAAACCTGTGGATAACTTACGATTTACGCCTAAATTACGCCAAACTATCGTAAGTTATTGATTTAATGAGTAGTTTACTACCTTGACATGGTAGAGGTCG
>FUFK010040428.1_pt1 | contig 46651 bp, 19 predicted proteins | sample 1021851 | NCBI WGS metagenome assembly FUFK01 (sample SAMEA51879418, study PRJEB19060) | metagenome
GAGTATCCAGTACCTGCAGTCGCGATAGATCCTAAAGTCTTAACATTAGTTGCGTTTGCATTTGTAATAGTTACTGTGTCACCAGCAGTAAACCCAGTTCCACCAGCATTAATGATAATGTTTGTAAGGACACCAGCATTTGCTGTAATATCAGCAGTCATTCCAGATCCATTTCCTCCAGTGACTGCGATTCCAGTTCCAGTAACATATCCAGTTCCACCAACGATAGATGCTAAGTTAAGTGTTAGTGCTTTACCTGCATTTGCGTTCGTGATTGTAACTGTATCTGAGATTAGATAATCAGAACCACCTGCGTTAACTGCAGCAGCAGTGATATTTCCATTACCATCAACGGTTGTGTCAACAGTCAATCCAGATCCAGTTCCACCAGATGTTGCAACCGCAGTAGCACCAGAGAATCCTCCTCCACCACCATTAGAAACGGATGTTGAAACAACAGAACCTGGTGTAGGATCTCCAGAAAGATTAAGTGTAAGAGTTGTAGATGTTGCAAGATTATTAAGCATCGCACTTAACTGTTCAAATGCATGATCAAGTTTTGTTTGAACTCTTGCTTCTGTATAATATTGATTTGTTGATCCTTCAGATAAAGCATCAGTATCATGGTTATTAAGATTTGCTGCTTGAGTTGCAGTTCCATTGACAGTAGCAGAAATAGCATTAGTGACAGTAATATCATCAACGTAAATATTTGCCCATCTTTTAGTACTACTTCCTAGATTTCTAGTTGAGTCTGACTCAGGAACTATGCTCTTTGCATTAGTCTGTGTTGCGAGAAGGTCACCTGTGAGATCACCATTGACATCACCTGTGATAGTTCCACCTGCAGATATGTCATCAGCATAGATATTTGCCCATCTTTTAACACTACTTCCTAGACTTCTAGTTGAGTCTGACTCAGGAACTATAGATTTAGAATTAGTAGTAGTTGCTAAAAGGTCACCTGTTACGTCGCCATTAACATTTCCATTAATAGTTCCACCTGCAGTAATATCATCAGCATAGATATTTGCCCATCTTTTAATACTACTTCCTAGATTATAGGCAGAATCATCAGCAGGAACTATACTTTTAGAATCAGTCTGTGTTGCTAAAAGGTCACCTGTAAGATTACCATTAACATCTCCATTAACAGTATTAGTGACAGTAATACCATCAGCATAGATGTCTGACCATCTTTTAGTAGTACTTCCTAGAGCATAGGAAGAATCAAGAGCAGGAACTATAGCTTTAGAATTAGTAGTAGTTGCTAAAAGGTTACCTGTTACGTCTCCAGATAAATCACCTGTAATAGTTCCACTCGCAGATATATCATCAGCATAGATATTTGCCCATCTTATAATACTAGTACCTAAATTATAGGTAGAATCTGCAGCAGGATTTAGATTCTTTGCGGTTGAATTTGTTGCTGTAAGATTACCTGAGAGATCACCATTGANATCACCTGTAATAGTTCCACTTGCATTTATATCATCAGCATAGATATTTGCCCATCTTATAAGAGTAGTTCCTAAATTATAGGTAGAATCTATACCAGGATTTAGATGCTTCGCAGTTGAAGTTGTTGCTACAAGGTTACCTGTTACGTCTCCAGATAAATCACCTGTAATAGTTCCACTTGCATTTATATCATCAAAATAACCGTTCGCCCATCTAATAAGAGTAGTTCCTAAACTATAGAGAGAATCTGTAGCAGGATTTAGATTCTTTGCGGTTGAATTTGTTGCTACAAGGTTACCTGTTACGTCTCCAGTTAAATCACCTACGACAGTATCAATATTTGCTTCATCAGCATGGATATTTGACCATTGTATAAGATTAGTTCCTAAACTATAGGTAGAATCTGCAGCAGGATTTAGATTCTTTGCGGTTGAATTTGTTGCTATAAGGTTACCTGAGAGATCAGCAGTAATTTCATTTGCAGCAAAATCACCAGATGAGTCTCTTAAGACGAGGTTGTTTGCAGCACTAGAAGATGCACTAGCAACGTTAATTGTAGTATTACCAGAAACACCATCAGCATTAGTAAGAGTAATTCCAGACGATGCGGTGACTTGGAGAGTTCTTTGGGCATAAGTTCCAGTTCCTGTGCGAACAACATATCCTGTACCAGCCTGTGCAGCGAGTGCAGTTATGTCAGAATCAACAAATGTTGTGTTAATAGTTGGAGCAGAACTACCATCTACAGATACAGAACCAGATACAACACCTGCAAGGGTGAATGTTCTAGCAGTCTTCCATGCATCAGCAGTAGATGCGTTTCCTAAGAAACCTGCACCTGCACCAGCAGCACTAGCAGCAGTGATTTGATTTGCAGCAAAGTCTCCATTAGAATCTCTATTAACAACTGTAGATGCAGTGTTTGCACTCGCAGTTGTCATGCTATCTAATAAGTCTGCGTTTAGATTATTAATCTTATCAGTTGTTGGGATGACAAGAGCAGGACCTGAAGATACTTGAGATGTAATCTGTCCATCTACTGTTAATGTTCCATCAATATTAGCGTTACCATCAACATCAAGTCCAGTTCCAGAACCAGTAAGATTTAAGGAACCAGCTCTTAGAGCACCGTCAGTTCCTGAGAATACTTCTGAGGTATTAGTTGCACCTGTAAGAAAAGCAAATTGATTCGCTGATTTATCATATCCAAAGAATCCTATTCTTGCTTCTGAATCATAATATCTAAACTCAATACCCTTATCTTTACCATCATTAGATGCTGGTGCAGTGTCTCCACCAACGGTAATTACAGGATCATCAACTGTCATTACAGTGGAATTAACTGTAGTTGTAGTTCCATTAACAGTTAGATTTCCAGAAACAACATAATCACCTTGAGTTGTGATATCTCCAACAACTGTTAATGTTCCTTGAAGTTCAGTGTTACCATTATCTGTATCTACTACAAACTTATCAGCACCTGATCCATTTTGAATTTTAAATGTTTTATTATCAGCAGTGATAGTAACATTGTCATGAGTTACTAAAGCACCAGAGATATCGGCACTATTGTTAAGATCAAGAGCACCAGTAAGTTCAGTGCCACCATAGACTCTTAAACCTTCACCAATAGCAAGGTTCTTACCAATACCTGCACCACCAGTTAAACGGAATGCACCATCAGCAGAGTAAGATCCAGTCAGAGTTTGCTGAGTGTTTCTAGTAATTGTAGTGACATTAGAAACACCTAATGTATTATTAATTTGAGTTGCAGAACCAACAGTTAGTGTTCCAGTAATATTTGTATTACCATTGTCACTATCAACCGTAAATTTATCAACTGAAGATCCATTTTGAATCTTGAAGTTCTCATTAGAAGCATCAACAATTAAAGAATCATTGATAGTTGTCTGACCTTGAACAACTAAAGTTCCATCAGTTGCAACGTTACCTGTAGAAGAAGCAACAGTAAACTTATCAGTTGTACCTGATCTGACTGCAAAGTTTGCATCAACATCAACTGTGCTATTAAATTCAGTTGCTCCTGTGACAGTTAGTTGTCCACCAAGTGTTGTATTACTATCAACATTAAGTGTTGAATTTAATTCAGTGTGACCATCAGCAGTTAGCGTTCCTTCAATATTAGTATTACCAGTTACGTTATCGACAAAGAATTTGTCAGTAGTTCCATTTCTAACTGCAAAGTCTGCGTCAATATCAGTTACACCATTAACATTTAATGATCCTTCAATTACAGTATTACCAGTTACATTATCAACAAAGAACTTATCGGTAGTTCCATTTCTAACTGCAAAGTCTGCATCAACATCAACTGTGCCATTAAACTCAGAAGCACCTGCAACATCAAGAGTTCCTTGAATATCTGTATTACCACTAGCACCTAAAACAGTAAACTTAACTGTATCTCCAGAATTTTTCTTACCAACAAATAAACCTTGACCAGCTGAAGTTCCACCAATGTGTAAAGATGTTCCAATACCTGCACCACCAAATACTCTGAAGTTAGAAGTATTGTGTGTAGCATAACTTGGTGTATACTGAACAGTAGAACCTGCACGAAGTTTGTATCGAACGTTTAGATAGTTTCTTTGACCAAAGTTCTCAGTCGCACTATCTTTCTGGTTAAGATCACCATTAATGTAAATGTCACTATTGAATACGGTATCACCCTCAATATATCCACCACCATCGAATCTAAATGCACCATAGTCATTTGATTGAATATCATAAAGACCAGTGCTATTATTTTGTGCAACAGTTGGTTCATCTGTATCTTCAAAACGAACGTCACCTGCAACATTTAAAGTACTGTTAGCATCAATAGCACCAGTTGAAGTTATAATACCGCCAACATCAACATTACCTGAGGTAGTATGAAGTTCAATTTTAGTTGTGCCACTACCATTCTTAATCTGCATTGATTTAGATGCAGCCTGTAAGACCATAGTGTCATCAAATCTACTTGTAGAATTAGCACGGAATGTGCCATCTACATCTAATAATCCACCAATATTAACGTCTTGTGCAATACCAGCACCACCTAATAATACTAAATCTCCAGTAGAGTTAGATGTTGAGTTAGTATTAGAAGTAAGTTTTAAGTTACCTGCAGTCAGACCTGATGCAGTTCCAGAAAAAACTTCTGAACTATTTGTAGCAGCATGAAGGAAGTTGTATCCACCACCATGTCCTGCAAGGTCGGTATAGTTTGTATCCCAACCGAAAAATCCTAATCTTGCTTGTGTATCGTAATATCTAAATTCAACACCACGATCTTTGTTATCATCAGATGCTGGTGCAGTATCTCCACCAAGAGTGATGATAGGATCATCTAATGTAGTAATTGTCGAATTGACTGTGGTGGTTGTACCATCAACTTGAAGATTACCACGAATAGTTACCTTACCACTAACATCTCTGTCATCATTAGGGTCAATTAATATATCTCCTGTAGCACCAATGTGATCCGCTTGGAATCTCATTGTTTCAATATGAACTTTACCTGCAGCATCTGTTGCTTGAATGTCAACTACATTTTCAGCACTAACTGTAACTTGACTAGATCCAGATCCACCATTTTGTGCAGCGATAGATAAAGTTCTAGGGGATGTAGTATTCTGTGTGAGTAAAATTTGAAGATCGCCATCACCAGATTTGTTTATTGCTTGTGCAGTAGAACCATCTAATACAATATCAGGATCACTTATTAATGTTTTTACATTGATATCAACTTCACCATTACCACTATCACCTGTATTGTTAGCAGCAAATAATAAACCACCTGATGTATTCTTTACATTTAGATAGTTTACCCCAGTAAGTCCTCTGTATCCAGTTGTTGCGGTTAATTCTTGATCTAAATCAAAATGCTCAACAGAATTACCATCAGCAAAAGATATACGACTGTTCTGTAATTGTGGATTATCAACACCTGCTGTAGCAATACTAACGTGACCAGATGTTACATCAAAATCTTCTTGTGCGAATGAGGCAAGACCCTTCTGTTCTGTACTCTCGGCAGCGAGGTATCTCCACCCACCATTATCGCCACTAGAATGAGTAGGAGCACCTTGACCTGCAGAAATGTCTTGATATGCTTGATATACCTTTGAGGCATTCTTGATGATATCATACCTAGAGTATGAAGTAGCTGCATTATAATCTAGTGCAGTAGTTCCCTCAACTGCTGTAGCGATAGGCACAGTTGTAGCACTTGTTAGACGACCATAGTCGTCAACTGAGAATTTTGTGGCATTAACTGTCTGTGAACCTGATACAGATGTCAGGGATTCCGTATTATAGTCACCACTCGTTACTGCTGTAGTGATTAAATCAATAGCAGGGTTTGCTGCTATACCACCACCATTATTAACTTGAATTCTTCCTGATGTTCCAGTAATTGTTCTGGTTGCCATTGCACCACCAGAAGTTCTAGAAATAAGACCAGTTGTAGTAAGACCTGCAATAGCAACAAGGTCTAAATCATAAGGTTGTGCAGATGAACCTTCTACAGTTCCATTAAGTCCATAATCTGCAAGAGTTGTTGGGTTTGAAGCATTTATAATTCTTCCTTTAGAGTCTACAACTACCTTTGTGTAAGTTCCTGTAGGAGTAGAAGTTCCATCATAATGTGGTAGAGTTGATATTAATGATAATTCAGCACTTAAGTTAAGGTTTTGTGATCCATCAAATACACCAGAAGCAGATAAGTCATTAGAGAGTTGAATTTGGCGAGTTGAAGATAATCTCGCAGCAGTAGAAGAACTACCAATTAGGGTTGCAGTAATAGTACCTGCAGCAAAATTACCGTCCGCATCTCTTTGGACGAGAGTGTTTGCAGTATTAGAGATAGATTCTACAGGTCTTTCATATCGTAAGGTGTTCCATGCAGTTACACCATCACCGATTTTAATTCGACCAGTATCAAGTTCAACCCCTAGTTCACCTTGTGCAAGGGTAGGGTTTGAGTTTGCCCATTCTTGGGCACCACCTCTTCTTAATTGAATTCTATTTGCCATTTTATTAAGACAACTCTATGGATAAGGATATGCTTCCAAGTTATTTATGCTAAAAAAAGAGGGGGTTTTATACCCCCATCATTTAATCTTTGTTATCAAAATCAGGATCTAGAGTTCCGTCGGGTTTAACACCTTCTTCGGAATCTGGTTCAAAGTATTCTAATGTCTCAATAGCACCTTGTAATTTGAGTGCCCTTGCTTCATTTTCTTTGATTTTTGCTGCCATTTTTTGATTGCTATCAACCAGTTCGGCAAATTGCTCTCTAAATTGTTTGAGCATGTCTGGTTGCGAAACTTTTTCAATCGCCATAATTAATTACTTTTTTGGACTAACGTTAGTAAGAGTGATTTTATCTCACTCATATCAGATTTTAACTCAGAAACTTCAGTTTGTAAAGTCTCAAAGTCTTTTTCTTTTTTTAAAGACGCTTTATACCCCTTCATATACTTTTCGTATTCAGAGGTATTAGTGCAGTCTATAGCACCTGTTTGTATATTTTTAGACCATCCATCATGATCTTCGATTGGTAATACAACTTTCATTATACAGCAAGTGCAATAGCTCTAAAGTCTTTAAGTAGTGGTACCAGTGCTTGGTTTGATGAAACCAATACAATTTTAATTTGATACGCAGAGAAGTTTAAACCAGAAACTTCATATTCATAATCAAAGAACTCTTCTGTTTCTGTTGTATCAGGAATTTGAGCATCTCCCGTTGGGAAGAATTGATATCCCTGAGATTGAATAGAATCAGTAGAACCTGTTGGTAACACTCTATATAGAGGTTTTATGAAGGTGTTTGGTGGACGGAAACCAGCAAACATTAATTTGATAGAACTAGATGGATTAGTTAGTGTTGCAACCTTAGTAATATATGCTGCTTCATGCTCATCACCAAACGCTAGTTTCGCTGTGTTTGGATCTGCAGGATTGTTGATTCTAGAGGAAATCAACGTTGCAGACATTCTATCAGTATCGATAACAGGTGAGATGTTATTAAGTTCACTTGTTAAAGTCATGTCTAATCTAAATGATTTTTCACCACTCAACTCAGATGATTCATTAATTTCAGAACAAATTAACTGTGGAGCATTGAAGTAATTGTTATCATTTAAGTTAACATCAGAGAATTCACCAGTATTACTGAATGAATTTTGTGATAAAGTTACACCATCATTAATAGAGGTTCCTGTAATGGTATTGACTCTAGCAGTAATAGTGGTCTTAGGAAGTATAAGTCTTTGAATATTTGGATCAATAATCTCATACTGAATATTTTGTGTTGCAAATATTCTATTTCCTCCACTCCTGATACCTAATTTTGCAATAGAAGTAGTTGCAATATCGTAACTATCTAATGTTGGATTTAAAATACCAGTGTGTGTCTTGTTAATCTCAGTTAGAGGAATACCATCAAGGTTATAACACTCAATTAGTGCACCTTCACCAAATGTTCTTGCTGTAGTTCCTCCTAATCCTCTTTCATGTATGGTAATTGTTTTACCATTTGATGAAATATTACTATAAGACATAATCTCACCAACAGAGAATAGTACGAATTCCCCATCTCCACTTGTAATATTCTTAACATAAATGTAACCAGGATTAGATGTGCTGATTCCAGATCCATTAATTTGTTTATGGAATGCAGTAGCATCATTAACATTTAAAGTTGTATCTGAAGCAGATATCGATGCTGTAAGAGTTGTTGGAGCAATTTCAGACTTAACGTTTGAAATAGTAACGTTGTTATCTGTATCATGCATACCATGATTAGAATGAGATACTCTAATTTTTCTTTGAGAAGTCGTATATGTTGGAGTTGTAGATACAAATGCATTACTTATTGCACCTGTTTCAACAGCATCACCAGTTGGTGTGAATGTAGATCCTACAGTTGCTGTAGTTCCAGAATCTCCACCAGTGATTTGTTCAGAAGTTGTTGCAAAATCATCAGATACAAATTTCAATGTAAGTGTACTTGTGCCAGCGTTCCATGTCACAACTTCAGCAGTTGGAGCACCAGATGAGTTACCAGTAATTGTTTCACCTACAGTAAAGTCACCACTAGCACTTGTAACATTCATTGTCGCAAGAGTCTTAGATGAGACTACTCTGTTAGTAATAACACCACCAGTGTTAGAACCTGCTGCCCAGTTACCAGAGATATCGTTAATAGTTAATATTTTACCACCAGCATTTGGAGTTACCGCAGTAATAGTTCCTTGTGCAAGAGTAGTTTTCTGTTGTAATCTAGCACCAACTGTATATGGCAGTGATGTAGAGTTCATTACTAATTGTAATTCTGGTTTGAATGTTTCAATAGCATCAGTAGATAAGTTAATTTCACCTCTGTTTCCTCTCTTCAAAGCATTATTATTCAATGTCAATCTGCTAGTACCAGTTGTAGTAAAGTTTGCACGATTGATTACAAACTTTAAATCTTCATATTGGTCAGCAGTCCATGTAGTTGCGTTCTGTGATTTGAATAAAACACCTGCATATGGTTGTTCAGAAATTGTTCTATCACCTGTAATGTCAATCTCACCCATTCTAGAGATCCAAACCTTATATTCATTTGAGTCTGAGAATAGAACAAAACAATGCTCTTCAGATTGAGGAATATAAACAGGTGCTCTGAATGTGAATCTAGTTGCTACTGCACCAGTTTCAGAAAGTTGAACATCGGCAGGATTAACTGTAACGTCAGAGAATGGAAGAATATTGATAGTTGGATATCCATTTTCCATTGTTCTAATCTGCATTGAGATTGGAATTGCACTATCCTTTGTATTGAAGTAAACATCTACAGATGTTAAGAAACATCCACCATCTTCATCAACTAAGAATGATTGTGCGAGTGGATCCCACCAACCAACTTGTCTTCTTTCTGTTCTAGTTGAGTTTCTTGTTCTTCTTTGTGTTCTTGTATCTCTAACAATCTCAGCATTTCTAATTGCAAGAACGTTTTCTTGTAAAGTATTCTGAGTTCCAGAAGCAGAGTATTCTGCCTGTGCAGAAGAATCAACAGCACCAGGTAAACGAGAATCAGTTTCACTTGTAGTAAATCTAATTGTTCTTTCTCCAGTTGCCCAACGAGGGTTAGTATCAACACCAGGATCGGGAATAAAGAATGAACCCTTCCATTGTCCTAGTCTATCTGTAACTAATCTTCTTTGTCTTACAACTGCTTTAGCACCAGAAGCACCAACTAAAACTTCACCTACTTGGAAGTTACCAAAGTAATCACCAACTGCTTGAGCAGCAAGTTTATCTGTATCGATATTAATAAAGTTTGTAGTTGAAGAATATGATGAAGGCATTTCTGTATCATCATATGGATTATACTCATAGAAATTATTTGCAGGATCTACTTCAAATTTACATCCACTTGTCTCACCAGTTACAATTTCACCAGGTACGAAAGGTGTAGCATTGGTTCTATTGTCAACAGATGGATCTTTAATAACTTCAATAATTTTAGGAATTAGATAATCATCAATTTTTTGTCCATCAAAGAAACCAAAGAAGTTAGTTCTTGGTTTCATTCTGAATACAGAAACTTCTACGTTTCTAGAACGAATCCATGGAATTACTGTGCTTGAAACAAACCTATCTCCAACAGATCTACGATCGATCCTTGGAACAACTCTTGTACGGATTCCTCTTCTTAACTGTCTTCTTCTTGTTACAATCCTTGTAATTCTATCTACAGCACGACCTCTACCCCAGTCAGAACGACGACCAGATCTAACCGTTCTAGTGCTACGTCTTACGATACCTCTCCATGTTGTTTGCCATGAGTTCCACTGTATAGGTGCAAAACCATTTTGATCAGTTCTAAGGCGTAGTCTGGTTGCTTGGAAATCACCCTCAATATCAATCACATTAACAGGAAGTCTACGAGTATCAATCCAGTTATCTGATTGTGGTAGTAAATCTATACGTCCGATATATGCAAAAACGTTAAACGGGTTAACATTTTCAACACGGGAGGCGTAGGGTTGTTCAATTAAAACTTCTTCTTGATATGGAAGTGTAATTAGCGGACCAGTTTTCTGATAATTTGTAGAAAGAGATTCATTAATAATCAGTGAAATATTAGTAGTATAGTGAGAAGCATGACAAGTTCCATCAGTAAAATCTAATGATACATTGTAATCTTCTTCGTCAACTGCTGATTTAGAATGATCAGAGAAATCATCAACAATAAATCCATTTTTTAGACGACTCTTACCATTAGCATCTGTAATCTCAGTGCTGAAAGTATCAGACTCCAACATATTAAGTGAAGTGTAATATTCAACACGGTTTACCCTATCTTCGATATTACCGATGTCACGCATGGTATATCTTCTATTCTCAGACTTAATGATAAAGATATCTTTAGCAGGATCAAAACCATAAGGAGAATGATATAAAGTTGCTAGAAGCATACCATCTGCAAGATTATCTGGTTCTGTAGGTTCTTCTTCAGATTTACCTTTTACAATTTGGAATTCACCCTCAGGAGTAATGAATAGTTTATCAATTCTCTTAAGATACCAATCAAAATCGCAACGGAAGTTACTATTAATTTTAGGAATATCAAATATAGTTGCTGCAGGTGTGGAAGATGTTGGGAATACTCTTGTTTTAAAATCAAATGTACCTGCACTTACATATGCTGGTGATGCAACAGTACCTGTTCCACTGAATAAGTTCTTAACACCTGGTCTAAAATCAAGAAAGTCTGGTAAATATTGACCATCATAGATAGGAATATCTTCGTATGCAGTAGAAAGATATGATTGACCACCGAAATAATCTCCAGTAGCAGAGTGATTATAGTAATCTAATACAACTTTTAATTTTCTAATTGGTTGAGCAACACCTTTTCTTCTTACTAATTTAGAAATACCATATAAGAAATCAGTTTGACCAGTAACTAATTCATAACGATCTGTAATTACTTTAGAACCTGCAACAATAGAACCTGCAGAGTCATTGATAATACCATTAATTGCATTACCTCCACTATCTTCACCACTTACAGTTTCACCAGATACGAAAGTTCCGTCAAGATAAACAATAGTTAATTTTAAAGTGCTTGAGTTAAAATCAACAACTTTTGCTCTTGCTTTTGATGTTTTACCTGTAACAATAGTTCCGTTAGCAAAGAACACGGGTTCAACTAATGTTATTGATGGAATTACAGGATCATTATCATCTAATGATTCATAAACAGCATGAACTTCATATGCATCAGCAAGACCTAGTGAAATGTCTCTATCTTCAATTCTTGTTCCATATAGATTAGAATAAGTTAACTGATAATTTTGAACATCTAAATTCTTAATTGTTTGATTTACCTTCATCACAAACATCTTAGTTGGTGATTTAGTTTTTCTTTGAGTTACGTTCTTAGAAATTGTTGCGGTAACTTTAACAGATGTAATATTAGTTAAGTTATCAATCTGAAGGGTAGTTCTATCAGCAGATGTAAACGCACTATATCCTAATGCAGCAGTGTTACTGGTATCAATAGGAATTTGTTTACCTGGTGTATAAGTTGAGTTTGAACCTGCTAATGCGGTAAGTGTATAATTTTCATTAGAAATTGCTTGGAACTGTTCATTCTCTGGGAGAGTAATAGATACAGAGTTTGCAGCAACTGTTTGAGCATCAAAAGTTCTTCTAACGACCATTGATTCGTCAGAAATACTCTTAACATAAGGTTTTGGTAATGGTTGTAATAAAGAAGCACCTACTGTATCAAGAAGAGTTCCTCTATATCTTACAAGAGTATTATATTCACCTGCACTAGGAGCAGCACTACCAGCACCAGGTGTTACATTAACTTCAAATTGTGCAAAATCAAAGATTGTTGATATCTGATTTGCAGTTAGAGATGTAGGATTAACTTTATCTACGTCAACAAATTTAGTACTTGAGAAGAATATTCTATCACCTGGTCTTAAATCTGCAGCAAAGTTAGAGTTTAAACCAGTAATTTTTTCTGCACTACCTGTAGCATCATATGTGAAGTTGTCACCTTGAATTGGAATAAAATCATCAAGAACTAAATCTGCTGTAAATTCAACAGAAGTTGTGGATTCATCACGGGAAACAACTTGACGAGTATCTGAATATGCATAATTATGAACAACTTCAACTGTATCTTTATCTAATCCATCAACAGTTAACATCTCACCAACTTGGAATTCACCTTCCACTTGGTATAGATTCATATGATCTGCACTAGAAATAGCAGACTCAATGTATCCTCTAGCACCTGATGTTTTACCTACAACTAATGAACCGTAAGTAATAGTCTGTGCTGATGCCATCTCAATGACAGTAAACATTTGAATGTCAAAGAGATATAACTTGTATTGATCATTTGAATCACCAAATGTTGAGTTTGGATCAGCAAGAAACTCCATTGATGCACATCTTGCATATCCAATAACATTACCTGCAGCAGTACCTGCTGACGCTGAGAATGTGTCTCTTAGTTCAATAGTTTGATATGCATTAGTAATTGTAGATCCAGAAGCATTAGGGAATCCATGAACATTATTAACTCTACTAAAATTACCCATATCAAATGGGATAATAGTATTTTGAGCAGAGTTAGTATCTCTTGGTTTTAGTAGATCAACATATGATGGTGCTAAAGTTTTAGTTCTAAATCCTTTAACATAAGCAGTACCTGGACCAAATTCTACAGCATAATAATTTTCTGCAGCACTATTACCTTGTGCTGTAGTCTCTCCTTGTGAATAAACACCATTATTAAATCCATCGTCAAGATTTTCTCTAACAGTAACTTGGAAATCTTTGACTACATAATCACCAGATTCTTCAAAAGTTCTAAGTGCTAATGATCTTTCTAATTCATCGTATGCACTACGATCAACAATTTTTTCAATTTTATTACCATTAATACGAAGTAGTTCGATGAAGTCTTTATCTGCATCATCATCAATTAACTTCTTAATTAAATTAGTTGTTATTCTGAATCTATGAGCACCAGGAGCAGCATAATTACTTGTGCCTGCAGCGTTATCATTAAGGGATAGGTCATCTTCGGGGGTGATGATTGATTCAAGGATTTCGAGTCCGACCCTGTATTTGGGATTGGTTGCATATTGTTCAAGAAGAATGTATTGGTAAGGGACATCTACAAAGAATCCTCTAATAAAGTAAACACCTTCTTGCACATAAGCAACAGATCCTTTCTGAATGGCAGCAGTAGGAAGTAATTGTGCAAATGGTGATCCAACTTCAATAAGAGTGGTTCCAAATGTGATTTCGGTGTCAGTAACTAACTGTTCATTATTAGTGAAAGTTGTTTGATCATTTTGAGTTCCACCAGACTCAATGTATTTAATATAAAGTGTGATATATCCTTTCGACGAAACTGTCTCTGAAATAGAGAATAATACTTTTGCTTTAACACCAGATGTCAAACCAGTGATAATTTTCCCTTCTAATTGAGTTCTATAAAGTTCAACATCAGCACCTAAGAAAGACTCTTGGAGCATGATAGCATCGGTTTCTAGGTCATAACCAACTTGACCAGGAATAACCATAGCACCATCTTTGAACAGATGAGAACCCACATTCTCAATCTGATTCTGCATGACGCTTTGCATCGATGTCAGTTCTCGTGCCTGTATTGGAAAACCAGGACGGAACAGCACTCGATAAAAGTTTTTCGCTTTATCGAAATCGTCGTAGTATGGGGTGACGTTTAGATTGGTATTTTGTGCCATTAGAACTCGATTACGATTTTAATATCTTCTACCTGGTCGTTTGCACGACTAATAGATCTCCTATTATCTATGTAAACAACCTGACCGCTATTTGATTTAACTTCGGGTTTCGCATATCCAGAGTTAAATTTCATACCTAAATCGTATTCAGTATTGTTAATAGTTCTTGAAGAAGTATTAGGAACTGCAGGAAAGTTAACATCAGGTTGACCAGCAGCACCAGATGTTACACCATTAATAACGTTTGATCCATCAAATTCATTTTGTGTACCAGTAACTTCTGGGAAGATACCATCTACACTGTTCTGATAGTATTTCAGAACTTTTGTTGTTGCGTTCCAAGAGATAACACGAGCACGAGCAGTAACAGTCGTTCCACCGACTACTCTACTTTGTGTAATGATCTCATCAGGAACATAATTACCTTGGAATGTAGGTGAGAAGATAACTGCTTTTGTAGCAGAAACCGTTAAGTCGGAAATTAATTCAGAAGTTCCGAACTTTAAAGGGTTGGTAATTAGACCAATACGACGATAGTCGTTATCAATCGGGAAGTCACCAGCACCTTCATCATAAGATAGTTTTGCGTTAATCATAACTCGGAAAGCACCAAGTTCTACAACAGAGTCTTCACCATGTCCACCAGGAGGAGGAATGATAACATCAACCTGTCCACCAGAACCAGTTCCGATACCTGCTATACTATCAACACTGATTTTACCGAATGTATATCCAGTTCCACCAGATGTAACAGTAGCAGAAATAATTTTACCACCATCTACAACAATAGAAACTCTACCACCAGTTCCATCTCCATTGATAGAGACGTTATCATAAGTTCCGTTGTTATAACCAGAACCAGCAGCATTGATTACAACAGTGTCAATTTCACCTGCAACTGCGTTAGTTTGAACAGCGTCATTAGTGAACACTGGCATGTAATCATTTGAGAAAAACTTAAGAACTGACGCTACGGGGATGGTATACATGTATTTCCAACGATAACCATCACCAGTAGTAATGATTGAAGTAGAAGTACCTGTAGGTTCCACTGTAGAAGGTTTTCCATTAGGATCACTTGGCGATGTTCCATTGTAAATTACTTTGTAGACCTGATATTGTGAGTTAACGACATAAAAGTCAGAATCATATAGTTTGGTAGCACCTGAGGAAGCAGTTTTGGTTGGAGAATAGTCATGACGATACATGTCATAAGTAAAACCCAAACCACCAGTTGTTTGCTCTGGAGAAACCCAATCAATTCTACGACATACTTGAACAGTATCAGAAGCTAGGACTCTCTTCATTGATACCATATCATCATATGAATCAGCAAACTCTGAGAATGAATCTACCGCTTGAGGCGGTGAGTTTTCATTATCCCACGATTGCGGTCTACCAATAAACAGGTAGAGTCTGTCCCTCGACGTACCTGCTGCCTCATCACTTTGAGTTGCAACAGGACCTTCGAGAGCTTTAATGAATTTTTTCGCTGAAAAAATCCTAAATTGATCAGTTAATAGAGCTGCCATGTCCTAAGGGTTTGTTCCTCTTGTTTATTTATAGTGCTTACGAGCGAAGAATTGTCGCATATTCAATACGTTTGATTCTATAACGTGCACCACCGTTACCAATTAGGTCTTCGCCACCTAAAATTGCTTGTGCAACAGCACCACTACCTGTGGTGTCACCTGTTGCATTTGTAAATGTTACTGTAGGATGTATATTGTATGTCCCGTCAACTGTTTGAGGAATACCATACCCACCATTAACAACACTGATAGATGATACTTGGTCACCTGCAGCTGTCATAACAGCTGTTGCAGTTGCTTGAACATCACCTGTATTTTCAATCGCTATTGTTGGAGGTGCTGTATAGTTCGTGCCTGGTGCTTGAACTATAAAGTCAACAATAGTTCCTTTAGATGAAAACTCATATAAGAACCCACCTATACCAACGTTAATGTTGGTTGTATTATATGGAACTACATTACTTACAACTAATAATGAAGTTGATGGATCCCAAGAAACAACAGTTCCTTGAACATTAGAAACAGATCCAGTTACAACATCATTAACACTGTAGTTTTGTCCGTTTCCATTATTAGCATCAAGATATATGTTTAGAATACCATTATGCTCAACACCATCTGCTAGAGCACCTGCTTGAATGATACTAGCATATTTGAATGGTATAGTAGCATCTTTTACGTTATCACCAACTTGGAATAATGTGGTATTAGTTCCTCCTTGTGTTTCTTCAATACCATACAATGAATTATATAGTCCACCATCTAAGCTAATTTGATTAGCAAATTCAGTTCCTGTATTTACTAAGTCTGGAATTCCATCACCTGCACCATCATTTTCATCATTATCTTCAAATTTTCTATTATTTAAAGTGCTTAATGGAACTGTTAATAATGAAATAGAATCACCTTGTGAAACTAAAACAACATGAGGTTCCTTTCCAGATGGAGCACTTGCAGCAGTACCTGCATCAAATTGAACGATAGCATCTAGTGTAGATGGAATACCACCATCAATAAATGCCAATTCATCAACCTCAAATGTTACTAAAAGTTCTCTAGTATTTGGGTTCCAATCATAAACTTTTGCAACTTTGTTATTTGCATTTTCAACTCTACGAATAACTCTGTCACCAACATTGAACTTATAGGTTGATATACCATTCTGATCATTCTGAGAAGTATCAAGAATGACTCTTTGATCATAGTTAAAGTTTACACCTCTAGTCAATCCAGTAAATCTACCTTCACCCTTACCAGTATATGATACTGTTTCTGTGTCAATAATTAAACTACCAGAACCAGGAAAACCATCTGTGGAATCAACGTATACAGTTGTATCAGATGCATTTAAGTTCTTAACTAGACCAGTAAGGAATATTTGTTCAGAGTTAAATGCTTGTCTAGCATCTGTTTTACGTTTTAGATTTACAAGTTTCGTAAAGATAATATTAGGTGGATTTACATATCCAGAACCAGGATCGGTTACGGTAATACCAGTTATTTGTCCTTGACTAATTTGTGCAGTTGCTTTTGCACCAATTCCACCACCACCTGTAATTAATACAAATGGAGGTTCTTGATAGAACTCACCTGGATCTGCTACTTGAATAGAAGTAACTTTACCTAAAACATCAATTTCTGCAGCACCTTGTGCACCAGTACCTCCACCACCACCTTCAAAAATAAGTGTGGGAGGTGTTGCGTATGATCTGCCAGGATTAATAAGTGATAAACCAGTAATAGTTTGAACAACTGGACTTGCTAAAGCACCAGTTCCCTCTCCACCTAGAATTTTTGCTTTTGCAGGACCAAAATAATTATCACCTTTCTTAGTCATCTTAATATAAGAGACTGTTCCATTATCATTTAATATTACATCACCTTCTGCTATTGTTGGGAATACGTCTGCTTGTGTTGGTAATAAATCTCCTTCATCAACTGGAACGCTATACATTTTAGGAGCAATAGCATATGGATATGCAGGATCACCATTACTATCCTCTGTCATGAAATATGCGTATGTTCCATTTGGATATTCTGGTGTAGGAGCAAACTTACCATTATATTCATCCAATGTTCCTACAGAAGAATCGTAAATATAATCACTTGTTAAATCACCAATTAAATATCCTTCTTGAACTGTTCTTATCCAAAGACCAGAAGTAGAATAACCAAAAAGATATAAAATACGGGGTGAATCTACGGGAACATCAAACTCTACTTTACGAGTTGTTGCTCCTTGGAATCCAGAAAGATAACCTTGATATGTTACTTCAGATCCATTAATATAATATTTAATTCCTTGACCATTATACAGATATGTTGTATTTCCTATTTCAGAAGCACCTACACTGTGCCAACCATCTTCAGTTGCTGAAATGAGTAACATGTTAGCACCACTTGCTGAGTTACTCGCATCATCTTGATTAAACACATATTTCTTTCCTCTATCTAATTCTAAAAATGGAGGTCTACTGCCGTTAAAATTAAATTGTCCATTTGAAATGGTAACTGCATATGTTACAGTTCCACTTGTGTTTACAGGTTGTCTAGCACCTTGAAGTTCTGCAGTTGTTCTATGTCTGTAACTAGATACCTCTCTGGCAACTGCACCACTAGAATTATATCCATAAGGTCCGTAAATTGGATATCCATCAAATGACATACCCAAAATTTTTGAATGACCGTCAACATGTCTTGAACGATCTATGGTTGATGCATCACCAGGTTGATAATAATTTTCAACGTAATATGTATTTTNATTACCAGTTCTAGGAGATGATGGTGTGATTATCATGTAAGATTCATCACCTGCATATCCACCCATGTATCTATGATTAGCACAATGAATATAAACTTTATTAGTTTCATCGGCATTCATTATGAATACTGGTTGGTATATATTTTCGTAATCTGCAGCTATAGCATCTGATGCTCCAGTACTATTGTAATAAAGAGTTCCACCATTCAAAGTTCCATCAGGAACTGTGCTGAATCTAATAGAATGATTACCACTTTGATTAGTAGAATCTGACTGATCAAAAATGATCATCATATTAGATTGAACTTTTATATCTTCTGGTGCAAAGTAAAATACACCAGGTGAAAAAGGTCCGAATTTATTTGCACTAGGTCCGAATTCTATGTAATAAGGATTAATATTAATTGGGTCTGCATTAATTTTAAAAGTAAAACCATTCGCACCAATACATAAATCTTGATCTAAAAAAGGATCTCCAGTAAGATCACGCAAATATATTCTTGTAACATTACCTTGATTATCTTTTACAATTTTTGAAACTTCACCTTTTGCTGACCCTCCTATTTCATCTACAATTCTACCAACTTCAACATTTCCTAAAGTTTCATCTACATTAGTTACTTCTAGTACAATATTACTTCCTGTTTCTACTTTAACTGTCCAAGTAAATCTTTGTAAATCTCCGTTTTCAAATACACCGTTTGTAAGTGCAAATTCATCAATAATTTTGTTTGAATGATAATAGTAAGTATTATTATCTAATACAGCATCATATACATTTGATGATTTTACATAATCATATTTTACAGTGTCAATAGGGAAATTCACATCTGCATTACCTACTGTTCCCCAATCTGGAGTATGTAATAAACCACCATTTGCCATAATACCATTTACGGTACTAGGTCTAAAATTTCTGGTGCCTGGATTTGGAACATCTTTACCACCACGGTAAATATATGCTTGATTATATGTTCTATCAACAATGTCACCAGACCCACCTGGTTGCCTCTCAGAGAGGTATAACTGAGATGGTTTAGGGTGATTATCAGATGTAATTGTTAATCTATCAATTTTCTGTCCATCATTATCTGTAGCAAAAACTCCTGTTGTTGGAGAATTAGGATGATCTTGCCAAACTCTATTAATATCAAAAGAAGTTACAACACCTGGTGTGTCCTGTTCTGGAGTAATTTGAAGTCTTAATGGATCATATCCTCTACCTCTTTCTAAAACACGAACGTGTGTAATTCTACCAGAATCTGTATCAATAATTGGATATAATAATGCCTCTACGTCTGGAGTTCCACATCCATCCACAGTAAGTCTAGGAGGATCAGCAGGATCATAAAGTGATCCTCCTTCTAAAACCTCCACTGCACGAACACCAAACAATTCGTCAAAAATTGGTTTGATTACCGCACCAGAACCAGGAACTGTTCTTGCCATTTAAAGTTAACTTACTACGTTGATTGTTCCTTGCATTGAAGCATGGATTGTACATTGATAATAAAGTGTAGTTGGAGCATCCAAAGGAACTGTCCAATACAAGATAGAAGATCCACTACCACTTTGACCAGCAGTATATGGAGTTCCAGTCAAACCTTGTGTGCTTTGAATTCTAAAGGGGTGTGCACCACCAACAGAGTTATCAAAAGCATATGTAAACCCTCTATAAACATAAAGAGTTGGATCATTTACTGTTCCTGAGAAACCAGGACCAGAGAAAGTATAGTCAGAAGATCCGTTTGCACCAACCTCCCACCAAGTCATTGGACTTCTAGTTACTGTCCAATTAGAACCATTCCAATAAATTGAATCACCTTGAACAATACCTGCTACGTTTGTATCAGTCAAAGCAGCAAATGTTGTTGAAAGAGATCCTGAGAAATTGACTGTAAGAGTATCACCAGATACTGCAGTTGTGATGTTAGTTCCACCAGCGATTGTTAATGTATCTGCTGTAGCATTTGCAGTTGTAGAACCAGAATCACCAGCTACAGTTGCAAATAAGTTTTGTATTGATCCTCCTTCTGCACCTGCATCATCAGCTGGTGCCCAGTTAGTTCCGTTCCATTTTAAAATTTGGTTTGTTGTAGGTGCAGCAGTAGTTGTATCTACGTCACCAAGTGCATCAATACTTGAATACTGTGTAAGAAGTTTTGCTTGAGTATCTCCAACTCCACCAGCTGTAATATTAATGTTTACATATGGATTATCATCACCATCAACAGTAAAAAAGTATCCAGTGTATGTTGCTGCAGAAGGTGCATTTCCTAAAGCAGAGTATTCATTTTTGTATTGAATTGTTGTAGGAAAATCAACTGTTCCTGTTGCACCATCAAAGGTTGATGTAACACTACCACTTGTAAGAAGAATATCTCCTGTTCCATTTGGTGCTACAGTAATGTTTCCATTTGAAGATGATATAATTGAGTTACCAGAAACATCTAACGCAGAAGTTAGAGTGGTGTAATCAGAAGGTAGGAAAGTTGATCCATTGTACCTTAATACCTGACCTGTTGCAGGGTTAGTGGTATCAAGCTGTAGGGTGCTTCCGTTACCTAATGCGGTATATATTTCGTTGAAGTTATCGTTAATCTTATCACCGCCAACTCTAAGAGTATCACCTGTATTATCATTAGCTGCGGATCCAAGACCTAGAGTTTGTTTAGCCATTGGTAAAAGATTTTTAGTTATTTATGGGGTTTCGGGGTCTACTAACTCTTCGCCATATTGACTTAAGTCAGGAGCAGTCCAATCATCAGGGACTGATGTTGCAACACCGACAGATGGATTTTGATATCCAGTTCCTGTTGCACTAATTTCAACTGCAGCAACACCGACTAATGCCTTAATGTTGCCTTCAAATCCACTGATAGAGTCAATTCTAACAGTTGGTCTAGATGTATATCCAGAACCACCTGATGTAATTTGAACTTTATCAATTTGACCAGTAGTTAGTATTGCGGTTCCTTGTCCTTTGTTTCCAAATACAGAACCAAGATAATCAAATGTAATTAGAGAGTTAGAAGATTCAATAACAGCAACTTCTCTATCTAATGTCTCACCTTGTATATCAATAAAGTCACCAGGTTCAACTGGAGGAACAACTTCAGCAGCATCAACGTCTGCTTCAGATCCAACATAGGAGAACGCAACGAATGTAGATCCAAATCTAGGAATCTCAGAGAAGATAATTCTAGAACCAACAATCTCAAAACCAACGCCTGGTTCCTGTAGAACACCATTGAGAGATACAATGATGTTGTTCTCAGGTCTGATTGTTGTAGACTGAACACCTTCAGTAAGAGTCAATGAGTAGAATACGTCATCACGTTTCAAGTTAAATGATTGACGTAATGAATCAAACTCGAATGATATATCATCCAACTGTCTTAACTTACCAATGTAGAATCCAGTGAATGATGCTCCAAGATCAGGTGCTTCTGTGAATGCAATTTCATCAGAGAATGCTGTAAATGCAAATGTAGCACCAGGAGGTTGTAGCACACCATTAATAAAGATGAGCATATGACCTGCAGGATCTGGGAAGTATGGAGTTCCGTTTGCAGTTGTAAGTTTAAAGTTGGTTTGTGTGCCATCAAAACCTCTGAAGGAACGTTTAACTCTTGCCTTCAGATTTACTAACTCATTAATCGATGCTTTATAATTATCAGGACCGATAATACCGTCTCTACCACTAAATGCACCTCTAATATCTGAAAGATATATTCTCTTATTGATACCTACAGTTTCAATATCTTGAACAATACCACTTGCAGCACCAGCAACTTGTACTACTGTTGAGACTTGTGCATAACCGATAGGATTGAATGGATCATTAGCAGCACCATAAGCACCAACAAATTGACCAATCGCGAAGTCAGCACCAACAACTTGTTTGTAGTAAATGAAATTATTATCAAGATCAACCTCAGTAATATAACCATAAACATTAGCATTCTGGAAGTTAGAATCAACTCTATGAATTTTATCTCCAACTTGGAATGTATTAACACCACCTTGAACTGAAATACCAATTCTAGTATGACCAACAGAATTTATTCTGTCACCAACTGCAACATCTAATCCATCATACTTAACAACCTCTACAAATATTTCAGAAGCACTAGGATATAAAGTAGATGTAGTTTCAAAAGATCCAGATAATGTTTCTGTATCAATGGTTAACTTACCACCAGTGTTGTTAAGAACAGCACCTTGAACTTGTAAGAATCCTGTAGGTGAAGCAGTAACTTCAGATGTATAACCCTTAAATAAAATATCATTTACAAATGCTCCTTGTAACTTATTAACTTGTATTCTATTTTCAATAGCACTAATTTGTGCAGTAGTACCGTTTGCAGCACCAACCATTGTATCTGTAATTGCCCAGACTCCACCAGTTACACGAACATCAAGATATTTGTAGTTTGCATCTTCAAAGAATCCGTAAACAACACCAGTAATTGATGTATCACCTTGTTTTGCTAATGTTTCACCCATTGTGAAAGGACCGTTGATGATATCACCATCAATTCTCATCCTCTTATAAACTTGAACAATTTGACCTTCATTTAAGGTTATTCTTTCTAGTTCTCCATAACTATCACTTTGACTTCCATACAAGTAATCTGAATTGTTTAATCCACCAGCAATACCTGTTGGAATTTGTCTAGTTCCGTATGTCTTAGTAGGAACTGTAATACCATTGATTGTTGTTAGATTTGTATAGAATGTATCTTGTAAGAACTGATTACGGATGATATCAAAATTATTTCTAACAATTCTATTAACAGAACTTAAATTATAAGTTGCTGCAGCAGTAGCATCATAATATGCAAAGAAACCTGCATTTGTAGAAGGAGATGTAAGAGTTCCAGTAAGTGCTTGTGTCATGAACTCTTCAAGTCTATCTAATGTAAAGTTCTTAATGTTAAACTCATTATCAGAGTAGAATAATTCTCCAGATTGAGCAGTATAAGGATCAAGTGCACCCTTATTAAGTTTTGCACCCCATGCATATAATCCAGTAGATCCATCACCTGTATATGATTGTGCACCATCAATAAATATTTGATTTCTAATTTGTGAGAATCCAAAGGAGAATGTAATAGTAATAAACGCTCTATACCAACCATCACCATAAGGTATGACACCAGTAGCATCTACAGTAATACCACCTTGAGGTTGGAAGAAGTTACCAGCATTACCTGTAAGAAGATTAAGATCAAAGAATGCTTGCTGTTTATTAGATGTATCTTCATCTAATGACATCATAATTCTTGCATTATCACCAAATGTTCCGTTCTGTTTTAAGAATATGGAGAATGTAAATTGCTGATCTTCAGCAGTACCAATGTTACCAGTATCAAATGTTTCAGTTCCAGAGTCAAACTTAACAGTTCCACTATCAAAGGTTTCAAATGCAGAGATAGAGTGGTTGTAGAAAATAATGTGTTGACCAGCAACAGCAGTTGGGATGACTGATTCAGCAGTCAGAGTTCCGTCAGGACCATTTGCTGCGTTTGCATTAATTGTTGCTAAACCAGTTCCAAATCCACTATTCAATGCCTCTGGTTGTGAGATTAAGTTAGCAGTAGAAACTTGTCCTTGAACATTTGAAGTTATATTTCTAGCACTAGCAATTACTTCAATATTAGTTGGGTTATTATACCAATCAAATACAGTTCCTACACCACCAGAAGCAACTGTTCCACTGCCTGCGTTAGTTCCAGAAATTGTATCGCCAGCAACGAATGCACTACCATTAAATGAACTTACATAAAGTTTAGAGAACTCTGCATCCCATTCAAGAATTGTTGCTCTTCCACCATTATTTGAAACAGCAGTTTCACCAACAACATAATTTCCTGTTACATTTTGTAAAGTAATCTCGTATGCATTTTGCTTATCAGTTACATCAGTTGTAACAAAATCATGAATGACATTATTAATCATTTCATCAACAAAATCGTCGTAAACCCAAGCCCCACTTCCAAACTGAGCATTTACAATATTGTTTAATTCATTTTTATAGTAGTTTACATTGTAAAGAAGATTCTTACTTGCATTTCTAGCAATTAATTTACCAGGTGAGAATATGTTAATTGCAATATCAAGTAACTCACGCATTCTCCAAACAACTTGATTAATATTAGTTGGAGTAAGTGAATCTCTAAATGCTTCTTGATCAGTATGAACAGCAGCATATTGTTGACCTGTTACTGCATTACCTTTTGTATAGAGTAAATTACTAATTGCTTTTTCAGCAAGTAATTTTACTCTTTCAAGTGAATATATCCAAGCAGTTAATTCTTCATTAACTGTTAATATTGTTTTTTGTGCACTTAAGAATGCCTCTGCTGCTTGAATAGTAGAATTACTACCACCAGTTTGTAAATCAGATATCACACCAATCATAATATCTTCAAGACTCTGACGACGTGCTGCTAGATTATTTCCATAATTAAATGCTTGGAATGGAGTTCCATTTAGATCATATGTAAAGAATGCTTGAGTTAAAGAAGTTGCTTCTTCTCTAATGTACTCACGGTTGAAGTATAATCTATCTCCACCAATATTAAAGTCTTCACCAGTAGGTGCAATAATATCATTAATAGTTGTAACTAGAGTATCAATCGCTGCCTTAACATTTGCACATTGACCTACAGTAGTAATTCCATTTGTAGTTGCACTTACAAACGTATGAGCATATTGATCTGATGCAGAAGATACACCAACATTAAATGTAATAGTTGTTGCTGTTTTTGCAAGGATTGGTAAGTTAGCACCTGATGCAGGATCANTNGNTCTTGGATATGNNTGNTTAGAACCNTTACCGTCTTGTGTGCAAGTAAATGTTAGAGAGTTATCTGCAATATTAATCAATACACCAACATCGAGTGTATGAGATCCGATAGTTGCTACAACAAGACCAGTTGCAGGATCATATGTTGCTCCTGTTGCTGTAAACTGCTGAACTGCATCATCTGTAATACCCCAATCTCCAACGATTAGATTATCTGTATTATCTGCAGTTAGATCACCTGTAATTGCTTGTTTTGTATAGAAAGCTAAACGTTCATGTGCATATACAGACTGCCAAACTTGTAATCTGATATGTAATAATTCACCAGAAGCACCAACATAGAATTTAGCAGCAGTGGTTGTCTCTAAGTTTCCACCTTGCTCAATATCTTTTGCAATTCCATCCAGAATAAGTCCTAAATCAGTCTTACAACGTAGAGTTCCATCGGTACTACCACCACTCTGGTTTCTTGGCATATCCTGTGCTAATGCAGGATATCTTTGAAGCATATCATATGCTGCTTTATCTACAATCGCACCACGATTTAATCTGATAAGATCAGCAGCATCTCTATATCTGCTTCTTCCATCAAGATCAATTTGGTTTGTATAAATTTCATCATCACCAGAACTGTGATAATCAATCGTAAATGGAGTTTCAGAATATGCATCAACAGTTGCACCAAGATATTCGTATGCAGGTGAAACTTTAGTAACACTAGCAAGATGATCTACAGGTGATGTTGCAGATGCTTGAGTAATTGTATCTGTAAGAATGTCGATCAAGTTACCGACAGTTGAGAACACATCTGTGCAATCACTTGTGCTATAATCTAATTCTGTAACTGCATTTGTTAGAGCAGAAACAAATGTATGTGCATATTGATCATTAGGTCCAGATGCACCAACGTTAACTGNGATTGATGTGTTTGCAACAACAGCAGTGACAGCTAGGACTGCATTTTCTGCAGGATCACCAACACGAGGATATGAGTGTTGACTTTCATTTCCATCTTTAGTGCATGTAAATGTTATACCACCAGTTGCGATCTTAACTCTACTTGAAGTTGTGAGAGAATGAGTTCCGATAGTTAGAACTAAATCACCAGTTGCAGCATTATATGTCGCACCTGTAGGAGTAAATGATGTTAGAGATGTTGTTGTAGAATCAGTAATTCTTGCATCAGTTGTTTGAGTTAATCCATGATCACCTTGAACTGTCCAAAGAGTATTTGTGATGATGTACTGAAGCATATCATCAACTTTCTCATAAGCAAATAATGTTTCCTTAACTGCAGGTTCAATCTGTGCAATTTGAACTGGATTTTGAGTTCTATCAACATAATAAGATGCAGCATCCCAGATATGGTTATTAGATCCGTTACGAAGATCTTGAGCGATTGCATTTAATGTATCGCGAATATCATCTTCACAATTAACAGGTGTGTCAGATATAACACTGTCAGNAACAGCAGATACAAATGTATGGACATAATTTCCTCCAGTAACGACTGCATTTGATGCAGCAGATACGAATGTGTGAGCATATTGATCTGCCTGTGCAGAAACTCCAACNTTGATAGTTACAGTTCCAGTTTGCTTAATTAAAGCACCAGCAGTTGCAGATACAAATGAGTGTGTGGATGTATCACTAGAAGTTCCAATATCAACAGTGAATGTATCACTATCAACAACAGTTACTTCAATCCATTCTTTTCTGATAGGATCAGTCTGTCTTGGATAAGTATGCTGAGTTGCATTACTATCATAAGCACAAGTAAATGTTAGTGAATTATCAGCAATCTGAATTCTATTACCAGTAGATAATCCATGAGCACCAGAAGTGTCAACTGTCAAGATACCTGATGTTGGATTATATGATGCACTACTAATATTTTGTGTAGATGTTCCGACTGCAGTAACTTCAAGAGCAGTATTATATGCAGGATCAGGAGATCCATCACCAGCAGTTGCACGAGGATATGTCTTCTGTGCACTGTTACCATCTTGAGTACAAGTAAAGGTGAATGAATCAGCAGTCAATCTAATATGAGTTCCAACATTGATTGTATGATTAGCAATCGTCATTACAAACGCACCTGTTGCAGGATCGTANGTTGCATTAGATGGTTGGAAGTTAACTAAAGGAGAAGGTCCAACGTTAACAGTCAAGTTAGTTGTTGAAGAAGATACGATTGGAAGAGCAACTTGCTTAGATGCAGGATCTGTTACACGAGGATATGTTTTATTGGAAGTATTGCCATCCATTTCACAAGTAAATGTTAATGCATTATCTAAAATCTTAATTCTATCTTTTTGGATAGTAATTGCATTTGTAAGTGCAGAAACAAATGTATGTGTATATTGTTGACCAGCTTGAGATGCACCAACATTTACTTCAAATGTGTTTTGAGTAACATTAGAAACTGTCAACCACTTACCAGCTGCTGGATCAGTTGAACGAGGATATGCGTGAACTGAACTATTACTATCTTGAGTGCAAGTGAATGAAATACCACCAACTTTAATATTAACTTTTTGTCCATTCTTAACAATGTGATCATAAGAAGTAATTACCATCACACCAGTTGCAGCATCGTATGTTGCAGTTACAGGAGTAATTTGACCACCATTAGTAAATGTATTATTAAGAACTGACATTGACAATTCACCAGTTGCAGCATTGTATGTTGCATCAGTTGGTGTGAAACGAGTTCCAAGAATAACAAGTTCTGGATATCTCTGTTTCATTTGATATACAACTTCTTTCTTAATAAAGTCAGAGTTATTAAGGATTAAGTTTGCAGCATCATAATATCTGTGAGACTTACCTACAAAACCTGCAGGAGTTCCAGTTAATCTTGATGTTTCTAATAAAGCGTCATTACTAAACTCTTCACCAAATGTGAATGACTCTCCACCAGACCAATCATCAGTATAAGTTGCTTGATCTACACCTTCAAAATGAAGTAGTAATTTTGTATCACCATCACCTTGGAATATACCGTTTCTAGGTGTGAATGGAGCAGTTGGATAACGATCAATTACAGATATTCTTACTTCATCAATGTGACCTGCAATTCCATTTGCATTAGCATAATCAGCACCAACTCTAAATGGTTTTGCTGCATAGTTGCTACTATCAGTTCCAGTACCAGCAGCAGTTCCACCAATGAATATTGTTGCTGTAGTTCCAGTTCTCTTGATTGCAATATGATACCATACATCATTATTCAATACTGTAGCACCTGATGTTACCAAGTCTGAATTATTCACATTATAACGAACTTGACCAGCTTGTAAGTATAAACGAGCTGCTACGTCATTAGCAGTAGTTCTCATATCAAAGATAGTCTTAGTTCCTTCAAGAGAAGATTCAGAAGGTTTAATCCAACATTCAAGTGTGTATGCACCAGTTCCGAATGCAAATTCAGAAGAACTAACAACGTTGATATAATCAGATGTAGATGATGCAGCACCAACGTTAACTGTAATTGTAGTTCCAGTTACAGCTGTAATTGATAAGTTTGCACCAGATGCAGGATCAGTTGCACGAGGATATGCATGAGTCGTTGTGTTATTATCTGCTGTGCATGTAAATACGATTCCATTATCAGCAATCGTTACAGTATTACTTGTGGTCAATCCATGAGTTCCTATGGTAATTACCATGACTCCAGTATTAGGATTGTAAGTTGCACCAGTCGCAGTAAATGATCCACTCGCACCGCCACCAGCTGTGATGGCATCAGTAACACCACTTGAGAATGTATGGGTTGTTCTTGCCTTACCAACTAAGAGAGATGATATACCAAATTTCTTTGTAGATCTATCAATCTGTGCAGCATTATGGAAAGTAATTGCATGATAATCTTGACCAGTAGATTGTGATCTACCAATCTTACCAAGGAATACTGTTTTTCTTGCCTGATTATATCCAATAACTTCTGCTTTAGTATCAGTAGTTCTAATTACTTGACCTGCTTGGAAGAAACCAGAACCAACTGGATTTGTAAATGTGAGTTTTCTTACAAATGCAGGTTCTAATAAAAACTCACCAGAATTATTTCCATATTCTAGTTTGTAATTACGAACATATTCTCCTTCTTGGAATGCACCTGATTCGTTATCATAAGGAATAATATTTGTACTTACAATTTCATTAGCTGGGAATTTAGAATCAAATGCAGTTGTATTATCTGTGAAATCAACAATATTGACCTGTGATTGTGAAATATCATCTAATACAATATTAGGATATGTTTGTGAAGTAATTCTGTTGAATAATAGTCCAGAGAATGAAGATCCATCAGATATATTAACCTGTCCAATAAATTCATTAGTTGTAGGATCTTGATATGCTGCAGTTGCAGTAACACGAGCAACTACACGAGACTGAGCACCAATAATTATTTCATTTAATTGAATATCATAAAGACCTGGTGTAGATTGATATGTACCAGCAGTCTTACTTAATGTTAGTGCATTGGTAACATTAATTTCTGTTCCATAGATAGGAAGATCTTCAAGATGAGAAACTGCAGTAGTTCCTAACTGTCCTCTAGTGACTTCAATAGTATGGAAATTATTGCTTTCAGTAACACTTACACAAGTAACAATTTCAGAACCAATCTGATAATTTTTAGTAGCAATAAATGTACCTGTAGGAGGTGCTTGTTCATCGTTTTGACTTCCAGTTGCAATAACATCAATCGTTGTTGTAGAAGGACCAATACCATAACGAAGTTGTCCTTGTGGTGTTTCTTGTCCTTTATCAAGGTTAATTTGTTCAACAACAGCAGTATCACCTTGGAAGTTAGAAACATTCTCACCAAATACAAATAATCCTAAGTTGCTAAGAGGTGTAATAGTTCCTAAATTAGCATTGAATCCAGTAGCACTTGCGTTAACTAATTCACCTGCAACGAATGTTCCTTGAGTTACAAATCCTTCAATAGTATTACCAATAACCTGAGTAACAGTCATTCTTGTTGCAGATTGAGAACCTACAATTTCATTACCAACGTTAGGGAAAATACCACTAATATTGGTAAATGTAAATGTTGAAATATCAATCTGTTCAATATTAATGTTTACATACTTAACACTTGCTGGTGGTTGTGGTGGTTCAGCAAATACGATAGAGTCACCTTGAAGTTCAAAAGAAATATCTGGAGTTTGAACAATACCGTTAATAATAATCATTAACTGGTTTGCATTAGCAACAATATTTTCACCATTAATAGTTAATGGGAACTGAGTCTTAATACCATCAAATAGATTAGAAATATCATCCAATCTTTGAACAACAGAAGTTAGAATATTCTCAGAAGAAGTTAATCTTTTTTGTCTGAATAAAACTTCAGTATTATTGAATTCAGAATAAATTGGTTCAACAAGAGAGAAGTTTTGAATATTAGGAACAATCGCTTCTTGTGCTAATTCAACAGATTTAGTTAATTGGAAATCAGTTTCCTTATTAGGAACAAATCCATAATCAGATAGATTTAATTCACCAAATACTTTGAACGATGCAGGATGAACGTTCTTGATAAGAATCTCTTTCCATTCATCAATAGATACAGCAGATTTAATAGCATAAGAGAAATCTTGGTAATAATAAGAGTCTTGAATCTTTTGAATAATTTCAGATGGTTTACCAATATCATCAATAAATTGTCCAGTAGTTTGAGTAATAGATCCAATTTCAAGAACACCTTTAGCGATGTTTAGATCACTAATGATACCAGAAGATTTAGAAATTACACCAGTTATTCTTTGACCCTCAATAAAGTCTCCTGTGTAATCAACAACTTTAAGAACTCTAGGACCAACTTGCCAACCTTGGTTAGTAGAAACAAATCCTTGTGCAGTTGCAGTTTCAAAACTATCACCTTGATATACAAGTTCACCTTCAAGGAAGGTAGATGTAACAACGTTTGCAGTAGCAGCACCACCAAATGATTCAGTCAATACTTGTTGACGACCAGTACCTGAGTTAACGAATGTAATAGCATCACCTAATGCAGCGTTTGATGGAGTAATTGCAAGTTTTAACTGATCGTTTTCAAGTGAATTAGCAGTACCTGCAATAGCATAGTAAGTTGTAGTTGCATTCAAACGACCAATAGCACCAGATGCTAGTGGGAACTCAGTTCCTTCACCAGTATCAACAACATTTAAAGTAACAGCAGCACCGTTTGGAATACCATGTGGGAAAGCAAACTGTAAAAGACCTAAGTCAACGTTTATAACGTAGTTAAATGAAGATCTAAGAGCAACAGTAGGAGTAGATGAATATCCAGCACCAGGTTCCTTAACTATAATTTGATCTAAACGACCATTCTTAATTGATGCCTCTGCAGTTGCACCAGAACCTCCACCACCAGTGATAACAACTGTTGGAGGTTGAGAGTATCCAGAACCAGGATCAGTTACTGTAATACTTTCTAGAATACTTGTAGATGTTAACTGAGCGTTAATTGGGAATGTAATCTCAGGTCGTAATGTATAATCATGAGGATAATCATAACCAAAGTTATTGTTTTTAAGTTTCTTAATCTTACCAACTTTATCACCTTTAGTGAATATAGATGCTCCAGATCCAAATGGAGGAATAACGACAACTAATTCTGCACCTGATCCAGTCAAACCAGCACCAAGAATACCAGAAATTGATTCAATATCAATACTTGCAGTGGTATATCCTTTACCTGGTGATGTAACTAATACTTCTTGAATTTGACCAGGAATTGATACACCCTCAGAATCAGTTCCATCTGCAACAGTAATTTGAACAAATCCACCTTCTCCATCACCTGCAATAGGGACTCCATTGTAAGTTCCTACTGCATATTCAGTACCTGGTTCGTTAATTTGAACTCTTTCAATTTGTCTTGTAGATTGAATACCAGTTACAACAGGTAATCTAGTATAGAAACCACCAGGATTAACAATACGAACATCACCAATAGATCCAACTGCTTTTAGAGAACTTGTATTATATGATGTTTGTGAAACATCAGCAGCACCTTCTGGTTCATCCTCTAGTGGGAATCTAATAATATCTGCACCACGAGTAATCGTTGCACCAGCAACTCCTTGAATAGTAAATGTTCCAAGATAAGGAGAATTAGTTACGTCTAGATAACTACCAGTTGTAATTGGTGAATCAGCACCAGTTCTTGAAGGATCAAAGTAATATGAGATATTAGTAACTACATTTCTATCAACTTTTAATTTTACAGTAGGAGTAGGAATACCACCACCAGTTANACCTGGTGTTCCAACTCTTTCAATAGAGTTGAATGAATATTCTAACTTATTAAGGTTATCTTTAGAGAATGATAAGTTTCCACCTGCAAGTGAAGAATGACTGACATCAAAAAGATATTGATGACCATAATACATTTTTAAAACAGGAGACTTAACAAATACACTTACAGAACTTGCACTTGTAGCTGGTAAAGTTACTGCTGCATTTGGTAGTTTATATGTAAATTCTAATGGACTTACGATTGTGTTTACAGCAAATGCACCATCATATTCGTCATATGTAACACCACCAGATTCTTGAGATGGATTACCATCAACAAATATCATCTCTCCTTGAGAAAGATAATGACGAGTTCCAGTAATTACATAAACCAAATCACTGTTTGCAACTGCTGTTGCTTGTAATGTCTTAGAAAGATTTGCTACAAGAGTAATCTTTAATACACCAGTTAAATTAGTGATTTGTGCAGTTGTATACGATGCATTAAAAGTTATATCTCCAGAATTAATATTGATAACTGATCCAACAATAAATGTTGATCCTCCAGCTACTTCGTCAATTCTAACAGAATAATCATCGTCAGAATATGGTTTAAACTTAGCAAGATCATCTAAATTATTAGATCCACCCTCAGGATGATTATAATCGTTTAGATTAATATCAAATGTACCAGGTGTTGTATTATTAATTTGTGGGAAACTAAATCCTTTGATTTCATTAATATCGTTTGGAATAGGTCCAACAATACCATATGTGCTTTGCTCACTAAACTGTTCAGTAGAAAGCAGTCCAAGATTTAGATCATTAGACCAAACATTATTATTAACAGCAAGATATACCTTTTTATTATCAGGATCTGTAGAAATAATGTAACCACTATTAACAAAAGAACTACCATTCCTTAATACAAGTTTACTACCTACAGTAAATGTGAATGATTGATTGATAGTTAATTCTTGAACGTTATCAATCTTGATAGTTGATGCAACTTTAAAGTAATATTTGTCTTTGACTGTTGCAGTAGCAATAAGTTTTTGAGAACCTGGCGAAGGAATAGTTGCAGTTCTTGATCCCCAAACATCCTGTTTATATGTTAATGCTACAGTATCCTGTCCTAATGCTATTGTTGCATCATCAAAGTCTAAGTTTTGGAAACCTGCTTCAGCAAATACCATACCTGCAGTGGTCATTGTAAGTGAAGATCCAATAACAGGAGTTACTGCAGTTCTTACAAATCCAACACCTGTATTAGTTTGTGCAGTATAGGTTCCAAGTCTAGCAGCTGCAGAATCTTTATCAACTTTGAGACCAAAAGCATTAAAGTCAATATAATCGTATTTGTTTAGATTAGTTGTAAACCATGCATCATCAGTCCAATCATATGATAGTCCAAATGCACCAACTGTAGGATATCCAGTAACATCACTAGGAACTGTAGGGGTTACAGCACGGTTTCTTAATCTTATATTATCAATAGTTCCTTGGAATTGTTCATTCTTACGGAACTGTCCAGTTGTGCCACTTCTACCAGGAATATTACCAATGTGTAAATCTTTATTACCTAATGATGAATTAGTGATAGATCCAGTAAATACTTGGTTTCCATTGATATAAGCAGTAAACTGATTACCTTCTTTCTTCAATCCAACAAACTGCCATGTATTATTAGCATACATGTTAGTTAATGTAGATTGTAAAGCAGAACCTGCAGAATTAAGAGCAGTTGTTTGGTCAGTAACAACTAATTCTAGATATCCAGTGTTTAAATCATAATACAACCAAAGAGCACCAGTAGCGTCTGTAGCATCACCAATATTAACCAAAGTTACTTGAGATTGACTATGTGTGTTGTACTCAGAACCATTCTTATAGACCATAAACTCTAAAGTCCAGTCTTCTGCAAGTTTAGTTCCTAAAGAAGCTCCAGTAAATTTAATAGCAGCGTTTTCCCAACTAGATGGAGATGCTGTTTGATATGCAGGCATATATGCTGCATCTCCAAGATACTGAATTGCACCACCAGTTCCTATAAATGTTGGTGTATAATGTCCTGTAGTATCAATGGTTTCACCACCAGTAAACGGGAATATAAACTCATTTCTGTTCCAAGATGTTTGTCCAAAGGCATAAAGATCACCTGAGTTATCTGAAGTAACAGCATTAACTGTAAGTCCTTCAATATTGTTTACATTAAATTGATTTGTTGTTTGATTTTTAATTTTACCATCATAACCAAGTTTTACTGTATCAATAGATTTTAAACCATCTGCTGTAGCAGTTTTAGTAAGTGAAAGGTTTAAATCACCAAAAATATCAATAGATGATCTTGGTGCAAGTGATACAGATCCACCACTCACCAAATAACGATAATTCCATAATAATGTTCCTTCAGAATTAACTTTACCAACCCAGAAACTATCTTGTGTCGTATCATCAGATTTTAATTGAGATGTAGCACAAATATACGCTTCATTGAAGTCATCAACAACCATTGAGGTGTTGATCATTGAATATAACGCATTTGTATAAATTTTGACATAATCAATCGTAATTGATGCTGTTCCTAGAGTTGCTTTACCGAAAGCGACGTTTGTATCTGCTTCACTGATTGTAGATGTAATTTCTAAGGTAAAATGAATACTATCTCCAATTTTTGCAAGAGATGTAAGTTTTTCAGAGTTAGCAGAAGAAGCAATTTTTCTCTTAGTAACAAAACTACCTGTAGTATCAATAACACCAATAAACGCATCATAAGGATTAGTTGAGTTTGTATTTGTATAACCACCAATGATAACTCTGGTCTCAGAATACTTCATTACTGAAGTGATACGATCAGATCTAGTAGAACCAGAAATACCTGCATATGCTTTCTGGTAAGTAATCGCAGCACTTAGACCATTTGATGCTTGAGTGTACTTGAGTAGATAAACATCAGGATTATAAGCACTTAATATTGATGCGTTTGGTTTTATTTCACCAACAACCCAAATATCATTTCCATCTACTGCTAACTTCACATGTTCAGCAGAATTTATACCACTGTTACTCTTTGCAGTTTTTTCCCACTCTTTTAAACCTGTTGCTGATAATTTTGCTAAGAAAGCAACAACATCACCACCTGCATCCTTAGTTTTACCACAAATGAAGGTTTCTTTGTTATCATTAACAAAAACATCATTAATTGTGACATCATTTTGATTTTCAATTAGAGAAACAAAATAATCTGCTTTTTTGAAGATCTGAGGATGAGAAATAATGACTCTAGGATTTAAAGTGTATCCAGAACCAGAATTAATGATATTAACATTACTAATTGATCCAACACTTGTTACAACTGCTTCAAGTTGACCAGAAGACCCATCTCCATCAATAGTGATAGTTGGTGGAATTTCAGTATTGTATCCAGAACCATTTTGAGTAATTACAATTTCTTCAATACCCTTAATTTGTCTAACTACGAACGTTTTGTTCGTATTATTCATAATTGGACTGTATGCAACAGTAACTTGATCTCCAACTTGTAAATTATGTGGATTAGTAGTTTTTAAAACACCAATATTATTTCCACTTACATTTTCAAAATTATATGAAGCAACTGGTTCACCAACAATCTGTGAAACACGAGCAGAAACACCAGTTCCATCAGTATCAGTGTTATCAAAAACTAAACGGTCATTTACCTGATAAGAAATACCTGGATTCTCAATCGTAAACCCAGTTACAGAAGCATCTTCAAATTTAGTAATAGTTTCAACTTCAATATCAACTTTAGAGTCAAATTTAACTCTAGGGAAGTAATCAAAAAGTTGTAAAGGTGACTCTTCAAAGATTTGATCTGGATCATCAATTTCCGATTGATCAATAACACCACTTCTATCTTCGTCTTCTACCTCAAATAGTAGTATATCACCATCTTCAGTAGTTAGAGCGTTTGTAGAGGCATTTGGTGCCCTCTCAACGTCAATATCAACATTTTCATACGGATCACGATATCTAACAACACCAGTAGGAATATTTTGTTGTGTAGCACCATCGTTTAAGTTCCAAGGATCAACAACAGAGTTATAACTAGGACCTAAAACATATGGGAAGACTGGATTACCTTGTTCTGTTTGGTCAATAGTAACAAAATAACAATATCTACCTGTTGGAAAATCAGGTGTCTTACAAAAACGTCCATTGTACTGATCAAGGTCTCCTAAGTTAAAGACATACTCATAATCTTCAACAAATCTACCTGCTGCCTCATCAGTCAATAGAGGACCTGCAGTTCTCTTAGGATATGGATTTGTAATGGTATCAAATACCAATTCTGTCTTTAATCTGTATGAACTTCCAAGTCTTTTAATTTGAGAACCTTGATCAGTTGGATCTGTATAACCATAAGGACCGTAAATTGGGTTACCATCAAATGCCCAACCAATAATAGGTGAGTGATTCAAAGAATCATCCTGTTCTAATGTCTGACCAACGGTATTACCTGTTTGACTGACAAATAAGTTATCTCCAAGAATAAATCTTAGTTTTTGTGGGTTTGAAAGGTGTGCATACTCTCCACCATACTGACTATTGAATCCAGTCTCAACAATTCCTTTTGCAGAGTCAATAGTTGCAGTTTCTTGTAAGTTATATGTCCACTCAAATACATTTGCTGTAAATAACGCATCTTGACCAACAGATGTAAGGTTAATTATTGTAGTTCCTTGAACATATCCAATACCTCTGTTAACAATTTCAATTCCTGTAACTCTACCTGCGTTTTCACCATCTGTATCAATAGTTGCTCTAGCAACAGCACCGAAACCATCTCCTTGAATACCAATAGTAGGAGCAGTGGTATATCCAGAACCAGCAGAGATGATAGCAATAGAAATAATACGTCCGTTCTGTACAATTGCTTGTGCTACTGCACCAGAACCAGAACTTAGAGTAACAGAAGGTGTAGTAATATATGATTCACCACCACTATCAACAGATACGGACTGAATAGGACCTCTAACCTGTGCAGTCGCGGTAGCACCTGTTCCTCCACCACCAACAATGGTAATAGCGGGTTGAGAAGTATATCCAGTTCCTCCATTGTTGATAAGAATTCTTGATACAACACCTTTAGTAATAATAGCAGTCGCAGCAGCACCAGAACCTCCTCCACCAACGATAGAGACAAGCGGAGATGATGTATAACCTGATCCGCCAGCAGTTACGGTAATTTCATCGATAGAACCATTAACAACAACGGATGCAGTTGCACCAGAACCTCCACCACCAGTAATACTGATTACGGGAGGAGATGCAGCATCATATTCTTTACCTGCATTAGTAATAGAGATAGATGTAACTGCACCAAATGTTTTCTTAGTTGTAGACTTGTAAGACCAAACTGAAACACCATTAATCCAAGTTCCTACAGGACCTGCATTAATTTCGTTCTTTGTAGATATAGTTTGTGCTACTCTTGGGAATCTATTTAATTTACGTTGGTTGCCTGGTAATAATGCGGAACCAGGAAATGGTCCTATATTATAGTTTGGAATACCAGTTGACGCAACATAAACGTAATTATCATTAAAGAATGAGTTTTGAACGTTTGTAGTATACGGAGCAATGATACTATTAATTGCTGGTGTATCAGACTTACCTTTGTTAAGGTCAACAGATACAAGAATATTTCCTTGAGGAACTACGTTTGCGGGTTGTGGTAATTGATACTGAAATACAGTAGTACTATCTCTAGATGTTACAGCAAATGTTCCGTTGTAGATGATTGGGTTTGCACCATAGATGGTAACTTGATCTCCAACTAACAGACCATGTGGATTAGAACAAGTTACTGTAGCAGACTGATTATTAACACCACCAAAGGTAATAGATGTAACTTCAATTAATTTTTTAACGTTATATAACCAAGTATTCAATTCTGGAGTGGTTGATGTTCCACCTAACTTAGAAATTGTTAGTTTATCACCAGGTAAGTAATAAGAACCAGTGTCAGTAAGAGTTGTTTGTTGTGCATCAACAATACCAACAACATTCATTACAACTTCTTGTGCAGTTCCTTTATTGATGAATACGGTAAAGTTTGAAGATACTTCCGTAGCAGAATCCCAGTCTTCCACGATACCATTTACGGAACGAGTACACTCAATGAACTGGTTTAGTGATTTCTCCTTATATCTTACAACTTCCGTTCCACCAATCAAGAACTCTCCGTTTCTTTCTGGCCAACCAATGGTAGAGTCAACAGTAATGATACTATCTTCAGTTCCAAGTGGTTCTCCGAGTTTTGTTTTATATGGAACAGTGAAACTACCTTGAATAGTTTCCTCAGAAAGAACTAATTCATAGATATCTGTTTCTGATGTTCTAATCGCAATATAGTTTTCTACAAGTGCACTTGCTGCTTGTATATTTGGATCAGCAATATCCGCTTCTTGTTCTATCAGACCATCTTGAATATTAACAGGATTACCTCTTACTAATGTTGCACGGAGAATCGTATCAATAGACCATGTTGCAGCAGATGGTTTAATAATCTGATCTTTAGGATAAGAAATACTAATTTGCTCACCATAAAGTAACTTAAACAAATAAGCAACACTAAAACTGGTTCCTTTACTTGAATAAAAGTCCTTAATAGTTTTGATCGCGGTGCGAACGTTGATTTTCTTATAATCAAGTTCTGGAACGTCAGGTAAGAACTGTTCAGTATACTTGTCTAATAGTCTTTTTACAAATAGAGCGTCAAGACATTTAATCTCAGTATTTACAGTTGCTGCAGCTGCAGTAGTGTTATTAGAGAATACCGCATTACCATCTTCAGTGTATTCTGTGATACCACTTGCTGCTCTAGCACATCCTGTAAACTGTGCTTTCTCATAGTTAGAACCTGTTAAGTTTACAGTAAATCCTGTAACTTCACTCAAACCAGTTTCCGCAGATGCTTTCGCAGTTGGAGGATCTTGGATTACAACTGTAGGAGGTGTCGCGGAAGAATACCCTCCACCAAATGAAGTTACGTTAATATCTGTAATTCTTCCGTTAAAGATAGATGCTGTTGCGGTAGCACCTACACCACCTGCGTAATTTCCTTGTGCATCAACTCTATTATCTACAATGAATACGGAAGGAACATCATCATATCCACTACCACCATCTAATAATTCAATATTTGTTACTCTACCATTACTATCAACAGTTGTTTCTAATACTTGTGCACCAACAGGATCAATAATTGCAACTCTAGGAACTGAAGTGTATCCTTGACCTGCATTTACAATATTCAGTGCGGTAACTTGACCATTTGATACTGTGGTTGTAATTGCTGCTTTAATTGGATTATTTCCAGTTGGTTCATCAATATAAACAAGTGGTGGAGTTGCATATCCTTGTCCACCGTTAGTAACATCTATAGTTCCTGATAAAGAACCATTCAATATCTGTACAGAACCGATCGTAGCACCACCTGGTTGCTTAAAACTGATTCTAGGAGTAAAAGTATACCCACTACCAGAACTAAGCACCTCCAAACCGCTTACAGACCCGTTTGTGACGGTTGCTTTGAGTGTTGCTTGTTTCGCTCCTGATTTAGTAGGTGCTTCAATTACAACAGTAGGAGGATTGGTGTCGCTATAACCTAAACCACCCTCTAAAAGTTGAACATTCTTGATTCCGTTTACAAGTGCAGTTGCAGATCCACCACTACCAATTCCTGTAGGAGAATTAATAGAAACTTGAGGAGGATATTCATATCTGTATCCACTTCCGTTCTCACTAACAGTAACACCGCTTAGTTGACCTTCATCATTAATTCTTGCATATCCTTTTGCACCTCCACCAAAAGAAGGAACTGGTGCTTCAATAGAGTACAATGATAAAATTCTACCATTGATAGGAGCAACTGCAAAAATGAAGGTAGATCCGTCAATAAAGAAGTCAACCTTTGGAATTAAGGTTTTATTATCGTAAACTGCAATAACATACTCATCAACGATTGGTTCATATGGTGCAGATCCCCTAGTTAACGTAAATTCTGTCTTTCCGTCCCCAAAAGCACCAGAAATATTATCTACAGCAACAATAGTGTTCTCAACAAAACCATTGAGGTAGTTAACAAATGTGTTTACGTTGTCATCAGAAGGTGTTCTTGTTCTAGGTGCATTTACAAAGACAATTTCAGTTCCATCAACAGTATAATCTGTATTTGGGATTAAAACTTCTCCATATACAGAAACTTGAAGATGCTGTGCTGTAGGAGGAGCAATAGGATTGTCTTGAGATGTTAATTGAAATCTTGTGGTCGTTCCGTCGAAGGAATCGATCAAGTTTTTCAATCCAATAATCTTTAATTTTACTTCTTCGTAAGAAACACCAGGACTGAGTGAGATATTTGGTGAATCTGTTGTAGATTCGTAATATATTACTTCATCGCCAATTAATATTGAACCATTATTGTCTAAAAAGGCATCTACACTCTCAACAACGATTCTATCTGATGTTGCAGTGATTGCTTCTACTAATTTTGTCTTACCATCTAATATTCCAATGTCTAATTTATCAATATTAAGATATTGAAGGAAATTATTGAGAATATTTTGTCCCATCCCAGTTTTTTCCTGAGATTTGTAGTAATACTCAAGAAATTTTGTAAAGAGTGGATATTCATTCCTTACAAATTCGGGTGACTGTTGCAGTATTGACTGCGAGACCTTATTAGTAGTCATCTAATCAGAAACAAGTAGATGTGTTTAATGAACCAGAGTTAGATATATCATCAACCGTTACCAAAGTAGGTGTTTGGTCAAAAGTAGTTGGTGTCAAACTATTTAGAGGGATTGATGGAGGTGGAGTTGTTCCAACTGCAGCAACTGTAACTTCGGGAAGAACGATATTTAAAATTGTACCTGGTGTAGAGGCACTAATACCTCCTGAGTTCGCTGGAATGAACTGAACAGGTAATTGTAGTCCAGAAGGTAATGCAGAAGGGTCTGAAACGCTTCCTGCACCTGATGTGGAGTCTGTAATAGTGATTCCACTAACAGGAATGTTAGTTCCAGTGCCAACTAGGTTGATAGGACCGAATGAAATCTCACCAGTATCGTAATTTACAGTACCAGCATTGTTATTTGTGTAAACTTTTCTTGTTCCAGTGTTATAAAATGTCTTTAAATTGCCATATCCATCATCTTCAAACTGTTGATCAACGCCTGGTCGGTCTGCAGTCCTAAAAAGACCCGAAAGAAGGATAGGTTCTTTCACTCCATCAGTGGTTAAACTGGTTTTAGAGGGTGCAGAGTTGTAAAGTGCTCCTCCAGTCGCAATAGTATAGGTATTTGTCTGTCCAGTAGTCGGTTTTATGTATTTTAGGATGGTTGTTTGAAGCGAAACGTCGGTTACGCACTTATCAGCAAGGATAATTGCCTTCTCAAACGCTTGTGCTCTGAAAATTGAGTTGAAATTATTGATTTGTGTCTGTGTTGCCCACTCTGTAATCGAATTTTGGACGTTTGTCTTGATAGATGAGGTGTCTGAACCGCATCCTGTATCATATTGTACGAAAACTTTAGGGTAAATGTAAATATTGTCTGGATCAATGACCACTGGGTCGATAGATGCCATCGCATATTGCCTTAAATTGCTTGCAATCTGCTTTTTAGTCTGATCATTGAGTGAAGAACCTGTTTTTGTCTTAACTGCAATGTATACTTTACCGTAAATTGGAGGATTTAGGGAGTCTCCACCATACGCAACAACGGAATCTGCGTTATCATAGACCTTTTTAGTCAAAATAGCGTAGTCTTGAGCAGTTACAGCACGGTATTGAGAGGAATAGAAACGCGGAGCATTGTATTTGATACTCTCAACGCTCTCCGCAAGTGCACCAAGTTGTGATTTTTCCTTCATTTCAATAGTTGCACTCACTGCGGTGTATGCTACACCTGCAGAATCAGACATTCTACCGATAAAACTGAACCCTTCTACGTCATTTGCTATCGGACCTTTAGTTACAAGGTACTCCATCTCGATAACTTCACCATCTTTAAGTGCTCTACCAACTGAATCATCACCAAAAGTGAGTTCATAACGTGAATCTTCGCCTTCTGATAGGAAAAATACCCTAGATGTGGGTGTTAAAGAGGTTACTGTGTCAACTACGGTGTAAACATCAGACGTTGTAGAGGTCTCGTTTGCCTTTACACGCACTGATAAGGAAGAAATATCAACATTTTCACTAGGAATCTTGTAAACTTGGTTCTCAAAGGTGTTTACAACGTAAGAAAACTTGAGTATAGTCCCTTCTTTGATGATAAAATTGTCAAAAACTGCTTGTCCAGTGGTCGGATCAACCTCTGCAGTGACATCAGACAAGGATTGCCAGTTGTAAATGCCTCCAGTGAAGCAAGTTCCCTTCTTAATCGTTGCATTACTAGGGTATGAACCACTTGATAGTGCTGTTTGAAGAGTAATTTTCATACATGCTTTCGATGCAATGATCGAACGAGGCACATAATTNAGTAATTTTGCTATATTTACGATATTATCTCTTACTGTGGACGAAGGTAGGAACGCTTCGTTCATTGCCATGTTGCCATTAAACGCAGTATAGTACGTATTATAGGCAAGAGTGTCTATAATATAGGATAATGCACTACCTTCAAAGTCATAATCAGAGAATTCCTCACGAGTTCTCAGGTATGATTTGATAGATGCTTTAATGTCGTTAAAGTCGAGTGCTGTTAGGTTATTTGGTTGCATTATACTGGTCTCTGTAATACGAAGGAAATTTGTTCAACTAAGGGTATACCGACAATTCGATACTCGATTTCAACTTGAAATCCGTTTTTCTCTTCATCTACCTCAACAATTACACCTTCTAGACTCACTCTGTCTTCATTACCATTAATCGTATTTATTATCTCATCTTGAATTGTCTCTGCAGTGAAGTCATCTAGTGGTTCAAAGAGCAAAGTATACACTTCAGAACCCATTTCTGGTTGAAAATGCTTTTCGCCAGGTCGAGTTAAGACAAGATTCTTGATTGCTTGTTTAATAGCATTCTCGTTCTTGACTACTGCTGTATCTTTTGTTACAGGATTCTTACTAAACGAAATATTCACGTCCTTAAACGAACGCGAGATATTAAACTCGTCAGGTCCTACCTTCTTTAAAACCATTTAACTCTCAGCGAGGTTCTGTACTAGTATCTCGTCTTGCATTCGTCTAGTCTCTTTCCACTTTCTTATAGTAGACTTAGCATTATAATCTGTGACGAGTGCCACAGTTCCATGCTCTTTCCACATAATTTCAGATACGAAGTCAGGGTTAACCATAATAGAGATATTAGTTCCCTAGTATTTAGACACGTTTCTCCTATTTGTGGACGCTCGCGACACGATTTTTTTACTCTACATGGAATATTCCATCCATTTTAGATATTTTCTCATATATTAAGTCTAAATTCTGCCTATAAGATAGATAATCCTCATAACCCTTTGGTTTATAGTAAGTCTTATCAGGAGTCGGTATCTCTTCTATCTTCGTTTCTAATTGTTCAATTCTTTTGCTTAATGCTTGCAAGCATTCATTGATAGCGTTGAATGCAGCAGCTATATTCTCTTCTTGGGAAAATGCCTCACGGCTATTTAGCGTTTCTTCTTCTTCAAATGACATGATGTTATTATTTGATATGTTGGGGACATTTAATAGCAGCAATCGCAACTGCACCTACCTTAAATCCAGATGAGTCTTCGACTACAGTTCTAACCTCCTGTACTCCATATTCTTCTGATGCATCGCTATATGCTAAAAGAAGTGACTTATAAGTATCATATCCTTGATCTTTATATTCACAAAAGTTAGTCCCAACAAAGTTGAGTAACGTCAATAATGTAAGTTCAATCATAGTTAATCTTCATCTAGTGGTTTTAAATTAATAGAACTACCATCATCACTAAGTTCAAATTGAAGTTCAGTCTTTACGCTCCACCCAAGTTCTTCACAAATCTCGTAGGGGATAGTGAGTATTAAATCACCATAATCATCTTCATCGAGATTGGTTGTAAATCTATGGGACATAAAGTTTATTACATACGGTTATTATGGGGGTATTTTGTAGGATGGTTAGTCTTCCAATCACTCCACAACGTATATAGCATTTCCTTATTCTTAACTCTGTAGATAGATGCAGCATGATCTGCACATTCGTACATACGATTATCTAATCCACCTTCTAAACGGATTAACTGTTCAATACACCATACCCTATGGTCTTGGCGATTATAGGAATCATCTGATTGTGGAGTAGTCATTTTTTTACTGGAAAAATTTTTTTATTTAAAGAGAAAAGAAAAGGCGAATAATATAGAACTCGCTCTTGGGAACCTTTGTAGGTTAGGGTAGTGGCTCGTTTTAAATTAACGGGGCTAAAATAAACTGCCCTTCTTATAATAAGACTGTCTTAAGACTGTGAGACTATACCATAAGCATTAAAAAAGGGGTTAGTGTGAGTTAACCCCATTTTAGCATTTTACCGTGTGAGTGTCAACTGGTCTTACGTCCCATTCCCCAAGACTGCCAGCAAGTTTTTAATCGATCGCTAACTCCATACCACTAACAAAATCTTCTTTGACATTCTTGTAACTTACGAACCATTCGTAATTTTTCTGAAATACTCGCATACCGTAAGAAAATTCATCAAGTAAGGCGTTTAGTCTGCTTTTAGTGGTGTTAGACTGCCAACCACCATCTTTGATAATTATGCTGTGAGATTTAACTGTAGCGATGTGATTACCGTGCAGATAAACGTCCGCTTCATTATCCCACCCGTGCTTAACTGTAGTGTTAGAACTGCTGAAGTTTTTGCCTAGTCTGATTGCTCTGTTCATATCTCTTTCAATTTTTCTCATGTGTGTTACCTCTGTGTTGTTACTCTTATTATAGCAACTGGGCAACCCCTTACAACTCCTCCTGTGACACTTGTTGTACTGGCACAACGTCCCAACTATATCCAATAGATTTGATATAATCAAAGACACTTACGTCTTTATTTTTTCTTATTCTCCATTCGTCTCTGTTAACTCTAAAATCATGTATATAAGTTTGCAATTCGTATATACTGGTAAATGTCTCTACCAGTTCATGCTTATCATCATAGAGTGAATAGACCATTTTTTTGAAACCTCTCAAGGTTATTTTACAGTATTCCAGGATTTATGTCAAGTGCCTTTTTACAATGTGTCGATATACTCGCAATGCTTGACAGTTGTTGAGATGCGTGCTAAGAGTCAAACAGATAGAACACTTAACTAGATTTATTTACATATTTATTTATTTTCCGTTATTCTCCCTTATATGCCATCTTTTGTTTTTTCTGACTTCCTTCCATAGGATATAAACTAACTCCTTAAGAGTTATCCAAACATAGGTAAATTCTTCTCTGTGACTTGTTTCTTTATCTTTCATTCTTCTTTTATATTCAAGTGCGGAAATAAATCCGCAACAACTTCTTTTTTAACTGATTCCATAAAATTCCATTCACTTCGATTAATGATTACCTTAGTTTGTCTGACTCCGTTTATAGTCTCTTTATCCTCACTCTCTCTGACTACCATNGTGCAATANTCNTTACATATAAAAGCNATATANCCNANNTCACTTTTATGNCGATAGAAATGAAATAACTTGACTTTATTCTCCATTTATGTTAAATTGGTTTTTTTGAGTCTGTTTTCAAAAATTTTCTGAATATCCTGGAATTGTTGCTCTAATTCCTTTTGGATAATATGACTATGTTGCAATAGTTCTTTATTATCGCTATTATAGAGGATTGAGTTAATTTCTTTTACTAACTCAATTCCCTTTTCAAGTTTGTTTAATCTCTGGTCAATTTCCACTAATTCCGACCATTCATATAAAACGTGATGCAATTTTTTAATCCCATTCTGGTTTTGGTTGCTTTTCTCTGTTTCTATCTATCTTGTTTTGAAGTTCATCAAATTGCTTAATCTCATGAT
>FUFK010064928.1_pt1 | contig 46643 bp, 62 predicted proteins | sample 1021851 | NCBI WGS metagenome assembly FUFK01 (sample SAMEA51879418, study PRJEB19060) | metagenome
AAAAAAGACATGACATGTAGGATGAACAGGATTATATTTGTGCCACCTGAGAGAGAAGAGAANAANCTTTCTTATCTTGAGTGGCGTGANNNNATGGAGAGGCGTTACGATGTAATGCCTCGCCGTTACTTTNGAGAANCNCTAAAGNNATGTATCAGGAGTATTTAGAAGATGTTTAACCATGAAGCNATTGACTTTCAAGTAGAGAAGTTCCCGTTGGTAGACGTACCCTCTGACATTGGAGTAGGATTGCGTCGTAAAGATACGGGAGAAACGCTTGCTATTGTGAGCGAACAGTATACACCCACCCAGTATCTGGAGATTACAGATGCAGTCGAGGAAGCTCTTAATCAATCAGGATTAGACCTGACAGATGCAGAGTTTCAAACAATCCCTCATGATGGAGGCGCTAGGTTAGAACTTATTGCCAAGTTTCCTGCTCATCCTATGGAGATATCTGAAGGAGATGTGGTAGTTCCTGAATTTAAATTTAGAACTTCTCACAATAGCACATGGTCTAACAATGGATATGTAGGAGCGTTTAGATCATTCTGTTATAATAGTTTAGTGTCAGGTAATGTATTAGGATACGTGTACGGTAAGCACACTCGGAACTTCAGTGTTCCACAGTTTGCCGCTAAGATTAGAAGTGCTGCTGAATACATAAGCGGCGANGGTATGGAGCAGATGCGNAAGATGGTATAACACNCCTATCAAACGTGATACTGCTATTGATCTGTTCACAGAAACGCTTGCCCATCGGCAGGATAATGTTAAGCGTGAGCAGGTAGCTAACAAAAAGAAACTATCTAATCTTATGAAGATATTCGATGAAGAGAATCGTTATCTGTTAGGTCAAGGTAGGTATGAGAAGTATGCCCAACGTGATGAGGGTACACTATGGACTGCATACCAAGCAGCTACATACTGGTCTAGTCATCCAGAATATGGTGGAAAGGAAGGATCAAAAGCTCACACCACTAAGGTAACTAGAGAAGATCAAGTTAAGAAAATGTTGAACCATAAAATGTGGAAGGAACTTGAAGCATGTTAATCACAATGACCTCAATTGTGTCAGGTAGAACTACAACTAGAGATATAGATGTAGAGCCTGAGCAAATTCAGGCATGGCAGAATGGAATGTTAATTCAAGATGCGATGCCTGAATTATCAGCGCCTGACAGAGAGTTTATCATGTCAGGCATAACCCAAGAGGAATGGGATGGAATTTTCCAGGACTCTTAAACTAGAAAGGAAGCTAAATGTCCGCAGAAAGTAAAGTACTACGTGCATTGCGTAAGCGTAATAGGGTCACGAGAAAGACTGCTATTCAGAATGGATGGGCAGAGAACTTGACTGCTACCATCTCTCGCTTGCGTAAGATGGGGCATGATATTGTACCCGTAAAAGCAACAAGCCCTGAAGGTGAGGTGTATACTCGCTATCGCCTAGTGGCTTAATCTACAGACCTGGACATGTCTTTAAACTGTCCATTTGCAACTACTGGAGTAAAAAAAGATGAAGAAAATAATCCATGTTAATCAGCATGTGATTAAAGAGAACCGCAAGAACGGCACAAGAAAGCCGCCTTTGACTTGCAAAACAAGCAAAGATAATATCTATGCCAAACAAATTACCATTGACGGACCTTGCCGAATACGGTATAGTCCAGATAAACCTTTGTCTTGTGGTGCCCATGTTTGGATTGAAACAGAATCAGAGGTTACCTTTATAGGTAAAGTTCAACATTGGAAGGGATTAGTTTAATGAAAGAATACAAGGTGAAAGTGTATCGCACTGTTCAACAGAGCACGACTGTCACTATTGAAAGTGACAGAGAACTCAATGCCTCTGAATTGGAGTACATTCGTGCAAAAGCAGAGGATGAAGCAGGTGAACTGTCTGATTACGATTGGAAGTATGAAGAAATAGATGACAAGCTGGATATTGTTGTCTACGATGGTAATGAATACTATATATAAAGGATACATGAGATGACTACAACTACAGAACTGAACGATCTCTTTCGCTGGTGTGATGACATAGGACAGTTTGCTATTGACCGTCCTATCAATGACACAAACAACCATCAAGGCTCTTGCGTACACAAGACAGAGTTTTGTAAAGCTACTTGTTTCAATAACAAGCTGTATAAACTCTATCCCAAGATGAATGATCGAGATGATAGAGTAGAAAGTATCTGGCAAAGTCTTGATCCTCTTTCCATCAAACCCTTCCTTCAACGTAAGCGTAAGCAAACCAAGCGAGTGCGCTTCATGACTAGGGGTGAGGCATTTGCTACATGGTCGGATGTACTCAAGGTCAAGGCTATCCTAGAAGATAATCCGAATACTCAATGGTGGATACCCACCAGAGCATGGCGTGACCCTATCTTGAAAGCACTGATCGAAGAGATGATAATGCCATTGAAGAATGCGGCGCTTAATGCAAGCGTCGATCCATCCAATACAAAAGATGAATGGCAAATGCTAAAGGAGGATGGATGGAACGTCATGTTCTATGGAGATGAGGACTTGACTAGTGTTCCAGACTCTGATATAAAAATGTTCTTGTGTCCTAAGACACATAGAGGGATGAAAGGACATTGCAATATCTGCAAGGCTGGATGCTTCAGTCCAGTGACAAGACAGCAGCAGCAGTTCGTTCATCTGTCGCAACATTAGGAGTATGTAATGAAAGATGAGGCAATTAAGCATGGGCATGTAAGCGTGCCTGTACTCAAGGCAATAAAAAATAATTGTATTGAGTGTAGTGGTGGAAGCTTCGCAGAAGTGAAGCTTTGTACAGTTTATTCCTGCCACTTGTGGCCGTTCAGGATGGGAAAGAATCCTTGGCGTAAAGGAATGAGTCAAGAAGAAAAAGACAAACGTAGCAAACGATTGAAAGAGGTAAGAGCATCATGGAATACAGAACAGGATTAATTACAGAATTGTTTGGTGATATCAATGACTTACTGGACAAAGTCAATGATCTTAAACCTACAGATTCTACCTTTGAGATTGCGGAATCCTTATCTAATTTAAAAAGTAAAATTAGAAAAGAATTTATAGGATTCTAGATTGCATACTTAGGTATAGTATGATATAATATATAGATTGGAGATTGAAATGAGTAAGTTTAACTTCAAGGACCATGTTCAAATTAGTCTATCTTCCGATACTATTTGCGGGGAAGATTTAAACACTATCATCATGCGATATAGTGACACTACATCTGTAACCGATATATCCGTTCGCGAATGCAACAAGATATTAAACCATCAAATGGAGGAATGGGAACATGAATACAATCAATACCTCGATTCCTTTAAATATAACTAGGAAAGTAGAACGTATTCATAAATCAGGAATGCGTGATCCTTATTGGAAAGAGCGCAGACAACATCAAGTTATCCCTGATAAAAAGAAACAGGAAAGCAAAAGAAAGTGTAGAGAAAATGTTTATTATAGTTCAGGGAACGAAGAATAATATATATACATGTTTAGAAGAATTACATCCCCTACCCAATGCCTATGGTAACGCTGTTGAAACATTTAAAACTAAGGAAGATGCGGCTAAGTTGCTTGAGCTATTATGGGATGTAGAAATTTCTGAATATGAAGAAAATAATATTCATTTATGGAGGCTGCACTGATGTATTATCCAACTGATTTTATTAGTGCGTTTATACTTATGATAGAAACTATAGTAAATGCTTTAATTTAGGAGGTAATTATGAATTTATTAAATGTAATTGCTACTCTCGATAACATCAAAAGTAAGATGGATATTATTTATGAGAACACGCAACCTAAAAATTCAAATGATAAGTACATGTCTAGTTTAAAAGATGAAACCTCTGAAAGTATAAGCAATTTAATAAACGATTTAAGATCAGTACACAAAGAGAGAATAGGATTAGAGGTAAACGCATGGCGCATGTAAAAATATTAATATTATTATCAATGATATTTTTATTATGTTTATCTTCTACAGCATATGCAAAGGAAGAAACAAATAATTTTAAATGTTTGGTTGAAGCAATTTATCATGAAGCTAGGTCTGAACCTTTTATAGGACAGTTAGCAGTTGCTAATGTAATATTAGAGAGGGTTGCTTTACCTAAATTTCCAAATACTATATGTGGTGTAGTACACGCAGGGAAAAGATGGAAAGGTAACATAATAAAAAATCAATGTGCCTTTAGTTATTTCTGTGATGGCAAGAAAGAATGGTATGATGTAGATAAGAAATCAGTTAGCGTTGCTTATGACGTTGCTTCTTTGGCTGTTAGAGGCGTGATGGTATATTCTACGTTAGGAGCTACGCATTACCATGCTAGTTATGTAGTTCCATTTTGGTCTAACCACTTGGAAAGATTAGAACAAATAGGGACTCACATTTTCTATGTTGACTAGTGTTTAAAAATATGATACTATTCGTTTGAAACGAGGTTGATATGGGTAGAGTTAAAGATTTATTGTACACTGGAGTTTATGATATGAGTTATGAAGATGACTTATTAAGAGAGAATATTATACTAAGAAAAAATGTTAAAGATTTACAGGAACAATTACATAAAGCTCATCAAAGAATTAAACATCTTACTAATAATAAATGGTCTGAAGAAAAAGATATAAAATAAATGGATGAAAATAAAAAACAGTGCCAGGTATTTGACTTTGTTTCTATCAAAGAAGCGATAGAAGAAGAGAAAAATGAATTTATAAGTCAAGTTTCTGAAGAGGAGTGGGAAGATTGTGTATATACTTTGTTTCTTTTCATGTCTGAAAATGGATATGACCCACACAAACAATCAGAGATAATAGAATTTGTTAAAGATTATTTTCCTAATCTACCAACCAATGATAACGAGGACTGACCAATGACTAAAAATTTATGGGAGAAAGAAGAACGACAAGTGTTTCGATCTCTCACTCGACAATACAAACAAGAAGGATATGACATCAAAGAAGCTAAGAAGTTAGCTAGAGAAGAAACAAATGAGATTATGTTAGACAAGAAAGAATTTGCAGAAAACTTATATCAACAGGCTTTAGAAGATTTTGATTGATAATATTATAGATAAGATAATTTTAGTTAGAGCATTAAACTATGACGCATCTTTTAAGTTTACTCGTAAGAAAGGAGGGATGTTATCTGTTTATAATTCTAACAAAGTTGTTTGGATATATCCGTATCCAAATATACTATCACAATCTTATATTAGAAAAGTTCTTACAGATTATTTTGGTAACTCTATTATTAGGAACTAGTTATGTCTGGTAAATGGTTAGAAAGAGGAGAGTGTCCTGAGTGTGGATCAAGCGATGCTAACGTAAGACACTCTGATGGATACTCACATTGCTTTTCTTGTAACACACACTTTCATGGAGAGGATGGACAAGTGGTCGTGCCAATGCAAAATAAACGAGATGGCTTTTCAGTTGGAGAACTTAAAGGTATCGATGATCGTAAGATCAGCGCAGCTACATGCAAGACATACAATACGTATGTTAAAACTAAAGGCGGTACGGTTACTCATCATATCTATCAATACTTTAATTCACAAGGAGACTTTGTAGGTAATAAGGTTAAACAAGTAGAAGGTAAAAAGTTCTGGTCTGAAGGTGACATGCAAAGCGCAGGGCTGTTTGGTCAAAACTTATTTGGTAAAGGTGGTGGGAAATATATCACTGTATGTGAAGGCGAGCTTGATGCTATGTCTGCTTATGAGTTGCTTGGTTCTAAATGGCCCGCTGTATCAATTAAATCTGGAGCGCAGTCTGCTTTGAAAGATTGCAAGCAAGCCTTTGAATATCTAAATAGCTTTGATAATATTGTTCTATGCTTTGACTCGGATAAGCCTGGGCGAGAAGCAGCACAGAAGGTAGCTCAACTATTTGAGCCTAACAAATGTCGTATCATTAGCCTTGAATACAAAGATGCTAATGAATACATCAAGATGAATAAGCGTAAGAAGTTTACAGAAGAGTGGTGGAATGCTGAACCTTTTACACCAGCAGGTATCATTAATCTTAGTAGTTTAAAAGATTCTCTGTATGATGAAGCTCACTTTGAAACTTGCCTCTATCCTTGGTCAGGTCTTAATGAGAAGACTTATGGTATGCGGACAGGAGAGCTAGTAACATTTACTAGTGGTGCGGGCATGGGTAAGTCTAGTATTATCAGAGAGCTTATGCATCATCTGTTAAAAAATACAGAAGATAATATTGGTGTTCTTGCTATGGAGGAAAGCATTCGCACTACAGCATTCAACATCATGGCCGTTGAAGCTAATGCTCGATTGTATATCAAGGAGATCAGAGATCAGTTTGATCGTAAGGATTTGCTGAAGTTTCAAGAGGATACTATCGGTACTGGTAGGTTCTTTGCCTTTGATCACTTTGGTTCCATAGGTAATGATGAGATACTAAATCGTGTTAGGTTTATGGCTAAAGCTCTTGAGTGTAAATGGATTGTGCTTGATCACCTATCAATCTTAGTATCTGGTCAAGAAGACTTTGGTGATGAGCGTAAGTCTATTGATATCTTGATGACTAAGTTACGCAGTCTAGTGGAAGAGACAGGATGTGGCTTGCTACTTGTATCTCATCTGCGTAGACCGTCAGGTGATGTAGGTCATGAGAACGGTAAAGAAATTACCTTGTCACACCTGCGTGGAAGTGCTAGTATTGCACATCTTAGCGATAGTGTTATTGGTCTAGAGAGAAATCAACAAGCAACCGATGACGTTGAAGCCAACACAACTGTTATTCGTATCTTAAAGAACAGGTACACAGGTGATACTGGTATTGCTACGTATCTGCATTATGATAAAGAGACAGGTCGTATGGCTCAAATAGATAACCCATTTGATGCGGGTGTAGAAGTAGATGAGGAGATACCTTTTTAATGCCTTACTGTGTAGTAGATATTGAAACTGATGGTTTAAATGCTACTAAATTACACTGCATTGTAGCTAAAGATATGGCAACAAAGGAGATTTATACTTGGACAGAAGATGAATGCAAAGCGTTTCCTGCATGGGCTAGTAAGTATGATAAGTTAATCATGCACAATGGAATTAACTTCGATGGTTACTGGTTAAACAAGTTACTTAATATGAATATACCATTGAATAAAATTGAAGATACTCTTATCATGTCACAGTTATACAATCCAGTTCGAGAGGAAGGACATTCTCTTAAAGCATGGGGCAATAAGTTAGATATGCCTAAAGGTGATGTAGATAGTTTTGATCACTATTCTCCTGAGATGCTTGAGTATTGTAAGCAAGATGCAAACATCACTTATAAATTATATACTGTGTTAGCAGAGGAAGGTAAAAGATTTTCTACTCAATCTAAACAATTAGAATACAAAGTACGTGCAATCATTGATCAACAAGAACGTAATGGGTTTGCTTTTAATATGCAGAAGGGGCAGACATTATTGGCTACCCTTGAAGATGAAGCAAACGAGTTGAGTGATACTGCACAAGAGATGATACCACCTACAAAAGTAGAGTTAAAAACAAAGACAAAGTACATACCTTTCAATATAGGTTCTCGCCAACAGATAGGCACCGTGTTACAGGATCGTGGATGGGAACCTCAATTATATACTGAGAAAGGTAACGTCATAGTTAATGATGAAGTTTTATCTAAGATTGACATGGACGAGGCTAGAATGTTCAGTCGCTATCTTTTATTACAGAAGCGTATAGCCCAGATTCGATCTTGGATAGAGAAGTGTGGGGATGAAGGCAGAGTTCATGGAAAAGTAATGACTCTCAAAACAATCACAGGGAGAATGGCACATAACAATCCTAATATGGCGCAAGTGCCAGCCTCCTATTCTCCCTATGGTGCTGAGTGTCGTGAGCTTTGGACCGTTAGTAATCCCCACACTCATAAGTTAGTAGGTACTGATGCTTCAGGACTTGAGCTACGTATCTTAGCCTCTTACATGAAAGATCAATCTTTTATTGACGAGGTTGTTAATGGTGATGTACATACAGCTAACATGAAGATGGCTGGCTTGCAGGATCGATCTCAAGCTAAGACATTTATCTATGCTTTGATGTATGGAGCAGGACCAGCAAAGATTGGTGCAGTGGTAGGTGGCTCTGCAAAAGAGGGACAAGAACTTACCAATAGGTTCTTGAAAAATATGCCACGCTTACGTAACCTACGTAATCAAGTGACAGAAGCAGCAGAGTCTGGTTTAATTAAAGGATTAGATGGTAGACTTTTACACATACGTAATTCATTCTCTGCTTTGAATACCTTAATTCAAGGAGCAGGTGCAGTTGTATGTAAACAATGGCTTGTACATATGATGTCTAATGTATATGCTCAAGGTCTTGATGTTAAACTAGTAGGGAGTATTCATGACGAGTATCAGTTTGAAGTAGCAAACCAGGATGTTAAAAAGTTTACAGAGATTACCAAATATGCTATGACTAAGACTACAAAAACTTTAAACTTAAACTGTCCTCTGGATAGTGAACATAAGGTAGGAACTACATGGCTACAAACGCACTAAGAAAGAGCGAGAGTTTTGAAATAGGAGAAAGAGCAGAAAGTGTTTTTGAAAGGGNAGCTAAGAAAGAACATTTTAAAGTACGTAAAGCTAATAGAGATCAAAATATAAATCAACATATTGATTTCTTTATTAGTTGTTATCATTTTAATTTTAGTGTAGATGTTAAAGCTAGAAAGAAAATTAGTAGAGGAGATTCAAAAGTTAATGATGCATGGACTTGGGTCGAGTTTAAAAATGTAAGAGGTAGACCTGGATGGTTGTACGGTAAAGCAGATTACATAGCCTTTGAAAGAGAGTTTGATTTTCTATTAGTTAATCGGTACAAACTGATAGAGTTTTGTGAAGATAAGATTGACTTAGAAAATATTGTACCATCTACTCATATGGCTGAGTACGCAGCATATCAACGTAAAGGAAGAAAGGATTTAATTTCAAGAGTTTGTATGGATGATATAAATAAATTAGAAGGGAATATCATATTGAAAAAATAGTTGTTGACACGTAGTTTTATATCATGTATAATTCGTTTGAAATCATGCAGAGATATCTGCTAACTAGTAAGGAGAAAATACTATGGGTGTAATTAATGGCACGGCTTATTGGGCTTCTGTAACCACACCAAACACTACCTTCAACGAGGATGGTGAGTGGAAGATTGATGTAGGTAATCTTTCTGAATCTACAATTGCTAACTTGGTTGCAGATGGTCTTGAAGATCGTATTAAAAACAAGGATGACGAACGAGGTGATTACATTACCTTGAAACGTCAGGTCAAGAACCGTCGAACTGGACAAGCTAATTCTGCTCCTGATGTTATGGATGCACAGAAGAAACCTATCTTGAATACGCTGGTAGGTAATGGTTCGATTGTAAATGTTCTGTATCGTCCATATGATTGGACGTATCAGAAGCGTAAGGGACGTTCTGCTTCGCTTGAGGCAGTACAAGTTCTAGACTTGGTTCCTTATGGTGGCTCTGCATCAGATGCTTTTGATGTAGTAGATGAAGGCTTCTCCTCAACGGACGAAGATATTATTCCTCTTTCGTCTTAAACTAGGGAAGGGGGAACTCTGGATATCTGGAGTTCCCCCTATTTTTTATGAAAACAATTGATACATTAGTCGATGATATTTATTCTCTGTTTGAATCGTCTGTACCTGATATGTCAGATGATGAAGTAGATAATATTATTGATAAGTTTGGTGATGCACTAAAGGTACATTTAAAAAGATTTATCTATGAAGAAGAACGTAGAAAAGATACTCTTCGACTGTCTGCTATTGGTAAACCTGAAAGGCAACAGTGGTATAGTGCTTCACCTCATTCAAAGGTTAAAGAGAATATAGAACTTCAAGGTAGAGATAAGATTAAATTTTTATATGGTTATATTTTAGAGGAACTGCTACTTACCTTNTCTTCTCTNGCAGGACATGAAGTTAAAGATGAGCAGAAAGAAGTATCTATTGAAGGTGTGTTAGGGCATCAAGATGCTGTTATAGATAATGTATTGGTTGATTGTAAGTCCTCATCAGGTAGAGGCTTTGATAAATTTAAAAACAATTACGTGTCTTCTGACGATCCCTTTGGTTATATTGCACAGATATCTTCTTATGCTGAAGCTAATGGATTAACTGAAGCTGCTTTTCTGGCTATCAATAAACAAACAGGTGAGATATGTTTATCTAAAGTTCATTCAATGGAAATGATTAATGCATCTGATAGAGTTAAATACATTAAAGATATGGTTAATCAAAGTAACCCACCAGCTAAATGTTATTCTGATGTTCCTGATGGTAAGTCTGGCAACCGTAAGCTGGATGTTGGTTGCATATATTGTGATTATAAGCGTGATTGTTGGAAGGATGCTAATGATGGTCAAGGATTACGTGTATTTGATTATGCAACAAACCCTCGATATCTTACGCAAGTTTCTAAGATGCCTAACGTAGAAGAGATTACGGACTGGTAATGCATTGGAAGTACGCAAGTAAACCTGACATTGAAAACAAGTTTGGTTTCGTATACATTATTACGAATAAGAAAACAGGTAAAGCTTACATAGGATGTAAGCAATATTGGCACTATAAAAAAGGTAAGAAGGCTAGACAATCTAATTGGAAAGTTTATATGGGTTCTTCTAAATCTTTAACAGAAGATATTAAAAAATTAGGTAAAAGAAATTTTAAGTTTGAGATGTTAGCTGAATACAAAAACAAAAGAAGCTTGAGATATTATGAATGTTATTATCAAATGAAATATAATGTTCTTGCTTCTGTTCTTGAAGGTACAGATGAACCAGCATTTTATAATAACTATGTAGGAGGAAAATGGTACAGACCAGTGGAGAGCTATGAATCAGAACTATAGAAACATACTTAATAATTTAACTTCCATAACAAACGAATCTATTTTTAATGATACTCATAACACAGAGTATCATTCTTTATTTATGGGTGTGATCTTTCGAGCATTGTTAGATGCTACTAAACCAGTATCTACCAATGAGCCTACTCATATTAAAGTAGATCGTCGTGCTGCTAAAGCCTGGTTCTATGCTTGTTCAGGCGTGACTTGTGAAAACTTTGAATATATATGTGATGTAGCAGGAGTTGATCCTGTTGCTATGCGTACAATTGCTGACAAAATATTTAGTGAAGAGGATACTAGTTATGCCAGAAAACAAATCAACTCGTTCTTCTACGAAACATGATATGGTTAATAGCCCTAAGCATTACCGTATGCAGGGTGTAGAGGCAATAGATATTCTAGAAATGTCCATGACTGAAGAAGAGTTTATGGGTTACTTAAAAGGCAATATGCTTAAATATATTATGAGATATAAACATAAGAACAAGCCCAAAGAAGACTTGCAAAAAGCAGAGTGGTATCTTAAAAAACTAATTGAGAAGATATAGAGGAGAACAACATGAACCAAATTACTTTACCAACTAATTATCAATCATTCATTCACATGTCTCGTTACTCTAGATGGTTAGAGGAAGAACAGCGAAGAGAAACCTGGGAAGAAACGATAGATCGATATCTTTCTTTCATGGTAAATCATTTAAGTAATAATTATACTTACGATTTGTTTGGTGAAGAATTATCTGAGATTAGAAATGCTATGCTTAATCTTGAAGTGCTTGGTTCTATGCGAGCTTTGATGACTGCTGGTCCTGCTCTAGCCCGTGAGAATGTTGCTGGCTATAACTGTTCTTATCTTCCTATTGATTCACCTCGTTCTTTTGATGAGTGTCTATATATTCTGATGAATGGAACAGGCGTTGGTTTCTCTGTTGAACGTCAGTATATTGCTAAACTTCCTACAATTCCTGATGTAGAGTTTGAACAAACAGATGATGTTGTTTCTGTTGCTGACTCTAAAGAAGGATGGGCTAGAGGACTACGTGATTTAATCTCTCTTCTATATACTAATCGTATACCTAAGATTGATACTAGTAAAGTTCGTCCTGCTGGTGAACGACTTAAAATATTTGGTGGTCGTGCTTCTGGTCCTGCTCCTCTGGAGGAGTTGTTTGATTTCACTATTCAAACATTCAAGAAAGCACAGGGCAGGAAACTAAACTCTGTTGAATGTCATGATATCATGTGCAAGATTGGTCAAGTAGTAGTTGTTGGTGGCGTCAGAAGGTCTGCTTTGATTTCACTTTCTAACTTGACTGATGAGCGTATGCGTATGGCAAAGAGTGGTGAGTGGTGGGTAGACAATCAACAACGCGCACTATCTAATAATTCTGTATGCTACACAGAGAAACCTGACATGGGTATCTTTATGAAAGAGTGGCTATCATTGTACGAGAGCAAGAGCGGAGAGCGTGGCATCTTTAATCGTGTATCTGCACAGGAAAAGGCAGCATCGAACGGTAGGCGTGATGGGTCCATTGACTTTGGCACTAATCCCTGCTGTGAAATTATATTGCGTCCCTATCAGTTCTGTAATTTATCAGAGGTTATTTGTAGAGCAGATGATACTATTGCTACATTGAAAGAGAAGATTAAGATTGCAACTATTTTAGGTACATTCCAATCGACTCTTACAGACTTTGGTTATCTACGTAAACGATGGAAAGATACTACAGAAGAAGAACGTCTGTTAGGTGTATCTCTTACAGGTATCATGGATTGTCCTGCTGTGTACAATGCCAAGCCAGAGACGCTACGAGAACTAAGAAATGTAGCTATTAAAACTAATAAGAAACTAGCAGAAAAGTTAGATATTAATCAAAGCACTGCTGTTACTTGCGTTAAACCTTCAGGAACTGTATCGCAACTTGTTGATGCTGCATCTGGTATACATGCTCGGCATAATCCTTATTATGTCAGAACTGTTAGAGGAGATAACAAAGATCCTCTGACTATGTTCCTCAAAGACAAAGGCATACCAGCAGAGCCAGACTTTACAGCACCTGATAGCGTAACAGTCTTCTCTTTTCCTATGAAGAGTCCAGANAATGCNGTNTGTCGNTATGACATGGGTGCTATTGAACAACTTGAACTGTGGTTAAAGATAGCTGATAACTACTGTGAACATAAACCTTCAGTAACTATCTCCGTTAAAGAACATGAATGGTTTGAGGTAGGTTCCTGGTGTTGGAATCACTTTGATTCTTTATCAGGTATTTCTTTTCTACCTTTCTCAGATCATACGTATAAGCAAGCACCTTATCAAGATATTAATGCTGAAGATTATAATAAGTTATCTAGTGAGATGCCTCCCGCTATTGACTGGTATCAGCTTCAGGAGTATGAACGAGGAGATACAACTAATGGATCACAAGAGTTAGCTTGTACTGGTGGCGTGTGTGAGGTAGTAGATATAGGAGCATAGTATGGCAACTACATTAACTTCTTTTTACTTACGACAATATAAAGATACTGTACCTAAAGGTGATTCCAATATACATGAAGCTATTAATTTATTGCTACATTATATGGGCGATACTTTGGATGAACCTGTAAAAGATTTTCCTGACTCTGGATTTACAGATAGCTTTGATGCTAAAGCAACGGAGATGTTAAAATGAGACAATTTGTATTTGACTGTTGGAACGGTGTGATGAACGCAGAGATAAGTCCTTTGAAAAATATAAAGGATTTACAGGTAAGACATTTAGTCTTACAAACACTTGCTTGGATGTGGTGTATTACATTCTCAATTATGATAGGAGATTTATTATTCTTTGGTTATACCCTTATTGCTCACACCGTTCTTATAGTTGCTACAGTAGTGACAGTAAGTACATTTGAAACTGCTAGAAGAAGTCCTAATACTTTTAACTTTGTTAAAAAATACCATACTCCTTCTAGGAGCCGCCATCAGTGGCACAATGGTAAGAAGATAGTTTATTCAGATGGAGATCCAGGTGGAGAACATGAATAATATGGAAGTTACACTCATTGATCATATGGGTTCTGATCTTACAGTTGTAAATGCAGCAAGAGTTTCTTTCAATAAAGAATCATCTTGGGAAGCAATACCAGAGGCTGGACCTGTGCGTGATCTTCTTAAAGAAACAGATGAGAGACTAATTACTTATCTTGCTAAACATAAACATTGGACGCCTTTCGCTCATACTTCTCTTCAGTTCAGAATCAAGGCTCCTATCTTTGTAGCTAGACAGCTTGGTAAACATCAGGTGGGTCTGGTCTGGAATGAGATTAGTAGGAGATATGTTGATTATGAACCAGAGTTTTACTACCCACAACATTGGAGAGCTAAAGCAGACGATAAGAAGCAAGGTAGTTCAGAAAAAAGAAGATTGTATTTAAAGAAAAAATGTGTTGGTCTTAATATGTTAGATGATTATGAACACACTATTCAAAAATGTAAATGGACTTACAAACAACTATTACAAAGAGGGGTAGCACCAGAGATGGCACGTATGGTTCTACCACAAAGTATGTTTACTGAATGGTACTGGACAGGTAGTTTAGTTTCTTTTGCTAGGGTCTGTTCATTAAGAGGAAAGACAGATGCTCAAAAAGAAACTAGAGAAGTATCTTCTATGATTGAGATACAATGTGCAAAGTGCTTTCCCTCTTCTTGGCAAGCTTTAATGACCCCATGAAATTATATACTAATGATGAAGACTTTGACTTGTTACATCAGTCAGCAGATAAAGCTAGAAAGAATGCTAAAGAAATAAAAGTTCCTAGACAGGCGCTTATAAATTTACTTATGGACCATTCACATTTAGTAAAGTTAGTAAAAGAATTAGGAGGTGGTGTAGAATTTAGTTGACTTTACATTTAAGATATGATATAATTCGTAATATAGTAGAGAATGCTTTTGGTTCTCTACATTCTTGCTAACAAAGGAGAACAATATGAACAGATCGTATCCTAACTTTCCATCTCATGTGTGGAATAACTTTTTTGAGCAATCAGTTGGTTTTGATAAATTACTATCTAATATAGATAACTATTATCTTAACGTAGATAAGAAACCTTCTTATCCTCCTTATAATATTATTAGAAATAGTGAGTCATCTTATCAAATTGTTATTGCCCTAGCAGGTTTTAACAGTAAAGATATTACTGTAAGTTTAAATGAAAATATCTTAACTGTAAAAGGAGATGTAAAAGCAGATGACAATCCAGATAAATATTTAATAAAGAATATTGCTTCTAGAAAATTTGAAAAACTGTTCTCACTAAATGAATATGCTATTGTAGATAGTGTATCATTTAAAAATGGTGTACTGGATATTAAAATTAATATTGTATTGCCTGAAGAGAAACAACCTCAGACCTTTAATATAGAGGAGTAACCATGTCACAGACCTATAATATCTACATAGGATTTGATCCTAAAGAAGAAGCTGCATACGAGGTTCTTAAATGGAATTTAGAACGTATTGCTAAAAATCCTTTGAATATTTTTCCACTTAAAAAAAATATTCTAGAGAAAATAGGTCTGTATACTAGAGAATATACAGAAGAGAATGGACAAAAGATTGATAAGATCGATGGGAAACCATTCTCTTCTGACTTCTCATTTACACGTTTTTTAGTTCCTGCTTTAACTATGTATAAAGGATGGGCCTTGTACATGGATTGTGACATGTATCCAAGGAGTGATATCTGTGAATTGTTTGAAGAATATAATGATCCTTTCCATGCTTTATATTGCGTTAAGCATGAGTACGTACCTAAAGATGATACGAAGATGGACAATCAGAAACAAGAATCGTATTATCGAAAGAACTGGTCAAGTCTCATGCTGTTCAATTGTGAGCATCCTCAAAATCAAATGCTTACTCCGCATGTAGTAAACACTCAAACAGGACAATACCTACATAAGTTTGGATGGTTGCCTGATAAGCCAGCAGATATTGGTAGTATTAATGAAGAATGGAACTGGCTTGATGGGCATTCTCCTGAAGAACTAGAAGCAAAGAATGTTCATTTTACAACAGGTGGTCCTTGGTTTTACAATTGGAAATGTAAACGTGAGATGGATGGTAAGTATGCAGCAGAGTGGAACAATGATGCTGTATATATGCAAACAATTGGTGTGCTTAAAGATGAAGTACATAAGTATTTTTTATAAGGAATAATAATAAAAATGACCAACATTAATTTTGTAACATCTTTCAATGAAAGTCTATTTGTCGATACTTCATATAAGTTTCTAGAATCTGTCATTGATAAATGGGAACCTAAGATTAATCTCACATGTTATACTCATGATCTTGATCTTAGTAATTATGTAACTCCTAATGTAAAAAATATTACATTTAAATCTTTACATGATGTAGATACATATGATACGTTTCAAAAAACATTTGCTAAACATAATGGCACTGAAGGTCAGACAGTAGATTATAACTGGAAGATTGATGCGTTGCGTTGGTCACATAAAGTATTTGCATTGACTCAATCTGCATTTAATCTAGTTGCTAATCATAAATCTCCTGGTTGGCTTATCTGGATTGATGCAGATTCTTATACTCTAAAGCGCATGACCACTAAAGATGTACTAGCTCTTCTTCCTGAAGGTGCTGATGTGGTTTGCCTTGAACGCTCTGATCAAGAGTATCATGAGGGTGCCTTCATGGCATTTAATTTGAACAGTCAAGCTACTCAAGATTTGTTGGGAGATTTACGTGGTGCCTACATATCAGGAGAGGTATTTAACTATAGAGAATGGCATGATACTTTTATCTTTACTCGCCTTCTTACTTTGTATAAAGCGCATGGTTTAAAAGTTCTTAATCTAGGAATGAACGCAGATACAAAAAATTATACTGCATTTGAACAGTCTCCCCTTGCATCTATGTTTCTTCATTTCAATGGTGCAGATGCTTCTTCATTAAAAAATATTCGTGATGAGAAAGGCGAACGATTTATTTCTCTGTCAGATGATACAACATATGACATTCTACCTAGCCGTTATACATTGTTGTCTGATGTAATGAAACATTATAAACCAGAGAAAACAATCTTAGAGACAGGAACTTGGAATGGTGGTCGAGCTATTCAAATGGCCATGACTATGTTTGAACATACAGATACTGTTCATTATATTGGTTATGATTTGTTTGAAGATGCTACTCCTGAAACAGATGAAGAAGAGTTTAATGTTAAAGCTCATAATAAAATGAGNGCAGTTGAAAAAAGATTNACAGACTTTGCTAACATTATGCTAAAGCGTAANTCTAAATATTTTACCTTTGAATTAATTAAAGGTAACACGCGACAGACTATGACAAAACAAGACGCTGACTTTGTATTGTTGGGTAGTGGTAACAGTATACAAACTGTACAGAATGAATACGAACATGTTAAACATAACAAGATAATTGTACTAGATAATTATTATATGCAAGATAGTTCGGAGCGAAATGTTATTGATAAGTACAAAGGTGTGAACGAAGTCTTTGAAAATATTAAAGAGTCTAAAGTAAAAGAAGATCAAAAGACAGATGATGGTTGGACATCCTTTGATAAAGAAGATACAGGTATTAGAAAACTTATCTTACCTTCATCAGATGATGTAAGGGGTGGGGGTATTGCTCATATCTGTTTAGTTCTAAATGATCCTAGTTTACCTGAAGTACCTAAAAAATTTAAACAAGTACCTATCATAGTTAATCCTAGAGATTGTGTCTCTAAAGATTATATTCGTGATAATATTAAAGCTAATCTTAAAATGATTGAGCCTAATAGATTTATGCATCGTATTAGTCCACACAATCAAACAGCTTTAATTGTTTCTGGTGGTCCTTATTTAAATATTAAAGAACTTAAAGATACAATTAAATCTATTCCAGGATGTAAAGTAGTATGTGTTAAACACAGTTATAATAAACTAATTACAAATGGTATTAAACCGTGGGCTTGCGTTGTTCTTGATCCTCGTCCTATTACAGGTGTAAGTACTCATGGTATTGTACGAAAAGAATTATTCAAAGAGGTTGATCCTGATACAAAATTTTTTATAGCATCTATGACAGACCCATCTGTAACAGAATATCTAATGTCTAAAGGTGCTGATATCTATGGATGGCACGCTTTTACAGAGTCTCTACGTGATGAAGATGAACGAGGTGTACAAATTGTTAATAATCAAGTTCATCTTGTAAGTGAATTAGGTATACCTCAAGGGTCTACATTAATTACAGGTGGTACTTGTGCAGCAATGAGGTCTATTGGTATCATGAATACAATGGGCTTTAGGGAGATGCATCTATTTGGCTTTGATTGTTCTATGGAAGAGCCTACTGAAGAACAGATGAAAGAGACTACAGGCGCTGAAGATGAAGATCCTAAACCTAAGTATATGAAAGTTACAGTAAATGATATAGATTTCTGGACTACAGGCGAACTTCTAGCTATGGCACAAGATTGTGAGCGTAGTTTCAGAGATGAGAACTCTTCAATTAATTTTACTTTTCACGGTGAAGGAACAATGGTAGCAGAACTATGGAAGATTATTGATTCAGAACGACCTACTCCTAAATTTGAGGAGGTGTTTGATGACTAATTTTTCTAGACAAGCTCCCTCTTCTCGATACAATGAGTTAATTAAAAAGTATGAAACAATTCATGCGAAAGGTAAGGGATATTTTAATGGTAAAAGCTTGTTAAAATATATCTCTGTTATTCAAACAAAACTTATTGTTCATGAATGTAAAACACTTCTTGATTATGGTTGTGGCAAAGGTCTTTTGTATACAGATGAGTGTCATACTGTAATGCCATCATCTCCTAAAGCTAAACCTATCACTCGACCATTGCAAGAACTTTGGAACTTAACCAGTCATACGTGTTACGATCCTGCCTATCCACAACATGCTACTAAACCTACAGGAAACTTTGATGCTGTTATTTGCACAGATGTTCTTGAGCATGTTAACGAAGAGGATATGGAATGGGTACTAAATGAAATTTTTTCTTATGCAAACAAAATGGTTTTCTTAAACGTAGCTTGCTTTAAAGCAGCTAAACATTTTGATGATGGTGAGAACGTACATATCAGTGTATTTAATCCTGAGTGGTGGTACATCTTGATATCAGATATCATGAAGCAATATCCTGATCTTACAACATATCTCACATGTGAGAAGATAGGACATGCTACAGACTATACAATAAGAGGAGGAGAATAAAATGTTAGGAATTGCAGAGAGTGTTATTGGAGTTGCAGGTAAAGTTCTTGATAAATTTGTAGAGGATAAAGATTTAAAAACTAAACTTAGTGCAGAGCTTCAATCACAATTAATTAATCTAGATGCTCTTCAAGCACAAACAAATCTAGAGCAAGCTAAACATGATTCTATTTTCGTTGCTGGTGCTAGACCTGCTATCATGTGGATATGTGCTTTTGCTTTGGCATGGCAATATATCCTAGCACCTATGGCATCATGGGCGCTGGCTGTATGGTATCCTGTAGTTACACTTCCGCAGCTAGGCACTGAAGAGCTTACAGGTCTTGTCATGGCATTGCTCGGATTGGGAGCAGCCCGTTCATATGAAAAGGCTAAAGGCGTTGCTAGAAATAGCATGAGAAGGAAATGAGAATTTTATTATTAGGGGCTATGTGCTTGCTTTTAAATGGATGTGTACATCTAGCAGTTTTTTCTATTATAAAAGAAACAGCTACATGGTCATACTATAATGAAAGATTTAAAAAGCTTGAAGAAAAACAAAAGCCCTAATTATATATTTAGATGTATGATTATATTACTAGTATCTTATTTTATCTATGTAGTAGGATCAGCAATAATTAATACAGTATGTGGAGGATGTTTAGTATGATAGAGGGTAAGGTATGGGGTACTACACAAAATATTTTTTCAAATAACTCTTTTGAGTTTCACCGCATAGAATTTAAAAAGGATAGTGAGTGTAGTAAACATAAACATCTATACAAATGGAACGGATTTTTTGTAGAGCGTGGTAGGCTCTTAATAAGAGTATGGAAAAATTCTTATGATCTAATTGATCAAACTATTTTAAAGGCTGGAGAGTTTACCAAGGTAAAGCCTGGAGAGTATCATCAATTTAAAGGACTTGACGATGGCGTAGCATTTGAGGTATATTGGGCTGAATTTAATCATGAAGATATTGAAAGGGAAAGTGTTGGAAAAGGACCAAGAGGATACACTGAAGAAAGCAACACCACTTCATACGAAGGATTGGTACATCAAGTGGGCAGCTTCTCTGATTCTATTAGTTGGAATGCTGCTGACAAGCAATAATCTTTTTCCTTATAATCTTTTTGTACATATCATAGGATTAACAGGATGGTTAATTGTAGCATTAATGTGGAATGATCGAGCTTTAATTATTATTAATGCTGTATCAATAGCTATCTTATCTAATGGGTTATTAAATTATTATGTCGTTAAATAGTAAACAAGAAAAATTTGCACAGTCCTATGTGTTACATCGTAACGCAACGGATGCAGCAAAAGCAGCAGGGTATTCTGAGAGGTCTGCAAATAATCAAGGGTACAGATTGTTGCAGATAGATGAAGTCGTAGCCAGAATTGAGGAACTGGAAAGCGAACTTGTTACAGATATTGATGTTGTTGATGAACTAGAATCTCAGTATACCTTTGCTGCTACTCATGGACATACAAACAGTGCTATTAAAGCACTTGAATTATTATCTAGAGTACGAGGTGCTAAGTCTGATAGAACTGCAAACTTATCTACAGAAACTATTGAGCAAGAGATTATTAATTATATGCAAGCTTTAGGTAAAGATAAGATAGATGAGCTAGTTAAGAAGTGTAAATTTTAAGCAGCAATCTGTTTAAATTTTCTATTGTACTCATCTTTCATACTACCTTCATAAGCATTAGTTTCTCCTGATAAATACTCTTTTGACCAAGGCCCACGTTCAGGCGCTCTTACTGCTCGTCCTCTAATTGTTCTTATATTATTTGCTGTATATGAATAGTTAAACTTAGTTTCAAAATTGTAAATAATTTGCTTCTTTAAATCTCCTTCAGCAGGTTCAACTCTTGTTACCTCAATTAAATTATTATCAGGCCCAAGAACTGTATCACCTACGTTTAACCATTGAACAATAGCTGCTGTTCCATCTCCTTTAATTATCCATTCAGTACCTGACACCATAGAATCATTTAGATGCCATATTTCAGGATGAACATCAACAAGCAAAGATATAATAGGTTGCGGTTCTAGAGGTGTATTCCATCGTCTTGTTTTTTTAGTTTCAGGGAATGACATAACCATATCACCTATTTTTAGGTCTTCAATATTACAATAGGTATTATCTGCCATTAATATTTTAGTACCTGCTACCCAACATCCTGGCGCACCTGCATCACCATCATCTCCGCTTGGACCACTTGAACCTCCTGATGGTCCATCATCTGATATGCCCAACTCTCCAGCAATGTCAATACCTTCAATTGTATCTCCAAACCCAAGGTTTCCAGGGTCGTCATCAAAATCACCAAAGTCATCTATGCCTTGGCTAATATCTATTCCTAATCCTTCTGTAGCTGCTCCAAATGCATCAGCAGCAACTCCACCCAAGCCGCTGGGCGAGACACTTGGTCCTACAACATCTTCTTCTCCAAAAAAGAAATCAAATGCTTCTTCTAGAATTGTTACAATAACTGGACCTAATGGACCAAGAGCAATAGTTGATAGGGCTTTTGCACCAGAACTAACAACATCTCTTGCAGTTATAGGCTCTTCAGAAAAGATAGCTTTTGACATTAAATCTACAACAGGCATAACCGCAGCAGCTTTAGCGCCTAATATTGCAGGAAGCCCTCTCTGCGCTGCTTGGTTAAAAGCTGTTCTTGCAATATCTATATCGTCCTTCAAACCACCTAAAACATTTTCAAAGTACCCAAACANACCTCTNTNTGGATTAAAAGTAGGNAAAGGATNNTNTNCAAAAGCAGNAAGCTTATCTCCAACTTCTGATATTTCTTCTGATATTTTACTTCCAATTTTTGATTCGCCAAAGTCTAGTTCTGGAGTATTAATGGTAGGAGGTTGCGGTCCAAGAAAAGAATCCTCATCAACAGGAACAAAGCTTGCTAAACCAGTTCTGCTACTGGGCCTGTCTATACCAGGAGCAAAAACTTCAGCATCTTCTATTGATCCTAACTCTATATTTGTATCAGGTATTTGACCAATGTTAGTTCCACCAATGTTAGTCCCACCAATAAAAGTATTATCTACTGGTTGTCCAAAAATATTAAAGCCTAAAGTTTGCGGTCCAACAGAACTACCACTTTGCCTACGAATAGGAACAAAGCTTGCTAAACCAGCATTATCTATTGGAACTGCAAACATTACTTATAACTCCATACCCACGGACGAGGATGAGTATCAGCAGACATATCATCTAGGTGTATAAACCTACGATCATGCACTCCTCTTTGAGCAACACCTATACCTGTCATGCCATGCTTTATACCTAGTCGTATAATTTCATATGCAACATCACCAATAGCTGCTACATCTACAGCTCTACCATATACATGAGGTGAGTCTTTCACACCTCCTATGGCGCTGTTATGAGCAGGGTGACGGTATGCAGAGTTAATGATCATAGGACGATCTAACTCTTCTCTAATCTTAATTAACTTTTCTATAAATGCTTCATCCATATCGCACTCATCAGTGCCTTGGCATTTCATTTCATCTATAGAAAAATAAGGATTGTCTATCATTTGTTCTCCTCTACAGGGGGATGTTTTCCGTTGTGCATGTGTATAATCTTCTCTAAATTTTTTTCTAAAATTTCTAATCTAGTTTCCATTCTCTCAAGAGAACGGTGAAGTTTCTCTCTATTTTCTGGAGAAAGTATTTGACTAATAACAGCAACTCGATTCTCTGCAACTTCAGTTGATATGTTATTTTTTTCTAGGTTATCATATAACTCTGTAATATTTTTTTGCATTGATTTAGAATCTTCTTCTAACTCAATACACTTTTGTCTAACAACAATAAAAGATGTTATCACTGAGATAAGCATACCTCCTAGTGTTATTAATAATCTTGCGTCTAGTTCCATTAATCTTCTTCTTCAATATTATTAGCTAATGAACGATTATTAAACTCTTTCTCTATTTGAAATAAAACTTTCTTAAATAAACGCGGACTAATTTGTTCACTACCAGGTCTGTTGATATTTGCATTATCAATAGCATCCATCAAGTCTTTACTGTCAGATAGTTTTGTAGGTACAAAATAATTTCCTATTAAACCTCTAATTTGATCTTTAGATAAATTATCTCCTACAATTTTATCATTTATTAAAAGTCTATTTAATTGAGCAGGTCTTAAAAAAGATTCATAAGAGGAAAATAAATCTCTCATTTGTTGTCTTGAATTAAATTGAGCAGATAACATTTCTCTGTATGTATTAGAAATATCTTTAACATCAGGAAGAACCGTTGGATCAGTTAATCTATCTTTAATCTCTTGTCTACCTTGAGCATATGTTTTCCGTTGTCCAGAATCAATCGCTCTAATTGTATAAGCAAGTTGTTCTCTAGGTTTAAATTCTTCTGTCTTAACTCCTAAAGCCCAAGGCTGTAATGGATTTACACCATAACGACTTAAATTTTCAAACAAACTATAGTTTTCAAACCGTTCTGGTTTTTCTCCTACTAATCTACGATCTAGTTTAGATTCAAGCGTGGCAGCATTATAAGCATTAGTATCTAAAAATCCTGCATCAACAGCAATTTCTCTAGCTATTTTTGCCCATCCAGGTTCTTGAGTTCTAGCTACTTGTACTAGTTTATCAAGTAGATCACCTTCGCCTGTTGCTAAACTTTTAACAGCATCTGCAAATTGAAATCCTGACTCAACTGCTAAAGATGTTCCTAAAAAAGGTTCAAATAATCTTTTAGATACAGTTCCTATAACATCCATTGTAGACTCATCTACATCTCTACCACTCTGTACATCTAAAATAAAAGGCATAATTAAATCTAAAACATATTGATCAGGATTAACGTAGCTCATATTTTGATATGTAATTCTTCCTTTATCGTCTACAGATACAGCAAGAGCGCCATCCTTTGACCATTCAGGTAAAGTATTTCTAATGGCCTCTACATATTTATCTGTTCCTTCTAGTTTATTGTATACCCAAGTGCCAGCATAAGCACCTCCTGCAACAGTAGCTTGAGAAGCTAATCGTTTTAATCCTGAATTTACTAAAGCTTTATTTCCTGTTGCCAGACCTTCTTGTATTTCATTTCCTGAAATTTTAAATAAATTATATTTAGTTCTAAGGTTTTCAGCAGGAAATGCTGCAAAGTTTCCTACTATTGGAATACCTCTAAGTTTTTCAATAATAGGAGGTATTCTTGAATATACAGGTACAAGATTCATAATTTTAGATACAGCCATTTCATTTATAAGCTCATCATCAAAATTTTTCAAAGCTTGTTCTTGTCTTGGAATAGCAGACCCACCTTTAAATGTTTTACTATAGTCAAGTCTTTTTTGCTTTTTTATTTCATCAGACATGTTGTCCCAAATTTTTTGAGATGTTGCTTTTTCTCTCATAAATCCAGCTATTTTAGCCATGTCGTCTGTACCCATATAAACTTTTTCAGCACCTTCAGATAATTTTTTAAGACCTGGTATTTTAGGTATAAAATTTTGACCTAAAGTCATAGATGCTACAGCAAGTTCTTTTGCTAATTGCTCCCCTTTAGTTCCTCCTTGTTTTTCTAAATCTGCAAGTCTTGTAAAAATTTGATTTAAATCAACCTGACTTCCCTTTAATCCAAGACGAGATACAGTATCAAGTAAATTTTTCTTTTGTTCAGGTGTAGCAGTAGCAAGAAATTTTACACCATCTACAATTCCCATACCATTACCACTTGCAACAAGATACTGTGTAGCTCCCATAGCATTTCGTATGTGAGCGATAGGATTATAAACTGTCTTGCCTTTTTTCAAACCTCCTTGAATAGCACTCATTACATTAACTGTTGATCCTAAAATGCCATCCTCTGTAAGTATTCTTGATCCATCAAACTGTTCTACTAAAGCTTTAACAGTTTTAGCTGCATCTTTATCTATATATACATCTTCTAAACCTTTTAGTTTTTGAAACTCAGATAGTGCAAAAGGAGACTCTTTATTACCTCTTTCAGCTTTTCCACCTGCACCTCTTGTTAAACCTGTAGTAAGTTTTACCATATTTTCTGAAGGTGCTTCTCCTTCAGGCAATCTTTTAGCAATTCCTCTACTTAATAAACTTTCTGATAAAGAACTAGCAAGCCTCATTTGTAATGAAGAATCAACAATGCCTCTAGCTGTTTCTAAAGCACGTACCGCAGGTTTATTATTAAAACCCCAAATAGTTTTAACAACGTCATCTATCTCTTTACGTTTTATTAATGGTCCTAATGTTTTTCTTCTGGTTAAAACAGGGCCATATTGTTTTTCAGCAAAATCTTTAACTGCTTTATCTATATCAATGTTGTTATTAAATTTTCCTTTTGAGTCATAAAGTCCTGCTTTTTTTCCATAATCTTTATCATCAATTAATAATTTTTTTAAATCTGCTAATATAGTTGGATTTTTCTCAATAAATTCTTCAAAAGGTTCTCTTGAAGATGCTGTAAATTTATCATAAATATCTCTAGCATAAGGTTTATTTGGGTTATATTTATATTTATCTTTAATTTTATCATTGATAAATTTACCAGCACCTGCTATGTCTTGAAGTTGTCTAGTAATATCTGACCACTCTTGTATATAAGTTTTCATAGCCTCACTACGTTGAGCTATTTGTGACAGAGCATTACTATCTCCTTCTAAAGCTTTGTTTAATAAATCAGTATCTTCTTTTGTTGAAAAATTATTTTTAATTTCAACATCCATTTTAGAAGTTAGTTTTTCAACAGCTTCTTCTAATGGGCGAGTTTGACCTGTAGTTAATTCAGCTACACGTACAATACTTTCATCTAATTGTGATGTAGGTATTACATTATTTTTTACAGCGTTAGCTACTTTTCCTACAAATTTAGCTAAATTAGGAGCGGCTATTGTAGTTCCCTTTTTTACACCTCTACCAATAGGTTTAAGAACACTTTCTTTAGCAACATCAAAAGCAATGTTACCAGCAATACCTACAACAGGAACAGCGGCTGTGCCTATAGCAGTGCTAAGTGCTATTTGACTAATATCTTTTTCAGTTCGTTTGCCTGTTGCTATTTCAACATCTTGAGAAATATTCTCTCTTGTTCCTTCACCTGCTCCAGCTATTGATCCTTCTAAAGCATAAACTTTTAATGCTTGTTTACCAGCAAGAGTTTTTAATTTCTGTTTAAGTGCCTGTCCAATACCTACTTTAGCTGCTTCTTTAGCTGCAAATCCAGCAGCACCTCCTGCACCAAAAGTAAAAAATGCAGCAAGACCTGATGCAATATTAGCAGGATCAGATACAGCAGCTTTGATGTAATCAGTAGCTGCCTCCCATTTAGGTGCAGAACCTTCTCCAAAGTTAGGAACAGCATCAATTTGATCAACAGCATACTGATAATCTTTTAACATACGAGGAGTAAAGTCATTCAAAATATCATTTGACTGACTAATAGTTGATCCTAAGTTAGCATTAAACCATCTACGTTTAGTTAAAAATGTATCTACAATTTCTTCAGGGTCTTTAGATACATTTTCTCCTAACCCACGTAAAGTGCTATAGGCAGCATTTAAAAACTTAGAATCTTTTTTTAAGTCTTCATATGTAACTGACTGTTGAGACATTAATATATCCTATTCAGTTGCACCGTAAAAATCAGACACTTGCGTTTTCGCAGCTTGCCTTGCTTTAGTTAAATCATCTGGTTTTATTTTTCCAGTATTTACATCTGGAGTTATTATGTCTTTGGTAACTTGATGTGATATTATACCAGCAGCTATAATTTCTATAGCATCGTCTTTACTAATACCTGCTTTTTCCATTTGTTGAATAGCATATGGAGTTTCTCCTGTTACAAGTGCTGATGTAAAGTCTTCATCTAGTAATAAAGTTTGAATAACTTTTCTTTGAGCAATATTTGTTGATTCAATAGCATTTTTAAGCTTTCTTTCATTTTGCTGATAAGTTCTATCTTGATTTGCTTTCTGTGATGCTAATTTTTTAGATTCAAATGCTAGTCTATCTTTAGCGATTTGTTTCTCAGCTTCAGTTTGTGCTTCTTGCAAAGCAAGATAAGCTTCTTTATATGCCTTATCATCAATTACTTTTGTATCTTCTCTAGTAGCTTCTCTTTCTTTTAGATTATATTGTTGTTTTATTTGTTCTTCTTGAACACGCCTGTCTGCTCTTTCAAGACCTCTTGTAATATCTCTTTGCATATCTGCAAGTTTTTGATCTTGTTCTCGTTCTTCAATAGTTCTATACTTATCTTCTAAATCATCTCTTATACTAGATGCTTTTTGTGCTACACCTTTTAAATTAAAACCTAAAGGTAAATTTCTAGCATCTACACCTTGAGGTATTTTATCTGCTTCCATTAATGATGCTAACAATATTTTCATAGGTTGTGCTTTATCTCGAAGTAAACCTTTACGTTCTTCTGAAATAGCTTTCCTTTGTCTTATCATCTCTTCTATTGCTTTATTTGCTATTTCTTCTTGTTGTCGCCTATTAAACAAAGCATCTGAAAGAGGACTAGTATTACCTCCTTCAGCTATTTCTTTTGGTAATCTACCTGATACCGCTCTACGAACTAAAGGCACAAGTCCACCATCGCGACGAGATACGATCCCACCTCGTTTACGACCAGTTGCTGTTCTACCACCTAGTTGACCAAAAAGACTACCAATACCTGTTCCTACAGCACCTATACCAGAAGCTAATGTAGCAAAAGGAGAGGGACCAAAGGTAGTTGGTCTTTGAGTAACTTGTTGCCTAAGAGCAGGAAAACCAAATGCTGCTGATTGCATACGATCAAGAACAGATTCAGGGAACGCTTGCTCTTCAAGAAACTGTTGATATGCCTCATCAAGTGCGGTTTGTGTTTGCGCTTGTTGTGCTGCACCCACACGTTCAAGACCCTGAAGCTCTCTAGTACGTTGAGCAATTTGAGCAGGAGATAATCCTATCAGTGCTTGAGCTTGTCCACGTTCTCTAGCTTTCTGTTGTTCAAATGCTTGTCTTCCTTGTGTAAATGCAGACTGTAATCCTTTAGCTTGTATATCACCAAGAAGTTGTTGTTGTCCTCTTAAAGCTTCTGCTTCTAGTAAAGCACCACGACTTCCACCAAATGATCCTGATTGAATAGCAGCAGCTTGTACTTTAGGCAAAACATCCTGTTCAAACTTTTGTTGTGCCTCTCTCTTTTCAATATCAATAACAGCTTGTTGAAAAGGAGACATAAACCTTTGTGCTACATCACCAGTAAATTCTTCCTGTTGCCCACGTATCAAAGCTTCAGCATCATCAAATCGAGTGCCAGCCAAACCAGTTCCTGTTTGAGTTACAGATCGTTCTCCAGTTTCAGGATCAGTAGTAATATCAAATCCTGCTAGTCCAGCAAGACCACGTTGAGCAGCTAATTGTTCAGGAGTAAAATCAGCAATTGTTTGTCCTGTAAATGCTTTGTATCCACCAGGATCAACAGGTTCTCCTGTTTCAGGATCAAGAACTAATTCACCAGTTTCTTCATCTCTCAAACCTTCAGAACGTAGAGTAGCAAGCGCAGACTCTCGTTCAAGATAGTCTTTCATGAACGGAGCTATCTCCGCTGCAAGACTTTCTGTAGCAACCGTTACTCCACCTGGACGAGCCTGTGGCTGAAAGAATCCCGTACCTAATAATGATGACGCCATCTATTTATTCCTTTATGCTATACTTCTTAGACCCGACCGTAAAGCTTTAGAACCATCAATCTCATTAGGCTGTTTATTAGTACCATAAGCTTTACGTCGAATTAATTTAATTGTTTCATCCATAATCTTTGCGCCTTCATCAGCATTACCATTACCTAAAGCTGCCATTGTGTATGCATCAACTACATATTCTTTAGGACTAACTGCTAATGTAGCAACTTGTTCTCCATCAGATACAATAGGCATTTGAACATTATCTTCCATACCATGACCATCACCACCTACCATTCCTGAGAATTGATCTGTCATGAGAGAACCACCTTGATTAGCTTCTATAAGATCAAGATTAATATCATCATCCTCTTCAAATCCTAATAGTTTTAAAACAAATTCTATATTAGAATCTGAAGGAGCTATTGTTTCTATAGATTTTGCTACTCTAGTTGATCTAGGTGGAAGGGCTCTAGGTCCACCACCTAAAGCATTTAATAGTTTAAAGTCTGGATGTTCAGGATATGCAAAGGGGAACATATCAATATCACCATCATCGTCATACATACCAGCGCCATAAACTTCACCATAATATGACTCTCCTGGATCATATTGAAAATATACTTTTCCAACATCTCCCCCATAGTCAATCTCATCTATACGTCCTTTTCTTAAACCTGCTTTACTTAATGCTCCAGGACCACCATGAGCTTTTAACCAATCCATATAAGCTTGTTGAGCATGAGTAACTACACCTCTTTCATTGTATCCAGGTTCACCGAAGCGAGGGCGAAATGGGCGTCCATCGGCTCTAGTAAAGCGCTCTGGGATAGAACCACCTTGATTAGCTTCTATAAGATCAAGATTAACATCGTTATCTTCTTGAAGTCCTAATAGTCTTAAAACAAATTCTCTATTAGAATCTGAAGGAGCTATTGTTTGTATAGATCGTACTACATTAGCTGGAGAAGATCTTCTAGCAAAAAGAAATTTTTCTCTATTTTCAGGATATGCAAAAGGAAACATCTCCATATCACCAGGTTGATCATCGTACATACCTTCACCAAAAACATCTTGACTTGACTCTCCTGTACTATAGCTAAAATATTCAGGACCAGAAGGAGTCATAACCTCATCTATACGTCCTTGTCTTAAAGCTCTTTTGCTTAATGCACTAGGACCACCTTGACTTCTTAACCAATTCATATAAGCTTCTTGAGCTTTACTAATTACAGGACCGCCATCATCCCTTAAAGATACAAGACCTCCTGTAGCTGCTGCAATAGGTTTAGTACGTCGAGCATACTCAGTACGTCCTACTAAATCTTGTTTAGTAATACGCTTACCTTTATGTATTGTAAATCCTTTAGTTCCTAATTCTGTAATTTGACGTTGATTAAGTTCTGATCTATCTACTTTTGCAGGAACTGTAATACCTCGTAGACCTCCAACTTGGTTGCTTAGTTTTGCGACTTGAGGTTTAGGACGAGCTACTTGTGGTATTTGATTTTGAGGTTGTTCTTCAGAAAATTCTGATTTTAAAATACTTCTTGCAAAAGGTTCAAGACCCCTTAATGCTAGTTGTCTTCCTCCTGCTCTAGTTGTTGGGTCTTTAACAGCTTGATCAAGCCTAGCATAATTTGCAACTCGATCCATAAATGATGCAGGTTCTTTTCTTCTTGAGCCTCCTTTTGGTCCTTGCGTATCAAATTCTAATTCACCTAAACGAGAAGCTCTAATTTTATCTCTAGCTGCACGTATAGCAGCTATTTTTTCAGCATCTTCATCTTCATCTAAAAATAACTCACCAAAAACTGAACGCTCCTCTTCTGGAGTTGCCATATAATCTGCGAATCCTCGTAGAGCTACATCTGTACCAAAACTATATATATCAGGTTTAGCACCATAATCAAAAACTTCGTTAAGACCATAATCAATTAATGCATTTGTACCTGCACCAAAGATAGCTTTACCTGCTGTTGTTCCTAAAGCATCTGCTATAGCAGGACTAAAAGATTCAGCTATACCACCAACAAATTCACCTGCTATGTCTCCTACAACAGATTTGCCTACATCTATAGCAAGGTCTTTTAAAAATCCTCCAAAGCTTGCATTTACCATAGGCATACTAGCAAGACCACCAGCAACTAAATCTGCACCTTCAGACATCCTAGCTTGTTGTTTATAAAATTTCTTAAACATATCAGGATTTTTAGCTAATGCTGCTTCAACATAAACTTCTGCTAAAGAGTCACCTACTTTAGCAATACGTTTATTTTCTTCTTGATTTTCTATAGAACCTCCTCTAGCCATAGCCATAACAGGTTTCTTTGACATGTACTGAACCATCTTCATACGATCATCCAAAGCATCGCCTTGAATCATATCTCTAAAGTCCATGAACTCTTCGAAGTTTTTATTTTCTGGAATCATAGCCTTCTCCAAACGATGCGTAATTAGACTGTACGTTATTATCTATACTAGAAACATTTTCAATTGGATTAAATTTTTGTTGTATGTTATATAATTGTGGCAACATAATTTGTCCTTGATTAAGATTACCAATCAAGGTACTATTATTTACAAAATTAAAATATTCTTCGTTAGTCATTAATGAAAATCTTTCCAAGTTGTAGAAGCAGCAGTGCTAACATAACCTTTAAATTTACCACTGCTTGCAGAGTATGCAACATCTCCCCCTTTAGGACGACCAATATCTGTAACAGTTACCACTGTAAAAATGTTTGTACTAGGAGCGCCTTCTAATTCTTGATCTCGTAAATCAAGTTGGTTAACTAATGCTGCTCCCCACTTTTCTAAAGTTTGATAAACTTTTCTAGTTTCTTCTTGTGTTACATTCAACAAGTAAGGAAGATCAGGATAACGTGCCATTACCTTCCTCCATCAGGTTGGAACGCTACGCGAATAGCACCCCATCTCCATTTAGCCTCAGTTGAATCTGTGGAAACTTTAATACTGGCTTGCCTTCCTCTAGCTCTAAAATCTATTTTCTTTGTAGACTTTGTAATAGTAAACGGTCCTTTAGTAACAGTCTCTGTACTTTCAGGATAATCTTTAGTTGTAATAGAAAACTTAATATTACCATCTGTTAAATCAAAGTCAGGCACCATTCGATTTAAAAACATTAATTGATTACCATCTTCAATATCAAAGTCAGCAGACTCAATAAAAGATGACAAGGTTTCTCCTGCTCCTGTTTGAGTATTAAATCCTACAGGTTCATTATCGTATAAACTACTACCTCCTACAGATGTGCCTGTTGTAATTGTATTACCAAATACATATCTATCCGCAAATGTAGTAAATAATGTTGTTCCTATTGTCCAATAATTTTCTGTTGGAGAGTATATCACATATTTATCACAATCATTATTTGTTGTATTATTTGAAGGATATAACCAAATAATCTCATTAAATTCAGAATTTATTCCTGCATATATTTTATCTGATTGTGATAAGTTTAATTCATCAAAAACATGTTTTCTAACAGTACAAGGAAGAACTCTTACTTGTCCATCATTAATATAAAAATTATCATGTCCCATCCAAATAGATGCACCATTATAATCAACAGCAGCATGTGGTGCAATCAGTCCACAGTTTGATCCTAGTTGTTGAAACTTAAATACAAAAGGAGGACCAACAAAACTCATAGCCCATAATGCATTGTCTGTCCAGATATTAACAGCATTACGAGAACGAACACCACCAACAATTCTAGTGCCATCAGTTAATAAATTATCTCCAGCATTAGAACTTACAGAAGGAGTCCAGTTATCTCTACGATTTGTATCACACCATCTTACCAACATAGGATTATAATCACCTGCTAAATCATTAGCACCTAATGCAATAATATGTCTATCATTAGGAGATACTAAGATAGAGTCAATAGTAGCAGGAGAATTAGTAACAGTAGTTAATCTAACAGGAGATGTAGAGGCATCTGTATCAAAAAAGAATATAGGACCTTTGCGTCTATTTGCAACTACGTCTTCACCATAATTATCAAGACTCCATTGTGTAATCTGTCTTACTAATCCTGACGATCCTGCCGACGCTGGTTGATTCCAAGCTCTTGTTTGAGAAGCACATACAGTTGCTTGATATTTAGCAGCACTATAACCAAGACCTTCAACTGCTGTAGATGTTCCTGTAGAAATTAAATAATTAAGAGTAGCATTTCCAGCTTGTGTACTTGTAGCATCTGCTGCATCTGTAACACTAATAACATAAACATTAGTATCTACAACTGAAATAATTTCATAAGTTTTATTTGATAAATTAATATTACCGCCAAGATTTGTACCTGCTGAAGTAAAGTTTACAAAATTACCTACAGATGTATTACTAGCATTATCAGATACACATACCCGTGTTGTACCAGCAGATGTACCAAAACAATTTGTTAAAGTAACTGTAGAAGCTAATGGTGTAACATCAAATAAAGTATCACCATGAGACTCGAATAATTTTTTATCAGTACCAAACATAATACGTTTAGTTTGGCTATTATCAATCCAAGTTAATAAATCTCTAGCATTACCATCAAAGGTATCATCTATCTTAGTTTTATATCCCCTAAGACATTCAGGTTTACCATCTCGAAAACGAACTCGATCTGCATTAAACCATTTTCCTTCTTCAGCATATTCAGTTGACTCTTTAAATATGCCTGGTGGAAACTCAAGTTTGACTAGCTTCCCTGTCATAATTTATCTCTTAAAATCATAAAGCATAACTGCATCAATAGTAGTAGCACTTCTTGCACTATATACTAACATATCTATAGCATTTGCTGTAGTTGTTAATACAGGAACAGAACCACTAACAAATTTATATACTGTATTATATCCTAAAGTTCTATTACCTGTACCATCTTGAGCAATATATATAAGACCTGTTTGTCCTGCTGTAGCATTAGATGGTGCAGCAAGAGTTCTATTATCTGTAAGAGTTACCATAAAATTATTGCCTGTTAAAAAGTCAACAGCAATAGATGTATCATCAGTTAATGTTGTAATGGGGTTAACTGCTCTAGCAGAAGTGCTAATAACAAACTGGCCATCTCTAATAGTTTTAGTTCCTAAAAGAGTTGTATTAACTGTTACAGAAGTTCTTAGATAACGAATATCTGCTAAAGATGTATCAGGGACATTAGTAGCACATACGCCTATGTCTGCACTAGCTGCTGTACCTAAATTAAATCCTTTAGTATTTGCAGGACGAATAGAAGTATTATCACAGTAAACCCAACCTATTCCTCCAAAGGGTATATCATATCCATCACCAGCAGCAGTTTTAATTTTAATAATATCACTAGCAGTTGTATTAGCAGATACATCATTATTAATTAAATAATGTTTTGTATTAGCAGGTACGATAAGAGAGATAGTATTATGTGTGCCTCCTACTGAACCTTTAATATGTAAGATAGCAGAACGTGCTTCATCACCTGATCCATTATTAGATGTCAATGTGACAGATGTGGTTGCTCCTACACTAATAGTAGCAATACCTGCAATAGCTTGATCAGTTAAACTAATCACGCCATCATTTAATACTTGCCCCCAGCTATTAGGATTATCTCCATCTCCTTGTTTAGTTAGGCGTATATTTGTTGTAAATGTACTCGCCATTATTAAATTCCTTTATATGGTGTTCCAGCGGCTACTATATAACCTACTAACAAATTATTTTTAGGTGCGATTATTTTCATTATTGTAGTTTCTACACCTTTATAATCTTTATAGCTTCCTATAACTTTATCTACAATAAACATTAATGGTGGTCTAAGAGCAAAACAACCTTTTGTAATTTGTTTTTCTACTATTGAACTTGAAAAATTTTCTCTACTTTTAGAATCAGCAAGAGCAACATCCATTATATCTTTTTCTTCTCTACAGACAAAAAAGGTAGCTACCTTATCACCTTCTTTCCAAACTTCTTTTGCTGTAACATAATTAGGCAATATTGCAAAATAAACAACAAGAGTAAAAGCAATTAATGTTTTCATTGATTATACTGCACTTTCTCTAGGGTTAACAGGCCAGTCATGAAATTCTGCATTTTCATTATTCTTAAACATTTCTTCAGTTACAATGGTCATTGCTTCAAGAGCAGCAACATCTGATTTATTATCAATACTAGTTTCTAGTGCAGCAGCTTTTGCTCTTAAGTCTGTACGCCACTTTGCAAGGTCTGCTGGCTTGGCAGTGCCATTATCTTGCTCTCTAATAACAATCCAGTCAGTAAGCTCTAGATAACTACCAAGACTTTTAGACACACTATTTTTCATAGCTGCTTTAATATCATCTACATTATTAGCAGACTGTGTTCTACGAACAACAACTCTATCTGCTTCAACAACAGGAGCGGCTTCACTGGTTCTATAAAACATATTTTCTATGTAGCTACCTTCATATACATAAGGTACAATACCAATAGCTTTACGTTCTTCATCTGTCCAAGTTGAACCAAAGATAGCTTTAGAATATTGCACATTATTAATTGTCATGGATTTTGGTCGGTGAATAATTTCTACCAACTGACTGCCCATAATTCTTGCCCACATAGTTTAGTTTCCTTTCTTAATTATCTACCATATATAGGAGGTAGTGTACCATTACCACCTATATCTGCCATTGCTAGATATATAAAAGTTGAACCACTTGCATTTGTATCATTATTCTGTCCTCTATTTTTAACACCATCTGACAGAAAATCTTGTTCATTAAATGCCCCAGCACCACCCGCATCATTTGTGTTAGCTAAAGTATGAAACACACTGGTTGAATTAAACGGGTAATTTCCAGAATCATAAATGTACCAACTAGAAGTAGTTGTTATATCTTTTGTCATATACCATGACGGCTTAAAACCTAAATGTATATAAGGTCCATCATGAGAAAAATTACCTACAAAACTTCCTACTTTACACACACCAGAAACTGAGCGAAAAGCAATAAAGAGGTGCTCTACACCGCTTGTATTTATGCCGTTAAGAGAACTTTCATTTAGACCCATTGTTGTTGCTCCTGGTGTCCATGCACCAGAAGCTGATGCCTCAGCAGCAGTTGTCTGCAATCTTAAATACTTATTATTTGGATCTGTTGTATCTTTGTTGTAAACAAACCAACCAGTTCCGCTAGTGCCTATACGTTTAACAAGAAAAAACTCTGGTGCCGCAGACAATCCATGTCCTATTGTGCTAGAACCGCCAGCGCCAGTAAATGTACCAACAGAAAAATGTCCTGCATCTGCTGCAATAACGGTGCTATTTATACTTCCAGAATCATTAGTAGAACCAGTTGTGGCACTATCTCCTAGTAGCCACTGCCAGAGTGTATAACTTTCACTAGCTGTGTTTACCTTTGCATCATTACCAACTTGTACACCTCTTTGTAAAAATCTTTGAAGAGTATTTGCATCAGTTGCTTCGGCGACTGTAGAACTTGCAAATAATTGAAGGTCTTCACCTACACCCCTAACTCTATCAAACAGCATATGATTGTCAGTAGCATCTTGATTCTTAATCCATGCCCAAGCTGTGATCTTAGATGCAGTGTCGTCTAGGTTATCTTGGTTAACTGCTTGAAATCCTGTTGGTGGTGTATATTTAAATCCGTTTGTAGTTGATCCACCATCAAAGACAAGAAACTGACCGTAGTTAATTTGCATGGTAGCTGAATTACTGCCACTCATACCACCTAAAGTAATTACAGCCGCACCGTCTGACAGAATGCTTGCTGGTAAAAAATGTCCTCCAGTGCCAGCAGCAGGATCACCGCTAAAAGTATTATTCTTTCCAAAATATATTTTNTTTGCATTCATATCAATTGCCATCTGCACAACATCACCAGCAGTATAAGACGCTTCTGCTGTAGCATTTTGCACATTATCAGAATATACATCTCCATCTGATTCGTAACTTATACCACCATTTGAATCTCGTCCTGGTCCATTATTCCATGTAGAACTTCTTGAGGGAACAAGTCCGACAGATGCAGAGTTATTAGCTGCTTGAATATCAACCTCTACATACCACTTACCAGCATTAAGATTAAAGTTTGATCTTATCTGTTTACCACCAGCAGCAATTGTAGCTAGAGTATTTCCATCTGAAATAGTAGGACTTCCAAAAGAACGACCACCAAGATTATCAAAGTTTTGAGAAGGTGTATCTGTAAATTGATCTGACGTTGCCCAAGCTGAACCACCACTTACAAAAGATTCAGTAAAGTTAAATCCATTACCAGAACTATCTGTGCCTACACCATTACCTGTACCAGTAGCATTATCAAAAGCCATATAGAAACCTCTGTTTCCATACGCACCTACATTTGTTTTATAATCTTTTGCCACCCAACGATTTGTAGAAGTATCCACCTGTCCAAAGTCTGTTGGTGGTTTTAGTTGACCATCTAATACATGCATTTCTGCAAGATAGCTATTTAAACAAAAGACAGTGTATCCAGCACTAGCAGGTGCTAAATTACCTATAAAGTGTTCTTCATTATCAAATAAGAAATAATCTGCATTACTTGCACTTTGATAAGATGTATCTGTACTTGTTTGTTGGACACCATTTACCCAACACTTTATTTTATCTGCTGCTGTGCTATTATCAACATCAATATTATAAACGATATTTGTCCACTCTTGCTCAGATAATTTACTAATAGGTATTTCAAAATCTCTATTTGTACTAGGTCCATCAAGAGTCATATAAATGCTTTGTTGACCAGATTGATCATTAATGTAATGACGCAAACGATCCGTTTGTCCAGAGTTAGAAGTAGTTAAAATATCTTGGTTAGCACCATTACTGCAAAATTTAATCCAATAACTAATTGTTGCTTGTGAGTTACTAGACCTTGTTGCATCACTTGCAGTATAAGTTCTTGCTAAATATCTTCTATCTCCATCATCAAACATTGCAGATTTATCTACAGCGTAAGTATCCGTAAATGGAACAAAGTTACCTACTCTTTGATTTTGACCATTACCTTCATAGAGAATATTATTAAAATAATCTATTCCTTGATATTCTGGTGCGGTTAGGTTTGCAGAATTTAAAGATTTAGCATTTGCTGGTCTGTTTGTTGAACCAGTCCAATCATCCTCATCAAAGAGATATTGTGCAACGCTTGCATTACCCGTTGACTGGTAGATATACAGAGTTTCATCTGTTGGTAAAGTAAAAGGCGCTGCTCCTGTTTTTGAAGAACCGCTTGTTGGATCACCAGAAGCTAACCATGTAATCGTACTGCCACTGACGGTACCAAAGTACATAGCTGTGTTATCAGCATCAAAAGCTACAGCAATTCGTCCTGTTGATGTAGCACTTCCAACATAAGATACAATACTTGAACCATTATATGCTCTACCAGAAGGATCACCTGCCAGCCATACAAAAGTGTCACTTCTAACATGAGGACTAGATGCAGTGTTACCTATAGCACTTTGAAGTGCTATGCCTGGATATATACCATTAGCACCCGAAGACCAATCAATCTCCCAATACCACATGCCGCTACTGGGCAATGTTGTAGTTACTATAGCACCGTTATCAGAGGCAAGCGAAACTTTGGTATTGCCTTCTGAAAATGTTCCTTTACTTGTTCCAACTTGCGTCAACGGGTTAAACCATGGGTAAACTTTGCTAGGTGTATTTTCAGATTGATTATTACTATCTATACTATTAAGAGTAAAATCATTATCATTACCACTAGCATCTGTACCTAAGTTACCAACAGTTGAAGCTAAAATAATTTGTTTAAAACCCCAAGCAGAAGTACCAGAAGAATTAGAAATATTAATAAGTTTCCAATATCTATGTGAACCAGGATTATCAGATGTAAGGTCTAGGATACCGCTATTTGCAGTTGATGTTATTGATACATTACTAAAAGTTGTTCCTGTGTCGGTAAAATCTGAACCATTATCAGAAAACTGAACTTTAAAGTTACCAGTTATTGAACTTCTTCCAGTAACTTTAACAGCTTTAACATTCTTTGCAGAACCTAAATCAAAGGCTACATGATCATTACTTACATTAGTTGCTGGATCAACAGTGCTTCGCCATTCAGTTGTAAAATCTCCATCTGTCAAATTTGATAGTGAACCGCTAAATGTACCAGCATTTGAAGTAGGTGTTACACCAGAGGATAAAGCTACACTTGCAGTAGAAAAGTCTAAGCAGAATGAATTACCGCCAGCAGTAGTTGCTAATGCAGCAATATCACTATCTTTCTTTGGAATAAACTGTGAACCATTTGTACCAAATGTAAACGTATCTAAAAAGTCTGAAACAGCTACATCACCACTTTGTATTGATTGACCGTCTAATTCACAGTACTGAGCAAGGTATGCATTTAAATACATAGCACTAGAACCGTCTCGTCCTATTTGTTGAGCAACGGATGAGCTATTAAAAGTTGCAAATGACGAAGACATTGTGGATCGTTCATCGGTTTGCCAACCGCCAGAACCATCAAGATCAACGCCATTAATATATACTTTAACTTTATTTACAGCTACAGATTGAGTAAGATCAAAACTTACTAAGTAATGATACCAACCTATATCTCTAAAGTTTCTGTTAGAGTATAAATTTTTACCATTAACAACAACATAGACTTGATTATTTAATACATTGTCTCCAAAACCTACTCTATCACCTGAAGAATTTGTGCCTCGTATAAGCCCAAAAGCACTAAAACCTGTTCTTTGTACCCAAACGCTTATTACTTTTTTAGAGGCATGACCTGCAAAACTAGACTTTGTAAAAAGATCAGCACTGCCATCCAACCAAACTGAGTTACCAATTAGTGTTGTGTCAAACGCTGCTGCTCCACTAGTAGCTGCTGCTGCTGCGCCAAAAAGTAGATTATTAGAAAAAACCATGTTTAACTATTTCCATATTCATTTGTTAAAATTGCATGTAAATTTTCTGCTGTATTATCACTTGATACTGATACAACAATATAATCTAATCTAGAAACTGCTCCACTACTAACAGCTAAAGTAGGTACACTAGCACCAATAAATTTCCAACAAGTATTATAAGCTAGTGTTCCACTGCCACCAGATTGAATAAAGAATATACTTCCTGTTTGTCCTTTAGTAGCATTGGTTGGTCTAGCCAATGTATGTGCTGCTGTAACAGTAGTAAGAAAATTTTGAGCATTAGAAAAGTTTAATGATACAGAAGTAATACCATTAATAGCTGTTGCTGATATAGCTGCTGCTGCTGACTTAGCTAAAAATAATTGTCCTGCTAAACTTACATTACCTGTAATTTGTGCTGCACCACCGATAGTAGCTGTACCGCCTACATGTAAATTACCTGACACTGAAGCATCATCATCAAATGTTGCAGCACCTGTAGCTAAGAATGTTCCTCCTATAGAAGTATTACCAGCTACATCTAATGTGCCACCAACAGTCGTATTACCACTTACACGCACTGTTCCTAAAAATCCTGCTGCACCGCTTACAGTTGCAGTGCTATCCATAACAACAGCGCCTTCTAAACTTGTAGCTCCGCTAACTCTAACAGTTCCTAAGAAACCTGCTGCTCCGCTAACTGTAGCAGTGCTTAAAAGATTTACAGCACCTCCTATAGATACCGCACCTCCTATTGAAGCTGCTCCAGCTATTGTTGCTGTTCCACCAATATTAATATTACCTGATACAGATACATCATCATCAAAGGTAGCAGCACCTGTAGACATAAACGTACCGCCTACTGATGTATTACCTGCAACATCTAATGTACCACCAACTGTAGTATTACCGCTAACTCGCACAGTACCAAGAAAACCTGCTGCGCCTGATACAGTAGCGGTGCTTAAAAGATTAACTGCACCACCAATAGATACTGCACCTCCTATAGATGCTGCACCTACTATTGTTGTAGTACCTCCTACTACTAAATTACCACTTACAGATACATTAGTTTTAAAAGTAGCATTACCAGATACTGTTGCAGTTCCTCCTACAAAAAGACTACTAACTGAAATATCACCTGTAATATTAGCAGGTACATTTGTTAGATTTGCACCATCACCATAAAAAGCACTGGCACAAACTCTTGCATTAGCTGCTTGTACGTTTGTTCCTGCTATAGTAACTGTGCCGCCTATGTTTACATTTCCTGATACAGATACGTCATCATCAAAAGTTGCTGCACCAGTAGTGATAAGAGTGCCTCCAACAGATGTATTGCCAGCTACAGCTAAAGCACCTCCAACTGAAGTATTACCACTAACTCTTACAGAGCCTAAGAAACCTGCTGCCCCACTAACAGTAGCTGTGCTAAGAAGATTGACTGCACCTCCTACAGATAAAGCACCTCCGATAGTTGCATTATTAGCGACAACTAAAGAACTAACTGAAGTATCTCCAGTTGCTACAATACTTGTAAGATGACGCCCACTACCAAAATAAGAGCTTGCACATACATCTCCAGTAACTTTTAAAGAGCCTCCTACACATACGCTTGAAGATACAGCAAATGCTCCACCAACTCTTATAGCATTAGAAGCTACAAATAAAGCAGTATTAGTTCCGTCTCCACCTTCAACTTGAGTTAAAGATGTAGATACAGCACCATTGCCACTTACAGCTAGTTTCAATAAACTTTTGTAAGTATCTGATATTCTTTTACCTGTTAAATCAAAATCACTCATGCGCTGTTCCAAACTGGTGAAATAACCTGATCACTCATATTATTAGGAGTTCCATTCCAAAGCAAGTTAGCAGTATTCCACGTTAAGTTACGACCTCCTGAATCAGGTCTAGGATCATCTATTTTAGTATCATCCCTTACATCAGGAGTTTTATTTTGAGGATGATTTTTTAAATCAAACGCGCCTTCATAATCTTCTGGACAAACAAGCAAACCAAAACTATTTCGTTTCATAACACGATGTGGATATCTAAAACCACATACATCACATATAGCTAGTGCTTTACGATTTGTTGCCATTAAACAGTCCTAATTTTAGGTTTAAAGAAAATACTTGCACGTTCTTTATCTTCTTCCATTGCACGTAAAAGAAGTTCTTCATAGTTTGCTTTTAACATTGCCATGCGTTCATTAGGAACATTAGGACGTTTTAATGACATGTAATATGCAAGACCTCCAGTTAAACATGGCAGAAATCTTTTAGGCATATCTGCATTTTGTAGTGCAGATTTATTTACATCTTCTAGTTGGCTAATGCGTTCTATCTTTAATACATCTGTACTATTATCAGGAATAGGCCAAATACTGAGAGTAGGATTATCACGATTTCTTTTAATTGTATATTGTGTAGCTCTACCTGTTTGAGATTTATTAGGAATAATTAAATACTCTTCAAAAGAGATACGAGTTAGTTGTAGATCAGTATCATCTCTATTAACTACAACTTCAAGAGCATCAACTGTAGAGTTACTCAATGCATAGGATGTTACACTAGCTTCAACAGTAACTGCTGTTACTTCTGTAGACCATAACAGTACACCTCTGTTTTGCCAGTCAGTTAACATTAAGTTTATAGAACGACGAGCAGATGCAGGTTCATGACCAAGAGTATTCTCACCNCCAATCATTTCTGTTGCTTCTTGAATAACCTCATCTATATCAAGGTTAAAATTAAATGTACCGCTAGTAGCCATTATGTTCTATGCTTCTTTCTAAGTTGTTGTTTAGCAGCTTTAGCTAGTCTAGATTGTTCTAGTTTCTTAGCAAACTTAGCACGTTGTTCTAGAACTGTAAGTATTTGTATTTTTCTAGCATAAGGTTTATTTATTCTTTTTACCTTTGCTATTGTTTTTTTAGCATCTTCAACAGTAGCATACTTAATACTAACAGTATCTTTTGGATTCTCATCAGTATATAATCTACGACCAGAACCTTTAGGTTTTTTACCAGTTCCTACTTTAGGGTCTTTACGTTTAGTCATAACAAGAAGCTACCAATGCTTGTCCACCATGTTTAGCAAATGTTTTTACCATTGTAGGTTTACCTCCTACACCTTGAGCTTTTGCTCGTTTACGTTTAACTGCTGAAGCTCTTTGACCTGCTGTCATACGTTTTGCTTTTGCAAGAGGCACACACTTAGGATATTTTCTTTTACTTTTTTTAGCAGACTTTCTGCCACAGGGTTGAAACTTACCATTTTTTTTGGGTGCACCAATGTCCACCCATTTCTCACCAACCCACTTTCTTAAACCACCAGTAGTTCCTTTTTTAGCTTTGACTTTCTTTTTCTTTTTGCCCCCTTCTTTTATTTTACCAGAACATATGGCAGATGCATACATATTAGCATAAGCTGATGGATATACATCAAACTTACGCTTTGCAGCAGCTTTACCTTTGGGACAAAGTTTAGCCATTACCTAGCCCTACCACCAGACTTACGACGAACCGTACCACCACGACGACGCTTTACAGCACCACCTTTAGATTTATATTTTGTCATCTTTCCACCTTTAGACATATACTTAGTTTTTTTACGCATCATCATCCTCCTGATATAAGTTATTAAAAGTTATGTGTGGATCAGTATAACTATCATGTATCTCTGATGAATGTATATACTGACTTGGTGCAAAGTCTGGAGCGCCTTCTCCTGTTACCCATAAAGCAGGATTTGTAACTCTGACTCTGTTGTTAGGTAATGCTACAATATTACCTGTCCATTTATCTGCATCAATTAATTGTAATACGTGACTTTGTTTATGTTGTGCTGGATCATCGCTTATGTAACTATCAGTATAATCTATGGTAAACATATAGCGAGCTTTAAAAAATTCTCCATTAATTTTACATAACCAAGGACTTGAGCTAACTCTATCCATTACAATTATAGCATGATTTCTTGATGAGCAATCCCAAGGTTGAGCTAGATGAGTATCCATTCTATCTGGCATTTCTTCTAAAACTTCATCTGCTATTAAAGCTGTTATGGGCATCCTTGCCCACATTGCTCCACCATGTATATTTTCTTCTTCATCAATACCTGTAAATACAACTTGAAAACTAAGACATCGATCTGGAATTGTATTTACTGCTATAGCTAAACCATGTAAATATTCTCCTTGATATTCTTGATGGTTATGTGTAAACTCTTTACGTACCCAACATTTAAAGTGTGGTATATTACTAATTAAATATGAAATGATGCACCTCCTTTGTTAACATCTCCAACGTCGCCTTGCTTGACGTAATCTTGAATTAGGATTCTTAGCTGCTTTAGGAAACTTTTTCATTTGTCCTGCTGACCGAGCGCAAAAACTTTTACGCCTCTTTGCACGTTTACCTGTAGGATTTCTTTCAGTAACAGCAGTCTTTAGTTTACTTCCAGGATTATCTCTACGATACTTAGCTACACCTTTAGCAGTCATACCCGCTCCACTTTTAGTAGGACGTTTATGACCGCCACGTATGGTATGACCCTTCATACCTTTACCAGTGCGTCTGCGTTTACGTTTAGGAGGCATTAAACCTGCCCACCTTTTTTGTAACCATACATTATACCTTGATTAACCATTTCTTTAGGAATCTTTATTTCCATATCAAAAGTTCCACCATCACGTTTTTTAACTGGAGGTGCCTTTGGACCTTCAACAAAGTTCTCAGGTTTAATATTAGGCTTGTTTTTCTTTTTTCTTGCTTTACTTTTAGCTTTTAAATTTGATTGTAAAAAACTTTCAAATGATGGGTCTTTTGGTTTGTTATTTTTATTAGACATATAACTTCTCCTTAATCGTATAGAGATGCAACAAGATCATTACCTGATCCTACCATACCTCCACCTTTACGGTTTACAACTTTGCCTCCAGACTTTGCATAACCCATACGATTTCTAACTTTTGTAGGAAGTTTAGCCAGACCTGGATTTTCTTGTTTATCTACAGCTTTAAGATTACCACCACCTTTTTTTCCTATTGCTTTATTCATTTCTCTTAATTCTTGTTGTCTTCTAGTTTCTCTACGCCTTTGTTCATTACGAGCTTGTTGTCTTTTTCTTACAGTAGTTTGTATAAAAGGTTTTTCTCCTGGAGCGCGTTTTCCAGGTGTAGATGTTGCTGATCGTTGTCGAGCTACTTCTGTTCTTATATCTTTAGGAGTTTGAGCATTTCTAAGAGCTATATTCATATCTCTTTTAGATAGATTACTCCGAGCAACTTCTTTCATTATATCTTCTTGTTGCTTATTAGATAAATTTTTAACTTTATTTCCTAATGATCTAGCAAAAGCAGGGCCATGTTTAGCTGCAACTCGCATTAAAATAGGTATAGCAGCAGGACCAATAAGAGCAGCAGTAGCAGCACTAATACCTATTTGACCTTTAAGTTTTTGCTCTGGCGTCATAGAAGTATCTTTTTGTGTTTTTGCTTCTTGCCTAGCTCTACGTGCTGCACGGCTTTTTTCTCTTGTTCCTAAAATATCTTCAGGTGTTTTACGTCTAGGAGTAGTTGCTTCAGCTTTAGTCGCACTAAGATCAGCACCTGGAGATTCTTTTAAAATAGCAGGTGTTTTACGTTTAGGAGTAGATACTTTAGCTTTAGGAGCGGGAGCAGGTACTTTAGCTTTAGGAGCAGGTTTAGGTCTAGGAGCAGGTTTAGGTCTAGGCGCAACGTTAGCAGCAGTTCGCCTTGTTTTACCTTTTTGTTTATTTAAATAATCACGCAAAGATAATCCTGACTTTTTAAGTTCTTCTTTAGTTACAGCAGCTTTTCGTTTCCCATCTTTTCCTATAAAATAATCTTTACCCATTTTACGAGCTTGGGAAATGCTTTTAGGTTCAACCATAACTAGTCTTCCTCTTTCATGAGGTCTTTATCCGAAGAGGCAACTACATTTGGTCCTTTCCTAGCTGCACCAAATCCTTGACCTGTAGGGCGACCTACAATCTCATTCAAATCTGGATTAAGGTTTGGAATCTTACGTGCTAAAGAACCTGATACAAAGTCTTTCATTTTTTTCTCCTTTTATAAGCTCTTTTCTTTTTTTTCTTTTTATTTTTAGGTTTTGAAATTTGATTAGAAATATTACTTCTACCGATAGCCATTATGTTGATCCCATAATTACCGTATCAGGACTACCAGCAGGACTTGCTGCTTGTGCCATATCATCTTGACGAGTACGACGAGCTTGGTTTCTAAGTTGGTTAATAGCATTTTGGTATTGACCTTCCCATATTTGAAGATCGCTCCAACTTTTCATATACATGGTAGCCTCAATCATACAACCATAGAACAAAGCGTTATAGCAAAACTCACTAAAGTAATTAGTAGTTGTTACGCTTGTTCCAGTTGCAGAAGCTAGGCCAATAGGTTTGCGTACAAACTGTACCTCAATATCAACTGCTGATGCAGGAGTGGGTACAATATAAATCTCTGTATTTGTCTTACGTGAATAATATCGAGGATTACCTACAGATGCACTTGCATGAGGCCAGTAATCAATAGCATACTCATATGTTCTTTGTAGCAAGCTTGTTCTTGTAGATGATGCACTAGATATAACATTTACATTTCTAACAATTTTTGTATCTACAGGCAAGGATACAATTGGATTTCCAATTGAGCAAGATACTGTAGTAAAAAAATCTAGACCAAAATCGTCTAGATCATTTGAAAGTCTATTCTCTGTCTTCTCTACAAAAAAAGGTATTTGATCTGAAAACTCAGTTGAATCGTTCTCAGTTGTATTTATCAAATCATTTTTTAAAAATGCAAAGTCAGGCATTGT
>FUFK010055709.1_pt1 | contig 46630 bp, 38 predicted proteins | sample 1021851 | NCBI WGS metagenome assembly FUFK01 (sample SAMEA51879418, study PRJEB19060) | metagenome
AGTACCTTGGCGGCAGCTTCCCGGAATGTGGGAATGCCTTCCGCTTTCCGGCGCTCGAACAGCGGGTCCAGTCCCAGTTCGACCCAGGTTCGAACCTCGCGGGCCCGCTCACGTGCGACCGCCAGCGATATCTTCGATGCGCCTCCGAGACCGAAATCGCGGCGATTGCCGTTTTTCTGCACCCGGACCATCCAGCTCTTCGTGCCCGACGACTTCACCACGAGGTAAAGCCCATCGCCATCGCCTAATTTGCCGGGTCTCGAGGCGGCCTTTACCGCTGTTGCCGAAAGCTTACCCATGGCTGCAAATTCTCCCACATTTATTCCCACAAATCCAATCGGACACCGATGGATGAGCAAGGACAGTGTGGGACCCGAATCACCTGATAAGCCGCGCAAATGCTTGGCTTTTTCAGGTCATCGGTGGAAAATGGGGGAAAGGGTGGTGGCGGAGACGGAGGGATTCGAACCCTCGATACCCGTTACCAGGTATGGCTCCTTAGCAGGGAGCTGGTTTCAGCCACTCACCCACGTCTCCGCATGTCGCAGTAGTGAAGCGTCCACTGCGAGGGGCGCCCTATAGCCATGGCNCTGCATGCCATCAAGGGGAGTTTTACGCTCGATTGCGAAAGGTGGTTCACTGCACTGAGCGACTCGCCTCGCCGCATTTTCGATTCGGTTCATCGCCGTTTCATTGCCCCTCTGCTCAAAGAGGATTCTTCTCGTGGCGCAGCTGTCTGCGCTCGGATCGCCGACACGGAGGGATCGATGACGATATTCAACAAGAAACTACCGCGCTTCGGCTTGGTAATCGCCGCTTTCGGCATGGCAACCAGCCCGCTGGCCGCGCAGGTCGAAACAATCGATCCCAATTCGGCGATCGATGGCGACTTGATGGAGCAGCCCGGCGACCAGCCGGTATACGCCGAGCCTGATGCCGGTAATTCCTACTCTGAGCAAACTGATGCTGGCACGACTTATACGCCAGAACCCGATGCTGCCGCTCCGGTCGATGCCTATCCGGATCAGCCTCAGTGGTCGGAAAAAGCCGCCGAAGAAGCCGCTGGCGAGGCTGTGAGAACGGCGGGGACCGATGATCCTGCCACGACCTATCGCGAAGACGATCTTATCGGCGCCGCCGAAGGGGTCTTCGGTAAAGGCGCCAAGGGCGTCGCGGACATGATAAAGAATCTACTGTCGAAGCAGGGCGAACCCAACGCCTATATCGTCGGGCGCGAAGCGGGCGGCGCATTCATCGTCGGTGCGCGTTACGGATCGGGCACACTATTCCACAAGGTCGAAGGCGAACGGCCGGTTTACTGGACCGGACCGTCAATCGGATTTGATGCGGGGGCCAACGCGGGCAGCACGTTCGTCCTGGTTTACAACCTCTACGATAGCGAGGAGCTTTACGAGCGGTATCCTGCGGGTGAAGGTCAGGCCTATGTGATCGGCGGTCTTACGGCGAGTTATATGCGCAAGGGCGACGTAGTGCTCATACCCATAAGGATGGGTGCAGGGTTGCGGTTGGGCGTCAATGCGGGTTACATGAAGTTTTCCAAGAAGCAGCGCTGGCTGCCTTTTTGAGAGTTTGGCGAAAGGAGCCCTTCGGGTCGCCCAACGATAATTCCTGAAGAGCTCCGGGGCCGCAGCAGGATTTCCTGTTGCGGCCCTTTCCATATCCGGCAATTAGGCGGTCATGCTTGACCAACTCGAAGCCCAGGCCCCCGACGCGCTGCTCGCGCTCATCAAGATGTACGCGCAGGATCCGCGCGACGACAAAATTGATCTCGGGGTGGGCGTCTACCGCACGAATGACGGGGCAACACCCGTCTTCCGCTCGATCAAGGCTGCCGAACAGCGGTTGGTCGATACGCAGGATTCCAAGAGCTATCTCGGCCCCGAAGGCGATCTGGGCTTTGTCGATGCTTTGAAACCATATGTGTTCGGTGCCGATCCGACGATGGGGGGAAGGGTCGAAGGGATGCAGACGCCCGGAGGCACGGGCGCGGTGCGCCTTGCGGCCGCGCTTGCAAAAGCAGCAGGTGTCACACGCATTCATCTCGGTGTGCCGAGCTGGCCTAACCATGCGCAAATCCTGCAGGATGTTGGTCTCGAAGCTGTCACCTTTCAACACGCGAAAGCAGATGGGGCCGCCGATATCGATGCCTTGCTGCAAACAATTGCCGATGCGCGCGATACGGATGCGGTTCTGCTGCATGGATGTTGCCACAACCCCAGCGGTGTCGATTATACCGAGGCACAGTGGGCTCGGATTGCAGATGCATTTGCCGACAAGGGAATCCTGCCGATCCTCGATGTCGCCTATCATGGTCTGGGGCAGGGCCTGGACGAAGACGTTGCGGGTGTACGCAAGGTCCTGGCCAAGGTCCCAGAGGCGCTTGTCGCATATAGTTGCGACAAGAATTTCGGCCTCTACCGCGATCGCGTCGGCGCGTTCTATATGATTGCGAAGCAGGCTGCTGACTTGCCCGCAATTGTTTCCAACGCCAATGCGCTGGCGCGGGCCAACTGGTCGATGCCGCCGGATCATGGCGGTGCTGCGGTGCGCACGGTTCTGACCGACGAAGAACTGACCCAGCAATGGCTGGATGAACTCGACGAAATGCGGGCGCGAATGCGCCGCGTACGCGAGCGGTTGGCCGCAGCGGACAATGAAGTGCCAGGTCTCAACCTTGCCGCGTTGGGTGAACAGAATGGTCTATTCGCGATGCTGCCGCTCACCAAAGAGCAGATCGTGCGCATGCGCGAAGACCACGGCGTATACATGGCCGGCTCAGGCCGAATTAATGTGGCCGGTCTCCACGCTGGCAACACGGACAAATTCATCGCCGCGTTGGCGGACGTGACCGCCGGATAAGCCACCATGAACCGCCAGCCGATTTTACAGACCGATCGGCTGATCATTCGTCCATTGGCGCAGGCCGATTACGAACCACTCTATCAGATCGCTTCAGATCCGGCAGTGTGGGAGCAGCATCCCATTCATGACCGCTGGCGGCGCGAGGTGTTCGATGCTTTCTTCGCTGACGGGATGGCGAGCGGTGGCGCCTTGGCCGTATCAGACAGAACGACCGGCTCGCTTCTGGGCTCGACCCGTTTCGGCCCATTTGACCCTGAAGAGGGCGGTGTGGTCGAAATTGGCTGGACCTTTCTCTCAACGCGCCACTGGGGCAAGGGCATCAATCCCGAGATGAAACGTGCCATGCTCGCCCATGCTTTCGCCAGCGTAGAACTTGTGGAATTTCGTGTCGGCGACACCAACTATCGCTCGCGCAACGCTCTGGAAGCAATCGGGGCCATGCGCAGCGACCGTTACGAACTTCAGAAGTATCAAGGGAAACGCGTGGTGCACCTCGTTTACGAAATCACCCGCAACCGTTTTGAACGCCACATGCTGGAGAAAAGGTGATGAGCAAACGCCTGCTGAAGCGCTTCCTGGGGCGGGTCATCGAACGTGGAACCTTGAGCATGACCTTTGCCGACGGCGAGGTCGTGACGATGGGCCAGGCTGAAAGCGGCTTTCCCGACGTTGCCCTGCGGCTGACAGATCGNAAGGTTCCGCGCGATATTNTGCTCGACCCACGTCTCGGNGCAGCCGAAGCNTATATGGATGGCCGACTGCAATTGACCCGGGGCGGCATCATGGAACTNNTTCAGCTCCTGCGGTCCAATGCTCCNTTCGAAAGGGGCGGTCAGTTACGCGCGCCAAGTTTGGNCAANCGACTGCGCAATCGGGCGGCCTTTGCAATGGNATCGGTCAACAACAGCGTTGGATCGAAACGCAATGTCGCGCACCATTACGATATCGGCAACGATCTCTATCGACTGATGCTCGATCCCGAACACATGCAGTACAGCTGCGCCTACTGGGATGACGGCACCGAAACGCTCGGCGCCGCACAGGAAGCCAAGCTTGCCCATATCGCTGCCAAACTGGCGCTATCCGGTGGGCAAAACGTGTTGGACATCGGCTGCGGATGGGGCGGCATGGCNATNTACCTCGCGCGGCACTTCGACGTGCGNGTTCNCGGCATCACTCTTTCAGAAGANCAACTGGCTCTTGCGCGGGATCGGGCACAGGCNGCCGGTNTNGCGGATCGGGTTNCCTTCGAACTGATCGACTATCGCGACTTGCNACNGCGNGGGGACAGGTTCGACCGGATCGTNTCTGTCGGGATGTTCGAACATGTCGGACGTCCGCAGTTTGAAACCTTTTTCCGGGCCACCGCGAATTTGCTCGAAGATGATGGCGTCATGCTGGTCCACACCATCGGNCGCATCGGCGGNCCGGGCACGACCGACGCNTTCACTCGCAAATACATCTTTCCAGGCGGCTATATTCCTGCGCTTTCNGAAACGCTCCGGGCAAGCGAGAAATCTCGCCTGATNCATACCGATATCGAAACGCTGCGCCTTCATTACGCGAAGACCCTGCGGGCGTGGTATGCCAACTGCGAAGCCAATCGCGAGGCGATCGTCGCCATGCACGATGAACGTTTCTACCGAATGTGGACGTTCTATCTGGCTGGCGCGACAGCGGCGTTTGAGTGGGGCGGAATGGTAAATTACCAGATCCAGTTCGCGCGGGATCGCCGGGCGCTTCCTNTNACGCGCGACTATATGGCGGTTGCTGAAGGCAAGCTACTGGCNGAGAGATAACGCCCCNGCGACCAAAGAGAGCTCTTCAAATCAAGANTATTTACCGNACCCCTTTCTATCGAGCCTCAACCTGTTAGTGCGAGTCCTTCTCAAAAGGAGGACNTGATTTATGCGTAAACTCATCCTTGCNGCTGCCCTTTCTGGCAGCCTTGNTACCNTGGCCGCCTGNTCCGGCAGCGCGNATAACGCGAACGAACCAAGCGACACCGNGGCGACCGGCGAAGCGGCTGCCGGCGACATGGCGAGCGAGNCCACGACTGTTGTGGATGCGAATACCGCNACCGCTGAACAACTCGCCGGCACNGAAGGTGTCACTCCCGAACTCGCCGAAGCGATCGTAGCCGGACAGCCTTATGCCAGCGTGACCGATCTCAATGCAAAACTGCTTGAAACCCTAAGCCAGGACGAGGCCGCAAATGTTCTGGTCANCGTCTTCGTNCCGGTAAATCTCAACACCGGTACGGAAGAGGAAATNCGCCTGATCCCCGGNATGACCGACAAGATGGTACACGAATTCGAAGAGTATCGTCCCTATGCCGACATGGGNGTGTTCGATCGCGAAATCGGCAAATATGTCGACGAAGCGGAAGTCGCACGCTTCCGGAACTACGTCACTCTCTGACGCTGCTGCAAGGCAACTCTGACGATCTCGATCGCGGCCAGGATGCCTACGTGGATCCAGGCCGTGGTCGGATCGAATGCCGACCAGACCCAGTGAAGGAAGGCCAGTATCGTCGCTGGATAGACCAGTCGGTGCAGCCGCTTCCATGATCGCTTCAGTCGCCGAACCGAGAAATCGTTTGAGGTAATGGCAAGCGGCAGGAAGAGGGCGAGCGCTATCCAGCCTGCAAGGATATAAGGTGTGGAGAGTTCGGCGAACACGAATTCAGGCGCCCCCTTCCTGATGAGATACATGACTGTATGGGTCAGCGCGTAAGCAAAGCTTGCAACGCCCAAATCGCGGCGGCGGCGCATGAGCCAGATCGCCCAGGCCTGCTTGCGGAACATGAGGCGCAGCGGAGTTACCGCAAGCGTCGCCATCAGTAACCAGGCTGCCCAATCGCCACTGTCGCCGATCGCATGGCCATAGCCGTAGAGCTCGGGTGTCGCGATCCAGCGCCAGGCAATCCACAGTCCCGGAAGCGCCAGGACGAGCCACAAAGTAGGGCGGGAATTTGCGGCAGCTTTCAGCACATGTGTGCCCGCATTGTCAGACCGCGAGGCTCTGCATGCGCTTCAGGTACCGCGCCAGTACATCGATCTCCAGATTGACGGCGTCGCCTTCAGAAAGGTCGCCCAACGTCGTCACTTCACCCGTATGTGGGATGATATTGAGCGAGAAGCGGACATCGCCGTTGGGTTCGTCCTCGACATCGTTGACTGTCAACGACACGCCATCGACGGTGATCGAACCCTTCTCTGCAATGAAAGGCGCGATCTCTTCGCTGGCGAGGATTTCAAGACGAGTGGAACCACCGATATCCTCGGCAAGGGCAATTCGGCCCACGGCGTCCACATGACCGGTAACGAGATGCCCGCCCAGTTCATCGCCCAGCCGCAGAGCCGGCTCGAGATTCAGGCGCCGGTCGGCGCGCCACTGGTCTTGAGGTGTCCGGCTGATCGTTTCGCCCGACACGTCCACCGCGAACCAGGCATCGCCCGGCTCGCCACCTTTTTCAACGACAGTCAGGCAGACACCCGAACAGGCAATGGAGGCGCCGATGTCCATACCTGCCGGGTCCCAGGGGCACGAAACTACGACGCGCAAGTCGCCCTTGTTCTCGACCTTCGTGATGGTGCCAATGGCGGTTACGATCCCGGTAAACATGCGTGCTCCTGGTTAACGCGTGCGGCTGTAGGCTGCGAAGGTGTCGCTGCCAAGCTGACGCCGCTCGACCTGACACCAGCGATCATGCGCATCTTCAAGTTTTGTCAGCCCGACATCGGCCACTGCGCCGCGGCCGCCCCCGATCACAATAGGGGCGCGGTAGATTTCCAGGCGGTCGACGAGATCGGCCTTCAGAAAGCTCGCCGCGATATTCGCACCTGCCTCGATGTAGAGGTAGAGTGCATCGAGTTGCGCAATCTGATCGGGGGTGTTGATGACTTTGACCCCGTCCGGCGCTATTCCGCGGGTGAGGACCACTCGCTGTGGGCCACGATCTTTCAGCCCAGGCAGCCGCACGTCGAGCCGCGGTCTGTCCGCCCGCCACGTGCCGCCGCCAACCAGTATTGCATCGGCAATCGCGCGGCGCGAATGCACATGTGCACGCGCCACTTCGCCTGATATCCACTGGCTCTCGCCACCCGCCGTCGCGATACAGCCATCAAGCGTCATGGCCAGCTTCATCGTGACATGCGGGCGACCGGTATGCGCGCGCATCAGATAACCCGCGAGGCTGGCCTCGGCTGCGGGATGATGGACCAGTTCGGCGGAAATGCCGGCGTCGCGAAGCCGAGCGAACCCGGCCCCTGCAGTTCGCGGGTCAGGATCTTCTACTCCTGCGACAACGCGAGCCACACCGGCGCCGACCAACCGTTCGCTGCAGGCCGGACCCCGCTCTGAGCGATGTGCGCAAGGCTCCAGTGTTACATAGGCGGTTGCCCCATGAGCGCGCTTACCAGCTTGGTCCAGGGCAGCCGCTTCTGCATGAGGGCGCCCACCCACGGCTGTCCATCCGCGGCCCACGACCATGCCATCTTTTACAAGGATGCACCCAACACCGGGGTTGGGATAGCTTGCGGGGCGCGCGCGACAGGCAAGCCGCGCGGCCGCATCCAGCCAGCGCCAATCACTCGCCGCTGTCGTCAACCGTCGAACCCGCCCGATACAGCTCGCGGCGGCGAGCCTCGGCTTCCGCCGCTTCGCGAGCGTTTTCTATGGCCGCCTGACGTGCCATCTCGTCCACGTCGAGCCCCGTTGCGCGTCCGAGGGTCTTGTAGGCGTCGACCTTCTGCTGGCGTAGTTCGGCCAACTCCGCCTCGCGAGCGTCCTTGCGTTTCTGGTTCTCAAGGTTGCTCTGGCGAATTTCCTCGTCGCTTCGGCCTTCGGCGAAGGTGGAAATAAAGCTGACCTTGGGGGCGTCCGGCGGGCGGAAATGCGATTCCTGAGCCAGCATTGCGATGCCGGCAAGCGGGATCAAAATGGAAATCGTCAGGAAGGTCCAGCGATACGGCCGCGGTTCGCGAATATAGTCCCACAGGTCGGCGGCCCCGGCCTTGGCATCGAAACGTGTCTTGAGGCGCATGATGTTCAAGATAGAGGTTTTCGATGAACCGCGCCAGTATAGGCTATCCGAATGTCGCATAAAGCGTCCGGCCGTGTACGCTCAGCCAACGGTTCGCTCGTTCGATGTCGTCCTCGTACAGCCGGTCTAGCAGCGCGTGAAACGCGGGCGAATGATCGAAATGGACCAGATGTGCGACTTCGTGAGCAACGACCGAACGCCTGACAAAATCCGGGGCCTGGACGAGCCGCCAGTTGAGCCGCAGCACGCCTTCGGAAGAGCAACTGCCCCATCGGCGCTTGGCCCGGGTCAGTTTCACATCGGCGCGATCAAGGTCGCCGCGTGTGCAATATTGCGCCGCATCCTCGCCGAATAAATCCAGTGCCTCACGTTCGAGCCAGCGCTGCAGGCGTGCGCCGAGTGTTTCCCTCGGGCCTCCAACCCTGAACGCGCCATCTTTGAAATCCGGTTTGCGGGGCAGATCCTCACGCCATTCGACCGCGATGTCTTCGCCGCGAAAGAGCATCGTGCCATCGCGGGCGGGATCGCGCCGTTCGGGCACCTTGGCGAGCTGCGCGCTCAACCATTCTTGCCGGGCATGGGCAAAGGCGATCGCATCGGCACTGCGGCACCATTGGGGAAGGGTTATGCGCACGGCGCTGCCATCGTGCGCCAGTCGAAGGGTCAGCCGCTTTGCGCGGCGGTTGCGGACCAGATCGATCGGTACGTCGCGCCCGATAAGCTTGATCGTAGGCTCCAGTGCTTCACGGCGGAGCCAGTCGATCATGCTGCCTCCTCATCTTCGTCGCCCCAGTCGACGACATGATGCTCCAAAGGGCCGGCCACATCCTCGCTGATCACGCGCCCGGCCACCGATACCCCTGCGGTTATCACATCCTCGCGACTGCCCGAGATAAGATAGTGCCAGCGCGGGAGCGGCATCCCGTCCGCGCGCAGGCGATAGGCGCAAGTCGGCGGTAGCCAGCTTACCTTGTCNACGATTTTCAGGGTGAGCCGCAGACACTCCGGCACGAAAGTCTTGCGCCGGCGATAGTCNGTGCAGGCTGCCGTCTTGGTATCCAGCAGNTTGCACGCCACATTNGTGTGCTCGATCTCTCCGGTGTCTTCATATTCTACCTTGTGCAGACAGCAGCGCCCGCAGCCATCGCACAGGGCTTCCCACTCTTCCGTATTGAGATCGGCTAGCGGTCGCTCCCAGAAGCGGTCCCTCAATGCACCCATTTTTCCAGTTCCGCTGTGACCGCCTCTGCGCCTTCATCGGTCGGAAGCATGGCCAAGGGTTCGCCGTCGGGGCCGAACAAATAGGTGATGTTGGTATGGCCGACCAGATAGCCGCCGCCTTCCTGCTTTTCGCCTATCGAATAGGTGGCGGCGAATTGGTCCGTTACCTTATCGAGCTGTTCCTTGGTCCCAGTCATGCCGATCAGGCGTGGGTGAAAATTGTCGGTAAATTCCGTGAGTGCCTGCGGCGTATCCCGTTCGGGATCGATGCTGATGAAAAGCGGCTGGATCTTCGCACCCAGTGCAGGATTTTCTTTTTCGAACGCTTTCAGCCCCGCCATCGCGCGTTGTGTGTCGACGGGGCAGACGTCGGGGCAATAGGTGTAGCCGAAATACACGGTGCGATACTTGCCGTCGAAATCTTCCCAGCTGACCTGTTTGCCGTCTTCGCCCGTAAGTGTGAAATCTCCGCCTATGGCAGCGCCTGCCAGGGGCGGTTCGGCTGGCGGGGTCTGGTTGCAGGCAGTCAGGGCAAGGAGGCCCGCTATAACAAGGGTTCGGTTGTGTAGCATGGTCTGACGGTTCATGGTCTGCTAACCGTCCTTCGGCAAGGGCGAGTCATCGATCCAATTGCGAATAATAGGGGTTTTCGCACTGTGAAGCGTTTCGCGACAAACATACTTCTGGCTGGGCTTGCGGGGATGATGGCAACTTCGCCTCTCCATGCGCAATCCCAGAGCGACGGTTACAAATTCCTCGAGGCAGTCAAAAAGCGCAATGGTGACGAGGTTACCCGTTTTCTCGAAGAACCTGGCAGTATCCTCGTCAATTCCCGCGATATTTCCAGCGGCGACACCGCGCTTCACATCGTGACGCAACGGCGCGATCCGGTCTGGCTGCGGTTCCTGCTGGCGAAAGGTGCTAACCCCAACATCGCCAACAGGAGTGGTGGCACGCCGCTGCAGCTAGCAGTCCAACTCGGCTTTGCCGAGGGGGTGGAAATCCTGGCTGATCGCGGGGCAGCACTCGATGTTCCGAACAGCACCGGGGAAACCCCGCTGATTACAGCGGTGCATCGCCGCGACACTGGCCTTGTTCGCCTGCTGGTGGAAAAGGGCGCCAGCCCCGACCGGGCTGATAATTCAGGCCGCACGGCGCGCGATTATGCCGAACTCATGGGCGCGCGCTCGGCCATGCTGGACGAAATCGAACGCGCCGAATCCTCCCGCGGCGAACAGACAAAATCGTACGGACCGAGCTGATTCATGGATGTTGCCGATCTCACGCTCGACGAATTGCGCCTGGCACTTGCCCCTGGCATCGCGCAAGCAGCCGTGTTCGATGGCTGGAGTGCCGATGCGCTCGACATGGCGGCTGATCAGCTTGGCGCGGATCGCGACGTGGCGCGACTGGCGTTCAAGGACGATGGCGCAATGGGCATGATCTGCGCCTGGATCGAAACCATCGATCGGCAAATGATTCTGGACCTTCCGCCGGAAAAACTGGCTGCGATGAAGATACGCGAGCGTATCCGCAGCCTTCTGCAATTCCGTCTCGAAGCGGTGAATGGGCAGGAGGAATCCCTCCGTCGCGCCCTCTCCATCATGGCTATGCCGCAGAATGCGAGGCGCGCTTTGAAGGCCGGCTGGCACAGAGCCGATGTGATGTGGCGGCTCGCCGGGGATACCGCCACCGACTACAATCACTACACCAAGCGCGCGATCCTCGCCTCCATCTACGCGGCCACGCTGGCCGTGTTCGTCGAGGACGAGAGCGAGGAAAAGGCCGAGACCAAAGCCTTTCTCGATCGGCGCATAGAAGGGGTCATGAAGTTCGAGCGGACCAAGGCGAAGTGGCTGAGCCCCGATCGCGAGCATTTCAGTGTTTCGCGTTTTCTTGGACGCTTGCGTTATCCGGCTCGTTAGTGCGCTATTGATAATCGGTTGCAATAAAGCTGCGCATCTGGCAGCGGCTCCAGCATGACGCTCGACGGATTTGATCACGAAAAGACCGCCCGTATCGTCGCGGTTAACTGGACTGCGCTGGCCGAGGATGAAGGCAAGCGCCTCAAAGCGCTCGGCGTGGACGAAGGCGCGGAGGTCGCCGTCATCCACCGCGGTATTTTCGGCACGCGCGATCCGATCGCCATTCGAATCGGGCGGATGACCATTGCCCTGCGGCGCTCGCACGCCCTCGCGATCGAGGTGGAACCCGCATGAGCCGCAAGCGTACCGCAGCACTCGTCGGCAATCCCAACGCGGGCAAATCGGCTTTGTTCAACGCGCTTACGGGCGCGCGTCAGAAGATCGCCAACTATCCGGGCGTCACGGTCGAGCGAAAGGCGGGGCGACTGACCCTTCCCAGCGGCGAGCCGGTAGAACTGATCGACCTACCCGGTTCGTACAGTTTCGATGCCGCCAGCCCGGATGAGGAGGTAACCCGCAAGGTTATCCATGGTGAATTCGATGGCGAAACGCTTCCCGACGTCATCGTCCTCGTCATCGATGCGGCCAATCTCGAACAGCACCTTGTCTTCGCGCAGGAAGTCCTTGAACTCGGGCGCCCGACAGTTGTGGCGCTTAACATGGTCGATCTGGCGGAGCGTGACGGGCTGGTGCTCGATCCTGCCGCACTTTCCGAAGCTCTGGGCGTGCCCGTCGTGCCCACGGTAGCCGTCAGGCGCAGGGGTCTGAAGGATCTCGCCGCCGCCATAGCCGAGGCAGAAACCCATGCGGATGAGGAAGCGCATACGCGCTGGCACATTACGCTGCCGGAACGTCGACTCGCTGCCAAGCATATCGCGCGCGGCGCGATCCTGTCGAAATCGGCGCGTCACACGGTTGAAAATGGCGCTGATCGCATCCTGCTCAATCCTTGGATCGGCCCTGTCATTCTGTTCGGTCTGCTGTTCATCATATTCCAGGCGGTCTTTGCCTGGGCCACGCCTTTCGCCGATGCCCTGGAGGGCGGAGTCGGGGTAGTCTCGAGCGCCGTTATCGACACTATGCCATCCAGCTTCGTTCGGGACTTCCTGACCGAAGGCGTGCTGGCCGGCGTCGGTTCCGTCGTCGTCTTCCTGCCGCAGATCGTGATCCTGTTCTTCTTCATCCTGATCATGGAAGCGACAGGCTACATGGCCCGCGCGGCCTTTCTGATGGACCGCTTGATGGCGGGCGTGGGCCTGTCGGGCAAAAGCTTCATTCCGCTACTCTCCAGCTTCGCCTGCGCCATCCCCGGCATCATGGCGACGCGCAGTATCCCCGATGCGAAAGACCGGCTGACGACCATTCTCGTCGCGCCGCTCATGACATGTTCGGCCCGCCTGCCGGTTTACGCCGTGATCATTGCCGCGGTCATTCCGTCTACCACGATCGGCCCCGGAATTGGCCTTCAGGGTCTGGTGCTCTTTGCGCTCTACCTTGCCGGGATCGTCGGTGCGATGGTGGTGGCTCTGGTGTTGCGTCATTCGGTCGCCAAGGGCGCGGCGAGCGGCTTCATCATGGAGATGCCGCGCTANCAGCTCCCCCGCCTNAAGGACCTGGCGATCGGTNTGTGGCAGCGCGCNTGGGTNTTCCTGCGCCGTGCCGGGACGATCATCTTCATGGTCACTATCGCCCTNTGGCTGATGCTCAGCTTTCCCAAGGCAGAGCCGGGCGAAAGCCAGATGGANGCCAGCGTNGCNGGCATGATCGCGAGNGGGCTTCATCCCGTGCTGGAGCCNATCGGCTTCAACCGCGAGATGAGCCTTGCCCTTGTGCCGGCAATGGCTGCGCGCGAAGTTGCGGTGTCCGCGCTCGCCACGACTTACGCGGTCGATGCCTCNGATGAAGATGTTGCTGCAGAAGGCGTTACCGACCGGATCGCTGCATCGTGGAGCTTGCCCACGGCGCTNGCCTTCCTCGCGTGGTTCGTCTTTGCGCCGCAATGCATATCNACCATCGCCGTCGCCCGGCGGGAAACCAACGGATGGAAATGGCCCGCCTTCATGGTCGGCTATCTGTTCGTCCTGGCCTATGTGTTCGCCGGGCTGACCTTNTGGATTGCTACNGCGCTGGGGTTATAGCGAACCCCATCTACNCCCGTGGAAATTCGGTGGCGGGCCTAGAAGCGATGCGAAGGCTCGGTTAGGCCCTTCGCCAACAGATTACGAAGGGACGATTCGATGGCCGGAAGCCTCAACAAAGTCATGCTGATCGGAAACCTGGGCGCAGACCCGGAAATCCGCAGCTTCCAGAACGGCGGCAAGGTCGCGAACCTGCGCATCGCGACCAGCGAAACGTGGAAGGATCGTAACACCGGNGAACGCCAGGAACGGACCGAATGGCANACTGTCGCNATCTTCTCCGAAGGNCTCGTCGGCGTGGTGGAGCGCTTTCTGCGCAAGGGCAGCAAGGTCTACATCGAAGGCCAGCTACAGACGCGCAAGTGGCAGGANCAATCCGGCAACGATCGTTACAGNACCGAAGTGGTCATCCGCGGCATGAACGGCTCGCTGACCATGCTCGATGGCGCGCAGGGCGGCAGCGGTGGCGGCGGTGGCCAGCGTGGCGGTGGCAGCTCGTGGGATCAGGGCGGGGGCGGAAGCTCAGGCAGCTGGAATCAGGGCGGCGAATCGTCCAGTGGCGGCGCGCGCAGTTCCGGCGGTGGTTCAAATTACGACGATCTGGATGACGATATTCCATTCTAGTTAGGGGTATCTCTCTTTCTGTAACAATGCCTAGTTAAGTCACTGGTTCATTGCAGAAACGCGAGATATATACTGTAACTAATCCATTGGCATCAGATTGAATGAGTAAGGGCTTCCTGCAGGTGTAACTGTGGGGAGCCTTTCTCGTATTGTGTCTTTGACTGGGACATTTCCAACAAGTGCTTGAAGTTCATTGATGAATCTCCCATGTCATTCAGAACATTGGGGGAACATCAATGCAGACGATCTACCGCACCAAAGCCATCCGCCTAGACAGTGGCGAACGCTTTCCCCTGCTGGTCGACTGTGAGTCCGAACTGCCGGTTCTCGACGTCGTTGACTTCAGCCTCGCTTACCATCGGACTAAATCGATCAACTCCACCAAAAGCCGCGTGGGAGCTATCGGTCTTTTCCTCGAGTGGGCCGAAGCTTGTCTGATCGACATCGACGAGCGTTTCGGAAGCGGCGATCTTTTTAGTCAAGCTGAGATCGAGAGCCTTGCCACCGCCTTGGGGCAGAGCAAGCGTAAAAAGGTAATTGTTGGCGACCAAGTCCTGCCCGGCAACGTGCTCGGCGATACCCAGGCCAACAGGGTAGACTGGGTCACAGACTACATCCGCTGGCGGGCGACCGGCGTTGCGCAGGCCATGAAGATAGATGACCCGCGCGTCCCGGCCATCAACCAACGGTTTCTGCAGATCGAGAAGCAACTGAAGGCGCTAAAACGAAAGGGTGCTGGAAAAGTGCGGCTCGGGTTGACGGAGGAGCAGCAAGTCCGGCTGTTCGAGATCGTCCGGCCTGACTCGCCTGAAAATCCGTTCTATGCCGAGACGCGCTACCGCAATTTCATGCTCTTCCTGCTCTTCTATGAACTCGGGATACGGAGAGCGGAATCGTTGGTCTTAAAGGCCAACCACGTAAATTTACATCAAAACCCCAGGATCACAATTGAACCCAATCCTGGAGATCCCAGCGATCCTCGAAAGGATCAGCCTCTCGTAAAGACGGCTGGCAGGACATTGCCGATAAGCACCTTACTTGCTCAGACCCTACACACCTACATAACCAAGCACCGCTCTCAGGTGCCCGGCGCCAAGAAGTCACCCTTCATCGTCCTCGAAAGCCGGAACGGACAGCCGCTTTCGCTCGCAAGCGTCTACGATATGTTCGTTGTCATTAGGGAGCGCTTTCCGGATGTCTTTCCATCCGACTTCTCCACGCACGTTCTTCGCCACACCTGGAACGACCGATTTATGGCAAATGCCAAGGCAAGCGGACTGAAAGACGCTCTCGCTCAGCAGGTGAACAACTACATCATGGGTTGGACAAAGACCTCTCAGCAGTCGGTCAAATACTCACAGCGTGAAATTGAACGCCAAGCGTCGCAGCTCCTCATGGGAATGCAACAGAATCTCTCGGAGATCGCCGCATGAGCCGCGCTGCAAATAAAAGGCACCTAGCTCACTCTAGCGAAGCCAGTCTGCCTTCCGTCGTTATCGATCGGCGCGGTATGCCCGTAGATATCTCTGGTGATCGATGGTCGCTAAACGAGCCCACGGCGAAACTGTCGTTGGATTGGGCACTTCACGAAATCACCGATAAGGAGTTGCAGGCGAGTTTCAAACGTTACTTCGCTTGGCTTATCACGACCCAGTCGCCGATGAGTGTTTTCAACTCGTTCAGGTTCGTGGCGGTTCTCACCCGAACGTCAGCGTTTAGAGAAGCCGACGAGAAATGCGTAGAAATTCCGTATCTAGCGTTCAGCGAAGCACGAGCGTCTCTCAGCAAGCAGCAGCAATGGCAGCTTCACTACTCAAGGCAACTTTATCGTTGGTGCGCGGCACAGGGCTATAGTCAATTCTCGACTGATGTCGCGGACAAGCTCGGTGATATTGTCATCGGCGGCAACGCGAAAGGACAAGCCGTTCGATCAAAGGACCCAACCAAAGGGCCCCTTGATGCGCAAGAGGTTGCCAGTTTGACCTCTGCCCTGCGATCAGCACGAGTGAACTGCAGCATCCCGCTCGAGGAACAAGCCATCGTCTGGCTGGCGCTGACGACAGGCAGCAATGCCGGTCAATATGCTAGCTTGCGAGAAGAAGATCTGCGCGAGGAGACAATTGGCGATCAAGTTGTCGCATACATCCTACGCGTCCCGCGTCACAAGAAAGGTCATGTCCAGCATAGGGCCGAGTTTAGGGAGCGGCGGCTGACGCCCTTCGTCGGACAGGTGATAGCCGAACTGATTGCTCAGAATCAGAACACACATCCCGCTGAAAAAGATGATTATGCGGCAAGACCATTGTTCCGTGCAAAGGCGCCGGCCTTTGGTCTTAATCACCCACTTGCCGAATGGGCATGGCATACGACGCGTGGCCAGATCACCAATCTGCTTAAGCTCTCGGTTCAACATCTAGGCGTTCTGTCACGGACGGGTCATCCTCTAGCTGTGTCTACCAGACGATTTCGCTATACGTTAGCTACGCGTGCAATCGACAACGGCGCCTCAGCTTACGAAGTAGCTGAAGCTCTGGATCACACCGATCTCCAGAACGTCGGCGTCTATTTCGATGTTCATTCCAACATTGTCGAACACCTTGATCAGACAATGGCCCTCGCGCTCGCACCGCGCGCCCAGGCTTTCGCCAAGCTGGTCGAGAACGAGGCTAGTGCAAACCGTGGTGATGTGAGCGGGAGCCGGGTCTACCACGGTGACCGTGAGAGAGACCTAACCGAGCCTGTCGGCACCTGCGGTAATCACAGCTTCTGCAACGTCAGCGCGGCACCTTTGGCGTGTTACACCTGTCCAATGTTTCAGCCTTGGATGGATGGACCTCATGACTTGGTTTTGGAGAGCCTATTGAGGAGAAGGGAAAAGAGTGTGGAGCGGGGACTCAATCAGAAGGTGATCGCAATGAACGATCACGTGATCATCGAGGTAGCGGGCGTAATCCAGCGCATCGCCGACAAGCGCGCGGAGCAGCATGGCTGAGCGGCTAGTTACACGGCCCGAGCGCAACGCGCTTGAACGGTTGGAGGCGTTCATCGCGCAGGCTCGCTACGATTGTGCCGCATTCGGCACTAACCTCGAATGGGATCGTGCGGACTGGGATGTAACGACGCATTGTCCCCGGCCGGTGAGCAAGGCGGCCCAGAAAGCGGTCCTCTACTTCACCACTCATGCTAACGGTGAGGCCAAAAGCATCGAAGGCCGCGTGCCGATGGCCGAGCCTTTCGCCAGTTTCATCAAGGCTCTCATCCGCCGAAAGCAGGATAGTCGACCGCAGGGCGATGGGCCGCTCAGCCGCATCATCAACGCTGCGCGGGATCTCCACGATCAACTCGGTGATCGCGGGCACGATCCGGTCCGCTTGACGCACGCGGATTTCGCAGCGGCTGTCGTTTCAGTTCAGAAACGCTCATCCCCGACGACCGCTTACAGGCTCGGTTGCGCACTCCAGACGATCGCAGACACGATTGATCGGCACGGCTTGTCGGCCTCTCGCCTTAACTGGCGCAACCCGTTGAAGCGCCAGACCAACGCACTCAGCCGGATCAGCAAACACGCGAACGATGCGCGCGAAAGCAAGCTGCCGACGTCCGAGGTGCTCGACGAACTCGCCCGCCTTTCGCACCTGGTGACAGACCCCAGTGATGTGGTCTGCATGAGTGTAATCAAACTGCTTCACTGCGCGCCTTGGCGCATCGGGGAGGTGCTTGCCCTCCATGCCGATTGCGAGGTCGAGGAACAGAAAGTCGACGAGAACGGCCCCGTTTTCGATAAGGATGGCAAGCCAGTCATGCGCTACGGCCTGCGATACTGGAAGGAGAAGTCCTCCGACTCCGACGTGAAATGGATCCCGACTGTGATGGTCGATGTCGCTCGCGGGGCGATTGCTGACATTCGTCGTCATACCGAGCCGGCAAGGGAGCTCGCACGCTGGTTGGAAGAGCATCCCGGTCGCGCCTGGCTTCCCGGCTATGATCTAGGCCCGTGGCAGACCTATACAAAGGCCGAGGTCGCTGAAATGTTCGGGATGGGTTCGTGTGCCAAGTCCGGACGTCAGTGGCTAATGTTGAGAGGCATCGACGCGACCGGACGCAACGTTCGCATTTCTCGACTGAATCTAGAGCAGGCCCTTCTGAAGGAAATGATGGAGGTGACCGAAGATCGCCGCGGCATGAAGCTCAGCGAGCACCTCCTTCTCGTCCATCTCAATTTCCACCATAGCCGTAAGGCTACCAATCCCTGCCTGTTGTCGTTGACCCGCGATCAGCACCTCGCCGATTTCCTTGGAGGTCGCAGATCAACACGTGGACGCACCCTTTCGGTTTTCGAGAAGTTCGAGAGCCCGCCGCAGCAAGACGGTTCGACAATGGGTATGACCAGCCACCAATTCAGGCACTGGCTCAATACCCTTGCGCAGGCTGGCGGGCTGGATCAGGCTTTGGTGGCCCGGTGGTCCGGCCGAGACGACATTCAACAGAACAGCGAATACGATCACCTGACCGGTCTTGAGATCGCCGAACGGTTTCGAGGTATGATGGAAGAAGGAAAAATACAGGGAGCACTTGCCGACATACACGATCGAAAGGAACCGGCAGACCGAGCATTCTTTCGCGATACGGTGCTCGCCACGGCGCACGTAACGGATATTGGGCTCTGCGACCTCGACTGGATCAGCTCCACGTGCCCGGAATTCCAAGCTTGCGAGACCTGCGAGTTCTGTCTGGTCGAAAAAGGCAACGAAGATAGCAAGCTGCGAACCGAGCAACGCTTGGCCGACAATCGTTGGCTGCTGGAGCGTGTGCAGGCCGAGGTCGAAGATGACACAATCGGTGCATCCAACCACCGTAATGCACTTCAGCAATCGATTGCCGGTTGCGAGCGCATCCTTGCTGTTCACCAGGATCCCGACATTCCCGACGGGACGCTGGTTCAACCAACAACAGCTTCACCCCGCCACTTCGATGGCCCCGGACTGGAGGACACAGTATGAGCGCTAACGGAAAAGGACGTAAGCGCGATGCCCTCACCCAGGGTGTGCAAGATCGTGTCGTCCTCCTCATCGACGAATGGAAAGAGGAATGGGGGGCCTTCAGCGCCTCGGCACTTGAAAGAAAAGTCGCTAGTTGCCTCGGTATTCGGTGCACCCGACAGGGCTTGCTCAAGAAGGATGCTATCAAGACCGCTTTCGACCGTCGCAAGGCGAAAGCGGGCAAGCCAGCCAAGTCAAAATCAGCGGAAGCGGTGGTTTTAGAACAGCGGATAAAACGTCTTGAGCAGCTCCTTGCTGACAAGACGGCTCAGGTCGAACAATTACAAGAGATGGTTATCCGTTTTCGCCACAATGCCAAACTGATGGGATTTCCAGCTGATCGATTGGAAAGACCCATCGCACCCCTCATCTCTCACACCGAAAACTCGGCCTGAAGAAGGCTGGCGTTCACGCGCCGAATTGAGCCGCAGCGACTCTGCCAACACGTGCTGCGGCCACCAGCAGCGAGTAACTAGCCACCCGCAGCGGTAGGTTAGCTCGCCCGCCTAACAAATCATCTTCGTTTTTCAACCCGGTGCTTCTGCGCCCAAGGAGGTATTATGCCCTCAAGCTATGCGGCTGCCCGCGAGGCGCTGTTCGATGAACTGCGGCAGATTGTCCCTAAGGTCCTGGAATTCGGTGACGAGGAAATAATCTCAGTATCGGAAAATGACTGGGAATTGGTCATCCGCACGGAAACCACCACGACGAATGGCATTCCCTTCTTGTCGTTGCCTGACAAGGATTACCGGCGCAAAGGACCAGGATCGGCAATTACCCAGTTGCACCGCATGCTCGGGCTCTTAGTCCGCGATCGAATGTGGAGAAACCAAGGCGGCCCTGCACCGGATGCCGCCCTGTTCAAGACCAATCAGCTTACCGCTATGTTGCTCTATGCCAGCAAGACTGACCCACAGGAATTCATCGATGCGGTGTGGGACCCAGTTGATCTGCACGAAGGCTGGAGCGAAGCCCATGAGTGGCAATCTGATCTCGCGTTGCCCGAAACGATGAGACAGTCGCCTGCCTCCCAACGTAGGGTCAGGCGACCTCCACAGACCTTGCAGTGGGTCTCTGGTATTAGCCTGCATGACGAGATCCTCATCGACGCGCTTGCGATTTACGGCGGTGCCGCTCTTTACAGGCTGACCCGCTTCGGCCCTACGGAGCTACGCCTGCCTGTCGATCCAGGTGAAAGTGTAGAGTTGCCCGCAGATGGTCAGCCCGTCGGGCAGATGTCCTGGAGGGGCGTCGCGTTGCGGAGTCTTGAGCCACTGCTTGTCGACGACCTCCGGTATGCTGGGTCGTCTAACGAGTTCAAACGAAGCTTGCGCTTAATGCTCGACGGAGACTTTCTCTGGCAGTCCACGCATTTCGGAGGCGCCGCAAGTGAGGCAGTTCGAGCGGAATACAACCAGCGAATGCGGCAACTATTCCTCAAGCGCGCGCGCATCGAGGCTACAATTGTAAGGCACCTCCAGCCCTTCGCGTAAGTAGAGACAGCCAATCACAACCGGTAGCCGGTAATTTCTTCCAAACCTAAGGTTTGGAAAAGCCAAGCTTCTATCCTAGAATCAACCAACTGCACGAAGATGCAGCAGACAGGGAAATATCATATGCCGAACGAGAATAATGGTCAGAGCAGCACGCTCGCAGCTTTCATCTGGAAAAATGCAGACGACCTGTGGGGTGACTTTCGCCACACCGAATTCGGCAAGATCATTCTCCCCTTCACTCTTCTGCGCCGCCTCGAATGCGTTCTCGAGCCGACACGAGAGGAAGCTCTTGAAACCGTCGCGGACCTGGCAGACCAAGATATCGACTTGGGCGTGGTCATGCGGCAGATCACGGGATATCCCTTCTACAACACGTCGAACTACGCGCTGAGCACGCTGGGAGCGACGCGCACCCGGCAGAACCTCGAGGATTACATCGCCAAGTTCAGCGACAACGCCCGCGTGATCTTCGAGCAGTTCGACTTCGCCAACACCATCGCTCGCATGGACAAGCAGGGCATTCTCTACCGGATCTGCCAGAACTTCGCTGATACCGATCTGCATCCGGATCGCGTGCCAGAACGTGTGATGAGCAACATCTACGAGCATTTGATCCGCCGCTTCGGCGCCGAGGTCAATGAGGCAGCCGAGGATTTCATGACGCCGCGCGATGTCGTCCATCTGGCCATCGAATTGCTGCTGGATCCAGACGACGAGCTCTTCGTCAACAACCCCGGCCTCATCCGCACGCTTTACGATCCGACCTGCGGAACGGGCGGCTTCCTTTCGGACGGGATGGAACACGTCCAGAGCCTTCGCGACCGCTACAGCATCGCTCCAGTCGTCGTGCCGCACGGGCAGGAGCTCGAGCCGGAGACGCACGCGGTCTGCCTCGCCGGCATGCTGCTCAAGACGCTGGAATCTGATCCCGGCCGCGATCTGTCGAAGAACATCAAGCTCGGCAGCACGCTGTCTAACGACCAGTATTCCGATGAGCGGTTCCACTACTGCATCTCAAATCCCCCCTTCGGCAAGAAGTGGGACAAGGACCAGGACGCCGTCGTTCGTGAACACAGCGAGAAGAAGTTCGAGGGACGCTTTGGTCCCAAGCTCCCGCGCGTGAGCGACGGCTCCATGCTGTTCCTGCTCCACCTCATCAGCAAGCTCGAAACGCCAGAGCGTGGCGGTGGCCGCGCTGCCATCGTCCTGTCCGGATCGCCGCTGTTCAACGGTAACGCTGGCCAGGGCGAATCCGAGATTAGACGGTTCCTGCTGGAGAATGATTACGTCGAGGCAATCATCGCGCTGCCGACCGAGATCTTCTTCCGCACCGGTATTGGCACATACATCTGGATCCTGTCGAACAAGAAGGATGATGCCCGCCAAGGCAAAGTCCAGCTGATCGATGCCACCTCGCTCTACACAACGATGCGCAAGAGCGAGGGTAACAAGAAGCGCATGATCAGCGATGGGCAGACCCGTGAAATCGTTGAAGCCTACTCCGCTTTTGAACCAACGGAGACTTCCAAGATCTTCGATTACGAAGAGTTCGGTTACCGGCGTGTGAAGGTGCTCCGTCCTCTCCGGATGAAGATCGTAATCACGGAGGATGGCTTCGACAGTCTCGACAGCGACAAGGCATGGAACAAGCTGTCCGAAGCCCAGAAGGAGGCGTGGACCTCCACCCTCATCGCGCATGCTGGGCATGAGCACGAATTCGACTGGCTCGAATCCTTCGCCAAGTCCGCTGCGAAGAAGAATGCTATGCTCGGCAAGGTCGGAAAGCCGCTGATTAAGGCTTTCGTTGGCGCCTTCGGCGTGCGCGATCCCGATGCTGAGCCCGTGCGGGACGGGAAGGGCAACATCGTTCCGGACGACAGCCTCACGGACTTCGAGAATGTGCCGCTCAGCACCTCCATCGAGGACTACATGGAAAGCGAGGTGCTTCCTTGGGCAGAAGATGCTTTCGTCGATCAGAGCTTCTGCGATGCTCAGGATGAGGGCGTCGGCGTTGTCGGCTACGAAATCAACTTCAACCGCTATTTCTATCATTATCAGCCCCCGCGCGATCTTGAAGAAATCGATGCAGACCTGAAAGCTGTCGAGGCCGACATCGCGGCAGTATTGGCGGAGGTGACCGAATGACCTCCGCTAAGACTTTTGCAGATCACAAGCCGTCAGCGGCGCCTTGGATTGAGACAGTTCCAGCACACTGGGAAGAGAAGCCGCTGCTCGCGGTGGCTCGAGAAAGACGCGAGCCTAATACCGGCATGCAGGAGTCCAACCTGTTATCCCTTAGCTATGGGCGCATTGTTCGAAAGGACATCAATACGGACCGGGGTCTGCTACCGGAGTCGTTCGAAACCTATCAGATTGTCGAATCAGGAGATGTCATATTTCGTCTAACTGACCTTCAAAACGATCAACGCAGCTTGCGTTCAGGACATTGCGAAGAGCGCGGAATAATTACATCTGCCTACACGACCATAATTCCAGAAGGTATTTCTTCCCAATTTTTCAGTTACCTTATGAGGGCTTATGACGCTCAGAAGGTTTTTTATTCTATGGGGGGAGGACTTAGGCAATCGCTAAACTACTCTGACCTTCGTCGTATGCCTGTCCCCGCACCTTCGGAAAAAGAACAACAGGCGATCGTTGATTTTCTTGATGTTGAAACCCAGAGGATCGATCGCCTTATCGAACGGAAGAGGAGGTTCATCGAGTTACTTTCAGAACATATGGCTGCGACTATCATCGATCTAGTCGGGCCACGCGAAGGGTGGCAAACCTTCCCGTTCTGGAGTTTGGCCCGTGCCAAAAGTATTTCCGGCAAGGTCAATGAGGGACTACTCTCTGTTTACCTTGATCGCGGCGTGATTCCGTATTCCGAGGGCGGCGGTCTTGTTCATAAACCGGCCGAAAGTCTGGAGAAGTATCAGCTCGTCGAGCCTGGCGATCTTGTGATGAACAATCAGCAGGCATGGCGCGGTTCGCTTGGAGTCTCCAACCATCGCGGCATCGTCAGTCCTGCCTATCTGATCTTCGAACTTGATCGCACGCGGATTGATCCAGCTTTCGCGAACTACGCGTTTCGCAGCCGTCCGTATGTCGATCAGTTCATGCTCGCATCGATGAGCGTGGGAGACATCCAGCGCCAGATCAAATGGCCACACCTGCGCCGGGTTGTAGTTTCGCTCCCAACCCTGGCTGAACAGAGGCAAATCGTGGAAGAGCTCGACAGGCGTCTTTTCCGTCTTGAGGGACTTATTGCTCGCACTCGAATGAGCGTCACGTATCTCCAGGAAAAACGCACCGCCCTCATAACCGCCGCCGTGACCGGCAAGATCGACGTCAGGAATGCCGCATGAGCGACCTTCACCACGAAAAGCACCTTGAGGCCTATATTGTCGACAAGCTCGACAAGCAGGGCTGGCTCGTCGGTGTTTCGTCCGAATACGACAAGGACTTCGCGCTCTACACTGCCGACCTCGTCGACTGGATCAAGGAGACGCAGCCGACCAAGTGGGACAAGCTCGTCGCGCTGAACGGTGAAAACGCGCTCAAGGTGCTGAAGAACAGGCTCGATCAGGCTCTGGAGAAGCATGGAACCGTCCAGATCCTGCGCCGCGGTTTCGACATCGCTGGTTGCGGCCACATAGACGTCAGCGAGGCGGCGCCCGAAGACCAGCGCAACCAGGACGTGGTCGCCCGCTATGCGGCCAACCGCCTTCGCGTGGTCCCGCAGCTTCGCTATCACCACAGCGCGGACTACGAGATCGACCTGGTCTTCTTCATCAACGGATTGCCAGTTGCCACTGTCGAACTGAAGACCGATTTCGTCCAGTCGGCGGAGGCGGCCAAGCAGCAGTATCGCGAAGACCGGCTCCCCATCGATCCGCGCACGAAGCGCAAGGAGCCGCTGCTCACCTTCAAGCGCGGCGCCGTAGTCCACTTTGCGATGTCGGATAGCGTGATCTGGATGGCAACAAAGCTCGCTGGCGAAAACACCTTCTTCCTTCCGTTCAATCAGGGGAACGAGGGACGCGCGGGCAACCCGCCGCGTGATGACGGCGAATATCCGGTGGCATACTTCTGGGAAGACATCCTCCAGCGGGACGCTTGGCTGCGCATCTTCCACAGCTTCGTTTACGTCGAGAAAAAGAACGTCGTTGACCTGAAAGGCAACTGGTCGATCAAGGAAACCCTGATTTTCCCGCGCTTCCACCAGTGGGCCGCAGTCAACAAGATGATCGCGGACGCCAAGGAGAACGGCCCCGGGCAGGCATACCTGTGTGAGCACAGCGCGGGATCGGGAAAGACGTCGACGATCGCGTGGACGGCGCATGATCTCGTCAAGCTCCGGCAAGACGATGGCACGCCGATCTTCGACGCCGCTATCATCGTCACGGACCGCAACGTCCTCGACAGTCAGCTGCAGGACGCGGTCCAGCAGATCGACCATCAGACTGGCCTCATCGCGGCAATCGACCGGGAAACCAGTTCGAAGTCGAAGAGCCAGCAGCTTACCGAAGCGCTGCTCAAGGGTGTGCCGATCATCGTGGTGACCATCCAGACGTTCCCATATGCAATGGAAGCGATCCTGACTGAGAAGTCTCTCAAAGATAGGAACTTCGCAGTAATTATCGATGAGGCTCACAACTCCCAGACAGGAGCTACCGCTTCAAAGCTTCAGGCCACCCTTGCGCTGAGCTCAAAGCTAATGATGGACAAGATGACGGTCGAAGACCTCCTCACCGAGATCCAGAATTCCCGCTCCCGGCCGAAGAACATTTCGCAGTTTGCCTTCACCGCAACGCCTAAGCATTCAACACTGATGCTGTTCGGCAGGCCGGCCGATCCTACGAAGCCAGCGTCTGACGAGAACAAGCCAGAATCTTTCCACCGCTACTCGATGCGTCAGGCGATCGACGAGGGCTTCATCATGGATGTGCTTGAGGGCTACATCCCTTACAAAACCGCATTCAACCTCGGTAAGGATATGGTCGATGCAAAGCGCGTCGACGGTAAGGCTGCCAAGCGGGCTTTGGCAAAATGGATGTCGCTTCATCCTACGAATGTGACCCAGAAGGTCCAATTCATCATGGAGCACTTCACCAAGAATGTTGCCGATCTTCTCGAGGGCAAGGCTAAGGCCATGGTCGTGACCAGCTCTCGCGCAGCTGCCGTCCGCTATAAGAAAGCCTTCGACGTATTCATCGAAAAGCATCCCCAATATGCGGACATACACGCGCTCGTGGCATTTTCGGGTCAGCTCACTGGCAAGGAAGTCATTCACGCTGATGACGAAGCGCAGCCAAATGAGGCTTTCGTAATCGGCGAAGAGGAACTGTTCACCGAAGACACCATGAACCCGGCCGTCCGCGGGCAGGATCTGCGTCACGCTTTCGATCGCCCCGAATACCGCGTCATGCTAGTCGCCAATAAATTCCAGACTGGGTTCGATCAGCCCAAGCTTGTCGCAATGTATGTAGACAAGAAAATCGCAAACGATGTGGAGATCGTCCAGACGTTCTCGCGCCTCAATCGAATGTTCCCGGGCAAGGATCGCACATACGTCATCGACTTCGTGAATGACCCAGACGTCGTGCGTGCGGCCTTCGCGCAGTATGACGAAGGAGCCCGAATTGAAGAGGTCCAGGACCTCAATGTCATCTATGAGATGCGCGACCAACTCGATGATGCTCGTATTTATTCCGAGGCACATCTGTCCGCGTTCAAGGAAGCACGTTTTCGCACAGCTCAAGCGATCACTTCCAGTGAAGAGGCGCAGCATAAAGCACTCTTTGCAGCCACCCAGGAGCCTACGGACACCTACAACCAAATGCTCAAGGACAGCCGGCGGGAAGTTCAAGCAGCAGAAGTTGAATACGAGAAAGCGAAGGAAAAGGGTGATGAGGACGGACAGAAAGCAGCCGATCACAAACGCGATCTAGCATCTGCCCAAATCGGAAGCCTGACCGACTTCAAGGCAGGTCTAGCTCGTTTCGCTAGAACCTACGCTTATGTCTCTCAGCTAGTCGAACTCGGAGATCCGGAACTAGAAAACTTCGCGACTTTCGCCAAGCTGTTGTCGAAGCGCCTCGATGGTGTTGCACCCGAGGCAGTTGACCTTCGAGGGATCACTCTGACTGGTTTCGAAATCAAGGACCGCGATGATGCCGGCCCCGGACCCTACGATCCGAGTGAAGCTCCTGTGCTCAAGCCAGTTGGCGCTGGAGGTTCACCGATGCCAGGGAGCAAGCCTGTCTATCTTCAGGAAATCATCAAGCGGTTGAACAGCCTCTTCGGTGAAGCGGCGCCGCTACGTGACCAGGCCCATTTCGTGAACCAGATCGCATCCATTGCTCAGGAAAGCGATATCGTGATGGCGCAGGTTAAGCAGAGCGACAAGCAGCTGGCCATGAAAGGCAATCTCCCGAACTCGGTGGAAAACGCTGTCGCTCGGTCGCTTAGGTCGAACAAGAGCCTCGCCTCGTTGCTCTTGAAGGAAGATCGACAGGCGATGGGTATCCTCACCAACATCATCTACGACATCCTGAAGTCCGGTGAGAAACTGGATGTGGATGCGCTGCACGTTGAATGAACGTGCAGAGGTAGAATTTCGATGAAATCATTAGCAGATCAAATAGAAGAAATTGGCTTAGCCGAGCTCCCAAGCGCCAATCGGACTGATAGCCGAACCTCTGGTCGCGTCAATCAACCACGTAAGAAGGATAGAACGGAAAACCTAATTCTCGAACTTCCTTTGATCGGACGAGTGACTCGCATCGAAGAAGATCGGGGATTTGGTTTCATCTCGGCAGGCTCCGGAAAAGATGATTTCTTCTTTCACTTGAAGGGGCACGCTGAACGTCAAACCGGTGCAATTGATCTTCCTCCTACCAATGCCACAGTGATTTTTATTGCAGGAAGTGATCCGCGAAGGAAATCCGGCAAGGAGGCGGTGCGATGGTGTCCGGTAGCTGCAGTCTCGGCCTTCGCCAACGAGCGCCCCGCAAATCAGATTGAATTCAGTGCGCTGCGCCGTGATCGCCTTATGTCTTTGGAGTGGGCGGATTTATGGCGTTTACTGCATGCTGACTGGTATTCCAAACAATGGCCAAACGGTGCGCCGGCCAATCTGGATGACGACGTTCTCGAAGAGGTTTGGAAAGCTCGACTAGGTGAAATTGATGCTGGCGAATTTGCTGATGGCACGTTCTGGAACCGGCTTTCTCGGTGCAAATACGATTTTGCGGCGAAGCTGCACTCAGACCATCCACACCAAACCTTTGATTTCAGCCTATTCGAGCCTCGGCAGCTAGCATCCCTTGGTGATCCGGATGTGTCCTGGATGCAAAAGGCGAATGACCCCTTGAAGGCTCGGCTGATGGAATGGCACCTATTACGAAGGTGCGGTGTAGGGAGTTCGGATAAGGGCAATGACTGGGGCCCTTGGTTTCAGGGCGCGGAAAACTTCGAACGAGTTCTAGCTCAAAAGCTGCTGGACGAAACGATCGAGACAGATGGGTTTGTCGAAGACTGGCTTGCAAGGCTCGCCAGCAATGCCCTCATCTCGCCGACGGAGGCAGAGCAGTGGGCAGAGCGGCATCCCGCCACTGCTTTGGCATTGTTTGGACATCTGCCCCAGAAAAGAAGGGCCGGCTGCCTGGCGGCGTGGCGCGCGGCTCCAGAGGATCTAGCTGCGTTAAAACCGTCCGCCTCCCAGCTCACCGAAATTCTAACCAGCGAAGCACTTTCGGTTGACCTTGAAACTGATGGTGAAAGCATTTGGGAAATTGGGTGTGCAAACGCGAATCTCGCGCGCCAACTCTACGATCGCGGATCCGACGACGAGCTCGCTACGGCCCTTTCCGATTTGCATAGCCAAATCCGTTCGGCCCCTTTGGTGATCGGGCACAATTTCCTGACCTGGGATTGGCCTATCATTGCTCGTCATACATCTTCGGAATTCACCCCACTGGTCTGGGACACGATGCTCGTTCAGTTTTTACTGAGCCCTCAAGCACCTACGCACGCCCTAGGAAGTAATCATCACGCCAAGGACGATGCCTTGGCCGCCAGAGAGCTATTCGAGAAGCAGCTATCGATGCTCGACCCGGAAATTGCGTGCTCGGTCTTGACCGGGAAGTTTCGCGATACCGGTCAACTGCTCGAGGGGATCTCTCACGCGCTACAGGGCAAGGCGAAATATGCCCGCAAACTGCCGCCGGAATTGTCCGGGGCTGTCGAACCGGACGGGCTTCTCATTTTCCCTGGGGAGCGGCTGCGAGAGTTCGATTGGATTCCTAATGTATCGGTGATGCCGGCCGATCCTTACGAAGGTCTTCCCTACAAGTTACGACAGATCGATGTCGAAGCGTTTGAACGTATTGCCGAAGAGGGAAGTTTGAATCGACCCGCGGCACAAGTGGCTCTCGGCGTCGTCCGGATGGCGGCAAAACAAGGCATTTTCATCAGGCGCAATATGATCCCCTTCTGGCTGCTTGAAGGAGAAACCGCGCTGGCCGAAGCGCTGGATCGCTGCGCCGTGGTGCCTCAACATAAAGATGGCTGGCGCGTGGCTCCGATGCCCTCGCGGCCCGAATGGTGGCGCGATGCCGACCTTGAAAGGTTGCGTTTGGCAGCAAGGGATCAGCAATCTTTTATTACCTATCGCGATAAAGCAGCGTTCGATGTTGCCAGCCCTTCTATACCAGATTGGCAGTCAGCTTCATTGACACGCTTGAAAAGCCAGGATGGCATCACAGACTGGGTAAAGACAGATCGTGCTGCCCACGTCCTGGAGCGAAGTGGCGGACTGCGAACCTTTACAACGTGGCAACTTCCGAAAAGGGTGAAGCGCCTTCCGACGAGTGCCGTTTCAGATATTTCTGTCCAGGTTGTCCTTGCAACAAGACGACATCATGTCTTGCACCCAGGGGCATTTGACCAGCTTGGTTACTGGACAGAAGTGCTGCGGACTTTTCGCGAAATAGCGCAGCAGAAGAGCCGAGCAACGCCGCTTCTTCTCATCGGCAGTTCGGAAAGTCCCGAGCTGGTCAAATTGCTCGAAGTGGCTCTGGCCGAACTCGGAATGGGTGAGGTTCGCCCAGACCACAGGAGCAAGCGGGAACACCTCCTGCGGGCAACTCGGCGGGGCTACGCAGTCGTCGACCTGCTTACCAACTGGCACGATTGGCGTGAGAAAGCCGAAAGCGCGGAAGTCGATTTCAAACCAGTTGTCGAAGCTCTGCCTCTCGAAGAATGGTATGCCTGCTCTCTCCAATGTGGCATGCCGACTGACGCGTCTGAAACTTCAGACCAATCGGACGCCGCCCCTGAAACCTCGATCGAGCCTAAAACGATCGGCAGTGGAGCCATTCTAGAAGCCATGCCATCGCTGGTGGCACAGCATTTGCCTGACTGGTTGACCAACAACAAGATCTCCAACGTCAGGGAGCCGGTAACCCTTATAGATTCACGCCTTGCCGGCATTGCTCATGAATTGAAATCGCTCGTTGATACGGTTCCTCTTCGCGAGAAAGCCCTGACCGCCGATGAAATTGGACGTCTGAACATCGCGCTATCACCGTTCAAACTGACTCGAGAGGAAGCGCCGACGGATTTAGCGTCTATGGAACGCTTCTTCGTTGAAAACTGGAATCCGAAAAACGGGGCGCCAAAGCAGATAGAAGGCTTCAAAGCTTCACAGCAGTCGGCAATGGAAGCGATCTGCGGCCGAGCTAGTAATGTGCTTATCTCGCTCCCGACCGGCGAAGGAAAGTCCGTCTTGTTTCAAGTGCCGGCGCTTTGCCGAGGCCTGAGAAACAGACGTCTGACATTGGTCATTTCCCCCTTGAAGGCTCTTATGCGCGATCAGGTAGAAGGTTTACGTGATCTTGGTTTTGCAGAATCGGTAGACTTTTTGAGTGGTGATCGACCCAAGCACGAAATCGACGAAGTCATGCAAGGCGTTCTAGATCATCGGATCGTCCTACTATACGTTGCACCGGAACGTCTCAGAAGTGCTGTCTTTTTAGATGTTCTCGACAAAAGAATGAGTTCGGACGAGGGGTTGGATCATGTCGTCATCGATGAAGCGCACTGCGTAAATCAATGGGGCTTCGAATTCCGGCCTGACTACTTTTACGCAACGGAACTTCTGCTGCGAAAGTGCAGCGCGATCACTGGCGATGAACCGACACCGTTTTTACTGCTGTCCGCAACGATTACGGCGTCCGATAAAGAACGGTTGGAAGCTATCCTGTCCGAGGTGCCAGGCGAAAGCCGGATGCCGATGCTGGTCCGACCGGAAAACTTTGCTCATCCGATCAGGTCGCATATCTCGATCCTGCCGCATAGGGTCCGCGGTAGGGTCGGGGGAGACGATCTTGAAAGAGCACTGGCGGAGCGGCTGCCGGTCATCGAAAAGGCAATTGCCGATGCCGCACAAAACCATGTCGACACCGGACAACGCAGCGCTGTCATAGTTTTTGTCCCGTCGCGACGGCTCGCAGAGGAGCTTGCTCGACGACTTTCAGACGGCAGCGGAGCCAATGCCGAATTCTATCATGCTGGAATGGATGCAGCGACAAAGGAAGAGGTTTATGCCGATTTCCGTGATGGAGAACTGGATGTTCTTGTAGCAACCAAGGCTTTCGGCATGGGCATGGATATTTCCGATATCCATTGGGTCGTCCACCTGTCACCGCCCAGCTATCTGGAAGACTATCTTCAAGAAGTTGGCCGCATCGGGCGCGGCAAGAAGGAAAGGGAGCGGGCGAAACTTCATAACCTCAGCGCCCTGCTTCCATTCTCCAACGAAGACTTCGAACATATCCGCGACCTTCGGGCGCAAAATACCCTGCAGAGGCAGGATATCGATGACGTCCTCTCGGAAATCCGAGAGAAGGCTTATGAAGTGGATGGCCAGTTGCTCGCGGTCGTCCCCGCCGAGGGCTATAAGCCGCTAGAGACCGAAACCGAGAGGCGGGCAGCCGCCACGCGTCTCCGAATGGCCATCTACTGGCTGGAGCGTGCGGGGCGTCTTACGCTGTTTGGCTCGCTTGCGGATGTTCTGACGATCGGACTCTCTCCCGAGATACTGAAGAAAGTCGCGGAAGAAGAGGGGCCACTAGCCGAGTTGGCCGACCTGTTGCTTCACCTTGAGGACGCACAGACTTACAATGCTCGCACAGGTGCTTCGCAAAACGGCACCAGCATCGAAAAAGATACAACGGGCCTGCTTGGTCGTTTGCTCCACAACCTAGCCGATATAGTGGGGTTGGTCTTCAAAGGTTCTTCGAAACGAGCCCTCAGTCAAACGTCCACTATCGGACCTAGACAGTCTTCTGGCCGCCTGACAGCGAATTCCTCCCGGCCCGATATTGGCGATCAATTTGGTCAGACAGCGGTCGTCAATCTCTCCCAGATCAGATTTCAGCTCCGGTCTATGAAATCTAATGACGACGTCTTTGCCGGTTTGCTCGATCTAGAAAAGCGCGGCGGTGTGTCGCTGAACAGGGAAATCGAGTTCTCCCTAAGGCGATTGGCGTCAGAACAAGAAGACGATATTCAGACCCTCTTTGGTTTCATAGATGATGCCGCGAAGCGGTTGCTGGGCAGACTTGCAAAGACAGGCAACGTCGAATTTCATCCGTCGGAATTGGTCGACATTGAGCCCTTCTTTTTGAATGTGTCTATGAAAGGTGCAGGCCAGCCAGATAAACAAGACCAGGAGAATAAGACAATAACGCCTTCGGGAGCGGATGAAGAAGATATTCGACGCCGCCGTAGAATGTATGAGCGTGCCTTCATCAATGGATTTCGGACCTTGGCGCGGTCGTCCGGCGTTCACCTTCGGCAAATTGCATCAGCTGATGATACAGTGTTATGGGAGGCCACGCTAGCATCATCGAAAAACCGCATAGTTGATCAGCGTCGAAGATCACTTATTCAATCTGCTCAATCTGTATTTGGCATTCTCAAGAGGTCGGAAAAGAGGATCGAAGTTTCCAAGCTTGTTGACGAGGTTCGCCAAGCAAACGTGGGAGGAAAATTTCGCGAGCTGGATTTGAAAAAGACGGCCGGACTCCTGGCAGCCATGAATTTGATCGGCATGACGGTCGATCTTGTTCAGTTTTCGCATGTCTTGCTCTTGCAGAAAGACGCGGCTTCCGATGAAAATTCGTGGGATGAGCTTGGCGAGATCAATGATTTTTCCGAAGCTCGAAGCCTTGCGATGGAAGTGTTCGCAAACCTGCGGACCGATGCCCAAGAGGCCTTCATTACCGGGTATTTTTCCCAGTCTGACGCTAACGGTCTCAAGAGTTTTCTCGAAACTCAGCTGGGTGAAATTGAGGAACCAAAAGAAGACGGCAATGCTCAGGGCGCTTCCAGTATCATCGCGCAAATGCAGGAAAAGCTTCGAGCGACGAAAGCGATAGAGTTCTTCGAGAAATTCAAGACATCCGAGGAGCCGGCGCAGTGGGAGGCTGTCCGCCATCCATTCGATCACCATCTCTTGGTCAATGCCGGTCCGGGAGCTGGTAAGACCTTTGTGCTGGTCGGACGCATCGTCCACCTAATCCGCGAGCAGCACATCCATCCATCCCAGATCGTGGTGCTCGCGTTCAATCGGGCGGTGGTGTTCGAGATCAAGCGCCGGGTCAGGGATCTCTTCAAGTCGCTAGGCTATGCGGCCTACGCTTCAAGGCTGCGTGTTTCCACAATCCATGCGTTCGCCATGCGGCATCTCGCACGATCTGGCTGGCAAGGCGACGATTCCATGATGGATGGAGCCCTATCAGAGTTTGCCCGGCGCATGAGAAACGACAATGAGTTTCGTAGTGCCGTTGCCGGCGACGTCCGCTGCATCCTCGTCGATGAATTCCAAGATCTGACCGACGAGGTTTACGACATCCTATGCGCTTTGCATGAAGGAAGCGACTCTCGCGCAGGAGTCATGGTCATCGGAGACGATGACCAGGACATCCTCCGTTGGCAACGTTCTGCTGGAAACTTCTCTGAAACCTACTTTGACCGCTTCGCTCAGGACTTCGGTGGCGAAAAGCTTAAACAACTCTTGCTTTCGGTGAACTTCCGCTCGGGCGAGGAGATTGTGCAAAAGAGCCAGGCGATGATCTCTGCCTTCTTTGAGCGATCAAATCGCTCGAAGCGGTTGAAGAACTCTACTCTTATTCCCCGACAAGAGGCATCCACTAATTCTGCCTGTAAACGGTTAGATTGGCGCGGGAAATCGCTCGCTGACGCGGTCGATGAAACTCTCAATATCTGGAAGCGGGCCGGCGAAGGAGCGGGAGGGTCGTTCGCAATCTTATGTAGATCCAATGCCGAAGTTGCTGAAGTGCATCGGCTGCTTGAGCCCCACATATCCGGAGTATCGGTTCAAGGCGCGGCTAACCTACGCGTTGCTAACCTTCGTCATGTTGGCCTCTGGCTCGACTTTCTCCGATCGGAACTCGCAGGAACTGACCGCGCTCTTTCGGAGCAGTTGGCAGAGGAGCTTATCGGAAATTTTGTTCGCAACATGCATGTCCCCGAGGGAAACCCCTCGCCCAATGAGATGGTCAGCTTAGAAAATCTTTGGGATCTTTGCACTCAAGAGCAGGCATTTCCGCACATCTCCTCTTTGATCCGCTTTGTAGAGGATTTGCGCAGTGACGATCTTGGCCGTCTGTTAGGAGTGGCTTCAGCGTCTTCGCCGGTCGTCGTATCAACCATTCATAAGGTAAAAGGTCTCGAATTCGACAATGTTGTCATTCTCCCATCAAACCTTCCCTTCGGAGGTGAAGACTACGGCAAATCTAAAGATCTAGAGGGTGACGCAGCTGAGGAAGCCCGTCTTCTCTACGTCGCTATGACCAGAGCCAAGCGTAACTTGTGGCAATTCGTTGGCGACAGGGAATACAGCTGGGCAAAAAGTTCTCCAGTATCGTTCAAGGGTCAGCAAACCGAAGGGTGCGTGCTTATTGGTTCACCAGAAGATGTCGGGCTAGGTTGGGCGGCGCAACGTAACTTCTTCAATGACGATCCGGACAAAACGCAGGCCTATATTGAAAGCGAGGTCAAAGTTGGCGATGCCATTTTCCTCGGAGGCCGCGGGGAAGGCGCTTACAAGGCTCTACTCCATCGAAACGCGTCTGGCGAAGTGCGTCAAGTTGGGTTCTTGGCAAATAAACACGGTGCAGGAAACCGTCACGCTGACTTGAAGGTCAGCGCTGTGATTAGATTCTATCCGAAAGAAACTACTGACGCCAAGCTGGCAACGGTGGTGGTCGAGCGTGGATGGGGATATGTTGTCTTGGTTTCAGGACGCATTCGATAAATTGCCTAGTTACTATCCTAACTGCTTCTGATGGTGGCAGGGCCAGCGTGGAGCCATCCATTATCGCGCAGCGCTGGACCTGCCATTGTGCAATGCTCGCCGGTTAAGCTATGGACCCATCGCCCTGCGATGGGCTAGTTCAGCCTCATTAGGTAAAGAGTTACAGCGCCGCGAATGTCGAGTTTTGTAAGACCTTAATTTTGCGCAAAAATCTTCGAGTTACACCGCTAGTTACACTGGGGTGCCCGTGATTCCCGTTCTAGGCTGCAGTCTCCCGTTTCAGCTCTGCGGCGCGGGGCTGAAACGTAAAGCGTGCCATTCAGTCATCCGGTTGGATAATATTCGCTGTCCTGATCGGCCCCATAGTCTTCTTGTCACTATCGGGCGGATCAGACGCGGCTTCGCTCGCCCTCTCGCAACGTCAGAACCTCGACGCCGCTTGCCGTGACGGCGACCGTATGTTCGAACTGCGCCGACAGCTTTCCGTCCCGGGTCGCCACGGTCCAGCCGTCGTCCCGGGTAACGGTTTGGCGACTACCGAGATTGACCATCGGTTCGACTGTGAAGGTCATGCCTTCACGCAGCCGTAATCCCCTTCCGGGGCGCCCGAAATTCAGCACCTGGGGTTCTTCGTGCATCTCCCGGCCAATGCCATGGCCGCAATATTCGCGTACGACCGTACAGCCGTGTTTTCTGGCATGTTTCTCGATTGCGTAACCGACGTCGCCCAGATGCGCCCCGGGCCGGACTTTCCGGATGCCGGCCCACATCGCGCCTTCCGCTATCTGCACGAGCCGCTTGGCAGGCGGAGGGGCATTGCCGACGACATAGGTCTTGCTCGAATCCGCGATGAAGCCGTTCTTCTCCAGCGTGATATCGAGATTGATGATGTCACCGTCGCTTACGATCTCGTCCTTCGACGGCACCCCGTGACAGACGACATCGTTGATTGAGCAGTTGAGGACATAAGCAAAGCCGTACTGGCCCTTGCTGGCCGGGCGGGCCGCCAGATCTTCGGTAATGAAGCGTTCGACGAGATCATTGATCTGCATTGTGGACATGCCGCAAAGGTCGGTCGTGTCCAGCATCTCGAACACCGAGCCGAGCAGTCGGCCCGATATGCGCATAAGGGTGATTTCGTCTGCGGTTTTGACCATGTCAGGCGGCTTCGGCCACACCTTCTGCGTCGTCGTGGACGTGCGCCATTTCGCGCTTCACGATCTCGCTGAAAGTCAGGGTCGGATTGGCTTCGGCCAGGCGGCCTATCTTCATCCAGAACTCGGCCTGCGCATTGATCGATCGGCACATGACCGCACTCGCCCGGCGCACGCTCTCGTGTAGTTCATCGTCGATTTTTACCAAGCCCACGCCATCGTCCTTATACAAACCATATATGGTTCGTATATTTGCGGTCTGCGGAAATTGTCAATCTGCTTCGAAGCGACGTCTCAGTCGTTTTTCGTGGTCAGCGATGCCAGTGCTTCGGCCAACGGTCCGCTTGCGACCCGATCCTCATCGCTTTTGATCCCCACCTTTCGGCGTGCCTCATCGGCCCCGGGACCTTCGCGATATGGATCGATGGCCAGCGCCAGCGTCTGGGCAATTGCTTCGCCCAGATCGAAGGTTTCGCCCTCGTATTCGATCTCGTCGAGGTCCTCGCTTTCCAGCTCGATTTCCTCGTCTGGTGAGAAATCGGGCGTCGATCCCGCCGCAACGAAGCGCAGCGTCAGCGGCTCCGCAACCTCGTAGGTCAGTTCCTCCCGCGTAACAGCGCAAGGCTGTTCGATCGTCGCGGTCAGGGTGCCATTCGCCAAGACGGCCTCGTCCTTCATGCCAAACTCGATGGCGGCGTGAAGTGCGGGAATAGACGTCACGCCGAACCTTTCGGCCAGCGCGGCGCGTTCGGCTTCGCTGGCGTCCACTTGCATCGGTTCACTTGGCAGGGCGCGTGGCTTTACCAATCGGCTCAGTTCGGGTGTGCTCATGCCGCGATCTCCCCGGCCTTCAACTGATCGAGGTTCGTTCGGGCCAGCCGGGCATGCAGCGCCGCCATGCGCTGGACCAGCGCCTCGGCCTCGTCGGGCTGGGCCATGGTAACGTTGCGGCGGACGGCATCGATCAGCACTTTGGGATCGCTGCGCAGTCCTTCGCGATAGGCGCCGATGCGGCCGTTCATACTCTCCATCAGAGCATTGATTTTCTTGCCCACGGTCGGATCGCCGATCCCCGCCTCACGCATCTGTCCTTCCATATCGTCCACGAACAATTCGGTCAGCCGTGCGGTCGCCGGCCCTTGGCCGCCTTCATCTTCCAGCCGCAGCATGACCAGGGTCAACACCAGTGTGATCATGTCGTATCGACCCTCGATGGAATCGGCGACGCCGCACATGCGATACCAGTCGGGGTCGCGGGCTTCGGCAACGGTGCGGTGCCACANAACGCGCCATTCTTCGCGCGGGTCGGGTTTGGTGCCGAAAAGGCGGGCGAGGAAAGACAAGAGACTACTCCGTTCAGCGGCAATACAGGCCGCGATCCCCAAGCGCCCCGCATTGCCGAGTTGCATGGGGTGACGCTTTGGGATTAAGGCGTTGCCCGAGCATATAGGCAGGTGGCCGCCCGCGGCCAAGCACCTGCCGGAATACGGAGATTTGCTGTTCCCATGAACAGGTCGAAAATTCTGGGTCTCGCCGCCATTGGCGTGGCTGCCGTGGCCGCAAGCGGTTGCACCTCCATTCGCGAACCGCGCGGATANATCGTCGATGCGGCGCTGGTGCAGTCGGTTCAGCCGGGCATCGATAACGAACAGAGCGTGGCCGGCACATTGGGCCGCCCGACATTCGAAAGCCAGTATGGCGAAAAAACCTGGTACTACGTGTCCAGCACCACCGGGCGTAAGCCGTTCGTGCGTCCGCGCATCGAAGAACATTCCGTATTGGCAGTGAAGTTCGACCAGACAGGCAACGTCGTGTCCGCCGAACGCACAGGTATGGACAGGGTCGTCAATCTCAGCCCCGACGGTGCGACCACGCCGACCCTGGGCCGGGAGCGCACGTTCCTNGAAGACCTGTTCGGCAATATCGGTGCGGTCGGCGCGCCNGGCATGGGTGGTCAGGGGCCGGGCTGACACGCCCGCCGCTTGACCCCCGCTTCATGCCCCCCATATCGCGCGGCATGGACGCAAACGACAATCGCCACGGCCTGACCCAGTGGCATTCAACCACCATCATCGGCGTCAAGCGCGATGACAAGATCGTAATTGCCGGGGACGGACAAGTCTCCATGGGCAATACGGTGATGAAACCCAATGCCAAGAAGGTTCGCCGGATCGGCGAAGGCGGCAAGGTCGTCGCCGGCTTTGCCGGCGCCACCGCCGATGCCTTCACTCTGTTCGAACGGTTGGAACGCAAGCTTGAACAGCACAATGGCCAGCTCCTTCGCGCCGCGGTCGAACTGACCAAGGATTGGCGCACGGATAAATATCTGCGCAATCTCGAAGCTCTCATGATCGTGGCGGACAAGGAAAACCTCCTCGTCCTCACCGGCAATGGCGATGTGCTCGAACCCGAAGGCGGGATCGCGGCGATCGGCTCGGGCGGCAATTATGCGCTGTCAGCCGCAAAGGCTCTCGTCGATTACGAAACCGATGCCGAAACCATCGCGCGCAAGGCCATGGCGGTCGCCGCAGACGTGTGCGTCTTCACCAATGGCAACGTCACCCTCGAAACGGTGTGATGGATCAGCCTGCGGGCAACTCCACATAACCTCGCTCAAGCCTCGTGCACGAGCGCGATATTGGAAAAAATGAATTGACCGACAACCTCACCCCCAAAGCCATCGTCGCTGCACTGGACGAACACATCATTGGCCAGAAAGAGGCCAAGCGCGCCGTCGCCGTGGCGCTACGCAATCGCTGGCGGCGCCAGCGTCTCGGACCGGAATTGCGCGACGAGGTCACGCCCAAAAACATTCTGATGATCGGCCCGACCGGTTGCGGCAAAACCGAAATCAGCCGTCGTCTCGCCAAATTGGCAGAGGCACCCTTCATCAAGATCGAGGCGACCAAGTTCACCGAAGTCGGTTACGTCGGCCGCGATGTCGACCAGATCGCCCGCGATCTGGCAGAAGAGGCGATCCGTCTGGAAAAGGAACGCCGCCGCGAAGCGGTGCGGGATGCGGCCAGCAAGGCGGCGATGGACCGCCTTCTTAATGCACTGGTTGGCGAAAATGCCAGCGAAGCGACGCGTGAAGCCTTCCGCCAGCGTATCGTCGAGAATGCGATGAACGATACCGAAGTGGAAATCGAGGTTCGCGACCAGCCCGGCCAGCAGATGGATATTCCCGGAATGCCCGGCGGCGTGGGCATGATTGACCTGTCCGATATGCTTGGCAAGGCCATGGGCAAGAACTCGATGAAGCGTCGCAAGCTGAAGGTGCCCGATGCCTGGGATCGCCTCGTCGACGAAGAAGCCGAAAAACGTATGGACCAGGATGACGTCAATCGCGTCGCGCTGGAAAATGCGGAAACGAACGGGATCGTATTCCTCGACGAGATCGACAAGATCGCAGTCTCCGATGTGCGGGGCGGATCCGTCAGCCGCGAAGGCGTTCAGCGCGATCTCTTGCCGCTCATCGAAGGCACGACGGTCGCGACAAAATATGGCCCGATGAAGACCGACCACATTCTGTTCATTGCCAGCGGCGCCTTCCACGTTTCCAAACCTTCGGACATGCTTCCTGAACTTCAGGGGCGTCTGCCGATCCGCGTTGAACTTCGTGCGCTGACCGAAGAAGACTTCGTCCGTATCCTCAAGGAAACGCGGGCCAATCTCGTCGAACAGTACAAAGCGCTTATCGGTACCGAAAACGTCACTCTCGACTTTACCGAAGATGCCATCACCGAAGTTGCCAAGCTGGCCGCTCGNGTGAACGAAACGGTNGAGAATATCGGGGCGCGCCGCTTGCAGACCGTGATGGAACGCCTGCTCGAAGAAATCAGCTTCGAAGCGGAAGATCACGCGGGCGAGACGATCATGATCGACGCGGCTTACGTGCGCGAAAGGCTGGAAACGCTCGCGGGCGATACCGACCTTAGCAAGTATATCCTGTAAGACAGGGTCCCTGCCGCTCCTGCGGCGGGGACCCTATTTGCTCGTGCCGCGGCGGCGCAACAGCGTGCGTGCCGCCAGGCCCAGGCCAATAGCGATCACTACGACCGGTATCAGCACGTGGGCGAAGGATCGTACTCGCCCGAATGCAGCTTCAATCGCCTGTCCGCTGACATAGCCAAGGCTCACGAAGACAGCGCTCCATACAAGCGCAGCGAGCGCATTTATGACGAGAAAGCGCCGTGCGGGCAGGGTGGTCGTGCCGATCGCAATCGGGCTCACCGTGCGCATTCCATAGAGAAACCGAAACGCGAAAACGAACAGCGTCGGATGCCGTTCGAATGCAGCCACCGCGCGGGCATATCCTTTCTTCTGCCTGAAACGCTTGATCCGCGGCCCGTCGCGGAACTTTCGGCCGATGGCAAAGAAGGTTTGGTCAGCGATGAACGATCCCGCGGCCCCGGCCAGGATCGTGCTCGCATAGGCAATGAGTTCACGATGGACTGCGATCCCGCCTAGCACGAGCGCGGTTTCGCCCTCTAGGCCGGCACCCAGCGCAACCGCCCAGATGCCGTACTGCGCAATGATCGCTTCGAGGTTCATATCTGCCTCAGTGCGGGGCCAGCCCGCTTTCCACACCGGTCTTGTCGGTCAGGGCGAACTTGTCGACCAGATCAGCGCTTGCCCGGTTTAGCCCGATGACTTGCACACTGCGCCCGTTGCGGCGCATTCGTTCGACCACCTTGTCGAGCGCGCCGACCGCGCTGATGTCCCAGAAATGTGCCTTGCGCACGTCGATGATCACATGCGGCGCCGGATCGGGCTGGATGCTTTCTGGGCCGAGCGCGGCTTCGAACCGTTCGACGCTGGCGTAGAAGATCTGCCCCTTGGCACGATAGGTCGCGGTATCTCCCTCCCGCTCGCGCACTACTTCGAACATGGTCATCACCTTGTGTGTGAAGAACACGCCCGACAGGATCACGCCTGCCAGCACTCCGAGTGCGAGATTATGCGTCGCCACCACCACGATGACGGTCGTGAGCATGACGACGCTGCTTTGCCACGGGTGCTTTGCGATATTGGGGATCGAATTCCAGCTGAAGGTACCGATCGAGACCATGATCATGATCGCTACCAGCGCCGGCATCGGCACCTGCCCGACGAGGTCGCCAAGCAGCGCCAGCAGGATCAGCAACGCTGCGCCCGCCGTGAAGGTCGACAGCCGGCCGCGTCCGCCGCTCGTCACATTGATGACCGACTGGCCGATCATCGCGCAGCCGCCCATGCCGCCGAACAGCGCGGCAACAACGTTCGCGGCGCCTTGACCCGCGCTTTCCCGGCGCTTGTTGCTGCCCGTGTGGGTCATGTCGTCGACGATCTGCGCCGTCAGCAGCGATTCCAGCAGGCCGACCGCCGCCATGGTCGCAGAATAGGGCGCGATGATGAGTAGGGTGTCCCATGTCAAAGGCACGTTCGGAAGGGCGAAATAGGGCAGGCCTTCCGGCAGCTCGCCCATATCGGCGACGGTATTGACCGGGGCATCGAGCCAGATGGTCAGCGCGGTGAGCACGACAATGGCGATGAGGGGGCTCGGAACGGCTGACGTCAGTCTAGGGATCAGGTAGATCATCGCCAGCGCCGCCGCGACCATGGCATAGGTCGTCCAGCCGATGCCTGCTGCCGTCGGGTCGAGTTGGGGCAACTGGGCCATGAATATCAGGATGGCCAGGGCGTTGACGAAGCCGGTGATGACCGACCGCGACACGAACTGCATCAGCAGGTCCAGCCGTAACAGCGCCGCGATGCCCTGAAAGACGCCCATCAGGATCGTCGCCGCGAAGAGATAATCGACACCGTAATCTCGTACCAGCGGCACCACCACGACGGCGACCGCCGCCGTCGCGGCAGAGATCATGCCGGGTCGCCCGCCGGTAAAAGCGATGACCATAGCAATTGCGACCGAGGCATAGAGACCCACTCGCGGGTCGACCCCTGCGATGATCGAAAAGCCGATTGCTTCGGGGATCAGGGCGAGCGCCACCACCAGGCCGGCGAGCAGGTCTGCCCGGATGTTTGAAAACCAGTCGCGATGAAGCGTGCTGCGGTCGAGCATGCGAGAATTCCGTTCGTCTAATCCGGGAATGGCGCGGCATCGGCGCCGTTGATCAGCGCATTATGNATAATGTTGCANCGCGGCACAAGCCGCAAGGTCGGCNGCNCTGTTCAGCCGCTATCCGNCTTCTCTGCGCGCTGGCGATCCCACATNTCTGCGTAAAGGCCCTTGCGGCGCANCAGATCCGTGTGGTGACCGCTTTCGACCANGCGACCATGCTCCAGCACCAGGATCTTGTCCGCATCGGCGATGGTCGACAGCCGGTGCGCAATGGCCAGCGTGGTACGATGCTCGGAAACNCGGCGGAGCGTGGCCAGGATTTCCTGNTCGGTCCGGCTGTCGAGCGCGCTTGTCGCCTCGTCCAGCANCAGGATCGGCGGATCCTTCACCAGCGTGCGGGCAATGGCGACGCGCTGTTTCTCGCCGCCGGANAGTTTCAGTCCGCGCTCGCCGACTTCGGTATCCAGCCCCTCGGGCAGGCGCTCGATCAGCGGCANGATCGCTGCCGATTGTGCCGCGGCGATCACCTGNTCGCGCCCGGCGCCGCCGCGGCCATAGGCGATGTTGTAACCGATGGTGTCGTTGAACAGCACGCTATCCTGCGGGACGATCCCGATCTGCTCGCGCAGACTGTGCTGGGTAACCTTTGCAATATCCTGTCCGTCGATCAGGATGCGGCCCTCCTGCGGGTCGTAGAACCGGAACAGCAATCGCCCGATCGTGCTCTTGCCCGCGCCCGAAGGGCCGACGATCGCAACATGACTGCCCGCCGGAACCTCGAAGCTCAGCCCGTGCAGGATCGTCCGGTCCTGCTCATACCCGAACACGACATTGTCGAAGGCAACAGTTGGCTTGCGGATCAGCAGGGCAGGGGCGCCGGGAGCATCCTTTACCTCGGCGTCGGTATCGATCAGGCGGAACATCTCGGCCATGTCGATCAGNCCTTGGCGAACCGTACGATAGACCATTCCCAGCATGTCGAGCGGACGGAAAAGCTGGATGAGATAGGTNTTCACCAGCACCAGATCGCCGGTGGTCAGCGCNCCCTTGCTCCACTGCCACACGGTGAAGGCCATCGCCGCGCCCATCAGCAGGTTCATGATGACCGCCTGGCTGATGTTGAGCAGGGCCAGCGAGTTTTCGGACCGGATCGCCGCTTCGGCGAAGGCNCGGGTCGATTCGGCGTAGCGGTCGCGCTCGCGCGTTTCCGCGCCGAAATATTTGACCGTTTCGTAATTCAGCAGGCTGTCCACCGACCGGGCGAGGGCCGTCCCGTCGAGTTCGTTCATCTGCCGCCGCAATTCGTTGCGCCATTCGGTGATCGTGCGCGTGACGAAGATATACGCCCCTACTGCCAGCGCGGTGGCGGCAACCAGTTCCCATCCGAAGTTGAGGTAGAAGATGACNCCNACCGCAGTCAGTTCCAGCGCTGTGGGCGCGATGTTGAACAGCAGGAAGTANAGCATGACNTCGATGCTCTTCGTCCCGCGATCGATGGTCTTGGTCACTTCCCCGGTGCGGCGCGACAGGTGGAANCTCAGCGATAGCTGATGCAGCCGCGAAAACGTGTCTTCGGCAAGTTTGCGNGTGGCATCCTGTCCGACACGCTCGAAGGTGATATTGCGCAGATTGTCGAAAGCGACCGCGGCGAACCGCCCGGCTGCATAGGCAATGACGAATGCCAGAGCGACCATNACCGCCTGATTGGCCGGCGTNGTCATGGAATCGACCGCTCTCTTATAGGCGAACGGCAGGGCGAGCGTGGTCGCCTTGGCCGCNAGCACGAACATCATGGCNCCGACGATGCGGCGNTTCAGGGCCGGATTATCGGCTGGCCAGAGATACGGCAGGAACCGCTGGACGGTTGCCCAGCCTTCNGGATCGTCGCGCTGGGCGGAATTGGCAGTATCGGGTGGCATTCGGGCGCATACTTGGGGTCGCGGNNNGGGCAGGGCAAGGCACACCGCCTTNACGGGATGAACNNNAACCGCTCTGGGACAGGTGCATGGATATTTGCTGACGCCGCCCTCTGCCGCGCGTATTGGNCATGCCTTCGGCAGCCTGGCGCATTCGTTTCATGACTGAAAAATCCAAACCGGTTCTCGTCACTGTCCTTGCCCATAATGAAGAGGCGAGGATTGCCCTTTGTCTCGACAGTCTGCCGCTGGACGATCTCGATGTTCAGATCTGGGTGGTGGTCAACGGCAGCAGCGATTCCACCGCTGAGATCGTCCGTGGCTATGCCGCACGCGGTGTGCGGCTGGTTGACTATGCCGAAGGCGGCAAATCGCGGAGCTGGAACAGGTTCGTCCTCGACGAGGCGCCGGATGCGCAAACATATGTGTTCGTCGATGGCGATGCGCAGCTTGTGGCAGGCTCGGTAAATGCCCTCCGCTCATGTCTAGAAAAATCGGGTGCCAATGCCGCCTCGGCCGTTCCCATGAATGGCCGCAATGCCGAACACTATCGCAGGTCCATGGTGCGCGAGGGCGGCCTGTTCGGTGACTGTTATGCCCTGTCGGGCGATTTCGTTCGCCGCATCCGGACCCGCGGTATTCGCCTGCCGAACGATCTTGTCGGCGACGATGGCCTGATCGGCGCTCTGGCGCATACCAATCTCGGGCCGGAATCGGCCTGGCGCCACGAACTGGTGAAAGTCTGCCCGGATGCGGGCTTCTATTGCGAACCCAATGGCATCACTCTCAAGGGCTTGCGCAGCCAGTCCGCGCGCATGGTCAATTATGCGGTACGCCGGTTCCAGAACCGCATCATCACGGAAATAATGCGCTCGGAAGGGCCCGGCGGTCTGCCGGACAATCTGGCGGAGGCTTATCCTGCGGCCTTGCCGGGCTTCAAGCCGCGGCTCAGTCCACAATGGTACTGGTTTGACCGACAGGCACTGGCCCGGATGCGGGCGGCATCGGGCTCGTCGGGCGGCGCCTGAGCATGGCGATGCCCGATCGCACGACATCCGGCCACGCCAGCAGCAGCACGCCCGCATAGGTCGCCGCTCCGGCGCCCGCCAGCGCGGCAAGCGTCACGGCGGCAGGAATGTCGGTCGGCAGCAGGGCTCGCACTCCGAAGACTGCGATCGCCATGACAGCGCAGGCTGCCGCCGGCGGGATGGCTGCGCCGATCAGGCGGCCCGCCGACAGGTTGATCTGGGGCAGGGTCAGCGCCAGCGTAAAGATCAGCAGCAGCGGTGCACCAATCCACCAGGAGTGGACCAGTCCTTGGGGTCCGAACTGCACGCCGATATAGAACGAAGTCGCGAAGATCGCCGCCCCGGCTATGCTTGTAGCTAGGTAGATCCGCTCCTTTCCCGTGGAAGTGCAGGTGGGCGAACAGATGATCTGCACCGCCATCAACGGCATGACCACGGCAAGGCCCGAAACGATCGGGGCCATCTCCACCCATTTGGGGCCGAAGATCACGAATATCGCTTCGGGTGCGGTAAGCGCCAGACCGATATAGATGGGCGATACGACCAGCAGCACGCTCTGCACCGTCTTCTGGAAATACGGTCCCAGGCTGCGGCCGGACTTGTGCAGTTCGGCATAGGCCGGGAAGGCGACCTCGTTCAGCGGGGGGATGAACCGCCCGGTCACGATCAGGGTCAGGAACAATGCCTCGGAATACAGGCCGAGCTGGTGCGTATCGAACAGGCGTCCGGCGATGAAGATATCGCTCTGGCTCTGCACGATCCAGAACAGCTGGCATAATGTCAGCGCGCCGCCGAAACTGATCAGGCGACCAGCGCCTTTCAGATTGAACACCGGGCGGACCCACAGCCGTGCGGCAATGCTCATGATCAGGCCGCGCACACCGAAGCCGGCGATGGGGGCATAGACCAACGCCCAGACGCCGAAGCCTGCCCAGGCAAGGCCCAGCGCGGTGAGCGAAGCGAAGATCGCCGAAATAAGATTGGCGATGCCCTGACTGCGAAACTCCAGTCGCCGGGCCAGAAGGGCCGTGGGCAGGGCGGTGAAGGGAATGGTCAGGAAGATAAGGGCCTGTACCCGTAACAGTTCGGCAACCGCAGGTTGTCCGTAATAGCCTGCGACTACCGGGGCGAAGAGGAGCTGCGCGGCCGCAAGCATCCCATTGGTCAGCAGCAGAAGCGCGAATACCTGGCCGATCTCCCGGTCGCCGACCTTGTCGGCTTGGATCAGCGAACTGGCAAAGCTCCATCCATTGAGAAAGTTGAGCGCGGTGACGAACACCTGGCTCATGGCGAATAGGCCGTAGTCCGATGGATCCAGCAGTCGCACCACGATGATGGTGGAACCCCAGGTGATGAACTGGGCGATCAGCTGCGTGCCCCATCTCCACGCAAGCGCGCTGCGCACGCGGGCGCCGAACCCTTCCGGCGCTTCCTCTTCAGTGACCCGACTTGCTGGCATTGGGGGGTGCTACTGGCGATTCGTTATGAAAGCGAGAATGTGATGATCGATTCTGTGGTGGAATCGGGTGTGACTCGGGGTGGTGGCGGGGGTGATTGGGCGATTCCGGGCGGGTTGGGGTTGTGTGGTACCGCAGGCGGTGTTGCGATGTTTGCGGGGTTTGGTGTTGGGAGGCGAGGGATTCCGGGGTTTTTTCACAAATGGGCAACAAAGTTTCAAAAAGGCGTTGACCGAATCCAACACCGCGCCTAGATGGCTCTCACCGACGCGGCGCTGACGGTTTCGA
>FUFK010038095.1_pt1 | contig 46554 bp, 47 predicted proteins | sample 1021851 | NCBI WGS metagenome assembly FUFK01 (sample SAMEA51879418, study PRJEB19060) | metagenome
TAAATGACTCAACAAGTACACAATAAACTGGTATCCTTTATCTGGTCTATTGCAGACGATTGCCTGCGTGATGTTTACGTTCGTGGTAAATACCGTGATGTGATCCTGCCTATGGTGGTTCTTCGCCGCTTAGACGCTTTACTGGAACCTACCAAAGATGCCGTGATGGAAGAGCTGGCTTTCCAGCGTGATGAAGCCGGATTTACCGAATGGGATGAAGGCGGACTTCGCGAAGCTTCCGGTTATGTGTTTTATAACATTAGTGAATTCACGCTACAAAAATTACACAATACCGCGACCAACTCTCAGCAGATCCTGCAAGCTAATTTTGAAGATTACCTGAATGGCTTCAGTCCAAATGTAAAGGAGATCATTGAAAAGTTTAAGCTGAAGAGCCAGATTAGGCATATGGCCAGTAAGGATGTATTGCTAGATGTTCTCGAGAAATTTACTTCTCCTTATATCAACTTAACGCCTTTTGAGAAGGAAGATCCCGAAGGTAGAAAATTACCTGCGCTATCCAACCTGGGTATGGGTTACGTTTTTGAAGAGCTAATCAGGAAATTCAACGAAGAGAATAATGAAGAAGCGGGAGAACATTTCACTCCGCGGGAGGTTATAGAATTGATGACGCACCTGGTATTTGAACCTATCAAAGATAAACTGCCACCGGTAATGACCATATATGATCCCGCCTGTGGAAGTGGAGGAATGCTTACCGAAGCTCAGAATTTCATCAAAGATGAGGAAGGCGCGATCAAGGCGCTGGGCGATGTGTATCTCTACGGAAAGGAGATCAACGATGAGACCTATGCCATCTGTAAGAGTGATATGATGATCAAGGGGAATAACCCCGAAAATATAAGGGTAGGTTCAACGCTTTCTACAGATGAATTTGCCGGAACCAGCTTCGATTTTATGTTGTCGAATCCGCCATACGGAAAGTCATGGAGCAGTGAGCAGAAATATATCAAGGACGGTAAAGAAGTTATAGATCCTCGTTTTAAGATCCATCTCAAAGATTACTGGGGCAATGAAGAAGAGGCAGATGCCATTCCGCGTTCCTCAGACGGGCAGTTGCTATTCCTTATGGAGATGGTGAATAAGATGAAGCCTAAACAACAGAGTCCTTCGGGTTCCCGTATCGCTTCGGTGCATAACGGTTCCAGTTTGTTTACCGGTGATGCCGGTGGCGGGGAGAGCAACATCAGGAGATATATTATTGAAAATGACCTTCTGGAAGCTATTATTCAGATGCCCAATAACCTGTTCTATAACACAGGAATTACGACCTATATCTGGTTGTTGAGCAATAATAAAGCTGAAAACAGAAAGGGAAAAGTACAGTTAATTGATGGCGGACAGTTATATCGAAAACTGCGGAAGAACCTCGGGAATAAGAACTGTGAATTCTCAGCTACTCATATAGACGAGATCGTTAAGAATTATATCGAAATGCAGGAGGTAAGCCGAAAGGTGGATCCTGAAACCAATGCCGAAATTGAAGGCCTGGCTTCGCAGGTTTTTGATAATGAAGATTTTGGTTATTATAAAGTGACCATAGAACGCCCGAAGCGTTTAATAGCTCAGTTTACTGCGGAAAGGATTGAAGAATTGCGTTATGATAAGCAGTTAAAAGAGCCGATGCAATGGGCTTATAATGAATTTGGTGATGAAGTTTATACCAAACTGAAGGAACATGAGAAAGAGATCCTTGCCTGGTGCGAGGAAAACGACCTGAACCTGAGTAGTAAAAATCGTAAAAAATTGTTGAGTTCCAAAACCTGGAAAAAGCAGAAGGATCTACTGGAATTAGCTGAATCCCTACATAAGGCAATTGGTGAAAAAGAATATTCCGACTTCAATATTTTTAAGAAAGAAGTAGATGCGAAACTGAAGGAATTAAAGCTGAAACCGGGAGCTTCCGAAAAGACTGCTGTCTTTAGCGCTGTAAGTTGGTATGATTCCGAAGCCGAAAAGGTGATCAAAAAGAAGGAGAAGTTAGGCGGTGAAAAACTAAGCAATTTATTGGCTCACCTGAATTGTAGAGAACAAGACCTGGCCGACTTTGGATATTTTCCTTCCGGAAAGGCAGGGGAATATGTCATTTTTGAAACCGAAAGCGACCTGCGTGATTATGAAAATGTCCCTTTAAAAGATCAAATTCACCAGTATTTTTTAGACGAAGTAAAACCACACGTGGAAGAAGCCTGGATAGATCTTGATAAGACCAAAATCGGTTACGAGATTAGCTTCAATAAATATTTCTACCGCCATACACCATTACGCTCTTTAGATAAAGTTGCTAAAGAGATCTTGGAACTGGAAGAAAAGAACGAAGGTTTGATCATGGATATTTTAAACCTGGCTTAGATGGAAATTTTGAAAGAAAAAGTAAAGTTCCAGAAATATCCAGTATATAAGGATTCCGGTGTGGAATGGTTAGGGGAGATTCCTGAACCCTGGGAAGCTTTATCCAATAAATTTATCTTCGATTTAAAGAAAAATCAGGTAGGAAAAAGATCTGCTGAATATGATCTGCTATCTCTTACATTAAGAGGAATTATTAAGAGGGATATGGAAAATCCCGAAGGAAAATTTCCTGCCGAATTTGATACATACCAAGAGGTCAAAAAAGGAGATTTTGTATTCTGCTTATTTGATGTTGAAGAAACACCACGCACTGTAGGATTATCACCTTTTGATGGAATGATAACCGGTGCGTATACTGTGATGCAACCAAGAAGTAAATTCGACAAATCATTTTTGTATTACTTCTATCTTAACTTGGATAGTAAGAAAAGGTTGAAACCTCTATATAAAGGACTTCGAAATACTATCCCGAAAGATTCTTTTTTCTCCTTTAAAACTTTTGTGCCTCCAAAACAAGAACAAACCGCCATCGCCAGTTTCCTGGATGAAAAATGCGGGAAGATCGATACGGCTATAAACCAAAAACAAAAATTGATCGTGCTTTTAAAAGAGCGCAAGCAGATCATTATTCAAAACGCGGTGACCAAAGGCCTGGACCCAAATGTAAAAATGAAGGATTCCGGTGTGGAATGGATCGGTGAAATTCCGGAGCATTGGGAGGTGAAAAGAAATGGGTTTTTAGCAAGAATAATTAGAGGTGCGTCCCCCCGCCCCGCTGGCCATCCTTTATATTTTGGTGGTAATGCAGTTCCCTGGATTGCTGTTGGTGATATCACTAAGGATGATTCCTTTTATTTAGAGATCGCAAGAAATTTTTTAACTGAGGCAGGGAAGAATCAAAGTAGATTTATAGAAGAAGGAACTTTTGTTCTTACTAACAGTGGCGCTACTCTCGGAGTTCCGAAGATTATGAATATCTCTGGATGCATCAATGATGGTGTGTTAGCTTTTTTAGATCTAAAGGAAAATATTATTAATAAGGTATTTCTCTTCCACTATTTTGAATCTCAAACCCGTAGACTAAGGCAAGAAATGAATCAAGGTGCTACACAACCTAATTTAAATACTGATCTCGTAAAAAGTATGCCATTAGCGTTACCACCAATAAATGAGCAAATTGAAATAATTACTTTTCTAGCGGATCAGTTATCAAAGATTAAAAAGTCTATTGATGTACAATACGAGCAAATCGAAAAATTAAAGGAATATAAAAGCAGTTTAATAGACGCGGCGGTGACGGGGAAGATAAAAATCAACTAACCAATATGAATATAGAACAACCAACCAAAACCAAAGAAGAAAATATTTTAAAACCCCTTTTAGTCGGGGAATTATTAAAACATAAAGAAGGGAAACCACTATATGATTTTATGATCCCTTCCTATCAAAGGGGATATAGGTGGGATGAACAGCAGGTTACCGACCTTTTAGATGATTTTCTTGAATTCATCAATACTCCGAAATCCTCTTCAGAAAGTTATTGTCTACAACCTATAGTGGTTAAAAAATTACAAAGTGGAAAGTTTGAAGTCTTGGATGGTCAGCAAAGATTAACAACTATTTTTATCCTGCTGTCCCGATTAAGAAAAACAAATCAGGAAATAAACCTGTTTTCCATTTCTTATGAAACCAGGCCTGATAATGAAACTTTTCTTCAGGGATTGGATGGTACTTTAGATGATAGAAATCCGGATTATTATTATATAAGTAATGCCTATAATGTTATTGACATATGGCTTAAATCTACCAAGAATGATAAGCCCAACAATACTACTAAGATTTTTGATATTCTCGTAGAGTCGGTTGAGTTTATCTGGTACGAAATTGTAGATCAAACAGATCCAATCGATGTTTTTACCAGGATCAATATTGGTAAAATTCCGCTTACAAATGCTGAACTTGTTAAAGCGGTGTTCTTAAGTAAGAATAACCTATCCCTTGGTTATGCCTCTGAGGAAACGAACGATAAGAATTTTGAGAAGATCTTGTCTCTCAAGCAAAATATTATCGCCTTAGAATGGGATGATATGGAAAATAAACTTCAAAATGATAAATTCTGGGGCTTCATCTATCCGGGAGAAGAAGAATTTGAAACTCGTATTGACTACTTACTGAATTTACAATCCGGAAAAAAATCTTCTGAAAAAAACAAATACTATTCTTTTAAGCATTTTTATGATCGAGTAAAAGAGATAAGAAATGATGATGAATTACTTCATAAATACGCACAGAATAATACTTCTTTTATTGAAGAAGAATGGGATAAGTTAAAGTTGTTATTTAAGATCCTGTCAGAATGGTATGAGAATAAAACCTATAACCATTTAACCGGATTCTTAATAAATCAGAAAACTTCTATCAAAACTTTAATGGAACAATTTCAGGATAAAAATAGACAGGAATTCGATAAGTATCTTAAGGATGAAATCAAAAATAGGATAGGGATTGATGACTTATCTGAATTAAGGTATCATTCGCACAAGAGCCAGTTGAACAGCCTTCTATTATTTCATAATGTATACAATAGTCTTAAGGTTGATGATAATAATCTTCATTTTCCTTATGATAAAATAAAAGGGAAGCAATGGACTCTTGAACACATTTTTGCCCAGAATTCTGATGAATTAAAACAGGACGATTATAAGGATTGGCTGACAGATCATTTAGAGTTTTTTGAAAATAGGCCTCAGGATGAAAGAGAAGTAAAAGAAATTATCAAAGAGATTAAAGATCTTCTAAACAAAGACGAAAAGAAATTAGATCAGGAGGAATTTCAATCTTGTTTTGAGAATGTAAAGAAATATATTCAGAATCTAGTTCAAAAAGTAGATAAGGAAAGTCTTAAGGACACTGAAATTGAAACTCTGGAAGACCTGGATTGGATTAATGAAGATCACTCTATTGCCAACCTGGCTTTACTTGACGGTTCAGTGAATTCTGCTATTAAGAATTCCTTGTTCGAGATTAAAAGAAGAATGATCCTGGAAAAGGATAAGCAGGGCCAGTTCATACCTATTGAAACTAAGAAGGTCTTTTTAAAATATCATACAGATTCACCTAACCATCTTTCTTACTGGACGTATGCTGATCGTAATGCCTATGTTGAGAATATTAAAGAAAGTCTGTCTTACCTAAATTAGAACTATGAGTACTACTACAATTTGGAGTGTTTTAAATAATAGAGTTCCTGAAACAGATATGAAAAGGGGTATTAAAATTCCTATGATTCAGAGAGATTATGCTCAGGGGAGAGAGAATACTAAGGCAACAGAAATTCGGAAAATCTTTCTTGATAGCATAAAAGATGGAATTGAAGGAGTTATTTTTCATGATAAAGAGCCCCTGGAATTAGACTTTATATATGGTTATATTGAAACCGATAGTTTTGTTCCTCTGGATGGTCAGCAAAGGCTAACCACTCTATTTTTAATTCACTGGTATTTCGCTTTCAAGGAAAACAAACTGGAAGAATATACTTTGCCGTTCACGAAATTCACTTATCAAACCAGGCAATCTTCAGAAGAGTTCTTAAAAAAATTAGCTCTGGATATTAATGGAGATGATCATCAGAAGGTTTTTGAAAATGGCGACAGTTTTTCGAAAATAATAAAAGATAAATACTGGTATTTTATTAGTTGGGATCACGACCTCACGATTCAATCTATGCTTACCATGCTGGATTGTATTCATGAGAATTTTAAAACCAGTGAGATTAGATTTGAGCACTTGATAAATGAGGAAAAACCTGTTATGGTTTTTAATTTTCTGGATATTGAGAATTTTGGATTATCTGATAATCTTTATATAAAGATGAATGCTCGTGGTAAGCCCTTGAATAATTTTGAAAACCTGAAAGCCGAATTGGGGAGATATATTGAAAGGTCTTATTTTAATTATAATTATGATTATGTAATCGAGCATTCTTCCGGTAAATCTTCTGTTTCAGTAGAACAATATTTTGTTACTAGAATTGATACCATTTGGTCAGATTATTTCTGGAATTTAAGACACGGGAATGAGTCTTTTGACGATAAATTATTAAATCTATTAGCGAATATAACCTTATTGAGTGCTGTTAAAGAGAGCCATGAAAAATACGACCTGGCTTCAAAAAACCTAAGCGAGAAAGATTCAGAGATTTCTTTTTACAAATTCAATAAATTAGGTTTATTGAACGAAGAAGCTGTTATCTCTTACATTGATATATTGGATGTTCTGGTTAGTAAGGACGAAATAATTAATACTTATTTCAAGGAGGATTTTATAATTGATAAGAAAGAATTAATTGAAAAATTCTTTAATCTAAATTCATCTCGTCAGGATAGAGTTCAGTTTCATGCTATTTATGAATTCATATTATTGAATAAAGGTAATCTGGAAAAAAATGAACTTTTAAAGTGGGAAAGACTTGTTAGTAATTTAACTGTCAATACAATATATAATGATTCAAAAGATTTGAGAGAAAGTATCCTGGCAATTGATCATATTCTGGCAGAGTATAACGGAAATATATATGACACCATTTCTAATATCGAATTACAAGGCTTTGATAACCAGCAAATCAGGGAAGAGCGATTAAAGATCAAAATGTTATTACATTCAGATGATTGGCTAGATCTGGTATTAAAAGCTGAAACAAACCAATATTTATATGGGCAGATAATGCCTTTGCTTTCATTTTCAGGTGTTTATGATGATTTTATAAATGAAACTTTGGAAGAATCATTAAATTCTGATGAAACGAAAAATCTCTTTAAGGAATATCTTGAAAAATTTGACAGGCTTTTTAATGAGGAAGGTTTAATTGATTTTGAAGATGAATTATTTAGAAGGGCTCTTTTAGCTCAGGGTGATTATCGATTACATAAAACAAACTTTTCTTTTATAGTTAATAGAGGTGAAAGGGATATAAGCTGGAAAAGGTTATTGAAAGAAACTGGAAACAGAAAGTCTGACTATTGGAAACCTAGGGTTTCTTATTTAAAATCATTAATTGATAAAATCGATATTAAAGATTTGGAAGGCTCTTTGAAAAAGGAAATTCAAAACCATAAGTGTAAAGGTTGGAGAAAGGATTTTATAGAAAACCCGATTATATGGAAATTATCTAAAAGGTACTTCGTAAAGTTTTACGATAATGAGGATATCTACATATTGAGAAAAACTAAGTACAGTCCTAAATATGATCCAGAGCTAAAATCTGTATTCTTAAAACAGGCTCTACTAAAAAAAGGATTCAAGGCAGATGAACTAGAATTTGGGTTTTCGGATCAATTGAATCAATATGGCTTATTAGCAATTAAAAATAGAAAACCGAAAGTTGTTTTTAATAATGACATCAAAAAGTTTAGGTTAGTTCGAAGAGGGAATTTTGATAAAGACTTTAGTGAAATGGAGACATTAGTTGATTATTTAGTGAAAAAATATAAGTAAATGCCGAGTCAAACTAACGAGCAAGCCTTAGAAGCAGCCATTCAGGAAACGCTGTGTGGTATGACCATCGAAAAGATCAAGGAGCAGAACCCAAACGCGAATATCGCAGAAGAGTCGGAGCAGTATCTTTCCGGGAATGGTTATTATGNAGGAGACCCGGGAGATTTCGATGCGAAATATGCCATCGATAAAAGGAGGTTCTGGAGCTTTCTGGAAGAAACCCAAAAGGAAGAACTGGAGAAGCTGCAAAGACATGGGGATTGGAAGTTAAAGATTCTGGAGCGCCTGGACAGGATGATCAAAAAATATGGTACGCTACAGTTGCTCAAAAAAGGTTTGGCGGTAGATGATGCTCATTTTACCTTATTTTACCAGTTACCGTTAGCCAGTAGTAGCGACCGGGTGAAAAAACTATTTGAAGGCAATCAATTCAGCGCTTCCCGCCAATTAAGATATTCTGTAGACAATCCACGTGAGGAGATTGATATGGTGATTTTCATTAACGGCCTGCCAATTATTACCGCAGAACTTAAGAATCATTGGACGGGACAGAATGCAAAAGTACATGCACAAAAGCAATATAAGTATGACCGGGATGTAAGGCAGACTCTGCTAAACTTCGGTCGTTGCCTGGTGCATTTCGCGGTAGATACTGATGAAGTTTATATGACCACTAAATTAAATGGCGGGAATACGTATTTTCTACCTTTCAATAAAGGAGATGATCATGGTAAAGGTAATCCGGTAAATCCCAACGGACATAAAACAGCTTATCTATGGGAAGAGGTGCTAACCAGAAAAAGCATGGCGAATCTTATACAGCATTTTGTAAGGCTGGACGGGAAAGCTAAAGACCCTTTAAATACAAAAACTCTGTTCTTTCCTCGATATCATCAAATGGATGTGGTACGAGAGATAATAGATCACGCCAGCAAAAATGGAGTAGGACAAACCTATCTTATTCAGCATTCTGCAGGATCGGGGAAATCAAATTCCATTACCTGGGCGGCATTTCAACTTATAGAGATCTATCCTCAGATTGAAGGCATTCATGGAAGCAAAGGAATGGAAAAACCTTTATTCGATTCTGTGATAGTTGTAACCGATAGGCGCCTTCTTGATAAGCAGATCCGTGATAATATCAAGGATTTTTCAGAAGTCAAAAATATAGTGGCTCCAGCTTATTCTTCCAGAGAATTAAGGGAGAGTTTAGAGAGCGGTAAAAAGATCATCGTTACAACCATCCAGAAGTTTCCTTTTATTATTGAGGGGATTTCAGACCTAAGTGATAAACGTTTTGCAGTAGTCATTGATGAGGCCCATAGTTCTCAAAGTGGATCTGCCCACGACAAGATGAATCAATCGATGGGTCAGCAAGCGCAGCAAGAAGATGAGGAAGATGTACAGGATAAGATCATCAAAGCCATGCAGGCCAGGAAAATGCGCGGGAATGCTTCTTATTTAGCTTTTACCGCTACGCCAAAGAATAATACCTTAGAAAAGTTCGGAGTAAAACAGGAGGATGGTTCTTTCAGGCCTTTCCATCTATATTCCATGAAACAGGCTATCGAGGAAGGTTTTATCCTGGATGTACTGGCAAATTATACTACCTATAAAAGTTACTATGAGATAGAGAAATCTATTGAGGATAATCCGCTATTTGATTCACAAAAGGCACAGAAGAAATTAAAGGCATTTGTAGAAAGTCATCAGCAAACCATAGATACCAAGGCCGAGGTGATCCTGGATCATTTCATTCCGAATATTGTCAATAAGAAAAAACTTAAGGGAAAAGCTAAAGCCATGGTGATTACTCAAAGTATTGTATCGGCCATTCGGTATTATAAGGCTTTAAGCAGAATTTTGGAACAAAGGGGAAATCCTTTTAAGATCCTGATAGCATTTTCCGGCTCTAAAACCGTAGACGGAATTGAATATACCGAAGCCGATATGAACGGTTTTGGAGAAAAGGATACCAAAGATCATTTCAATACCGATGAATACAGAATCCTGGTGGTTGCCAATAAATATCTTACCGGATTCGATCAGCCCAAGCTTACGGCGATGTATGTAGATAAAAAGTTGCAGGGAGTTTTAGCGGTTCAGGCTTTATCGAGGTTAAACCGATCTGCGGATAAACTGGGTAAAAAGACTGAGGATATCTTTATTCTGGATTTCTTTAATTCTACAGATGATATCAAGAACTCCTTTGATCCTTTCTATACCGCGACTTCGTTGAGTGGCGCCACAGATATTAATGTATTGCATGAAATTAAGGAGGCTTTAGATGAAACCGGAGTTTACGAACAGGAGGAAGTGGAGCTGTTCTGTGAGAAATTCTTTATGAAGGTAGATGCTCAAAAATTGAGTCCGATCATAGATGCGGCGGCACATCGATTTAATTCAGAATTAGACCTGGAAGATGATGACAAAGCCGACTTTAAAATAAAGGCTAAGCAATTCGTTAAGATCTACGGACAAATGGCAGCAATCATACCTTATGAGATGGTGACCTGGGAGAAACTATTCTGGTTCCTAAAATTCCTTATTCCGAAACTGGTTGTAAAAGATAAGGATGCAGACAACCTTGATGAATTACTGGAATCTGTAGATCTCTCAACCTATGGCCTTGAGCGTACAAAACTCAATGACTCCATTGGTCTGGACACTTCAGAAACAGGATTGGAACCTCAAAATCCGAATCCCAGGGGAGCACATGGCGAGAAGGAAGAAGATATTCTGGAGAACATTATCAGAAATTTTAATGAAAGATGGTTTCAGGGCTGGGAAGCTACACCGGATGAACAGCGCACAAAATTCATTCAGTTAGGAAAACATGTACAGGCGCATCCCGATTTTCAAACCAAGGTTGCCGACAATGCAGATAAGCAAAATAGTGATCTTGCGCTAGAAAAGATCATTGACGAGGTGATGCGTAAGCAGCGTAAAAACGAACTGGATCTTTACAGATTATACGCCAAGGATGAAGGATTCTACCAGGCCTTTTTCGATACGATGAAGAGGATGGTAAACGTAACAGGAAACAGAAATTAATTAAAAAATTTTGTAAATAATAATGAGTAAGTTTTTAACCGGAGAGGATTTAAGTAACGAGGTTTATAATATTATATGGGATGCTGAGAATATCCTTTTAATTGTCTCTCCATATATAAAGTTAGATGATTATTTTAAAAAATTATTTGACCATCATTTAAACAACCATAATTTACATCTTCTATTAGTTTTTGGTAAGAATGAAAGGAATGTGAAGAAAAGTATGAGTCAGGTGGATTTTGATTATTTCCGAAAATTCCCAAATGTAAGTATTGTATACGTTCCTAATTTACACGCTAAATATTACGGAAATGAAAAGAAAGGAATAATCACCTCAATAAATTTATATGATTATTCCTTTAAGAATAATATTGAATTCGGAGTATTTAGTGAACAGAGTATATTTAATAAATTTTCCTCTAATGCCGATAACGAAGCTTGGGGGACATGTATGGAAATAGCTGACGATCATGAGGTCGTTTTTGTTAGGAGACCAGTTTACAAAATTAAAAAAGCAATTATTGGCTCAAGTAAAGACTATAAAAGGTCGGAAACATTACTGGATGCCACAGAGAATTTCTATGGAGACAACAGGGATCATTCTGATTCTGGAAAACGCTTGATTGACTTTGAGGATGAATTAGAACTAGATGAGTTTGAGATGAGAAGACCAGATAGAGAAGAAGATGAAATTGATTCCGTAAAATTTAAAAGAAGTAGTGATAGTGAATCGAAGCAATCATTAAAAAGTAATGAAAAGATTGGCTATTGTATTCGAACCGGTGATGAAATTGAATTCAATCCTGAAAAACCGATGTCTCATAAAGCATTTAAAATGTGGAATAAATATGGAGACCCAAATTACCAGGAGAAGTATTGCCATTTCTCTGGTGAGCCTTCAGGAGGGGAGACCACTTTTACTAAACCAATTTTGAGGAAGAATTGGAAGAAATCAATGAAGGGTTAGCAATATTTAAAACTAATACATGGTAAATTTGGAAGTTCTCTTCCAGGAACTTATTAAAAGGAAAGTTCATTCTAAGTCAATTGAATTTGAGGCAATAGAAGATGGTGAAGTGTTCAGAATTGCTCTTAAAGATACCCAGCAATTCTCTTTAAAAGACATTGCATATGAATCATTTAAAGGAATTCAATTTGAAGACTCTATTAATGAAGAGTTACAATTATATAAGTGCGGGGGAATATGGAGAGCTTCGAAATTCCGTTTTATTTCTAATAATCTAATGGAATACTGGATAGAAAAAGAAATGAATACAGCAGAGGAGTTTTATGATTTTATAATGGAGGAGTGCAAAAAGAGTGACGATTATTATAAAGAAGATTGGAATTCTAAATTAGGCCTACCAGATTTATATGATCTTTATGAAAAGAAAATTAATAAATTGGAAATTGATGGTTGGAAATTAGCATATAAATATTCAGAAGAAGATTTAATTAATGGTCACTTAAATCGGGAAACGTATTATCGAACAAAGGAGAATAATACAATTGAAATATTAGAGGTATATCCTCCTGAGGGTGAGGTTTCCAATAAAAATAGAAAGTTTTTTAGTGATCATACTAGGTGGGATATTGATTCTACTTATAGCTGGTCAGATTTTTATGAATCTTATAAGAAGGGAAAGGATTTAAATGAAATTTTTGATATTGAAATTTTAACTAAATCTGAATTTCTTCAGGAACTATTAAACAAAGAAGAATTTTATGGGAATGATATTTTAATAGATCTAAAATGACTGAAATAGTTGCCCTACCGGTTTTAGAGTTTTTTAGGACTGGTAGGGTAAAAACTAAAAAATCATCATTTTTTCTTTTTAAATGAGCTTACAGAGGTAACTCCTGCGAATACTGCCACTCCTACTACAACTCCGATTGCTATTCCTACTGGATTAGGAGACTTTTTAGCAACTGCTTTTCCTGCTTCCACTCCAGCTTTATAGCCGGCCCCGAATGCTTTGTTTCCCATAAGCTTTTACTTTTTATTATTTTGTTTATGATTTATTTTGATCAATTTCTCCATTTTATATTTATATCCAAGTCGTGAATCATTAGTTGACTATCAACCAAAGCATGCCTAAGTATACGCTTATTTGTCAATTCTCTATGCTCAACAAATTCCTGAAAACCGTCATTGGAAAGAATATATGCATTTGATTTCGTACTTGTATATTCTAGTATAGTTTGATCGGCTTTTTCCATTGAGGGCTCAATGAATACGTTTACGTCTTGGTCAAATTGTTTCCTTATTCTATTATCATCTCTTTTTAGTAGACCTCTTATATCACTATCAAAAATGATTGTAAGTTTATAATTAGAAATAAGATTTTCAGATAATTTTATCACCGGTTCCAGGCCAATAAAATCTTTCTTCATTTTTTTATTTTTCCAAGCTAGATTATTACCATCAATTACAATTTCTTCAATATTGCGGGTGATCTTTTTTCTGATGTCATAGGCTCTTTTCTCCAATTTTTTAATTGTTCGATCAGATCTGGATATTTTTTTCTTGCAATTGTTTATGACTTGGTTTGGGTTCCCATTTCCAAAAATATCTTCTGCTTCTTTATGAATATGAAATCTGATACTTTTTTGCGAAGGACTTGTTCTATCTAATCTCCTCTGTAGATCTTCTGCTTTAATTAATTCTGATTCTGCGGTTGATTTTTTATTTATTTCCTCCCTCAATGTTTTTAAAATGGGATTTAATGTATCGTCGACCTCTTTCCATTGCTTTTGTACGGAGGCAAATTCATTTTTTTTATTCGTTAGCCTTCGATCTAATTCAGCCATCTTACTTTTGGTACCCTTAAAATCGAATGATTTATAATTGTTTAGAATAGATTGTAATTTTTCCCTATGAGCTTTTATTCTATCAAGCTTAGAAATTTCGTTTGAGATTAATTGCTCATTACTTTCAATATTATGGTTTATTTTTTCTAAATTCTTTCTAATGGAAGATTGAGTTTTAGACCAGCGTACAAAGGGATTGATAGTTTTCTTTATACTCTCTGAGAGTCTTCGACTCTCTTCATCTAAATGTGTAGATTGAGATTTTAGATTACTTAACTTTTGATAAATACTCGCTTCACTTTCATTGTAATTCTCAATTTTCAAGATGACTTCATTTGGATTTATAATCTGATAATCCTCTATTTTATCCCTAAAAAGCTTATTGGTTTCTTCTAATTCTATAATTTCTTTCTTAATCCTTTGAAATTCTTTTTCATAAGGATTGAATTTTAAATTTAAATCTGTCAATGATATTCTTTCTTAAATAGGTTATTTATTAATTGCAGGATTATAAGATCTATTAGCCTGGTTTTTTGCTATAAGACCGGTTATGCCTGTAAAAAATGCGGTGATGAGACCAGCAGCATCGTCAATTTGTCCTAGGCCAACGATTACATCTGGTATAAGGTCTACAGGGCTTATGATGTAGAGACCTAACAGTATTGTAATTGTATAGCAGGTAATACTATAAATTCGAAGTGAAATTTGCCTAAGACGGCTTCCGGGAAGACTCAATAATATTAGAAATAATCCCCAAAAAATAGTCCCACACAAAAAAGCAAATTTTAAAAACTCCCAAAAACTATCCATTGAATATAGATTTAAAGTTATAATGTTTACGCCGGAGCTGAATATTTTCGAGCTAAGGCTTTGTTTTTGATAGAAAAATTAAAATTAATTAATCACAGAAAATAACGGTATTGTATAAAACTAATTAATTTAGATGACAAAAGATGTCGCCATTATTTAATTTTTGAATGCATTTTTTTGATCCAACATTACCCTTGAAGATAAAAAGCCGGCATCCGCCGGCTTTTTAATTCACCTTGTATAAATTCTATGTGAATCTTATTTATTTTCTACAGATGTTTATTTTTAAGTTTTACCAGTCCTTGTCTACCCAACTGATGGTTCTTCCCTTTCTCCCAGATTCTGGACCTCCTTCTTTTAAATAAGTATTTCCTGTTTTACCCTTATAAATGTGAGTTTTCCCCTTAAGATCTGGATCTGATTCATAGGTGTTGAATAGTTCCATTAATGCTTTTAAAAATGACATAAGATTTAATTTTAATTTCTTTTTAGATTAGTTAGTATTATTATTAACTAGTTTTTCATAGATCGTAGATTTTTTATGATAGTTTGCTTTTTCAGGAAAAGCCTCTTTATTGAAATCGTAGACTTTTAATTCTAATCTTTCTGCTCCAATATTTCGAAGTCCTCCTTCCAAATGTTCTAAAAGACTTTTTCCATATCCCTTATTTTTGAATTCTTGATCAATAATTAAGTATAATATTTCACCAATCTTTTTATCAATGAGGTAAGAATGGTTTACAATTTGTATTAATCTACCAATTCCAAATCCGATTATTTTACTATTCAATTCTACTATTGAAAGACAATAATTTTTGTGATTAAGACATCTTTCAATTAGTTCATTGTGCCTTTGAATATTGGGAGGACTTTTAAAATCATTTTGATTTTCAATATGGATAAGGTCCAAATCCCCGAAGAGTGATACTATTTGATCTCTATCTGAATACTTTCCCTGTCTTATTTGCATTAAATTACCAGTATTTTACCAATTATCGGATCATCCGTTATAATGTGGGCTATCTGGATCATTCATTTTATCTCGTGTATCGGGATTTTCTCTGAGATCATCTTCGGTCTCCCCGCGGTCATAACGGTCGTCTATACTATCACCATCAGCTGGTCCGAATAATTCATATTTCAAATGCTTCATAAAATTGATTTTTGCTTTTTGTTTTCTACTGTTAGACTTAAACTACCTATTTTCTAACAGTGTTTTATTTATTTCTTTCATCTTCCTTCAAAGATTTTTCTAAAATTAAATTAAATATTGAAGCAAAAAATATGGTTTAGTAAACGTATGGATTTGAAAGATTAACGTTTGCCTATAAAATTTGACAATAAGCGTCAAATTTCTGATTATAAGAGTCTAAGGGTTTTTTGATTATTTCTGATTCCAGGCGACACACTCTGGCATTTACTGTTTCTATTCTTGTAGAAATTAACGATGAAATTATCAATTCTGAAAAAATTGCTTTCAAAGGAATTCTGGAGTTCTGTGCTCGGGAAAAGTTGGAAAATATTAGAGATACAACCGATATCGAAAAGGAAAGAATTGTCGGATTTCAAAATGGGAAAAATGAAAATACTATTATGGCTCGATGATTTGAGAGATCCAGCTGATAAAAGAATGGATTGGCTAGCTTATAGCCCTATTGGGTATGAGGTTGAAGTTGTGTGGTTAAAGGACTATTCTCAGTTTAGAAACTGGATACAACAACATGGATTGCCCGACGGGATTTGTTTTGATCACGATCTTGGAGAGGATACTCCTACTGGATATGATTGTGCTAAGTGGTTGGTAAACTATTGCCTGGATAATAAGTTGTCGCCACCGGTATGGAGTTCACAAAGCGCAAATCCGGTAGGAAAGGCAAATATCAACAGACTGCTTAGAAATTTCCTCAGAAGTATGGAGTGACATCGGTCAATTACTAATACTGATCCAGGGCCGCTTGAAGTTCCTTTACGATCTGCTTCTGAAGGTCTTCAGGTTCTATAACCTTTACCTTACGTCCATAGGAAAGTATCTCCATCCTGAAATCATAGGTTGGGCGAATATAATAACTAAAGCGGATCTCATCTTCTGATTTTTGGATCAGGGATTGGCTATGATGTAGTGGTAATGACTCAATATATCTTCCCTGCTCTGGTGTAAATGAAAGTATTACTTCTGTAGCTTTTTCTTCAGTTCCATTGATGATTCCAAAACTCTCCCTGAAATCCTTTTCTACATTATATTTTATTGGACTGAACTTTCCTTTTTGTAAATCCAGATCCTGAATTCTGTCCAATGCGAAATTCTTTACTTTATTATCCTTTTGATCCATAGCAATCAAATACCATCTGTTTCTAGATTCTTTTAGGGATAGGGGAGCTACCTTCCTTTCATTAATTGAATCGTCCCAGAACTTTTCATATGTAAATTTAATATAGAAATTATTCTGAATAGCGTGAATTAGTAAATTCATATGCTTTGTCCCCAGAGATCTTCTTTCCTCAAATACTAAACTGTCTCCAAATCCCCTGGACATTTTAATGGCATTCAAGATCTCAAAATTTTCCCTTAAACGTTTACTAGGCAGATCTTCTATATCTTCGACTATATGATATTTTTTGTTGCTTTTATTGTTTTCAATTTCAATATCATAAATGGAAGCAATAGCTTTAATATCCCTTTGCATGGTTCTTATAGAAGTGAGTAGTTTCTCTTCCTGCGCATCAGGATCCTTTTCCATCTCATCCTGAATTTCTTCAAAACTCATAGGTCTTAATCGAAGTAAGGAAATGATTTTGGTATATCGTTTTAAACTCTGTGGTACTGACATAATAATGGCTCTAATAGCAAATTTTATTGAAAAACTCCTCTACTTCAACTTTGAATAGTTCGAGCGGAATACGATGTTCTAAATTTGGATATAATTTGATATTTAATTCGGCTTCTTTGGAGTATTTACCCAAAAATTTAAGGGTGTCGGTTGGATCTACTATTTTATCTTTTCTACCAAGAATAATTGTTTTTGTAGCCAAGCCTATAGTATGGATATTTTGGAATGTAAGAGGCATATGTTTAATCAAAGGAGGATTAAATAAAAGTGCTGGTCTGCCTATATTTTCTGATATAATAAAGGCATTTAAACCTCCCATACTGCTTCCTATAATTACATTGAAGTCTGTATCCTCAAATTGCTTTATAATTTCTAGGGGTTGGATATGTCGAAGTTCATAATTTATGATGGGTGCATATACATCGCCATATTGCTCTAAGACCTTTGTTTTTTCCTGGCTAAGTTTGCTATTAAGTCCGTGGATATATAAAATATTCATTCTATTAATTTAAATGTTCTAGACAAATAAACCAAGAGGAGGCGACAAAATATGCCGTTATTAGTAAAAAGTAAGCTATAGCTTACTTTTTACGGAGCCATTGGTCAGCCATTGGTCAGCCATTGGTCAGCCATTGGTCAGCCATTGGTCAGCCATTGGTCAGCCATTGGTCAGCCATTGGTCAGCCATTGGTAATTCAAAATTGATAGTAAGCCATGACTTACTTTCGAGAGTTTTAAGTAAGCTATAGCTTAAGTGGTAACTTGATGTCTAAATCCTTGAGAGAGGATATGGCATATTAGTAGAACCGAGTTTGTTGATAAGGTTATTTAATTACCATGGTACGCTACTGCTTATTGACCATTAACCATTGTAGGGTGCTGGTATTTTTCATTCACAGGTTTATTTACTGAAACAAATTGCCTTGAATTGAGCTTCCGCTTTTAACATTGGAACTCTGATTCAAAATCTTCCTTACTGTTGCAGAAATACTGTCTTTCTCAATTATAGTAATATTCTTTTGCTCTTTAATAAGGTCTCTGTTTAAATCGAACATAGGATTGGTTTCATCAAGTTCGTTGTCATACATAACAGCTTGTGGAATATTGTATTCCTTTGCAAAGCCCATTGCTAATCTAGCTCCGCTGTCAAGTTTCTGACCAAACAACTTCCAACGATCTGCACTATTTTGTGCATAACTTGCAGCTAAGACTATAGTTTCGCAGAATAAGGCTTGTAATCTGTCACGTTCTTTATAGCGACTGCTCAGTTCCATTTTACTTTTAAAATCAGTTCCATATTCTGTTATAAGTAAGCCACCTTCGTCAACAATTTGAAATGCCAATCCTTTATTTGTGGCAGGCATAATGTCATAAAGGGGACTTGGCAAAATCGCAACCGTTTTTCCGTTTTTGTCTAAAGCTTCTTTATGAGAGATGCTATCACAGCCTAAAGCTAAACCACTAACTATTGTAGCACCATGCTTCACGAATTCGGCAACTATATTTCTTTCCCTTTCTTCAATATTTCCATCTGGACTTAAAAGACCAATTACAGATATGTTTTTGTTATCAATACTTAAAAGGTCAATATTTCCTTTGTAGTATAGAAAGACTGGTTTCTCGCTATCTTTAACATTACCACGATATTGTGGGAAATCATTATCACCTAAAGCGACAAAACCATCACAGCAATCTTGAAATTTTTGATTTAACTTTTCTTCAAACATTTTTCTTAAATGTTTGAACTCATCAACATTTGTTTTCTCCTTAATTTTATTATTCAAAAGTGAAACAATTGTATCAATATCTTCATTGCCCCTTAAGTTTTTAACTAACCAAGCATTTCCAATTCCTTTATAGGATTTAGATGTTAGTATATTTAGAGCATTAATTGTGTATTTCATTTGAAAACTTTTTATCCGTTAAAAATGGTTTTACCTATAGCATAAAATGTGATAGAGTTAGCACCAAGGTTTATCAAAGTTTGAAGCATATCTTCATCAATATTTACAGTCCTTGTGTAAATGTCGTCTATCAATAAGATATCACGACCATTAATATTATTTGAAAAATTGCAAGAATCCGAACTAATACCTGGATATGGTTCTGAACCGTCATTAACAAATCCATCCATTGGCCTTCTGAGATGAGTAGTTTTTGTATTTGTGTGTCGAACAATAAAATTAGTGCCATCTATGAAACTATTACCTAATTGATTTACTGCGTTCCTAACAGTTGCTCTGAAAAGAAGTTGGTTTGGATTATAAGTATGGTCAGCCTTTGCTCTTGGGACAACACAAACAGTCATGGGTCTTGTGTTTAGTTCATTCAAAATATCTGGCAAATCTTTTAGAAGCGCTTGTAATAACTGCTGTTGTGCTTCTTGTAAACGATAATCAGACCAATTATGGTGTGGGTCATTTTTTAGTTTATACAAATAATTTGGATTATTTGGTAATTCAACACCACCAAAGTCCGTGTGATAAAATCCTTGAATATTTTGAGCTAAAAATCGATTTGTTTCAATTGTAAAAGGTATCATAACTTAAGGCTTAAAATTTTATTTTTGTGAATTCCTGCATTTATTGCATCATTGATTTCAGTTTTTTCGTTCTCAAAAACAATTATTTTATTAGGTGAAATATTTAATTTTTCAATAGCATTTTTATACTTATTTATCTTTTTCTTCTCGTCAAATTCTCGAAAGAAAAAGTAATCAAATTTGTTGGTTAATGCGAAATGATTTAAGATTTGGAAAGCCCTATCTTTCCGGCAATTAGTAACCAAAACAGTCTTGTTTGTTTTAGAATATTTGGTCAGGATGTTTGAGACTTCTAAGTTGAGTTTTGTCTCGCTTAGAAAATCAGCGAAATATTCTTCTTTCTTTTGGATTATTCTTTTGTAATCAACTTCACTCAGATCTGTAACTGTTTTTCTTAAACTACTTCGATTAAACCTTTTTTTTGAATTGTAAATTATGTCGTAGTCTGAAGTTGTAATAGACTGAATCGCTTTTTTGTAAGAAAGATAATTTGCAAGATTTGTATCAACGATTGTTCCGTCCATATCAAAAAACAACACCGTTTCAGTGATTATTTCTGGTTCAATATTGAATAATTTTCTATCATGTATTTTCACTATGAGTTCATTACTTGATTTGATATAAGTAGTTTCTTACAATTCTGACTAACGTCAAATTTTGTAGTTGATTTTCAATGTTTTACAATTATAATAAATTCCGCCGCACATTCTTCCCTTTATTTGCTTTCATTACCGATGTTAGCAAGAGAAATTAATGAACTTCGTCATATGGTCAATTGCACCCAAAGATTTCGATTATTGCAAGTCACGGGAATGAGAACGTGGATTTGCCGGCTTACCGCTTTTGTTTCTTAGTTCTCTAAATTACACTTTTTCGACAATACCCATTATTTGCGATGAATTGTTGTTGTAAGCAGTATTTATTGCAATGCTGTGATAGAATTGGCAAGCCTTTTTTCGCCCCCTAACGGTGTAGTATAATATCTTTGTTCTATACCGTATAATAATTTTTTCAGATTTTCTTCAGAACCGATTTCAAAATTTCTTTCTTCATCGGAATACGTTAAATCTGTACAATACTCTTTGATGTAGTTAAATATGTGCCCNCTATCAACTTCATTGAAATTATTAAATGTATCCATTGCCATTGCAATTCTCTTTCGATTTGCAGTTTTGACGCTAGAAGCATCATAATCATCAGTTAGATTTATGAAATCATTTTCTAGAAATTCTTCTGTATCCTCTTGAGTTGCTTCTCTATATAAATCACCAATACCTTTAAAAATTGTTGTTATTGATTGTAACCTCTTGAAAAATAGAGTATCATCGTTTACGGAGTAAATGGCATCTGCAATTGATTTAATAATGATAATTGGATCATCAGCCATCAAGGCTGGTTCTTCTGAAATTTTAAACCATTTTTTCTTAACTGTTTGACTGGGTGTCAATTTTTGAAAAAAGAAATATCCATCATCCTGATAGAAACAAAGAAATTTTAAGTTATCATATTCCTGATTTCTGATTTGATCATATTCGGCTGAAACAAAATCATTTATCAAAATTTCAAGGCAGTATTCTTTTTCTGAAAAATCACGAATTCCAAACCATTCGTCATCATCTAAACTATAATCACTATCATACATTCGGGGATGATCTAAGTCATTAGGTAATTCAAATACATCTACGTCGGACATTATCTTAACGTAATCTGCGTTCCGGCCTTTTTTTTTGGCTAATAAATGATTCATGTCTATTTAAATTTATCGATATATGTAAAATTATTTATTCTTCTTAAGTCAGTAAATTCAAGTTTAGCAGGATCTTTCAAATTTTTATGAGTAATCACAAAAATTTTGATATCATTAGTCGTGGTTAAATAGTAGAAGTGATATCTAAAGAATAGAAATAATGGGTTAAAATATAGTGTTTGTGATAGAAATGTAAAAACAAAAAGGATTAGAAAAATAAAGATCAAAGTATCGTAATATGGAACGCTTAGAGCAACGAAGAAATATCCTAGGTAACTTGGTAAAAACGCGTTATTAGCTTGTTCGATTTCCTTTATTGTTCCTTTTTTGATATTATCCTTACTTAAAAATTTAGCTAAATATATACTCAGTAAGGTTAAAATAATTGGTATACTGAAATAAGCTAAATAACTAACGAAATCTGGCCAATTATAAAATATACAATGAATATCACTTAGGACAAACCTTTCCTTAACTAAATAAATGACAATTATTAATGAAGTTGCATTAAAGGTTAATAAAATTCTATAAACAAAATTAATCATGCGCTAATGTAACTGTTTAAGTTAAAATTTTGGTGAAATATTGATGAAAACAGGATATATGAGACGGAAACCTGTTTTTCTTTCTGCTAAAATAAAGGGATAAATAGAGTTACAGATACATAATAACAACTAACTGTTAACATTAAAATCAACAAAATCTGGTTCCAATTAGGATCTAAAGCTAGAACCAGACCATTTTATAATATTAAAATCTTCAATTAATCTGTCGGCAATGCGATTACCATATCTATTGGCTAAAATGGATGGGGTATCATTGGTAGTAACAAAGGTGATTGCTCCGGTTCGGTTACGTTCAAAAAATAGATCTGTTAAAACGTCTTTTCTGCCGAAAGCTAAATCTTCAAAACCGACATCATCTAAGTATAGTTTTCCTTTGGTAAGGTTTTTAAAGTCAAAGTTGCTTGTGGGGTCTTTTGCAGCCTGCATATAATCTTCAACCAGGCTTAGAGAAGAGTAGGTTGAAAACCAAAAGTTTTTGATTCCAATTTTTAAAAGCCGCTTACCTACCTTATGTAAAATCATAAATATTGTGGTTTTCCCAACTCCAATATCACCATAAATTAGTATGCCCTTTCTAAGACTACTTCCTTTCTTAATAACCCCGTGCTTATTGAAATCAGGATCACCCAAAAAGTACATTAATAATGTAAAGACAATTGGTTTATTTTCTTCTGTCAGAATGAATTTATCCTTGGCTTCTTCCTGAAAATACTGCCAAACTAAAGTTTTTATTCTTATGTCTTTATGAAGTGGTCTTGGATTCTGTTTTTGCTTAGAGCCAAAGGGATTATTTTTGTGCAAAATGCTGCCTACACTATTCATAGCTCTTCAGTTTTTCCTGCAATTCACTTGAATCTACCCCTAAATTTGATGATTTAGAATTACATATATCAACTAATATTTTCTCTGCATGTTTTAAAAATGCATGGGAGTCATTTATACTTTTTCTCCAAAAGATATTTTTAGGATTTTCTAAATATTCAATCATCAAACGAATTTGATCAATACTGAAACCTTTTTTAAGCAATTTTTTAAACGGTTCAATCCAATTTTGATATTCAGTTTTTTCAAGATCATCCGTGGGAATATCGTTGGCGTTCAATAATTCAAACCTCAATTTGAACAATCTCGCGGCATAATTAAATATCTCTATTTCTTTTTTTGGTATATCATCTATGATAACCTCAGAAAACTGTTTGTGGTTTAATGGTTTATTTGTTTGTGGTTTAACTATCTCTCCAGTGCTTATGCCATGGTTTAGTATAGCGTTTTGCAGTGCTTTAGACTTTGCTTTTGTATTTTTTACTAAAGCAATGACATTGGCAGAATGTTGATTTCTACTTTTATGAATAAGGTCGATAAAGCCCCATTCTATTAGATCTTGAAATGTCTTGTCATAGGTTCTATAATTTAATATTCCAATAGCCTCCATTGTGTAAACCGTAGGCAGACCAAATTTTTCTTTCCAACCTAATCGGTTAGCGTGATCTATGATATACATATATAGAGCTGTGTGACGAGTCTTGATTTTATCAGGATGTTGAAAGCTATTGTCAAACCAGTTCCTCATTAATTCAAATTGGGTCATGATTAAGATTTTAAGGTTTCTAATTCAACTATCGCTTTATTGACCTCGCTCTTCTTGTAGTAAACTCTTTTGCCAATACCATACTTAATTAGAATTCCGGATTTAGTCCAGTGATGAAGTGTAGAGAGGTCAATTTTGAGTAAGTTCGCCACCTCTTGTCGTGTTAATAATTCGTCTTCTAATTGACTAATTTGATTTTTTCGAAGTTCTGAAACATCTTCTGTTAGTTTGTTGACTAAGTCAAAAAGACTCTGGATTTCTGTTTTGTTCATTGTTTATAAATTTTTATTACAATGCAAAACAACTGCATAAGCTTGCAGACTGACTCCAGAGTCGGTATTAAGGCGGTATACTTTTTAACGTTATATTAACGTTTCGCTTTTTTTTCCCTTAATTTGATTATCCAGGAATTTAAAGCTTCATCAAGCTCGGACAGGAAAACTGTGGTTTTGTCTGTTCGTTTACTTATAGTTTCCAACTTTTGCTTTTTATCAGTATCAGGTATATCTAGATAGATTGCCATTTCATCATAGATATGTTGTTGATTTTTCCCTTTTAGCTTTTTTGCTTCGATTAGTGATTTGATTAATTCAGCAAATTCTAGCTCCGAACCCAACCATCTTACTTCAGAGGATTGATTTAAAATTGGTTGATCTTTTCGCTTTTCGTGTGTAATAAGATCATTTAATATATTTTCAACATGTTCTAAATTAGCGTAGCGATATGGAATAAACATTTCAATAAACTCTTGGAGTTCATCAATAAAAATTTCACCGTGATCTGGGTTTTCAGGATTTCGCCTCATTCTTTCTGACACGTTAGTCATAATTGGTATGAAATCACCAACTTCTTCCATTCTCTTATACTTTTGATACTCCTGCACTTCAGGTAGAATGTCCATTACCAGCATCCCTTTAAACTGAAGAATATCTCCTTTTAAATTTTCAAGTTTTATTAAGTCGTTATTTGTTTTTGTTTCGATGAAGTCATAGATATCTGATGATAGCATATCACCATTGTGACAGTTCTCTAAAAATTTTCTAGTGGATAAAATTTCGGTATGATTCATTTAATTTGTTTGATTTTCATAAAATTGAGCAATCTGTTTTGCGTAGTCGTAACTATTTTTTCCTATATAATTAAGAAACATCTTTTCGGTGCTGTGACCTGTGATTTGCATAATTAATGGAGTAGGTAGGATCCCATATTGATTGGTGGCGAAGCTCCTTCTGCAAACATGGGAGGTAATGAGTTTCCATTTTTCATATTTGCCTTCAACTTTTCTTTTTTCCGTATGCTTCATTTTCTCGCCTTCCTCCTTGGGTGGTATAAGGCTTCCATCTATTTTCTCATCAATTCCAGATAATTCGCAGACCTTCTTGATATAAGTGTTGAAGTTCTGCATGCTAATCTTTCTGGGGAGACCTTCTTTTAAAATTTCCTTAGTGGTCGGCAATATAGGAATCGTAATTTGTTTACCAGTTTTCTGTTGCTGGAGTTCAATAACTTCCAATCCATTTCTATTTACAAAATTCTCATCTGTGAGGTTCAGAAGATCTCCTCCTCTCTGACCAATGTTACAGCCTAATAAAAGCCACTTCTTAGCATTTTTTAAATAATCCTGTTCAAAACTCTTATTTTTAATTTTTTCTAATTCTTCAGGCGTTAAGTATATAATGTATTTGCTTTTGCTTTTTCCGCCTTTCACTTTCCGTAGTTGCGGACTTATTTGCAATCCTTGTATCTGAGCATCACCACAAACAGTCTTTATGTCGTCAATTTTTTTTCTTGCATAGCTTTCCGCATAGTTTTTATCATTTAGCATCCAGGCCAGGAATTTTCGACCGAAATTGATATCTACATCACTAACTTTAATATTTCGCTTTCCTTGGTACTCTATGATAATCCTTCGAAGATTTTTATAGGAGTTAACTCTGCTTTTAGAAAGCCCTAGACCTCCTTTTGAATTTTCCCTTGAGTTAGCCGTGTCTATTATATGCTGAATGTTATCAACTAACGAGTCGCTTATCTTCTTTTCATCTGAAATATTACTCTCAGTTTTCCGTATCGGTGTGGAATCATTATTGAATTCCTTGATAATTGTTTCGAGCCATGCATCGTCAATTTCATCGAAATCTGATTCATTGAATCTTTCCTGGATTTTAATTGATAAGTTCTGAAGTTTTATATCCAGATTTTTGAGATGCGGATTTCTAGGATGAGGAGCTTTTTTGGCCGGACTCCAATCTTTAGGTGAAATTGTTTTCTGGGTACTTTTAGAGATGTCAAATTTTCTTCCATGTCTGAATCGGATATAAATCGAAGCAGGGTCATTTTTTCCTTTTATGAGGTATGAAATTGATGCCATATTTTGATTTTTTACAAACCTAAAAAATGTCGGGAAACTTTCCCCACATTTGCCAAAAAGTTTCCCGACATTCTAAATATGGAGTTGCATTGAATTGGATTGATTTAGATTGTAAATGTGATTTATCCCTTTATTAATAATGGTTTACATAGGTTGAAATAGATTTAAATACATTGATTTAGATTGATTTCAAAAAATAAAAGTTAGTCCCGTCCCGAGTACCAAAGACCCTCTTAATCTGTTGATTTTGAGGGTTTTTTTTTGTGTCCATTTCTTTCGCACAGAATTCAATGTTTTTTTGAATCCGAAACAGAATTAAGTGGATTTTTATGATACCTCAACAAGGTGAGTTATACAGATAGCAAACTCGCAATAATTTTATATGTGAATTGAAAAGGAGCTCGAGTTTCAATATTCTTAATAATCCATTTTCAAAATAAGTTACTTTCATTTTATTACTATCTCTTATCCGGAATAAATCTGTCCAGCTCCCGTTGCCATTGGGAAGTCTGTATTACTTTCAAAATGGAACGATTTAGATCTTCGCGTAAATTACTTTTATCTCGAATTCCCATGGCATATAAACGGGGATTTAGCAAGATAGGTTGAACACGAAGATTAAGAGCTGCATCGCTGTTTATATAATAATTAAGCTGCGGAATATTATGCAGGATTATATCCGCATTTCTGGAGTTTACAAGCTGTAGACCATCTTTAAGATCAGATACCTTTTGAAAACTTACTCTTTCTTCTTCTAGATAAGTAGATGCTTTTGATTCCTGCAACGCAAGTACCTTCATGTCTTTTAGGTCGGTGGGGATTGCAATCTTCTTACTGGAAGAACCGCCCATCACCGCGCTTACTAAAGATGCAGTTAGAACCGCAGTGACCGCCATAGCGATAAGCATCCAAAAGAGGGCGATGACTCTTCCCCAGAAAGTTACCGGAGCCTTATCACCATATCCAATCGTGGTCATAGTTACACCCGCCCACCAAAACCCTGAACCTATACCTTTAATAATTGAACGTTCGCCTCCAAAATTTTGATCATTGCTCCTGCGCTCCACAAAATACATGATGGTTCCCACAATTAGCAATAATACAGAGAGTACTAAAACTATGATCCAGAATCTTTTNCTGAAAAAACTTTTGATAATGGCTCCAAGATCCATTGCCGGGGAGGTTGCTGCTCCCATGTTTGCAGTGTAATAAATATGACTAAAGTCTACCAGGCTGTCCTCCTTTGTAGTTAGTTCACTTAAAAGTAAAATATCGATCTGTTTATCTTTTAAACTACTATTCGCTATTTCCGAATCTATTTCCTGAAAATCGAAACGATAATTTAGNTCATCAGCAANATTTCTCCAAAGTCGGATGCTAATACCGTCCCAATTTCCTTTATTATCCTTGAACATATAAGGTGTTTGTTCAAAAACGCCTACCTGAAGTTGCTCTATCTTTTTATNGGTGGAATCCTGCGGAATATTACTGGCTATCATAAAACCTGGAAGCATTAGGAGTACGCCCCCTATAAGTGATGAAATATTAAAGCGTGTCATTTAAATTATTATAAATTTCATATTTAAGATATCGCATAAGCCTCTAGATTCTCGGAATTTTTCGTTAAAACTCACAATAGCTTAAAAGAACAAGATTGAATGCTAGTAATTTGAGTAGCATTACTTTCTGCTGAAATGAAATTATTACATCCTGAAAATTGCAACTCTTGTCGGGACTTAGACTATTTTCTATTTAAGCTACAGAATGTCTTATGAGTCGACTTAGTATTATTAGAAGACCTCTAGCAGAGGTAGTTTTCAGAATCGGTTATAGTAATTGAGATCATATCATATATTAGATTCCTGAGTTGAAATCTCGAATTTTTATTGGCTTTTTATATAATTTTNAAGGATTATTTCAAATTATCTGAAAACTAGCAAAGTACAAGCGTGATTTTTATTAAATTCAGAAATCTTAACAAAAACATTAATTATATGACAAACGTCAGATTTAATATGAAGGCTTTAGCGCTTTCATTTACATTTTTGGCTGCAGTATCCTGTAAGGTTAAGGATACTCCGCAGAATACTTCCGCAGGACCAGACCAGGCAATGGTGGAACAAGACACGGTTCAAGCCGAAGCAAGTGCAGACCTGAGTCTTGAATTCAAAAAGTATGAGCTGGAAAACGGCCTGAATGTTATTCTACACGAGGATAAATCAGATCCTATTGTTTCCGTAGCGATTCAATATGGTGTTGGCTCTAACCGTGAGAAGAAGGGTAGAACAGGGTTTGCCCATTTATTTGAGCATATGCTGTTTCAGGAATCTGAAAATGTTCCGCAGGATCAGTTTTTCAAAACAATACAGGATGTTGGCGGTACTTTAAACGGGGGAACCTGGCAGGATGGGACCATTTACTATGAAGTGGTGCCTAAAAATGCTCTGGAAACGGTACTTTGGTTGGAGTCTGATAGAATGGGCTTTTTAATCAATACAGTAACCGAAGCAGCTTTTGCTAATCAGCAGGAAGTGGTTCAGAATGAAAAAAGACAGCGTGTAGATAATAATCCTTATGGGCATACCGGATGGGTAATAGATAAGAATATGTACCCTGATGGTCACCCTTATAGCTGGCAGGTGATTGGAGAACTTGAAGATCTTCAGAATGCTACAGTTGAGGATGTCAAGGAGTTTTATGACAAATTTTATGGTCCTAACAATGCTACGCTAGTATTAGCTGGAGATTTTGAGGAGGATGAGGCCAGAGAACTTATTGAAAAATATTTTGGGGAGATCAAAAAAGGTCAGGAAGTCGAACCATTAGAAACTCAATTGGTGACGCTTGATGAAACCAAGCGTTTATATCACGAAGATAATTTTGCTACCGCACCGCAATTAAATATGGTATGGCCTGTTGTTGAACAGTACAATGAAGATTCTTATGCGCTAAATTACCTTGGACAGATTTTATCCAATGGGAAAGATGCACCATTATACGAAGTGCTTGTAAAGGAGAGAGAACTTACTTCTCGCGCCAATGCGTATAATAGTCCGAGTCAATTGGCGGGTCAGTTTACTATCAACGTGACGGCAAATTCAGGAGTAGATCTTGATAGTATTGAAATGGGTATTGAAGAGGCTCTTGANCTTTTCGAACAAGAGGGAGTTACAGATTTTGATATTGAAAAGATCAAAGCAGGATTAGAAACAGATTTCTATAATGGTATTAGCAGTGTTCTTGGAAAATCNTTCCAGTTAGCGCGCTATGATGTTCTTGCTGGTGATCCTAATTTCTATAAGCAGGATCTGGAAAACATTAAAAATGTGACCAAAGAGGACGTAATGCGAGTCTATACTGAATATATCAAGGACAAGCCTTATGTAATGACCAGTTTTGTGCCGAAGGGTAAAACCGAATTAATTGCTGAAAATTCTGAAAAAGCCCAGGTTGTAGAAGAGAAGATTACTGAGAATAAAGAAACTGAAGTAGCAGAAACTTCTACTGAAGAAGTCGAAAAAACTCCTTCAAATTTTGACAGATCTGTGCAACCGGAAATGGGTGAATCTCCTAGTCTCAGTGTGCCTGAANCGTGGAATACGGANCTGGCAAATGGTTTAGAAGTTTACGGAATCGAACAGAATGAATTACCACTGGTAACTTTTAGTTTGGTTATAGAAGGNGGACATTTACTGGATGATCTTGAAAACAATGGTGTTGCTAATTTAATGAGCGATATCATGATGGAAGGAACAGCTAACAAAACTCCNCAGGAACTTGAGGACGCCATCGCGCTNCTTGGTGCGAGCATTTATATGTATACNACCAATGAATCTATCGTAATTCGCGGAAACTCTCTGAAAAGAAATTTTTCAAAAACNATGGATCTGGTGGAAGAAATTCTATTGGAACCAAGATGGGATGAAGAAGAATTAGCAAGGATTAAAACCAGTACTATCAATGGGATAGAAAGAAATGATGCAAACCCTAATGCCATTGCAAACAGGGTTTACAATAAAATTCTTTATGGTGAAGATCATCCATTCGCTTATACTACTTCAGGTACAAAAGAAGATGTGGAAGCGGNTNGATGATGGAAGATCTGAAAGAATTCTATACTAAAAACTTCTCACCTTCTGTGGCAAGATTACATGTAGTTGGTGATGTAAATAAAGCTGAAGCTTTGGCGGCTGCTGAAGGTCTTAAGAATAACTGGGAAGCGAAAGAAGTCAATATTCCTGATTTTCAAATCCAGAATAATCGTGAAAAGGCATCTCTCTATTTTGTAGATGTTCCAGACGCAAAGCAATCCATTATTAATATTGGTTACATTGCGATTCCAAGAACTAACGAGGATTACTATCCTTTAGAAGTAATGAACTACAAATTAGGTGGCTCCTTTTCCGGAAATGTAAACCTAATTCTTAGAGAAGAAAAAGGATACACGTATGGAGCGCGTTCAGGATTTAGCGGATCAAAAATTCCAGGAACCTTTACGGCATCGTCTTCGGTTAGAACAAATACTACAGGAGAATCGGTAAAGATCTTCAGAGATGAAATTTCTAAGTATAAGGATGGGATTTCTCAGGAAGACCTGCAATTTACTAAAAATGCAATGATTAAGTCAAATGCACGCCGATTTGAAACTCAAGGATCGCTTTTAGGGATGTTACAGGAAATGAGTGCTTATGATCTTGATTCAAATTATATTGAGAAAGAAGAAAATATTGTTAATAACATGACATTGGAACAACATCAGGAATTGGCGAAAAAGTATCTGGATGAGTCAAAAATGGCCTATCTGGTTGTTGGAGATGCAAAGACTCAGTTTGAACAATTCAAAGATATGGGCTTTGATGAAGTAAAACTTCTGAATAAAGAAGGAGAAGAAATTAAAATGGAAGATGTAAAATAATCTTAGCATTAATTTCTGAATAGAAAAACCTGCCGNTTNTGGCAGGTTTTTTTGTTTTTGACAGGATATTCAGGTAATGAGTTATTGTAGTTGGACTTGGAAATGTAATCCTCTACATTACTGGTTTCGTATTTCTGATCTCCAAAATTTTGAACTCATATTTTACATATACAAAATAACTTAGTTGCATTTTACTAAATTCCTGATCTGCGCAACTCTAAATCAATGCTATTTCAGTATCGTTTCGAGAATCTCTAGACAATCAGATTTTCAACGTTTATTAAGAAAGACAATGAACAACTTCGGTCATCTCTTCATCCATTGTTTTTCGTATTTCATAGAGTTAAAATTAAGAAAACATTAGGAAATCATGTTTAACTTCTTTTAATTAGTATTACTCGAAAGTTAAAGACTTGTTAATATGAAGCAATACNCAAATACCCTAAATAACCTGCAGGATGGTACTAAGGCGACAGAACTGAGGCAAAGCACTTCTATAGACTTTATTAATACACTAAGAGATAAGAGGCTTATATATATTAATGACCGCGGACAGGTTTATCTTACCAATAAGGGTAAATTGGCTAACAGGTTGGGATTTCAGCGNTATTTCAACATGGAAAAGGAACANCAGGAATTATTTGAGCAGGAGTTGGAAACCATTCAGGTTGAAAATAGAGGTCTNCTTATGATCTTCTCGGGAATGATTATTAGTCTTCTCCTCATCATCGCATTCTGGATGTTGGAACTTCAAACTTTATAAATTTAATCCATAGATTAAAAACAGTAATTTTTTACCGAATTCTATTAAATGATCTTCACCTAGTAAGATAAATTGCCGGATGAAATTTTACTACCTCAGTAAACAAACTAATAGCAATGGCATTATGTCTATCCATGCAGATAGTTGTAAGCAATTGCCTTCAGTTTTTGAACGAGTGTATCTGGGAATATATGATAACAGCAGGCTTGCTTCAGATGCAGCTTTGAAGAAATATCAGGTCTTGAAACTTGAAACCTGTCGCTGTTGTAAATAATCTAGTTTTTGCGTGACCATTTAATAAGTCTGCCCGATGTTTTGATAGACGGTTGCTTAACGAGGTCTTAACTACTATCTTAGGATTACATTTTGGTTGATTTGGATTTTCTTCGGAACTAATCAAAAGCTAATTTTCTTCAGAAATAAAACACATCCTTTGTAAGAGCTGATTTCTGTAGATATTCTTAAATCCTCAAGCTATTTAAGCTTTCTAACTTGTTTGTGATTTATACTTCAGGACATTTAATTGTACCTTTAGCTTAAAATTTGCTGAAATAAATGTCAGGACATAATCACGGTTGTTGTAAGCCACATAATGACGGTATTTTTGGAGAAAGAACAGAACTAATATTCGCTATTATAAGCGGAATATTTCTTCTCAGTGGATATTTACTTCAGCAGTTTTCAGGTTTTGACTTCCTTTATATTNTAATTCCATACTTGGTTTCTTATTTTTTCGGTGGATTTTTCACTGCTAAGGAAGCGTTTGAAGAAATTTCAAAAGCTAGATTTGAAATTGATTTTTTAATGTTGGTAGCCGCTATTGGCGCAGCATTTCTAGACAAGTGGGCTGAAGGTGGATTGCTTTTATTCCTGTTCAGTCTAGGTCATGCACTTGAGCATCTCGCTATGGATAAAGCTCAGAAATCTATTGAAGCTCTTACAAAACTAGCTCCCAAGGTAGCCTTCAAGAAAATTGATGGTGAGTTCAGGGAAGTGAGCCTGNAAAATTTAGAGGTGGGCGATATTCTACGGATAAGACCTAATTCAACCGTGCCGGCAGATAGCATTTTGGTCCATGGAAGAACGAACATTAATCAAGCTCCAATTACAGGAGAAAGTATTCCNGTAGACAANGAACCTNTANNGGANGAANNTNTAGATTATAATAATANNACTNCCATTCCCGATAAACACCGTGCTTTTGCTGGAACGATCAATGGAGATGCCACGATAGAGGTGAAGGTGATAAGGAAGGCGGAAGATTCCACGCTGAGCAGGCTTATTGAAATGGTGCAGCAGGCGCAGGATAAAAAGTCTCCAACCCAATTGCTAACAGATAAATTTGAAAAGTTTTACGTGCCGGCGGTACTTATACTTATTCTAATTCTGAACCTGGCGTTTCTGGTCATTAATGAACCATGGTCCGCTAGTTTTTACAGGTCTATGGCTGCTTTGGTGGCTGCAAGTCCCTGTGCCCTCGCGATATCCACACCTTCCGCAGTATTAAGTGGAATTGCTCGTGCCGCAAAAGGTGGTGTCTTATTCAAAGGTGGTAAACCTTTGGAAGATCTTGGGACCTTGAAAACTTTGGCTTTTGATAAAACCGGTACGCTTACCGAGGGGAAACCAAAACTAACAGATGTTATTTTGCTGAATAATTCTTCGGAAGCTGAATTACTTTCAGAAGTGATTGCTTTGGAAAATACAAGTAATCATCCGCTTGCCAAAGCCATAGTTCGTGATGGACGCGCAAAACTGCCAGTAGAATATCAAATACCTCAATTATTTGCTTCTGAAGCAATTCAGGGAAAAGGTATAAGTGGTCACATTAATGGGAAGCAAATATCTATTGGGAACCTGGAACTATTTGAAGGTGAGAAGCACCTTGATTCAAATCTGGTTAAAAGGATCAAAGACCTGGAAAGAGATGGGAAAACTACCATGTTAGTGAAATCTGGAGATCATTTTAGTGGGATTCTGGGATTGATGGATGAGCCCAGGGGATCTGCCAGGCCTACCTTATCACGTTTAAGAGAATTGGGTATAAAGGAAATGGTGATGCTTACCGGTGATAATCAATTTGTAGCAGATGCGGTCGCTAAAGAAATTGGTCTCACTAAAGCTTATGGTAGTTTATTACCTGAAGAAAAAGTCGATAAGATTCGAAAACTTAGCAGCGGGAAGGCCAAAGTTGCCATGATAGGGGATGGCGTTAATGATGCTCCGGCAATGGCAAATAGCACGGTAGGAATTGCGATGGGCGCAGCAGGAAGTGATGTTGCGCTTGAGACTGCAGATATCGCTCTTATGGCAGATAGACTTGAAGTGCTTCCATTCGCAATAGGTTTGAGCCGTAAAGCGCATAACATCGTAAAACAGAATTTATGGATCAGTCTGGGTGTAGTGGCTTTGCTACTTCCTGCGACGATCTTTGGTTGGGCCAATATTGGGGTGGCGGTGGTTTTCCATGAAGGCTCAACCCTTGTTGTGGTATTAAATGCACTTAGACTTCTGGGTTACAAATCTGAATAGAATTTTTAAGTTCTTCAGTATTATGAAACTATGATTTCCTTACGCAATGGGATAAGCCATGTTCGGNCANGACCAACAGTNCCTACGTAAATTTAATTCAATAATTTTCTCAATTCCGAGGAAAGATTCCATTTATTATTATAAATTTGGAATAATTCCAATATTAATAGTTTATGGGTACACCGGGATCGATTGAAATTAAGCATTTTAAAGAAGTTCGTGAAGAGCATAATTATACTCAAACAGAATTTGCTTCGCTATTGGGTATAAAAAATTCAACTGCAGACATAGAACGTGGCCGTACGAAGCTTTCAGGTAAAGTAGTGGCTGAATTGCTTAGGCAGTTCGCGATCAATCCATTATGGCTGTTTGGAGACAGTGGGCAGAAGTATCTTAAGATCAGTAAAGGAGATGTAAGTCCAAAAGTTGTTACCGTAGATAATGCCGATAACGAAAATATAGTTCTTGTAAACCAAAAGGCAGCTGCAGGGTATCCTCACAACGTACAGGATGTGGAATGGTATAATCAACTTCCAGCATTTGATATTCCTTTACCAGAATTTAGAAATGCGACCTACCGTGGTTTCCAAATCGAGGGAGATAGTATGTTGCCAGATTATCGTCCGGGAGAATGGGTGATGGGAAAAGCTGTTGCTAGCATAGAAGAAGCCAGTAACAATAAAGTATACGTGATCGTAATGTATGACTCGGTATTGGTAAAGAAGATACAGAAAATGCCTGATCCTTCGAAAGTTTTGTTGATATCACTCAATGAAGAATATTTACCTTTAGAGATCAATGTGCACGATATTCAGGAGATCTGGCAGGTAAATTCTAAACTTACTTTCAACCTGGACAATCCTACAAACAATGGGCTTTTTCAGGAACTTCAACAATCAATGAACGAGTTAAAAAGAGAATTAAAATCTTTTAAACATTAAAAAAGCCCCATCTAATTTAGAGAGGGCTTTTAAAACTTATTTTATTAAGGACTAGTAGTCGTCGTTACCTTCAACTTCGTCTTCAACATCCTGAGCTGCATTCTCTACCGCATCTCCAGCGTCGTTAGCTGCATTTTCTACTGCATCACCAGCATCATTAGCTGCATTTTCGATGTCATTTCCTGCATCGTCCATGTCATCCATATCATCCATGTCGTCCATATCATCAGACTCCATTTGCTCCATATCATCAGTCTCATTCTCGTTAGTTTCTCTACAAGAAGTAAAGAATAAACTTGTTGCCAGTGCTAAAGCAAGCATTAAAATCGGTTTTTTCATAATTTGATTATTTAGTTATTAGTAGTTTTAGTAATTCAATGTATTAAAATTCGAGATTTATTACTAATTGTCGTCTCCAATTTTTTCTATTTCTTCGTCGATTTCCTTATTTACTTCATTATCAACTTTTTTAGCTGTTCGCTCAAGAATCCCTTCTCGTTCATCAGCTTCTTCAGGTGATTTAACCTGCTTTTCAACTTCTACTTCCTTGACGATGGTTTCCTTTTCTGCTTCTTGTCTACATGATGTGAATAAAACAGAACTAGTCATTAATACAAGCGCAAGGATTGATAAACGTCTCATTTGTATCTATTTAGTTGTTAATACGGGTCGAAATTACAACTATAAACAATTGTACGAATTATTTTCACTTTTTTTTAGCAATGTTTGTTAATCCTCAGTTTTCTGCTACTCTTAAATGGGATTCTAAAATTCTGATAGCCCCTGTATTACTGTTAATAAAGTGCCCTGCGATCATTCCGCTCTTTTTTCTAAAGTCAGGATTGCTTATGAATTTGTCCATAATCTCTTCAAACTCTTCGGAATTTTTAACAGAAAACAATCCTGCTAATTGTCTTAATCGTGCCGCTTCCGGAAATTTATCGTAATTCGATCCAATGATTATTGGAATTCCGAAGGTAGCTGGTTCCAGAATATTATGTAAGCCCGTCGAACCTGCACCACCACCAATATAGGCAATGTCTGCATAACTGTAGACTCTTCCAAGGTAGCCAATCGTATCCAGAATAAAAACATTNAAATCTTCAATATTAGCCTTCTTCATTTCTGAAAACTGCAGCACCGGTTGTTTTATTTTATCGCTTAAAGTTTGAATTTTTTCAGCTTTAATCTCATGCGGTGCAATCAGAAACTTTTGTTCAGGATGTTTATTTATATAGTCAATAAAGAGNTTTTCATCTTCTGGCCAGCTACTACCAAATACTGTCAAAAGCTGGTTAGCCTTAAAATCTTCAATAAATTCTATACGGTTGTCTTGAGTGATCTGAGCTGCAACCCTGTCGAACCTTGTGTCTCCTGCAACAGTTGTATTCTCAAAACCTATTTTGCTCAATAATTCTGCAGATTCCTCATTTTGAACAAAGAAGTGATCGAAAGCCTGCAAAGAATTGATCATCCATTTTCCGTAGAATTTAAAAAAACTTTGATTTTGACGAAACACACCAGAAACCAGGTATGTGGGAATATTACGATCTTTAAGACCCATTAAAAAATTTGGCCAGAAATCATATTTGATGAAGAACGCCATTTTCGGATTTATAAGTTCAAGAAACTTTGCTGCATTATACTTAGTATCCAGTGGGAGGTAGGTGAAGATATCCACCAACTCATGCTTTTTCTTATTGTTAAAACCCGAAGGAGAGAAGAAGCTAACGATTATCTTTTCTGAAGGATATTCATCTTTCAGCATTTTAAGGACCGGTACTCCCATTTCAAACTCTCCAAGAGAAGCTGCGTGTATCCATATGTAACGTGATCCTGGCTGGAGCAGTTTTTCAAGACGTGGAAACAGGTCTTTTCTACCTTCTGAAAATTCCTTCAGTTTTGGACTGAATTTTCCGGCTATCGAAATTACCGGCTGGCTGAAATTTATAAGTGAGTTATAGAGAGATTGCATGAATGTAAATCTAATTTCAAAAATAGCCGTTTGTGATTAAAGTGATTGCCAGTAGATGCTATATTTTGTATTTTCGTGAACCTGAAAAAAAATGCAGATGAAAAAGATTCAAATGGTTGATCTTAAAGGTCAGTTCGAAGGTATAAAAAACGAAATAAATGCTTCTTTCCAGGAAATCATGGAAGAAACATCTTTTATCAATGGCCCTCATGTGCATGCATTTCAGAAGGATCTTGAAGAATATCTGGGTGTAAAGCACGTCATTCCTTGTGCAAACGGAACCGATGCTTTACAAATAGCTATGATGGGACTGGGGCTGAAACCAGGCGATGAGGTCATAACTGCCGATTTTACATTTGCCGCTACCGTTGAAGTTATTGCCTTACTTCAATTAACTCCGGTGCTAGTGGACGTAGATCCCGAAACTTATAACATAGATCCTGAAAAAATTCGGAAGGCAATCACCCCAAAAACCCGTGCTATCGTACCTGTGCATTTATTCGGACAGGTGGCAAATATGGATGTGGTGATGGAGATCGCTAAAGAGCATGATCTTTTTGTTATTGAAGACAACGCACAGGCTATAGGAGCTAATTACCATACCAGGGAAGCCCAGACGTTCAAAGCTGGAACCATGGGTGATGTGGGAGCTACTTCATTTTTTCCAAGCAAGAATTTAGGATGTTATGGTGATGGTGGCGCTATTTTTACGAATAATGATGAATTGGCACATACGATTAGAGGTATCGTTAATCATGGTATGTATGAACGCTACCATCACGATGTAGTTGGGGTGAACTCAAGATTGGATAGCTTACAAGCCGCAGTATTAAAAGCCAAATTACCAAAGCTGGATATCTACAACGAGGCGAGGAAGGCAGCTGCTTTTAAATATACAGAGGCATTTAGAGGTCATGAGCAAATTGTTACGCCTTACCGAGAAGGTAATTGCGACACTCATGTTTTTCATCAGTATACGCTCAGAATTCTTAATGGTAAGAGGGATGCGCTGGCAAAACATCTTCAGGAGAAAGGCCTGCCATTCGGAATTTACTATCCAATTCCATTACATAAGCAAAAAGCTTATGCCGATGAGCGTTATAATGAAGCTGATTTTCCTGTAACTAACAGGCTTGTGCAGGAAGTGATCTCCCTACCTATGCACACCGAGCTTGATGATGAGCAAATTGATTATCTTTCAGGAACAATCATTGATTTTCTAAAATAATCAATCTCATGAAAAACATTCTATTAATAGCATTTGCTGTTTTGTTCAGTATGAACTCAATGGCCAAGCAGACTTATATTCACGCTGGAAAATTAATCGACACAAAAAACTCAAGAGTACTGGAAGAGCATACCATCATTATTGAAGGTAATAAAATTTCTTCCGTAGAGAAAGGTTTTAAGAAACCTTCCAGTGATAGCATTGAGGTTATCGATCTAAAAAGTAAAACGGTTCTTCCCGGCCTTACCGATATGCATGTACATATGGAGGGCGAATCCAATCCAAGTGAGTATTTAGAAAGCTTTACTAATAACCCGGCTGATAATGCCTTCAACTCTGTAGGTTTTGCTGAAAAAACACTGATGGCTGGTTTTACTACCGTTCGCGATCTTGGAGGTTCTGGTATCAATATCTCTCTTCGGAATGCCATAAACAAAGGGAATATCGCTGGTCCAAGAATTTTTACTGCTGGAAAAAGTCTAGCAACAACTGGAGGTCATGCAGATCCTACTAATGGAGTTAATGCCGAATTGATGGGAAATCCTGGGCCGAAGGACGACGTAGTGAATAGTCTGGAGGATGCAAGAAAGGCGGTTCGCCAACGCTATAAGAATGGAGCGGATCTTATCAAGATCACTGCTACCGGTGGAGTTCTTAGTGTTGCGAAAAGTAGTTCGAATCCGCAGTTTTTTACTGAAGAAATTGAAGAAATAGTAAAGACCGCTAAAGATTACGGTTTTCATGTGGCCGCTCACGCACATGGTGATGAGGGAATGCAGCGGGCAGTAAGAGCGGGAGTGAAAACCATAGAACATGGAACTTTAATGAGTGAAGAAACCATGGATCTTATGAAGGAAATGAATGCATATCTGGTGCCCACCATCACTGCAGGTAAAGAAGTAACTGAGAATGCAGAGATCGATGGATACTATCCGGATCTTGTAGTTCCTAAAGCTCAGGAAATAGGACCTAAGATTCAGAATACATTTGCGAATGCCTATAAGAGGGGAGTGCCGATTCTATTTGGTACAGATGCAGGTGTTTTCAATCATGGAGAAAATGCGCGCGAATTTGAATATATGACCGAAGCCGGAATGCCAGTTATGGAAGCAATCATTTCAGCAACAATCACTCCCGCGAAAGTTTTGAATATGGAAAACGAAAGCGGAAAGATCGCAAGTGGTTTTTATGCAGATATCATTGCGGTAAACGAGGATCCCACTCAAAATGTTTCTACCCTAAAAGAAGTGGTATTTGTCATGAAAGAAGGAAAGGTGTACAAGCAAGAATAAAGATAATATTAGAACTAATAATTTAATTTAGATACTATGCGGTTTTAAATCTTAACTAGCTTAGTTAGATAACAAAAAAAGCCCGATCATTTGAGATCGGGCTTTTTTTTGTATTAATCAGATGTGTTCTACTCTAATGTGGCAGAAGATGTCGTCATGCTTCTATTGATCTTCTTTACTAAACCCTGAAGTACTTTTCCAGGGCCAACTTCAACAAATTCATTAGCTCCGTCGCTGATCATATTCTGAACAGATTGAGTCCATTTAACTGGAGCAGTTAATTGAAAAACGAGGTTTTTCTTGATCTCTGAAGGATCGTTCACTGAAAATGTGCTTACATTCTGGTAGATAGGGCAAATAGGCTTGGAGAACTCCGTATTTTCAATAGCCTCGGCAAGATCCTTGCGCGCAGGTTCCATAAGTGGGGAATGAAACGCTCCACCAACAGGAAGTATTAATGCGCGTTTAGCGCCTCTCTCTTTTAAATTTTCACAGGCTTTTTCAACTGCAGGATAAGCTCCNGAAATTACTAACTGACCCGGNCAATTATAATTTGCAGCAACTACCACGCCTTCNGTTTCAGCACAAATGGATTCTACCATCTCATCNTCCATTCCCANNACAGCAGCCATNGTGGATGGTTCCAGTTCACAAGCCTTTTGCATGGCTTTCGCTCTTTTAGCAACCAGCTCAAGACCATCTTCAAAACTCAGGGTTTTATTCGCCACCAAGGCTGAAAATTCCCCGAGTGAATGTCCTGCTACCATATCGGGCTTAAAATTATCACCTAAGATTTGACTTAATATTACCGAATGTATAAAAACTGCGGGTTGCGTAACTTTAGTTTGCTTTAAATCTTCCGCAGAGCCTTCAAACATGATATCTGTAATAGAGAAACCAAGGATATCATTTGCTTTTTCAAATAAAGCCTGTGCTTCTGGAGATTTTTCGTACAGATCAAGACCCATTCCGGAGAACTGTGCTCCCTGACCTGGAAATACGTATGCTTTCATAAAGATTGTTTAGAGTAACAAAAATAGGTATAAATAGAAAGACCTCATAACGAAGTTTCGCTATGAGGTCTTATCTAAAAATCGTATGCTTTTTACCTAGACATTTAGTTTTCCTTTTTCTCCAATATCCTGATTATCACCAGTAACAGCGGCCATTCCTAACTTGAAAAGAGTGACCATTTTGCTATCTTTATTATCCCAGTAATATGCTTCTTTTGGGTTTACTTTGATCGCAGTGATACTTGGATCATCATCGCCATCGAACCATGCGTTATCTGCTTTTGAATATAACTCCTTGATAACATCTCTATTGGTTTCGATAAATGCTTCACCGTATACACTTAGAAACTCCATGTCTGAAGTTCCGCTGTATAACAACTGCACATCTTTATCTTTTTCAATATCTTGATTGTGATCGCTATCATTCTTGCTCAAAAACCATACAGCTCCATGATCATCTACTTCCTTAGTAGACATTGGTACTGCGCTTAATGGCTTCTCATCCATATTAGTAACCAGCATGCAGAAATCTACATTTTCTGCCAGTTCCTTAATTTTTTCTCTTGCCTTATCGTCATATAAATTCTTAGTACTCATAGTAATTTTAATTTGAGTTGAAGATACTTTAGATACTAATGAAGCTGAGCTAAGGAACTGCTAAAAAAGAGGATTGTCCTGTTAAGAAATGTAAAATCAGGAGTATTTGTGGATAATCTCGGTAACCTGTGACTTGTAACTTATACCAAAAACATTTAAATGCATAAGTAGATAATACAATTGCCAGAGCTCAATTCTTTGCTCCCAGTCCTTTTCCAGGGGATAGTAATCTTGATAAGATGAAATCATTTGATCGCCAAAACCACCAAAAAGTCTGGTCATCGCAATATCCATCTCTCTGGGTGCATAGGCTACCGCAGGGTCAATAATGCAGGGGCTACCATTCGTGTCAACCAGGTAATTGCCACCCCAGAGATCGCCGTGGATCAACGATGCTTTTTCCTTCGGAATAATGGATTCACAATTTTTATATAGACTGGAAGTATCCGGTAGATCGTAACCAAGCTCCTTTGCCAATTTCAGTTGAGGTTCAAGACGCATTTCAATATAGAAACTAATAGCGTCAGTACGATAGGAGTTTTGCTGCGGAAGACTGCCCAGGTAGTTATCATGATCCAGACCAAAATGATCATTTCGCACAGAATGTAATTGGGCTAATTGTTTTCCGAAGACCCGCCAGAAATCAGAGTTTTTAGTGCCTGATGGGATAAATTCTAATAGCAGGTATGAATGATCATCAAGAATAGCAGTTTCGAAGACTTTAGGAATTAGAAAAGCTCCAGGAGTAGCAAGTAATTCCAGGCCCTTTTTCTCTGCCTCGAACATCCCGGGAAATTTTAAAGCAGAATTAAGTTTAAGAACCAGGGATTGATCCTTACATTTTAATTTATAGACCTCATTGATATCTCCACCAGTAAGTGGCTTAAAACTATGGAGATTGAAGCTGTGTTTTTCAGCAATCCTCTCAATGAGATTTTTTCTGCTTTCTCTCATAGGTTAGATAAGTAAACGAGTAGTCGTGTTTTTCGTCTTTATCATGAAACTGATCTTTGACTATTTCCCATTCACTTTTATCAATTTCCGGAAAATGTGTGTCGGCTTCAAACTCACCATGAACACGGGTCAGTTCAATTCTATCAGCATATTCCATTCCCATTTTGTAAATTTCACCACCTCCAATTATAAAAGCCTGATCATCCAGTTTTGAAACTTTTAAAGCCTCTTCCATAGAATGCACTACAATAGTATTTTCCGGAGAGTAATCTTCCTTTCGAGTAATGATCACGTGCGTTCTGTCGGGAAGTAATTTTGGAAAAGACTCGAAAGTTTTACGACCCATAATAATATGATGCCCGGAGGTAAGTCGTTTAAATCTTTTGAAATCGTCTGGAAGATGCCATACAAGATCGTTATCCTTGCCTAGTGCNTTGTTTTCTGCTGCCGCAGCAATCATTGTGATCATATTTAACTNTTTATTGGTCTGTCTGGATTNCCNGGGGTNATTCTNTNCTGGAAANCTGTATCTGTATTTTTNGCGTGNGNNGANNGATCGGGTAGNGGGTNATCTTTTTCNACTTTGNTTTGAAGTTGAGCGATTTTCTCTTTCTGNTTNTTNACCAGTCTNTCCACCTGTTTTGCTTCCCAGTCTTTTCCCATAAAACTATTAATGATAAAGACATTGAAGAAATGGATCAGGAATAACAGCGTCCATAGTAGAACGGCCCATACGAACCAGTTATATCCAAGGGGTTTGAAATCTTCCTGGTAACCCACTACGACATTCAATACAATAAGAAAAGCGGCACCAATTAAAAATATTACAAAATGCCGGAACAGTCTTTTTTTCTGTCTTGCTCTCTGCCTGGCATTCTCATAGAGCTCACGTTGTTCATAATCTATTTTGGATTCGTTTTTCTTTTTGGAAAACATAATAAAAAGTACCTTAGTGTAGTTTCAAATTTACATTTTTATCAAAAGAACTTCCAATAGCTTATGGATAATTTAAGAAAAGGCTTTCCTGTACTTCAGCAATATACATACTTCAACACGGCTGCTTGCGGCTTACTTCCCGAAAAAGTTTGGGAATTCAGACAGGATCATGACATGGATTTTTTCTTAAAGGCAAGTGTTTTAAAAGAGAAAATGGGAGAGATGCTTACAGGAGTACGGGAAAGTATAGGATCTTTATATCACTGTGCACCAAATCGGGTTGCTTTGATCCCAAATTTCTCCTATGGGTTCAATAGCATTCTGGGGGGGATTGATTTGAGCTCCAAAATTCTACTGCTCAAGGATGATTATCCTTCGATCAACTGGCCGGTTGAATCCCGAGATTTTCAAGTCTGTTATGCAAATCTGGATAAGGATCTGGAAAATAATATCCTCGATACCATTAGAAAGGAAAAACCCGACGTATTCGCCTTTAGTATTGTCCAGTACATAAATGGGGTACAATTGAGTTCAGATTTTATAAAGGATTTAAAAGAGCAGTTCCCGGATCTTCTACTTATTGGCGACGGGACTCAATACTTTGGAACCGAAGCATTTGATTTTGAAAATAGCGGATTGGATATCGCGATCTCCAGTTGCTACAAATGGATGAATGCCGGTTACGGTAATGGCTTTATGTTATTCAGCGATCGTCTAGAAGGAAGACTGAATCCTAAACATCTTGGTTTCGGTTCGCTGCAAGGAAAGTACAAAGAACATGAGGGTAATTTTCTTGGGAAGTTCGAACCGGGTCATTATGATACGCTTAACTTCGGAAGCTTAAAAATTGCAATTGAAATTGTTCAGAAGATTGGCTGGAATCCTATTGAAGGTCAGATTTCCAAGCTGAAGCATATAGCTCGGGAACGTTTTAAGTCGGCTGGTTTGCTGGAAGAATGGGTTGCAGAAAGAGAGATCTATTCATCACTATTTAATATTACGGGCGATGAACAACTATTTCAGAAATTGAGATCAGAAGATATTATCACTTCCATGAGAGGAAACGGAATTCGAATTAGTTTACACTACTTTAATTCTGANAAAGACCTGAATAANCTGTTTAANGTNCTCNGAATTTANTCTTAAANTTCTGCAGATATTTAATGTTTTCNTATCCAAAACCGTTTTCGGAATAAAGAATTATCTCTATAAATGATTAAAATTAGTAATTCTACAAAAATGATGTAGAACGCTGATATGTATTGGTTTACAAGTATATTTTAATTTAATTTGAAGAGTCAATCATTAAATTAAAACTATGCCAATTAGCAAGCAGTACCTGAAGTCCAAACCGGAATGTAAGATCACTTTTAACCTTCCTGCGAAAGAAGCAGANCAGGTAGAATTNGTGGGTGAGTTCAANGACTGGAAACCAGCAAAATTGAAGAAGTATAAAAATGGTAATTTCAAGACTCAGCTTAATTTACCAGTAGATAAAGCATACGAATTCAGATATCTTGTAGACGGACAGTGGCAAAACGATCCAGCTGCAGATGCCTACAAATGGAACGATTTCGCGGGAGATGATAATAGTGTGGTAAGTGTATAGACCCTATTCAGTTACCTGAACACCCTTCCAGAAGGCTACGTAATTTTCGATGGGTTTGGCCGCGTGACTTGCCTCCGGGTAGAACCATGCTGCATCTTCATTTTTTTCACCATCTACTTCTATGTCATAGTAGGAAGCTTTGCCTTTCCATGGGCATCGGGTGGTGAATTCACTTGGTTTAAAGAACTTGTCCTTAATATCTTCAGGAGGAAAATAATGATTATTCTCAACGATCTTCGTTTCAGAACTTTCTGCAATTACGGTGCCTTTCCAAATAGCTTTCATAGTTCAGTAAATTTATTTCCTTCTAAAGATATAATTTTTAAAGCAGTTCTCTGAATCTGCAAAATTACGTTCTACTACCAAACCAGCTTCATCTGCTAACCAGCTTACGATTGCATCATCATATTTCTGAGAAATCTCGGTATGTATGCTCTCCCAGGCATCGAATTTGACTTCCAGTTCGAGTTTATTGATCTTAACTCTTTGATCTTCCTTGCTCACTAAGAAACTGCGAGCGGTACCAGTTTCTGGATCATAAGTTTCCCAGTGCTTGAATTTTTCTACTTCAAATTCACCNTCCAGTTCGTGGTTNATTCTTACCAGTAAATTTTTATTNAANCTTTCCGTAATNCCAGCGGGATCATNNTAAGCATTCATNATNNTNTGTGGGTCCTTCTTTTGNTCAAAACCCATNAANAACATATCGTCNTCGCTCATCGCNACAGCAATATTCCGAAGAAAATCTACNGCNTCNNTATGNGANAGATTNCCAATATTACTACCCAGAACTAAGTATGACTTTTTTTCNGGAATTATANTCNGCAAGTTTCTCCAGTGTNTCAAAATAGGTNCCTTGTTGAGTTTTNACAGATACTTGCGGAATNTCNTCNTTTAANGCATNTTCAAGTTCATCNAGCACATTCTGACTAATATCNACAGGNAAATANTTGAACTTATANTNTTTGTCCACCAGTTCNTTTANAAGAAGNTTGGTNTTTTTACCNTCTCCTGCGCCAAGTTCAATAAGATCAAAATCGTTCTCACTGCTGAATATCTTAGCGATATCAGTCTTGTTCTGTTTTAAAATATCAAACTCACAGCTGGTAAGGTAATATTCAGGCATNGCCATGATTTCCTGAAATAATTTGTCTCCTTTTTTATCGTAGATATACTTGGAATGCAAATATTTTGGATAGCTGGTAAGTCCTTTATGCGTGTCTTCAGCAAAGACAGATTCGAACATGGTTGCAGATTGATTTTTCATATGATATTATTTAACGAGTCTGAAACCCGTAAACTGCCATCTTAATTGTGGATGGAAAAAATTTCTATAAGTATAACGGCTATGCTTACTGGAAGTAGCGACTGAAGCTCCACGAAGAACCTTTTGGTTTACCATAAACTTTCCATTATACTCTCCAAGAGCGCCGTCTGCTTTTTGATAATTTGGATATGGAGAGTAAGCGCTTTCTGTCCATTCCCATCTGCTTCCCCAGTCAAAATCCTTTTGAGCAATTTCCCACTCTTGCTCAGTTGGTAATCTCATACCTTTCCATTGTGCATATGCAAAAGCTTCATAGTAACTAATATGAGTAACCGGAGCATCCAGATTCAGA
>FUFK010047692.1_pt1 | contig 46532 bp, 44 predicted proteins | sample 1021851 | NCBI WGS metagenome assembly FUFK01 (sample SAMEA51879418, study PRJEB19060) | metagenome
TCCAAGGCCGCCAAGGCCAAGGCCGCCGGCGGCGATGCCGGCGGTGCCGCCACCGGAACCGCCGTCGCCACAGCTCCCACCGCTGCTGCTCCTGCAGCTGCGTCGGGTGCTCCGGTGCCGACCGGGCCCGGCGGTCACACCCAGCGCCTGCTCACCGTCGTGAAGTCGGGCTCGATCCAAGACGTCAAGGCCGTCCCGCAGGACAAGGTCCACACCTGGCCTCACCTGCTCGTGGTTGAGTTCGGCGCTGCGCTCTTTGCGCTCGCGTTCACCCTGATCTTCTCGATCTTCGTGAATGCTCCGCTGCTGGAGCTTGCCAACTTCAACGAGACGCCAAACCCGTCGAAGGCCCCGTGGTACTTCCTTGGCCTGCAGGAACTCCTCACGGTGTTCCACCCGATGGTCGCCGGTGTGACCATCCCGGGTATCGGCCTGTTCTTCTTGATGTTCATTCCCTACATCGATCGAAACCCGTCGGCGAAGCCCGAGGATCGCAAGTTCGCGGTCTCGTTGATGACCGTCCACCTCATGTTCTGGGCCGTGCTGACCATGATCGGCTCGTTCTTCCGAGGTCCCGGATTCAACTTCGTCTTCCCCTGGGAAGCCGGTTTGTTCTTCGAGCTGTAAGGCAAGGAGGAAACACCAATGCTCATTGCAGCCATCGTCGTCATCGCCCTGCTGGCCGCCGTCGCCGTGTTCTCCGCGCTCAAGAGCCGCGATGCCGACGGCGCCGTCGGCATCCTCTCTCGAGAGACCAAGTCACGCGACCGTGAATCGACCGTCCTTGGCGACGAGGATGCCCTCACGGGCAAGCAGGTCGAGCGGGCCCAGGTCCTCGAGCGCAAGGCCGCCAGCAAGGAGCTCGTCCTCGCTGCCCGCCAGAGCGCGCCGCCAGCTCCCTATGTGCCGCCGGATCCCGAGGTCATCGGCGTCTCGCGTCGTCAGTTCTTCAACCGCACCATCATCCTCATGATGCAGATCGGTCTCGGCGGCTTCGGCCTCGCGTCGATCGCCTTCCTGTGGCCCCAGCTCGGCGGCGGCTTCGGCTCGGCCATCCGAGTCGGTCTCGTGAGCGACGTGCTCAGCGAGATCCGAGGCGCCAACGGCTTCCTGTACCGGGCGGAAGGCCGCATGTGGATCACCGAATACCCGAATGGTGCGGTCGAGAAGGCCCGTGCCGCCTACTCGGCGAACGAACTCACCGGTATGGAAGCCGGTCTCGCGCTCGGACTCGACGGTGGTGTGATCGCCATCTACCAGAAGTGCCCGCACCTCGGCTGCCGTGTTCCCGAATGCGTCACGTCCCAGTGGTTCGAGTGCCCCTGCCACGGTTCCCAGTACAACCGTGTCGGTGAAAAGCGTGGTGGCCCGGCCCCACGCGGCATGGATCGTTTCGCCATGAGCGTCTCGGCCGACGGTGTTCTCACCGTCGACACCGGCACGATCATCCAGGGCCCGCCGATCGGCACGAACACCACCGGGCAGGAGGCTGAAGGCCCCAACTGCATCGGTCAGTCGTCGCACTAGGCCCGGTAGCCTCCGTCCGTTCCCATCTCAGAGAGTTCTCGACCACCCGACACTCGCATGTTGCTCGCCGCCTCCACACAACGAACCATCGGACTCGTCATCTTGGCGATCGTCTTCCTCGGTGGGATCGTCTACATCTACTTCAACATCCGCTCGGCTCGCGACGAAGTCGGCTCGGAGATCGAGCTCGCCTCGAATCGCAAGCCGTACCTCTCCGACGAGGATCTCGAGGGCAAGAAGCTCGATCTTGCGCTCGGCTCNAGCCTGGTNCTGCTGACGATCGTGGCCATCACCTTGCCGCTCTACTGGCTCGGTGAGCCGGGGCGTCACGAAGGCCGCGATCTCGACACGTGGCGGATCGCCACCAACCGCGGCGAGGAGATCTATCTCGAGGGTGCCCAGTGCGTGAACTGTCACGGCCCCGAGGGTGCCGGTGGTGTCGTCAACACCGCGATCACCTCGTCGTCGGGCGAATTCGTGGCCCAGGTGAACTGGAAGGCTCCGGCCCTCAACACGCTGATGTCGCGCCACACCGAGGACGAGATTCTCCACGTGCTCAACTANGGCCGAAACGGTGTCATGCCGGCGTGGGGTTCTGGTGGCGGCGGTCCGCTCACCGATCAGCAGCTCGAAGAGATCATCTTCTATCTCCGCAGCGTGCAGATCTCCGAAGACGAGATCCGCTCGCAGGTCGACAGCGGTGTCGAGGCCGGTGCCAAGGCGCTGATCCTCGAGATCAGCGATGCGGCGTGGGCAGTTGAGGTCCGGGCTGCGGAAGCCGCCCAGGCCGACGCCGCCATGGCCGTTCGATTGCTCGGTCGGGCCGACTTCGACTTCGAGTGCTCCGACGACATCAGCGAGTGCCTCACCCTCGACGACGCCAACGCCCGCCTCACCGCAGCCAACGAGGCCGCGGTCGAGCCGCTCGATGCGACTGTGGCCACCTGGTTCGATCAGGTCTCGGCGGCGAAGACGGCGGCCGATGCCCTTGCGATCGGGGCCGACCCGTCGCTCGCCGATGAGGGCAATGAGGACGAACTCCGTGCCGCTGCGCTCGAAATCCTCTCGACCCCCGGTTCGTTCGAGGGTCAGGAGGCGTACCTCCAGTGGGGCGAGATCCTCTTCAGCAACACGGCGGCCGCCGGCACGTACAGCTGCGCCCGCTGCCACACCTATGGCTGGAGCTTCGACGGCGCATCCGACTATGTGCTCGAGGAGAACGGCCGCGACGGTCCGATTCCNGAGCTCGCCGCCGGGTACGTCACTGCCGGTGGCTTCTTCGGCCCCAACCTGACCGGTGGCTCGACCCTCTCGCAGTTTGAGACCGCCATCGGCCAGTCGGCCTTCATCACCCGTGGCCAGGCCATTGGTCAGACCTACGGCCGTGGAGGTTCGGGCGGCAACGGCCAGATGCCCGGCTTCGGCGCACTGACGGAAGCCAATCCGGTGGGCCCGGGTATGGGCCCCGGCTCCGGCATCGTCTTCGAGTACCCGGCCCTGCTCACCGACGAGCAGATCGATGCCATCGTGGCGTTTGAGAGGACTCTCTGATGGAAATGGTCGAACTGATCGGCGTCCTCGACTGGATCGACGGGCTCGAGTGGGATCCCCACGTCCGGGGCTTCCTTGCGGTCTTCGCGGGCTTCTGTGTCTGGATGGGCTCCATCTGGATCATCGTGTCCAGCAACAACGGCGTCCGCCTCGGCACCCTGCTGTCCCTGGCGGGCCTCTTCGCGTGGTTGACCATCATGGGTTCGATCTGGTGGCTTTACGGCATCGGTTGGGCCGGCGATACGCCGATGTGGGAGGAAGTCGAGATCGTCGAGGGCACCGACGCGGAAGGGCACCTGACCTTCGCCGCGCTCGACGAGGCCAACCTGCTTCGCACTGAGTCCCTGCCGTCGGCGCATGAGGCCGTCGTTGCGGCCGCCGAGGCGGCCGAGGGCGAGTTCGGCGCCGACTGGCGGACCATGGGTTCGGCCGGTCTCAGCAATGATGCCGTCGAACGCCTCGTCGAGATCCAGATCGCCGACGCGGAATTCGGCGTCGTCGTCGCCGAGCGCCTCACGCCCGACCAGGTCGAGGGCCTGTCGCTCGCCGAGATCGACGCACTCGTCGCCGCCGAGCAGAGCCGCAACGAGGCGACGACGTGGTCCGAACTTGCGGCAGTCGCCCCTGGTCTGATCGATCAGGACAACGCGACCCTCGGAGGCTGGACACTCCTGTCCACCGCCGAAGCGGGTGAGGCACAGGCCTCGGCCATCGCCATGCTGCTCGAGTCCGACGACTTCTCCTTTGCCGACCAGAGCCAGTTCAAGCTCCTTGACGCCTACACCATCGGCGGCAAGGACGGTCTGCCCGATGACCCGAACGTCCTCGACCGGGTCTGGACCAGGTTCCGCCAGACCGCGCAGATCACCCACCCGACCCGCTACGGCGTCATCCAGGTGCAACAGGTCGCGGAGGAGTCGTTGACCAACCTGCCGGGCACCGCTCCGCAGATCCCGGTGGTCGACGAGGACGAGCCGATCATTTCGGTCGTGATGGTCCGCAACCTCGGCAACCTGCGTCAGGTACCGGCGTTCTTCACCATCGGTTCGCTGCTCATCTTCTTGTCGCTGTGTTACATGCTCCACGAACGCGACAAGCTCGTCATGGCCCGACGAGCTGAGTTCGAAAAGGCGGCGTAACGCGTGCTCGGCCAGTACCTGCCCCTGCTGATGTTGTTCGGGCTGGCGGTGCTCTTCGCCGCCGGCAGCTTCATCGCATCGGGCCTCCTGGCCCCGCGCAATCCGACGAACGCCAAGCGAGCTGCGTACGAGTGCGGCATTGTGCCGACCAAGGAGACACCGGAACGTTTCCCGGTGAAGTTCTTCCTGGTCGCCATGATCTTCATCGTCTTCGACATCGAGATCATCTTCTTCTATCCGTACGCCCTTGCGTACGGGAGCCTCGGCGTGTTCGGCCTGGTGATGATCATGGTCTTCACGTTCGCCGTCTTCGAGTCGTTCGTGTACCTGATCAGCAACGGCGCACTCGAATGGGGCCCGCTCAAGCAGGTGGCTCGCCCGTCCGGCGCCGTCTCGCCGGAACGAACCGCTGAATCCACCATCCGCCGTGTCGGTCTCGAGAACCGGCCGATCGCCGAGGAGACGGCAGCGTGAGGATTCCAGGACTCGGGGAAACCCAGTCGATCGCCGACAATGGCCTGGAGGGGATGGATCACAACTTCCTCACCGGCAATGTCGAGAACCTGGTCAGCTGGGCTCGGTCCCGCAGCCTCTGGCCGGCCACGTTCGGTCTCGCATGCTGCGCGATCGAGATGATGGCGTCGGGCACGGCCCACTACGACCTCGCCCGGTACGGCATGGAGACCTTCCGGGCATCGCCTCGTCAGGCCGACCTCATGATCGTTGCCGGCCGGGTGAGTCAGAAGATGGCTCCGGTTCTNCGTCAGGTCTACGACCAGATGATGGAACCCAAATGGGTGATCTCCATGGGCGTGTGCGCCTCGAGCGGCGGCATGTTCAACAACTACGCGATCGTGCAGGGCGTCGATCAGATCGTGCCGGTCGATGTCTACGCGCCGGGCTGCCCGCCCGGGCCGGAAACCCTCCTGCATGCGATCTTCACCCTGCATACCAAGATCGAATCCGGCGAACTTGTCCGACGCCGCGAGGCGAATGGCGGCGGCGCCGGTATCACCATCGAACAGCGCGACGGACAGACCGCTGGCCTGACGATCGGGGGCTGACATGAGTGACGAGACCGCAGCCGCCGAAGAGGCGGAGGCCGANGCCGTCGCCGAGGAAGCCGCTGTCGATCTGCGCTACGGCGCGGCCGTGAGCGAGTCCCACGGCGATGTTGTGTTGCACGCCACGGTTGAGACCTACCTCGACGTCTGCAGTGAGGCTCACGCTGATGGATTCGACCAACTGATCGACCTCACCGCCGTCGACTACCTCACCTACGCCGGCGAGCGCACGCTCCCGGGTGGACTCACCCCCGAACGCTTCGAGGTCGTCACGTCGCTGATCAACCATGTCCGCCGCGAACGGATCCGTATCCGTACCCAGGTGAGCGCCGACGAGCCGACCATTCCGAGCCTCTTCGACCTGTGGCCCGGCAGCGAGTACCTCGAGCGTGAGGCGTTCGACATGTTCGGTATCACCTTCGCCGACCACCCCGACATGAGCCGGGTCCTCATGCCCGAGGACTGGGTCGGGCATCCTCTCCGCAAGGACTACGCCGTCGGCGCCATTCCCGTCCAGTTCAAGGCAGCGAGCAACGAACGATGACGATCACTGACGAAACTCCCGAGACGATCGACGGCGCCGCACGCGTCCGCCAGCGTGGCGATAATGCTGCGGTCCTGCGCCTCAGCGAAGCCGAGGCTGCGGTGATCGGCTCCGACGCCACCACCCCTGACGACGACGAGCGGGTTCTGCTCAACATGGGCCCGTCGCATCCGTCGACCCATGGCGTGCTGCGCCTCATGTTAGAGATGGAGGGCGAGACCGTCATTCGTTCCAAGCCGGTCGTGGGCTACCTGCACACCGGTATGGAGAAGCAGGCAGAGCAGCTGACCTTCCTGCAGGGGTGCACCAACGTCACCCGCATGGACTACGCCTCGCCGTTCTTCACCGAACTGGCGTTCAGCCTCGCCACCGAGAAGCTCCTCGACATCGAGGTCCCGGAGCGTGCGGTCTGGATCCGCATGCTGATGAGCGAGCTCAACCGCATCAGCTCTCACCTGTTGTTCATGGCCACCAACGGCATGGATCTCGGTGCCGTGTCGATGATGATCTACGGCTGGCGTGAGCGCGAAGAAGTCCTCCGCTTCTTCGAAAAGGTCACGGGCCTGCGGATGAACCACAACTACATCCGCCCCGGTGGTGTCGCCGCCGATCTTCCCGACGGCTGGAAGGGTGAGATCGAGGCGTTGCTCGAACTGCTGCCGCCTCGCCTCGAGGAGTACGACGTCCTCATGACCGGTCAGCCGATTTGGCGTGAACGCCTGCAGGGCGTCGGCACGCTGAACACCGACGAGGCACTCGCCTTGTCGGCCACCGGTCCGATCCTTCGTTCTACCGGCTACGCCTGGGACCTTCGCCGCGATCAGCCCTACCTCGCCTACGACGAGGTCGATTTCGATGTCATCGTCGGCACGTACGGCGACTGCTACGACCGCTACGCGATCCGTCTCAACGAGATCCGCGAGTCGATGCGCATCGTCGAACAGATCCTCGACAAGATGCCGTCGGGCGATTACCGGGTGCAGGACAAGAAGGTCACCCCGCCGCCTCGCATTCGCATCGATCAATCGATGGAAGCGCTCATCCACCATTTCAAGATCTTCACCGAGGGCTTCAAGGTTCCCGAGGGGGAGGCCTATGCGTGTGTCGAGTCACCCCGCGGCGAACTCGGCATCTACATGGTTTCCGACGGCAGCTCGACGCCCTACCGCATGCATGTGCGGGGTCCGTCGTTCATCAATGTCCAGACCATGCCGCACCTCATGCGCGACAGCCTCATCGCCGACGCCGTGGCGATCATCTCCAGCGTCGACCCGATCATGGGCGAGGTCGATCGATGAGCTACTTCACCGCTGACAACCTTGAGATGGCGCACGAGATCATCTCGCGCTACCCGCGCAAGAAGTCGGCGCTCATCCCGCTGCTGCATCTTGCGCAGGAGCAGGAGGGCTGGNTTACCGACGACGCCATGCGTCAGATCGCCGAGCTCACCGACACCACGCCCGCCGAGGTGAAGGGCACCGGCTCGTTCTACGAGATGTTCAAATTCCACCCGGTGGGCACGTACATGATCAATGTGTGCACCAACCTCGCCTGCCAACTGCTCGGNGGNGAGGAACTCCTNGCCCATGCCGAGGAGGCGCTGGGGATCAAGGCNGGCGGCACCACTGCCGACGGNNTGTTCACGATNGAAGACGTCGAGTGCATNGCGGCGTGCACCGAGGCNCCGTGCNTGCAGGTCAACTATCGCTACAAGCTTCGGCTCACTACCGACGATCTCGATCAGCTCATCGACGACATCCGCAACGGGCGGGCGACCGACATCCCCGAGCACGGCACGCTCGGCCTAGTCCGTCAGCACATCCCGGCCGGCGCCGGTGCGGGCATCGTGGCGCCGGAGCAGGCCACCGAACGCCCCGTCTGGCTCGCCCGGAATGACGCTGCCGCCGAAGGAGGAGAAGCCTGATGCCGACGCACGACTATGTCCCCCATGCCCCCGGCTATGTCGACAACGACGGGCCCAAGATCGTCACCAGCCGCTTCGTCCACGAGGACTCCCACACCCTTGAGCGCTACGAGGCCACCAACGGGTACGAGGGTCTGCGCCGCGCCCTCGACCGCACGCCGGCCAATGTCCACGAAGAGGTCCGCGACGCCGTCGTGCTCGGCCGTGGTGGCGCCGGCTTCCCGGCGGGCGTCAAGTGGGGCTTCATGCCTCCCGGCAAGTTCCCGTACTACCTCGTGGTCAACGGCGACGAGTCCGAGCCCGGCACGTACAAGGATCGTCTCCTCATGGAGCGTGACCCGCACCAGTTGATCGAGGGCTGCCTCATCACCTGCTACGCGCTCGGTCTCAGCCAGTGCTTCCTGTATGTGCGAGGCGAGATGCCCGCCGCTCAGGAGAATCTCGCCCAGGCGCTCAACGAGGCCTACGCCAAGGGCTATGTCGGCAAGAACATCATGGGGACGGAGTTCAGCGTCGACATCACGTTGACCTGGGGTGCCGGCGCCTACATCGTCGGTGAGGAGACGGCACTGATCGAGTCGCTCGAGGGCAACCGCGGGATGCCGCGCCTCAAGCCGCCGTTCTTCCCGGCTGCAATCGGCCTCTATGGCCAGCCCACGATCGTCAACAATGTCGAGACACTGAGCAACCTTCCCTGGCTGCTCGTCAACGGCTCCGAGCAGTACAAGGCGTTCGGCTCGGAGGCTTCGCCCGGTTCGCGCATGGTCGCCGTGTCGGGTCACGTGAACCGCCCCGGCGTGTACGAGATCGAACAGGGCGTCACGACCTTCCGCGACCTCTTCTACGGCGACAACTTCTGTCGCGGGATCCGCAACGACAACGAACTCAAGATGTTCGTGCCCGGCGGCGGTTCGGCCCCCTGGTTCTTCCCGGAGCAACTCGACCTCCCCCTCGAGGGGCGCACCGTCGGTGCAGAAGGTTCGATGCTCGGCTCGGGCGCCATCATGGTGATGGACGAGACCACCGATGCCGTCAAGGCGGCGCTGCGACTCGTGCGGTTCTACGCCCGCGAGTCGTGCGGCAAGTGCACACCGTGCCGGGAGGGCACCACCTGGGAGGAGCGCATCTTGCAGCGCATTCTCGACGGTGAAGGTCGTCCCAGCGACATCGACAAGCTGCTCGACATCGCCGACAACATCTCGCCCGGCCCCTACCCGGTCGCCGCTGACCCGTCCCAGGGCCTCGACGCCGTGCCGTTCCCGCCCAAGCAGACCACTATCTGCCCGTTGGGCCCGTCGTCGGTCGCGCCGATCACGTCGACGGTTCGTCGCTTCCGTCACGAGTACGAGGCCAAGATCACCAAGCGGGATTCCATTCCGGTGATGGCCGCCCCGCTGTCGTCTGATCCCGTCGAGGTTGGCTGATGACCGCCGTCGAGAACGAGAAGTCCACGGTCACCGTCACCCTCAACGGTGTCGAGATCGAGGCCAACCCGGGCGAACTGCTCATCGATGCCGCCGAGCGTCACGGCACCTACATCCCGCGGTTCTGCTACCACTCGCGCATGAAGCCGGTCGGCATGTGTCGGATGTGCCTGGTCGAGGTCGACTCGGGCCGTGGTCCGGCACTGCAGCCGAGCTGCATGATCCCGGTGGGCGAGGGCATGACCGTCGACACCGAGTCCGAGGCCACCAAGAAGGCTCAGGATGGTGTGCTCGAGTTCCTGCTCATCAACCACCCGCTCGACTGCCCGGTGTGCGACAAGGGTGGCGAATGCCCGTTGCAGGATCAGACCGTGGCCTTCGGCCCTGGCGAGTCCCGCTTCGTCGAAGAGAAGCGGCACTACGAGAAGCCGATACCGATCAGCGACACCGTCTACCTCGACCGTGAGCGCTGCATTCTCTGTGATCGCTGTACCCGCTTCGCCGACGATGTCGCCGGCGACACGCTGATCCACTTCATGGACCGGGGCAACAGCACCCAGGTCAACACGTTCCCTGATGAGCCGTTCGCCTCGTACTTCTCGGGCAACACGGTGCAGATCTGCCCGGTCGGTGCGCTCACCGCCAAGCCGTATCGATTCAAGGCCCGTCCGTGGGACCTCGAAGAGACGATCTCCACGGCGTGGATCGACTCGGTCGGTTCTCGTGTCACCGTCCAGTCGAGCCGCAACCAGGTCCTGCGCCTGCTCGGTGTCGACGCCGACAGCGTCAACTGGGGTTGGCTGTCCGACAAGGAACGCTTCGGCTTCGAGGCCCTCAACAGCGAGGACCGTCTCACTGCCCCGATGGTCCGTGTCGATGGTCGCCTTGAGGCCACCGGCTGGGCCCCCGCCCTCGCAGCGGCCACCGATGCCTTGCGTGATGCCGACCCGGCCCGCATCGGCGTGATTGGCGGCGCCCGCCTCACCAATGAGTCGCAGTACGCCTGGACCAAGCTCGCCAAGGGCGTGCTCGGCACCGACAATGTCGATGCGCAACTCGGCGACGGCCTTCCGGTCGAGGCGGTATTGGGTCTGCCTCGCGCCACGATCAACCAGGCCTGCACCCCGGGCGGCACCGTCATCCTCGTCGGTCCCGACCCCAAGGAAGACCTCGGTGCGCTGTTCCTTCGCCTGCGTCACGCCGTCGTCAACGACGGCACCACGCTGATCGAGTTGACCCCGACCCGCACCGGTCTGAGCNCGATCGCCACTCACTCGTTGCACCCGAAGCCGGGCGAGGTCGACCTCCTGGCCGCTGCGCTCGTCGACGCCGTATCGGGTGACGCCGGCGATGCTGCGGGTGTGCCGGCCGACGCCATCGCCGCTGCGGCTGCTGCGATCTCGGGTCCGGTCACGGTGGTCCTCGGCCGGGCCTCGGTTGCCGAGTCCGCTGCGATCACCGTTGGTGCAGCCATCGCCCTCAACCGACTCGAAGGCGTCGGTTTCTTGTCGGCGCTGCGTCGCNGCAATGTGCACGGCGCCCTNGACATGGGCATGGCCCCGGGCCTGCTCCCCGGCCGAGTGCCGCTGAGCGCCGGTTGCGACGCCTTCGACCAGGTGCCCACNGAGGTGGGCATGGACACCATCGCCATGCTGGAGGCGGCTGCCTCCGGTGATCTCGACGTGCTCGTCCTGCTCGGCAGCGATCCGCTGAGCGACGTGCCCGATGCCGGTCTGGCCGAGCGTGGCCTCGCCGGCGCCGGCACCGTGATCGCCGTCGAGATGTTGCCCAACGCCTCGACCCTTGCCCACGCCGACCTCGTCCTGCCCGCTGCGGCGCCGACCGAAGTCGACGGCACCTTCACCAACCTCGAGGGGCGTGTGAGTGTCGCCGAGCAGAAGGTCACCCCTCCTGGCACCGCCCGTGCCGACTGGATGATCGCCGCCGAACTCGCCCTGCGCCTGGGTGCCGACCTCGCCGTCGAGTCCCCCGAATCGATCCGGGCCGAGATTGCCGCCGTGTCGCCGGTTCACGCTGAACTCACGGAGGCCGCGCTGGCCGATGGCCGTGTCGAGGGCGTCCTGATCAGCGGCTCGTCGATCGAAGCGCCCACCGTTTCGGCCTCGACCACCCCGGCCAACGACGCCTACTCCCTGCGCCTCGTCGCCGCTCGACGCATGTACGACAACGGCACGATGCTGCAGGCCAGCNCCTCCAGCGCTGGNCTCGCCGCCTCGGTGAAGGTCACGCTCAACCCCACCGATTTCGAAAAGCTCGGCCTCGACGCCGGCACCGTCGTCAAGGTGATCTCGGGTCGAGGTGAGCTGATGGCGCCACTCGCCGCCGACTTCGGTGTCCCCGCTGGTTCGGCCATGATCCCGGCGAACGCGCCGGGGTCCAACGCCAACACCCTGATCGATGCGTCGGCGTCGGTCACCGACGTTCGGGTGGAACGCGCATGATGTTTGCTCAAGACCCGCTCTACGCCGGCGACTGGCTCGGTGATGCGCTGATCACCGGCCTCAAGGTGCTGGTCGCGTTTGCGTTCTTGCTCGTCGCAGTGATGCTCAACATCTGGTTCCTGCGCAAGGTCATCTCCGACTTCCAGAACCGCATCGGCCCGAACACGGCAGGTCGGTGGGGCATTCTCCAGAGCCTGGCCGACGGCATCAAGCTCTTCTTCAAGGAAGATCTGATCCCCGACAACTCGGATCGCTTCGCCTTCAAGCTGGCGCCGTATCTGTCGCTCGTCCCCGCCTTCCTCGTCTTCGCGATCATCCCGATCGGGGGCGACTTCAACGGCGACGACGGCGACGGTGTCGTCAGCATCTTCGGTCACGACACACTCCTTCAGGTCGCCGACCCGCCTGTCGGTGTCCTGTGGTTCCTCGCCATGTCATCGCTCGCGATCTATGGCGTGATGCTCGCCGGCTGGAGTTCGGGCTCGAAGTACCCGCTCATCGGCTCCGTGCGTGCGTCGGCCCAGATGGTGTCCTACGAAGCGGCCCTCGGCCTCGCCCTTGCATCGGTGCTGCTCGTGTCGGGCACCTTGTCCACCCATGCCATGGTCATCGACCAGTCGGGTGAGGGCCCTGCGTTCCTCGGAATCGAGAACATCCTTCCGGCCTGGTACCTCCTGCCGGTCGGCATCGTGCCCTTCGTTGTCTTCATCATCGCTGGCACGGCCGAACTTAACCATCCGCCGTTCGACCTCGTCGAAGCCGAACAGGAGATCGTCGGCGGCTTCCACACCGAGTACTCCTCGATCCGGTTCGCGCTCTTCTTCCTCGCCGAGTTCATGAACCAGATCACGATGGGCGCCCTGCTCGTCACGCTCTTCCTCGGCGGCCCCAACGGCCCGGCGCTCTTCTTCCCTGAGGGCTGGTGGATCGGTGTCTTCTGGTTCTTCGTGAAGCTGATGGGCTTCTTGTTCCTGCTCGTCTGGGTGCGAGCCACCTTGCCCCGCTTCCGCTACGACCAGCTCATGGACTTCGGCTGGAAGCTGTTGATCCCGCTGTCGCTCGGTTGGTTCATCTTGCTGGCGTTCATCCAGATCGGCCGTGACGAGGACTGGAGCACCGCCCAGTTCGTCGGCCTTGGTGTGGGTCTTGCGGCCGCCTTCGTGGCCCTCGCCGGCATGTTGACCCTTGCGATCCGCAACGCCCGCAACGAGCGCATCGAAGAGATGGAGGATGCCCATGGCTGACGGTTCCTACCTCAAGGGCTTCGGCGTCACGTTCAAGAAGCTCTTCGAAGACCGTGTGACCGGCGATTACCGCGGTGGCAAGGGCCTCGAGAAGGGCAAGCCCGACGAGAAGCGCCCCAAGGCCGACCGACTCCACGGTCGCCATGTCCTCAACCGGTACGAGGACGGTATGGAGAAGTGCATCGGCTGTGAGCTGTGTGCCGGCGTGTGCCCTGCGAAGTGCATCTATGTCCGCGGCGCCGACAACAACCCCGAAGCACCGACCTCGCCGGGGGAGCGGTTCGGCTACGTCTACGAGATCAACTATCTGCGCTGCATCCACTGCGATCTGTGCGTCGAGGCATGCCCCACGCAGGCCATCACCGAGTCGAAGCTGTTCGAGTTTTCGTTCACCAACCGCAGCGATGCGATCTACACCAAGAACGAGCTGCTCGTCGGCGACGACGGCAAGCCTCAGCAGCTGCCCTGGGAAGACTGGCGCGACGGCGAGGACACCATGACCTCGGGCTGGATGCGGGCCACCTCACCGGCCGGTGACCATCGATATGAAGGCATCGTCCACTGGGCGGGTGAGCTGGGCTACGGCGTGCGCGACCCCGAAACGGGGCAGAGCGCAGCGGCGGACGACGACGGGGGAGCTCGACCGGCAGCGTCGAGCGACGAGCATGGCTGAATTCATCACGTTCTTCTTCGGGGCGGCGATCATCCTCGCCGGGGCGATCGGCGTCGTCGTCGCGCGCAACGCCGTGCACTCAGCGCTCTTCTTGATCCAGACCCTGCTCGGTGTCGCCGTGATCTTTGTCGTACAGGAAGCGCACTTCCTCGCAGCGGTACAGATCGTCGTGTACGCCGGTGCCATCGTGATCCTGTTCCTCTTCGTGATCATGTTGCTCGGTGTCGACAAGGCCGAGGATCTCGGTGTCGAACCCATCGCCGGCCAAAAGCCGCTCGCCGTGGTCCTCGGCGCCTCACTGCTGGCCACGGCGATCACGTTCGTGCTTGTCGCCACCGACGGCGCCACCGGCGTCGGCTCCGCCGACCCCGAACGTCAGCTCGACTCCGGCATCACGGATATCGAGCGCATCGGCCGAGTCCTGTTCACCGAGTACGCGGTGGCGTTCCAGCTCACTGCCGCCCTGCTCACCATCGGCGTGATCGGTGCCGTCGTGCTCACCCGGTCACTGTCGACGGCCGAGCAGCTCGATGATCTCGAGCCGGCGTCGATGGACCTCCCGTCGCTGGCGCCCGAGGGGGCCAACGACGAACACCATGTCGACACGGCCGAGGAGGACGCATCGTGATCCTCGCCGAGCTTGCGCTCACCCCGCCCTACTACCTCGTGCTGTCGGCCCTGATGTTCGCCATCGGCGCGGCGGGCCTGCTGATCCGACGCAACCCACTGGTCATGTTCATGTGTGTCGAGTTGATGCTCAACGGCGTGAACNTCTCCTTCGTCGCCTTCGGAGCCGACCTCAACGATGTGGGTGGCCAGATCTCCGTGTTCTTTGTTCTCGTGGTCGCTGCGGTAGAGGTTGTCGTCGGCCTCGCCCTGGTGGTCGCGATCAACCGTCGTCGCGCCGACGCCACCGCCGACGACGTGTCGCTCTTGAGGGGATGAGCTGACCTGTGTTGCTTGATCTTGCATTTCTGATTCCGGCGTTCCCGCTGCTCGGGTTCCTCGTGATCCTCGTGGCCGGCCGTCGGCTCGGTGAGCCCGGTGCCGGCTGGGTCGCCACGATGGCAATGGGTGGATCGTTCGCGGCGGCCGCCGCCGTGTTCCTCGGTCTTCTCGGCGAGAACGCCGACGAGCGGCGCCACGTCCAGACCCTGTGGGAGTGGGTGCCAGTCGGCGACTTCTCCGTCGATATCGGCTTCCTCGTCGATCCGCTGTCGATCACGATGACCCTGTTCATCACCGGTGTCGGTGCGCTGATCCATCTCTACTCGATCGGGTACATGCACGGTGATGAGAACTTCTCGAAGTTCTTCCTCTACCTGAACCTGTTCGCCTTCTCGATGCTGATGCTCGTGCTCGGCGACAACCTGTTGCTCACCTTCCTCGGCTGGGAGGGCGTGGGCGCCTGTTCGTACTTCCTCATCTCGTTCTGGTTCACCGAGGAGGCCAACGCCACCGCCGGCAAGAAGGCCTTCGTGACCAACCGCATCGGCGACTGGGGTTTCATGGTCGCCACCTTCCTGATCTTCGTGACGATCGGTTCGATCGAGTACGTCGACATCATCGGGAACGCCGAGGGTGGTCTCATCAGCGAAAGCACCGCCACCTGGATCACCGTCCTGTTGCTGATCGGCGCCGCCGGCAAGTCAGCCCAGTTCCCGCTCTACCTGTGGCTGCCCGACGCGATGGCTGGCCCGACCCCGGTATCCGCGCTCATCCACGCCGCCACCATGGTGACGTCGGGCATCTACCTGCTTACCCGGGTCAACCCGGTGTTGGCCGAGGCCGCCTCGTGGTCCACCGACCTGATCGCGTGGGTGGGTGCGCTCACGGCATTGTTCGCCGCCACCATCGCCGTCGCCCAGAACGACATCAAGAAGGTGCTGGCGTACTCGACGGTCAGCCAACTCGGGTACATGTTCCTCGCCGTCGGCATCGGCGCCTACATCGCCGCCATCTTCCACATGATCACCCACGCCTTCTTCAAGGCGCTGCTGTTCCTCGGTTCGGGATCCGTCATTCATGGCATGCATCACGACCAGGACATGCGCCACTACGGCGGCCTGCAGAAGCTGATGCCGATCACCTCGGCCACCTTCATCGTCGGTTGGCTCGCAATCGCCGGCGTGCCGCCGTTCTCGGGATTCTGGTCGAAAGACGAAATCCTGGCCTACGCCTACGACGTCAACCCGATGTTGTGGGTCATCGGTCTGCTCACGGCGTTGCTCACGGCGTTCTACATGAGCCGGCAGGTCTTCATGACCTTCTTCGGCGAGTACCGCTATGCCGACGTTCGCCCGGAGGAGATCTCCGAGATCTGGGACAACCGGGTCGCCACGGCTGAGGCGGCGGTGGCCGAGGCCGAGGCCGGTATCGGCGCCGCCGAAGAGGGCATCGTGAAGGCCCAGGAGAAGCTCGACAAGGCGGCCGAGAAGCTCGAACAGCGCGAAGCCGAACTGGCTGAAGCCGACGAGTCCGATGACAAGGCCTTCGACAAGGCCACCAAGAATCTCGAGAAGGCCAAGGACGGCGTCGTCAAGGCCCAGGAGGCCGTCGATGAGGTCACCGTGTCGGTCGACGCCGCCCGTGCCGAAGTCGACACGGCCCGCGCAAATGTCGAGACGGTGCTCGCCGCAGCGGCAAGCGCAGGCGACGACCTCAAGGGGATCAGCGACGACGATCTTCCCGCAGCCGTCAAGGAACGTCGTGAATTCCATCCCCACGAATCGCCGTGGCAGATGACGGTTCCGCTCATCCTGCTTTCGGGCGCGGCGGTCATCGCCGGGGTGATGAACCTCCCGTTCAGCAAGGATCTCCACTTCCTCGAGAAATGGTTGGAACCCACGCTGTACGGGAACAAACACAAGCTCGGCCTCTCCGGCGGTGAGCTGTGGATCCTGGCGATCGTCGCCGTCGTCATCGGAGCGGTCGGCATCGCCGCAGCGGTCGCGATCTATCTCCAGAAGCGCATCCCGGCCGAGAAGGTCGAGTTGCCCATCCTCGCTCGGGGCTGGCGCTACGACGAAGCGGTCAGCGATTTCATGGGCGGACCCGGCCGTAAGGGCTTTGACCTGGTGGCCTGGTTCGACGCCACGATCGTCGACGGGATCGTCAACGGCACCGGTCGCCTGGTGCGCACGGCCGGCGGGGGACTCCGAACCCTGCAGACCGGTTTGGTTCGTAGTTACGCCGCACTCGTTGCGGTCGGTGCGGTGGGTCTCATCGCGTGGTTCCTCGTGAGGACGACCTTCTGATGTCTTCTCTGTTCGCAGCTTCGTCGGCCGACGTGCCGTTCCCGATCCTCAGCGCCCTCGTGGTGACCCCGTTCCTCGGGGCACTGCTGATGCTCGTGCTGCCCAACGGTCGGCCCGAGTACTTCAAGCAGGTGGCCTTCCTCGTCAGTGGCGCCGTTGCCGGCATGACCGCCTGGGTCATGGTCGAGTTCGACAAGCACACCGCCGACGAGTTTCAGTTTGTCGACTCCGCCGAATGGATCGCTGGCCTCGGCATCTCGTGGACACTGGGTCTCGACGGCATCTCGCTGTGGTTGGTGGTGCTCACGGCCGCCCTGTTCCCGCTCGCCATCCTTGCGATCGAGGCCGAGCACACGCCGAAGGCGTACTACGCGTGGCTGCTCGTGCTGGAAGCAGGGGTCATGGGCGTGTTCCTCGCCCTCGACCTGTTCGCCTTCTTCGTGTTCTTCGAGATCGTGCTGGTGCCGATGTACTTCCTCATCGGCCAGTGGGGTCACGGGGCCCGGGCCTACGCCGCGACCAAGTTCTTCGTGTACACGATGTTCGGGTCGGCGTTCATGCTCGTCGGCATCCTCGCCACGGCGTTCCTCACCGCAGCCGAGACCGGCAATGCCGTGTCGTTCGATCTCGTTTACCTCGCCGAGGAACAGGCGCTCGCCACGACGACGGCTCGCTGGATCTTCCTGAGCTTTGCCGTTGCGTTCGCGGTGAAGGTTCCGCTGTTCCCGGTGCATACCTGGCTGCCCGACGCCCACACCAATGCGCCCACGGCAGGCTCGGTGATCCTGGCCGGCGTCATGCTCAAGCTCGGCACCTACGGCTTCTTGCGTTTCGGCATCTATCTCTTCCCCGAGGCGTCCGTGTACTTCGCACCGGCGCTCGTCGCCCTCGGCACGATCGGCATCATCTACGGCGCGATTGCGGCGACGATGCAAAAGGACCTCAAGCGTCTCGTCGCCTACTCCTCGGTCGCCCACCTCGGCTTCATCGTGATCGGCACCTTCGCCCTCAACACCGAGGGCCTGTCCGGCGGCCTGTTGCAGATGGTCAACCACGGCATCTCGACCGGCGCGCTGTTCCTGCTCGTCGGTTGGATCTACGACCGCCGCCACACCCGTCTGATCGCCGAGCTCGGTGGCCTCCAGAAGCCGGCGCCGGTCTTCGCGGCCGTCTTCATGGTCGTGATGTTGAGCTCGATCGGTCTGCCCGGCCTCAATGGCTTCGTCGGGGAGTTCCTCGCACTGCTCGGTGCCTTCGCGGCNCATCGCTGGTGGGCGATCGTCGCCGCNACCGGTGTNATCATCGCCGCTCTCTACCTGCTGTGGGCCTACCAGCGGGTCTTCCACGGCCCCGCCGAGGGCGACAACGCCGAGATGAAGGATCTCACCTGGTCCGAAGGGGCGATCATGGTGCCGTTCCTTGCCGCCATTTTCGTCATGGGCCTGTACCCGGCGCCCGTGCTTGAACGCATGGAGCCTGCGGTCGACGCCTTGATCGAACATATCGAGGGCAATGTGGAGGACTTCGACGAGGCCGACGCCGACCAAGGCGAGGACCTCGACGTCGACGACCTGAAGGGTCTCGGCAAGAAGAAGGACTCGATGGCCACCGATGAGTCGGCTTCGGTCGAAGGGGGCGCAGGATGATCGCACAGCTCGACGCCACGGTCGCCCGCCCCGAGATCGCCTGGGACGGCCTCCTGCCGGTCCTGACCCTCGGCGTCGGTGCGCTGCTGCTGGTGCTGTTCCGGTCGCTAATGAAGCAACTGCCGAAGGCGGCTGCCGATCAGGCCGTGCCCGTCATCGGCGGCCTCACCGTGATCGCCATGTGGGTCGTCGGTGGCTTCGCCGGCACCGACGTGCCGCTTGCCGGCCTCCGCGATGACCTCGGTGACCCGGTCTTCTTCTTCGGTCTCCTGATCATGGTCGGCCTTGTCGGCTGGTTTGCCCAGTACTTGCGGCTCAGCGTCGACGCTGCGCTGACGGTCATGATCGGGCTCACCAGTCTCGCCGCCACCTGGGGGGTGTGGACCGACCGGTACGAGGTCGACGGTGCCTTCGGCCTCGTCGGCGATCAGCTCGGTGCCGACGGCTTCTCGCTGGTGATCACGGGTGTCATTGCCGGCGCCATCGTGCTCGTCGCCCTGCTTCTCGACGACTACCTCGAACGTGAGGGCATGGCCGGCGCCGAGATGTACGTCCTGATGCTGTTCTCGGGCGCTGGTGGTGCCGTCATGGCGAGCGCGAACGACCTCATCGTGTTGTTCCTCGCCCTCGAGACGCTGAGCATCGCGGTGTACGTGATGGCGGCGATGCACATGCGTCGCTCCGAGAGCCAAGAGGCCGGTCTCAAGTACTTCGTGCTCGGCGCGTTTTCTTCGGCGTTCCTGCTGTACGGCATCGCCTTGACCTACGGCGCCGTCGGCTCCACGAACCTGATCGTGATCGCTGACTTCCTCGAGCAGAACCGTCTTGTCGAGGACGGTCTGCTGATGGCGGGCATGGCGATGCTGCTCGTCGGGCTCGGTTTCAAGGTTGCGGCGGCCCCGTTCCACGCCTGGACCCCCGACGTCTACCAGGGTGCGCCTACCCCGGTGGTGGCCTTCATGGCCTCGGCGGTCAAGGCGGCCGGCTTTGCGGCGTTGGTCCGGGTCTTCGTGACGACGTTCGCCGACCACGCCGACGACTGGCAGCCCGCGGTCTACGGCCTGGCGATCCTCACCCTCGTGGTCGGCTCGTTCATGGCGATCGTGCAGCGCGACGCGAAGCGCATGCTCGCCTACTCCTCGATCAGCCACGCGGGCTTCATCCTTGTCGGTGTCCAGGCCGCCTCGGACGAAGGCATCTCGTCGGTGCTGTTCTATGCCGTCGCCTACACCTTCCTCGTGATCGGCAGCTTCGGCGTGTTGAGTATCGTGTCGGGCGAGGGTGATCGTGGCACGAGCCTCGATCACCTCGACGGCCTCAGCACTCGTCGGCCCGCCCTGGCGCTCGCCCTGACCGTCTTCCTGCTCGCTCAGGCCGGGGTGCCGCTGACGTCGGGCTTCGTCGCCAAGTTNGCGGTGATCGGCGCGGCNGTCGAGGCCCGCTCGTANTGGCTCGCCATCGCTGCCATGGTCACGGCGGTCGTGTCGGCGTTCCTCTACTTGCGCATCATCTTGTCGATGTACCTCGGTCAGGCCGAGGACGATGCGCCGACGATCCGTGTGCCGCGCGCCGCTGGTCTCGCGATCATCGTGGCCCTCGTGATCACGGTCGGCTTCGGCCTCGTTCCGGGCGAACTCGACGACATCACCCGAGACGCTGTCCCTGTTCTGATCGCCGCAGGCTGACCGCGCCCCGATGAGCGACGACACCGAAGCCTCGGCGCTCCCGGTCAGCTGGGACGAGGCGCGCGAGGCCCTCATCTTCGTTCTTCTCGTCTGCGCAGTGCTGCGGATGCTCGGCCCCCTGTCGGGTTTCATCGACGAACGCTGGGGGGTATTCAGCGACGATCTGGCCGAGCTCACCCGCAATGCGTCGCCCACCACCGGACTCATGGTGATCGGGGCGGCCGTGCTCGTCGCCACGACACCGCAGGTCGATCTGGTGCCGTCGCTGCGCACGGCGACGGTCGTGATCGCGTGGGTTGTCACCTTGCAGGCAGGTGCTGCGATTGTGCTCGACCTCTGGCGCGTCTCGGGTACGGGGGTGCTCGGACGCCTCGAACCGATCTTCGGTCGCTCGCTCCCGGCCCTGTTGCTGGCCAGCACCGGTCGTTGGCTGGCGTCGAGGGTTGTCCCGTTCNACGANTGATNACGACGGTGGCCGAGAGTGCCCGCCGCAGCGCGAACAAACGCCGGAATCTGGCTGGGGAAATCGTCCTCGATCCCTTCGAATCGGGCGGTTCGCAGGTAGCCTCGCTCGGGCTGGGAAGGTGCGCTTCCCGGCTTTGTTCTGCCCGAAACCCCAACAGTAGGGTCATCCCTCGTGTCGGATTTTCTTCGTAGCTACCTGACGGTTGGCATCTTTGGCCTCGTCGGTGTCGCGCTCGTCGGTGTGTTCCTTGGGTTGGGCAAGATCTTGCGCCCCAACAAGCCCACGCTGGCCAAGACCGAGGCCTACGAGTCCGGTGTCGAGCCGACCGGCGACATGTGGTCCCAGGCCAACATCCGGTACTACGTGTTTGCGCTGCTTTTCGTCATGTTTGACGTCGAGGCCGTGTTCATCTTCCCGTGGGCGACCCGCCTTGAGGCCTACGGAACCTTTGGCCTGATCGAGATGGCGATCTTCATCTTCATCCTCTTGCTGGGCCTTCTGTACGCCTGGCGCAAGGGAGTACTCAAGTGGGCNTAGTCGAATCAGGGAAGATCCCGAAGCCGATCACGTCGCTGCTCAACATGAGCCGCAAGTACTCGATGTGGGTGTATCAGTGGGGTCTCGCCTGCTGCGCGATCGAGATGGGCGCAGCGTTTGCCTCGCCCCGCTACGACGTGATGCGTCTCGGTGTCATTCCGCTGCCGGCCTCACCTCGCCAGGCCGACCTCGTGGTCATCTCCGGCACGGTCACCGACAAGATGGTGCCGTCGGTCAAGCGTCTGTACGAACAGATGCCCGACCCCAAGTACGTGATCTCGATGGGTTCGTGCGCCAACTGCGGCGGCCCCTACTGGGACTCCTACTCCGTGACGAAGGGCGTCGATCAGATCATCCCGGTCGACGTCTACGTCCCCGGCTGCCCGCCCCGCCCCGAAGCCCTGCTCGAGGGCATCGTTTTGCTGCAGGAGCGCATCCAGAACGAGGACATGGCCGAGCGTTGGAAGGGTGAGCCGATTGTCGTCGACTGATACGCCCGTCGAAGAAGAGGCCGAGGTCGTCGAGTCCGACGAGGCCCGGGAAGCGCTGCTCGCCAAGATCCAGACCGAGCTCGGCGATGCCGTCGTCGGCTCCCACCTCTCGCCTGGCGACGATCTGTGGGTCCGCGTCGACCGCAGCGCCTGGGCCGCCGCCGGCGCCTACCTCAAGACCGGACTCGGCTTCGAGTACTTCAACTTCCTGTCGGCCATCGACTGGAAGCCTTCGCCCTTCGGCCGTGACATGGATGCCCAGGTCGATCTCAGCCTCGGTCACGACGAGGCCTCCGAGATCGACATGGCCATCGAGCAGGGCGTTGCCGGCGGCGACACCCGGTTCCAGGTGTTCGCCCGGGTCAACGACATCGTCAACGGCCTCGGTGTCACGCTGAAGGCCGATGTCCCCGACGATGATCTGTCGATCGACAGTTGGGTCACGGTGTACGCCGGCGCCAACTGGCANGAGCGTGAGTGCTGGGAGATGTACGGCATCTCCTTCGAGGGGCACCCCGGCCTCCGCCACATCTATCTGCCGGCCGGATTCGAAGGCAATCCGCTGCGCAAGGACTACCCGCTGCTGGCCCGACGCCTGAAGCCATGGCCCGGCATCGTCGACGTCGAGCAGATGCCCGGCGACGACGACCCGGCAGACGCCGCTGAGACCACGGAGGCAGCCGAATGACCGCCATCTCCGATCGTGAGCAGCTGAGCTATATCGCCGCCCAGGCGGCCGACGCCCGCGTCAACGTGGAGATCGAAACCGAGGGCATGACCCTCAACATCGGTCCCCAGCACCCGGCTACCCACGGCACGCTGCGCATCGTCGCAAAGCTCGACGGTGAGCAGGTCATCGCTGCTGATCCGATCATGGGCTACATGCACCGCGGTTACGAGAAGCTCGCCGAGGTCCGCACGTACCCGCAGGTCACCACGCTGATCAACCGCATCGACTGGGTGGGCAGCTTCGCCAATGAGGTGCCCTTCATCCTTGCGGCGGAGAAGTTGATGGATGTCGAGGCGCCGCCGCGTGCAGCGTGGATTCGCACGATCTTGTTCGAGATGAGCCGTATCGCCAACATCTCGCTGTTCCTCGGCGATATGGGTCTGCAGGTCGGTGCGGTCACGCCGGCCTTCTTCGCCTTCCGCGACCGCGAGCATGTGCTCAACCAGATCGAGGCGGCCACCGGTGGCCGCTTCCACCCCAACTTCGACCGCATCGGCGGCCTCAAGGACGATCTGCCCGCAGGCTGGATCGCCGAGACCAAGCGGGCGATGAAGAAGATCCGCAGCTTCTGCGACGAGATCGAAGGCCTGCTTCAGGGCAATGAAATCTTCGAGGCTCGTTGCCGTGGCATCGGTGTGATCCCTGNNGACGTCGGTCTGAGCTATGGCCTGTCGGGCGCCAACATCCGTGCCTCGGGTGTCGACTGGGACACCCGCCGNGACAATCCGTGCGGACTCGTGCACAACGAGCTCGACTGGAAGGTCTGGACCCACCCCGACGGCGACTCCTTCGCCCGCTTCTGGGTGCGCCTCCAGGAGGTGCGCGAGAGCACCAAGATGGTCGACCAGCTCTGTGACGGGCTGCCGAGTGGCCCGGTCATGGCCAAGGTCCCGCGCATCATCAAGGTGCCCGCCGGCGAAGCCTATGTCGAGACCGAAAACCCGCTGGGGGTCATGGGGTACTACGTTGTCTCGAAGGGTGATCTCACCCCGTACCGGGTGAAGATCCGTTCGGCGTCGTTCAACAACATCTCGATCACGCCCTGGCTGCTCAAGGGCGTCTACGTGCCCGACATCGTCACGATCCTGGGCTCGCTCTACTTCATCCTGGGGGACATCGACAGATGACCGACGTCGCGATCCTGGGGGAGCTCGCGTACTGGCAACAGACCGGTATCCGTGTCGGCGCCGGCCTCGCCGCGGTGCTGCTCGTCGCCGGCACCCTGGTGTACCTGCACCTGTTCAAGCTGGTGTCGTTCATGCAGAGCCGTCTCGGCCCGATGGAGGCCGGCCCGTTCGGCTCGCTGCAGTTGCTGGCCGANGTCGGCAAGTTCCTCCAGAAGGAAGACATCTTCCCGCGCAAGGCCGACCGGTTCGTCTTCGCCGCCGCCCCGTTCGTCGTGCTCATGTCGACGTTCCTGTTGGTCGTCGTCGTGCCCGGCGGTCCCGACGCCTGGTTCATCAACTCCGAGCTCGGCATCTACCTCGCCATGGCGGTGTCGTCGGTGTCGGTCATCGGCATCCTCATGGCCGGCTGGGGCTCGGCCTCGAAGTACTCGCTGCTCGGTGGCCTGCGCGCGACGGGCCAGCTCATCGCCTACGAACTCCCGCTGATCCTCGCCGTCATGGGCGTGGTCATCCAGGCCGAGACGATGAACATGCAGGGCATCGTGCAGGCCCAGGCCGATGGCGAGATCTTCGGCTGGGGCGGCATCGGCAACCCGTACATCCTCACCCAGTTCGTTGCCTTCATCATCTTCATGATCGCGATGCAGGCTGAACTCACCCAGACCCCGTTCGACATGCCGATCGCGGAGTCCGAGCTGGTCACCGGCTACATGACCGAGTACTCGGGCATGCGCTTCCTGCTGTTCTTCATCGGTGAGTTCGCCACCGCCGGCGTCTTCAGCGCCATCGCGTCGGTGTTGTTCCTCGGTGGTTGGTGGGCGCCGATCCCGGGCCTCGAGTTCGACGACAATGTCTGGAATCTCCTGGGTCCGCTCGTCATGGTCACCAAGGTGGTCGTCCTCACCTTCATCATCTTCTGGGCCCGATTCTCGCTGCCCCGCTTCCGGGAGGACCAGCTCCAGCAGTTGGCCTGGAAGGTGCTCATTCCGCTGTCGCTGGCCAACATCGTGGTCACCGCCGTTCTCAAGATCGTCTTCTAGGAGCCAGTCATGGGACGTTACCTACCGACCGGAATCGTCAAGGGCCTCGGTGTCACCGGCGGCACCATGCTCCGCACGATCTTCCCGGATCCCAAGAAGCCGATCCCCAACCCGGTCAAGGGCGCCGACACCGTGCAGTACCCGCACGAAAAGGAAGCGCCGCCAACCCGAGCCCGCGGCGTGATCGCCCTGCACGAGGAGAACTGCACGGCGTGCATGCTGTGCGCTCGCGAGTGCCCGGACTGGTGCATCTACATCGAGGGCCACAAGGAGAAGGCGCCGCCTCGCCGGGCCGGCGGCAAGCCCCGCCAGGTCAACGCCCTCGATCGCTTCGACATCGACTTCGCGCTGTGCATGTACTGCGGCATCTGTGTCGAGGTCTGCCCGTTCGAAGCGCTGTTCTGGAGCCCGGAGTACGAGTTCTCCGAACCTCGAATCGCTGATCTCCTCCACGACAAGTCGCGCCTCGCGGAGTGGATGGAGACGGTGCCGGAGTTCGAACCTTACGAGGCGGGCTCGGAAGCCAAGGTCAAGAAGGTTCCCTCGACGTGATGCAGTTGTTGGCCCAGGTCTCCTCGGAGACCGATCTCTATGTGGCACAGAACATCTTCTTCGCGGTGATCGCGGTGACGATGATCTATGCGGCGTTCCGGGTGGTCACGACCGCCAACGTCGTGCACGCCGCGCTCTGGCTGGTCGTCGTGCTGGCCGGCGTTGCGGTGCAGTTCCTCTTCCTCGGGGCCGAGTTCGTCGCGGTCACGCAAGTGCTCGTCTACATCGGTGCCGTGATCGTGTTGTTCCTGTTCGGCGTCATGCTCACGCGTGCGTCGATGGGCGACGACGAGACTGTTGCCGGCGAGAAGCGGGCGATGGCCGCCATTGTCGGTGTGTTGTTGTTCGCCGTGATGGCGATGGCTTTGGTCGACTCCTTCGAGGACACCCGGGTCGACATCGACCAACCGCAGGGCGTCACCGAGGTGTCCGACGCCATCTTCAGCCAATACATCGTCCCCTTCGAAGCGGTGTCGGTACTTCTTCTCGCTGCCCTCATCGGGGCCATCGTCGTGGCCCGGAAAGACTGAGGATCACCATGCTGCTCAACCAGTTCCTGCTCCTCAGCGCCGTCTTGTTCTGCCTCGGCGTGTACGGCGTGCTCGCCCGAAAGAACGGCATGCTCGTGCTCATGTCGGTCGAGCTGATTCTCAACGCCGTCAACATCAACCTCGTGGCGTTCGGTGCGTTCCGCACCGACGTCGGTGGTTCGGTGTTCGCCCTGTTCACGATCGCCGTGGCCGCTGCCGAAGTCGGCATTGGTCTCGCCATCGTGCTCCTCATGTACCGCAACCGCCGCAGTATCGACCTCACCCAGGCCGACCTGCTGAAGGGNTGAGTAGGTCGTGTTTCCTCATCTCGCCGCCGGCGCGGTTTCCGAAGTCTCCACCGTCACCAACGACGCCAACTGGCTCCTCGAGAACGCGTGGTTGATCGCCCTGTTGCCGGCGATCTCGTTCGTCCTCATCCTCTTCTTCGGCAAGAAGATGCCCTTCAAGGGCGCCGAGTTCGGCATCACGGCCGTCTCCATCAGCTTCATCCTCGCGATCCTCACCGGCGCGGCCTGGATGGACCACCGCGACAACTTCACGCTCGACACGTATGGCGAGAAGGCTGCGGTCCTTGTCGACGACGGCGCAGGTTCCGCCATCGACAACGTCACCCTTGCCGTGGGCACTGCAGCGGAAGCGGCTGAAGGCGACGGTCAGGCCTATGTGGCCGTGCAGAAGACCACCCAGTGGCTGCAGTCCGGCGGTGTGGAGTTCAACGCCGGCATCATGGTCGACGGCCTCAGCGTGATGATGCTGTTCGTCGTCACGATGATCTCGCTGCTGGTGCACGTCTACTCGACGGATTACGTCGGCGGCGATCGCCGCTACACGCACTTCTTCGCGTTCTTGTCGCTGTTCACCGCCTCGATGCTGTTCTTCGTCCTCAGCGACAACATTCTCCAGATGATCGTCGGCTGGGAACTCGTCGGCGTGTGTTCGTTCGCCCTGATCGGGCACTGGTGGGAGGAGAAGCCCAACAGCGACGCTGCGCTGAAGGCCTTCATCACCAACCGTGTCGGCGATGTCGGCCTTCTCGTCGGCATGATCACGCTGTTCTTCGCCGCCGGCAAGGGCATGACCTTCGACACGATCACGATCAACGAGAACATCCTCCAGGGCGGTGTGAGCCACACCGCACTCGTGGTCGCCGCGGCCTCCCTCACGATCGCCGTGATGTCGAAGTCGGGCCAGTTCGTGCTGCACACCTGGCTACCCGACGCCATGGCCGGACCCACGCCGGTCTCGGCGCTNATCCATGCCGCCACGATGGTCGTCGCCGGCATCTACATGGTCGCCCGCCTCTTCCCGGTCTTCTGGGAGGGCATGCAGATCGAGGGCTCGAGCATCAACTTCCTCGCCACGGTCGGTGCCGTGACCCTCGTCGGTGCGGGCCTTCTCGCCTTCGTTCAGGACGACATCAAGAAGGTGCTCGCCTACTCGACCGTCTCACAGCTCGGGTACATGGCGATGGCCCTCGGTGTCGGCGCCTGGACGGCGGCGGTCTTCCACCTCTTCACCCACGCCTTCTTCAAGGCCAACCTGTTCCTCGGTTCGGGCTCGGTCGCCCACGCCGTACACAGCTTCGACATGAAGAAGGACATGGGCGGCATGCGCAAATTCATGCCGAAGACCTACGTCACGTTCGTCATCGGCTCGCTCGCGCTCGCCGGTCTCTTCCCGCTCGCCGGCTTCTGGTCCAAGGACGAGATCCTGGTCAACACCGGTGGCTGGGGCATCCTCGGCGGCAGCGGCTCGGCGCCCGGCAGCTACACCTTCCACTTTGTCATGGGCATGATCGGCGCAGCCCTCACTGCNGCCTACATGACCCGTTGCGTCTACCTGACCTTCCATGGCGAGTACCGCGGCGGCCAGCACGACGATCACGCTGATGACCATGCCGACGACCACGGCCATCACGGTGAGCCCCATGAGTCGGGCCCGCGAATCCTGTACCCGCTCTACATCTTGTCGGCGTTCTCGATCCTCGTCGGCTTCGTCAACTTCCCGCCCGGGTTCCTCACCGGCTCGAAGAAGGATCCTGCGGGATGGCAGGAACGCTTCCTGCACTTCATCGAGCCGGCGGGCTCGTCGTATTTCCCGGCCGTCGGCCACGCCACCCCGAGTTGGTGGCTGGCGATCGTGGCCTCGCTGGTCGCTGTCGCCGGCGCCGGCGCTGCGTTCACCTACTACTTCGTGAAGGTCGATCGTCTGGCGAAACGCACCGGCGAGCACCTCGTGGGGCTTCCCAACGGGGTCACCACCACGAATGCGTTNGCCCGCGCCGGTCACAAGCTGCTGGTGAANAAGTACTACCTCGATCACCTCTACACCGGCATCATNGCNGGNGGCACGAAGGGCCCGATCGCCAAGGCCGCGTACTGGGTGAACCAGAACGTGCTCGACGGCACGGTCGACGGCGCCGGGCGCACTGCCGTGCAGAGCGGAAAGCTCGTCTACGAAAAGATCGATCAGGGCGTCGTCGACGGCGCCATCAACGCCTCCGGTCGTACGTCCGACGCGATCGGCGAAGAACTCCGACACATCAACACCGGCCGCGTGCAGAACTACGCGGCGATCATGTTCGCCGGTGCGGCCATCCTGGCCGGCGCCTTCGTCCTCCTTCTGGCCCTCTAGCTCTCACCTCAGTAACGGGAACACACTGCAATGGACTCTTGGATCCTCACCGCTGTCACGTTCGTACCGCTCCTCGGTGCGGTCATCGCCATGGCGATGCCGAACGACGACGAACTCCACAAGCGCTGGGCGCTCGCGGTCAGCCTCGTCGCCCTCGGTCTCGGCATCGCGATGCTGTTCGACTTCAACTACGACCAGGCTGGTCAACTCCAGTGGGTGGTCGATGAGCCGTGGATCGACGTCATCGGCGCCGGGTACACGCTCGGTGTCGACGGCATGTCGCTGCCGCTCATCGCCCTCACCGTGCTGGTGATGCCGCTGGTCTTCCTGTACTCGTGGAACCACATCCCGTCGCCGGGCAACACGAAGTCGTTCCTGATCCTCATGCTGATCCTCGAGACCGGCATGATCGGTACCTTCGTGGCGCAGGACCTCATCCTCTTCTTCGTCTTCTTCGAGGTCGTCCTGCTGCCGATGTTCTTCATGATCGCGGTGTGGGGTGGCGACGACCGCCGTTACGCCTCGCTGAAGTTCTTCCTCTACACCCTGTTCGGTTCGGCCCTGATGCTGCTCGGCTTCTTGGCACTGTTCTTCCTCGCCAAGGATCCCGTCACCGGCGAGTTCCTGCGCACGTTCGACATGCGTGAACTCACCGACACCGCCGGTGCCGGCATCGCCCGCAGCAGCCAGTTGCTGATCTTCGGCGGCATGTTCATCGGCTTCGGCGTCAAGGTGCCGATGTTCCCGTTCCACACCTGGTTGCCCGATGCCCACACCCAGGCGCCCACGCAGGGTTCGGTGATCCTGGCTGCGGTGTTGCTCAAGCTCGGCACGTACGGCTTCATCCGCATCTCGATCCCGATGCTTCCCGAAGCCGCCGAGGCCTGGGCCCCGGTGATCGGCCTGCTTGCCGTCATCGGGATCATCTACGGCGCCCTCGGCTGTCTTGCCCAGACCGACATGAAGCGCCTGATCGCGTTCTCGTCGGTGGCGCACATGGGGTTCGTGATGCTCGGCATCTCGACCCTCACCGACTTCGGCATCAACGCCGCCATCTTCGGCATGGTCGCCCACGGTCTCATCACCGGCATGCTGTTCTTCATCGCCGGCTCAGTGAAGGACCGCTATCACACCCTCGAGATCGGTCGTCTCGGCGGCATGCTCATCCAGGCGCCACGCCTCGGTTGGATTCTCGGCTTCACGTCGATGGCATCGCTCGGCCTGCCCGGTCTCGCCGGCTTCTGGGGTGAGTTCCCGGCGATCCTGTCGGCCTATCAGCCCGCCAACGGTCTCCCCGTCGAGACGTTCCGCGGCTATATGGTCGTCGCCGCCGTGGGAACGGTGCTCGCCGCCGGCTACCTCCTGTGGCTGCTCCAGCGGACCGCGATGGGCGAGCCCTCGGAGGAGTTCGCCAATGATCCCGAGATCGTCGATGTCACGCCGCTCGANTGGGCGTCGTGGACACCCTTCCTCTTCCTCATCGTGCTCTTCGGCGTGGCCCCCGGCCTGATCTTCGAAGTCACCGACCCGGCCGTCGTCGAGTCGCTCAACAACTGTCTGCAGTTTGAGAACGGTTGTGACGGCGTCGCCGACGCCACCACGGCCGCCCTCGGAGGCTGAACCTGATGCTCGCCCAGCTCGCCCAAGAGGTCGATTTCGTTCGACCCGCCATCGACTGGCATGCCGTTGCGCCGGAGCTCACGCTCCTTGCGTTCGGCGCGCTCGTCACTGTGATGGACATCGTCTGGCTCGAGCGGGGCCGTCGTCTGGCCTCGTCGGTCGCCTCCATCGCCTTGCTGGTCACCATGATCCCGATCATCACCCTCGCCCTCGATGGCGAGGATCGCGTGATGTTCGGCGGGGCTTTCGTGGTCGACAACTACGCCCTCGTGATGAAGGCGATGTTCCTGCTCGCCGGCTATGTGGTCGTGCTCTTGTCCACCAACTATGTCGCTGAAGGCGACTACTGGGAGAACGAGTATTACGGCCTGTTGCTGAGTTCGATCCTCGGCATGGTCCTGATGGCGTCGGCCCGTGATCTCATCACGGTCTTCGTTGCGCTCGAGCTGCTCTCGATCCCTGCGTACATGCTCGCCACCTGGCGCAAGCGTGACCTCAAGAGCAACGAGGCGGGCCTGAAGTACTACCTGATGGGTGTGTTCGCTTCCGCGATCATGCTCTACGGCATGTCGCTGCTCTACGGCGGCGCTGGCTCGACCCTGCTGACCGACATCAACGACGCCGTCAGCGTCGATGGTTCGCCGTCCGCCATTGTCGTGATGGGCGTGATCTTCGTGATCATCGGTTTCGCCTTCAAGGTCTCGGCGTTCCCGTTCCACACCTGGGCCCCCGACACCTACGAGGGTGCCCCGACGCCGGTCACGGCCTTCCTCTCGGTTGCGTCGAAGGCGGCAGGCTTCGTGGCGTTGCTGAATCTGCTCTTCGTCGGCTTCTTCGGCCGTGACGACGTCTACGAACCGTTGATCTGGATTCTCGCCGCGGCCTCGATGACCGTCGGCAACCTGATCGCCCTGCGTCAGACCAACCTGGTCCGCATGCTCGCCTACTCCGGTGTCGCCCAGGCGGGCTACATGCTGGCACCGCTGGCGGTCGCCAGCGATGTCGGCGACGCCGCCCTCACCGCCACCGTCACGTATCTGTTGGTGTACGCCGCAATGAACCTCGGTGCCTTCGCCATCGTGCTGGCGGTTGCCCGCAAGACCCGCTCCGCCGAGATCGAGTCGTTCAAGGGTCTGTTCGGGTACGCCCCGGGCCTGACCATTGCGATGACCGTCTTCCTGTTCTCGCTCGCAGGTATCCCGCCGCTCGGTGGCTGGTGGGCGAAGTTCCGGGTCATGGAGGCCGTGATCGATGCCGAGAGTGCATCCGGTGTGGTGCTCGGTGTCTTCGTCGCCGTCAACTCGGTGATCGCGCTCTACTACTACGCCCGTATCGGCCTCGGCATGTGGGCAGAGGATGCCCCCGACGGCGACACGACACCGATCCGTGTCCCGGCGTCGCTGGTGTCGGCGTTGGCCATCACGGTCGCCCTCACCATCGCCTTCGGCGTCTACCCGCCACTGGTGAGCGAGTTCGACGTCACGCTGTTGGCCGGCGGCCTCGGCGGCTGATCTCATGGCGGCCACATCGCTGGCCGATCGACTCCGAGCGCGCATCGTGGCCGACGGGCCGATCGCCGTGTCCGAATTTGTCGACGCGGCCCTGTACGACGAGGCGGAGGGGTTCTACGCCACCGGTGGCCAGGCGGGCCGTCGCGGCGATTTCATCACCGCCCCGGAAGTCGGGCCGCTCTTCGGCGCGGTTGTGAGCAACGCCGTCGACGCATGGTGGCGGGAGGCGGGGGAGCCCGATCGCTTTGTCGTCGCCGAGCACGGTGCCGGTCCGGGCACCCTTGCCCGCACCGTCACCGCGGCTGGCGGCGCATGTCTCGGGGCGGACGCGCTCGAGTGGGTGATGGTCGAGCGGTCCGACAGCCAACGGCTTCAGCATCCCGAGGGGGATCATCTGCGGTCGGTGGTCGACGACCATTCGCTCGATCGGGTCGATGTCGTGTTCGCCAACGAACTGCTCGACAATCTCGCCTTCGACATTGTTCAGCGTGGCGATTCGGGTTGGTTCGAGCTGCGGGTCGGCACCGACGACACCGGCTTTGCGCTGGTTGTCGACTCGCCGACGGCGACCCCGGCCGGTGTTGACGACGCTCCCGCAGGAAGCGTGCTGCCCGTCATCGGGCCGGCGACCGACTGGGTGCGTGAGCGGCGGCGCCGCTTCCCTGAGGCCCTCCTCGTCGTCCTCGATTACGCCGCAACGACGAGTGCCCTGCTCGAACGCGAAGGCGAGTGGTTGCGTGCCTACCGGAGCCATGACCGAGTGGTCGATTGGCTCGCCGATCCCGGTCGGTGCGATATCACGATCGACCTGCCGACCGAACAACTCGCAGCGATCGGATCGCCGATCATCGAGACGCAGGCAGCGTTCCTGCGCCGGTACGGCATCGACGCGCTCGTCGAGGAAGGGCGTCGTGCATGGGAGGCGTCGGCCCACGTCGGTGACCTCGCTGCGCTTCGGGCACGGAGTCGGCTCACCGAGGCGGGCGCCCTGCTCGATCCTGCCGGGATGGGGTCGTTTCTCGTCGTCAGCTGGCCGAGCCAGCCGCCGCAGCTCGCAGACGGAACCCCCACCCGCCCTACACTCTCGGGATGACGGTCACCGAGCGTGCGCCCCTCAATCGGGCACTGATCGCCGAGACAGCGCTGTCGCTGATCGACGAGCGCGGCCTCGATCAACTGAGCATGCGCAAGCTGGGCGCCGAGCTCGGGGTTGAGGCGATGTCGCTCTACAACCATGTCGACAGCAAGGACGACCTGCTCGACGCGGTCGCCGACCGTCTGTACGAGCACATCCTCGATGCCTACACCGAACCTGATGGGCCCTGGCGGGTTCGGGCTGCCGAGATGGCTCTCAGCTATGTCTCAGTCGCGGCAGTGCACCCCAATGCGTTCCCGTTGCTGGTCGGTCGTCCGCCCGTCTCTCGCGGTGAGCAACGCTTTCTCGACCGGGTCGTTGCGATCTTCGACGGGACTACCGACGACCTCCGCGTCGCCGCCCTCGCCTTCAGTGTCGTGGCGAACTGGGTGGTCGGCACGCTCGTGCAGCAGGCAAGTTCGGCGAGGGAGTTGCCGGATCTCGCTCCCGACGGCGAATTCGCCCGAGTCGCGACGTTCCGGCGGGAGTTGTTGGTGAACCTGAGCCGCGAAGAACGCTTCGCCGAAGGCCTCGAAACCGTGCTCGACGGGATCGAGGCTCGCTACTTCTCTGCGGAGCGGTACCCCTGAGCGATGTGTTCGAGCCACCAGGCGGGCGCGTTGTCGAGCAGATTGCCGAGATTCGAATAGTCCCACCAGCGCTCGATTTTCCCGTCGGGGGCGAACACCATCACCGAGGCGAACGGATGGAGGATGCGNTCNCCGGTGTGGAAGACCCACTCCTCCTCGTGCTCGGTGACGACCATGTCGCCCTCGGCGATCATCATCCCCTCGACGTGGTTGTGGGCTTCGACCGGGTCGAGCCCGAGTCGGAGTCGAGCGACGATCTCGTCGGGTCCGTGAGCGCCGCCGAGGGATTCGCCCAACCCCTTGTCGACATAGTTGGCGGTGGGGGAGAAGAAGCTGGCCACGGCTTCCCAGTCGTGGGAGTACAGCGTCTCCCAATATCGAGCGGCGATGGCCTTGTTGCGTTCCTGCACGTCTCCCATGGCCCGAGCGTAGACCGGGTGGGGCGGATGGCCCAGCCGACCGCCGTTGTGGCTCAGCTCACAGGTCGGGGAGCCCGAGTTCGAGGTTCGAGCCCTGGATGCCGCCGTTGACCGCCAGCACCTCGCCAGTGACATAGCTCGCAGCAGGTGAGGCAAGGAAGAGCACGGCGGCGGCGATGTCGTCGGGGTCGCCCAGACGACGCATCGGGGTGCCGTCGAGCATGGCGTCGTGAAGCTCCGGGGTCTGGAGCACGATGTCGAGCGCTGAGGTCGCGATTGCCCCGGGGCTTACGGCGTTGACCCGAACCTTCGGTGAGAGATCCTGCGCGAGTTCGCGGGTGAGATGGATCAGGGCCGCTTTGGCGGTGCCGTAGGCGCTCATCCCCCGGATCGCGAACTGGCCGGCGCTCGACGCAATGTTCACCACGGACGCACTGTCGGATTCGAGCAGATGGGGCACGGCCAGTTGGGTCAGATTGAAGGCGCTGGTGACGTTGAAACGCATCGCCGTGTCGAACGACCGCTCGCTCGTGTCGAGGAAGGCCGAGGGCATTGCGCCACCGACGTTGTTGANGACGATGTCGACCCGCCCGAACTCGGCGATGGCGGTATCGACGAGCGACTGCATGCCGTCGCGGGTCGAGAGGTCGCCGGCGACCGTCGCCGCTCGGCGTCCGTGCGCCTCGACCGCCGCTGTGGTTTCGGCGAGTTGGTCGGCGGAACGGGCACCGGCGACGACATCGGCACCGGCTTCGGCCAGACCAGCTGCCACGGCGGCGCCGATTCCTCGACCGGCGCCGGTGACGATGGCAACCCGNTCATCGAGACGAAANCGGTCGAGCATCATGGGCTGAACCGTAGACTTTGCGAGCGATGTCTGCGACCGGGCTGGCGCCAGCCGAACGACTCAACGAGATTCTGATGGCCGACGACGTTTCCGCCTCCCTGTGGGCGGCGATCGACAGCGGCCGTATCGACACGCTCGTACCCGAGTTGCCCGCGCTGCGGATGGAGCAGGATCCGATCCATCGTCACAAGGACGTCCTGTCCCATACGGTCGCCGTCGTCGCCAAGACCCCGGCCGACCTCATCGTTCGCCTGGCCGCGTTGTTCCACGACATCGCCAAGCCCAAGACCCGAAGTTTCGAGCACGGTGGCGTGACCTTTCGTCATCACGAGGTCGTCGGTGGTCGGATGACCAGCAAGCGCATGGCGGCGCTTGGCTACGACGAGTCGGTGACCGAGCAGGTTGCCGAACTGGTTCGCCTGAGCGGCCGGTTCAAGGGCTACGCCGACGGCTGGTCCGACGCCGCCGTCCGACGCTACGCCCGTGATGCCGGCCCGCTGCTCGGCCGCCTGAATGCGCTCGTGCGTTCCGACTGCACGACCCGAAACCGCGTGAAGGCCGAGGCGCTGCAGGAATCGATCGACGACCTCGAGCGCCGGATCGCCGAGCTTGCGGAAGAGGATCGCCGGAATGCCGAGCGGCCCCAGATCGACGGCGATGCCGTGATGGCTCACCTCGGCATCGGTCCGGGCAGGGAGATCGGGCAGATCATGCGTTGGCTGCTCGAGCTCAAGCGCAGCGAGGGCGAGCTTCCCGAGGCCGAACTGTTCGCTCGTCTCGAGGCGTACCACGCTGATCTCGTCGGCTGAGCCGATCCGCTGGCCGATAGCCTGACCACCATGCACGTAGGAATCGTTGGTGCCACCGGCCAGGTCGGCGGTGTGATGCGATCGCTCTTGGCGGAGCGCTCCTTCCCCGTGACCTCGCTTCGACTGTTCGCCTCCGCCCGTTCGGCTGGCAAGACCATCGAATGGAATGGTCAGGACATCACGGTGGAAGACGCAGAGACGGCCGACTACAGCGGCCTCGACATCGCGCTCTTCTCCGCCGGCGGTTCCACGTCGAAGGAACTCGCCCCGAGGGTCGCGGCCGCCGGTGCGATCGTGATCGACAACTCCAGTGCCTGGCGCATGGACGACGACGTCCCGTTGGTCGTGCCCGAGGTCAACGCCGCCGACCTCCACTCGATCCCCAAGGGCATCGTCGCCAACCCCAACTGCACCACGATGGTCGCCATGCCGGTCATGAAGCCGCTCGCCGACGAGGCCGGGCTCGAGGCGATGATCATCTCGACCTACCAGGCCGTATCGGGTGCCGGGCTCTCCGGTGTCCGCGAGCTCGATGAGCAGGCCCAGAAGGTCGGCGCCGACGGTCCGGAGCTCACCTACGACGGGCGGGCGGTGTCGATCGACGAGGGCCCGAACTTCGTGAAGCCGATCGCGTTCAACGTGCTCCCGTTCGCCGGTGCGCTGGTCGACGATGGCCTCGATGAGACCAACGAGGAGCAGAAGCTTCGCTTCGAGAGCCGCAAGATCATGGGCCTGCCCGACCTCAAGGTCTCGGGCACCTGTGTGCGCGTGCCGGTCTACACCGGTCACTCGCTGGCGATCAACGCCCGGTTCTCCTCGGCGATCACCCCCAATCGTGCACGCGAGCTCCTCGCCGATGCCGATGGTGTCGTGCTGATGGACATCCCGACTCCGCTCGACTCAGCCGGTGTCGATGCGACCTATGTCGGTCGCATCCGGGTCGACGACACGGCGGAGCATGGACTCAGCCTGTTCCTGTCGGGCGACAATCTCCGTAAGGGTGCGGCGCTCAACACGATCCAGATCGCCGAAAGCCTCATCGAGCAGGGCATCGTCAGCGCCGACTGATTTGAGCGGCCAGACTGCAGGCCATGGCTGCTGTCACGCTCGATCTGATCGAATCCGCAACCCACGCCGCGCTGGTTCGTCACGGCTGCCGTGACGACATTGCCGCAGATGTGGCTCGTGCCGTCCGGGTGGCCGAGCACAACGGCAACCGAATCTGCGGGCTGTACTACGTCGAGAGCTACTGCCGGCAGCTCGAGTCGGGCCGCCTACCCGGCGATGTCGACCCCGTTGTCCACCACGATCGACCGGGGTCGGTGCGGGTCGATGCTCGGTTCGGTTTCGCGCAGACGGCGTTTCGTGTCGGCTTCGACACCGCCGTCGAGGCGGCTCGGGCCAACGGTGTGGTCGGCTACGCGATCCAGCACAGCCACACCTGTACATCGCTCGGCTATTTCACCGAACAGTTCGCCGAGGCCGGTCTGATCGCCCTTGGCGTCACGAATGCCACACCGCGGGTTGCAGCCCCGGGCGGATCGGCGCGTGTGCTCGGCACCAACCCGATCGCGTTCGCGGTACCTGACGGTCACGGCGGTGTCGCCTTTCAGTGGGATTTTTCCACGAGCGCCGTCGCACTCGGAAAGATCACGATGGCGCAGGCGGCGGGCGAGCCGATTCCTGAGGGCTGGGCGATCGATGCCGACGGCAACCCGACCACCGATCCCGATGCGGCTCTCGCCGGCTCACTCGTCTCCGCCGGCGGCTACAAGGGCTACGGGATCGGGCTGCTCGTCGAGGTGCTCGCCGCTGCACTCACCGGCTCGAATCGTTCGGTCGATGTCCCACCGTTGAAGACCCCGGAGGGGGCGCCACACGATCTTGGGCAGTACTACGTCGTGATCGACCCGGCCGCCCATGACCCCGGGTTTGCCGATCAGCTCGTGGCGCTTGCAGCGACGATCGCCGCGGACCCGGGTGCCCGCCTTCCGGGGGCGAGCCGGCCATCGATCGCCGAGGTCGACGTCTCCGACGAACTCTGGGCGTTGATCTCAGGGCTTGCCGGCTAGCGCTCGACCTCGTCGAGCGTTGCCTCGGCGACGAGGAACATCTTCGACGAGTGGTACAGGGCGCTGAACTGGGCAGGCGCGATCGGCAGCCCGTGCCGCGTCGCATGGCGGTAACCATCGGCAGTCGACGGGTCGGTCTCGCCCCGATGGTCGGCCGTCCGAGCGGCGCCGAGGAGCCCGGCCGGGGCGTGAACAGCCTCGTCAAGACGGCTTCGCCCAGCCATCTCTTCGCAGGCCACCCAGCGGGCCACGAGGTCGGCGTCGCCGTGGTCAAGCCCGTCGACGCGCGCGATGCGATACACGAGATCGACGATCTCGCGCGGTTGGACCGGGATCGCCTCGGTCACGCGAAGACCGTGTCGAAGAGGCGAAGCCAGTTGCCGCCGAGCACAAGGTCTCGCTCATCGGAAGCGAAGCCCGCCTCTTTGAGACCTTCGGCCAGCGATGGGAAGTCCTTCGGGCCGTCGAACCAGGACGGCCACGGTGGGAACTGGGGGATCGTCTCAGGCTCGGCCGGGCGGTCCCATCGGCCGCTTCGCATCCATCCGAGTGCGTCAGGGTCCCATCCGAGCACGGCGTCGGAGCCGATGGCGACATGCTCGACCCCGATTGTGTCGGCGAGGCGAGCCAGCATCCCGCAGTACTCGTCGCGGGTGACGTCGGCCCCGCCCATGAAGAGCGGATACAGCGTGCAACCGATCACGCCGCCGCGATTGGCCACGGCGGCGACGAGGTCATCGGGCTTGTTTCGGGGTGAGTCGCAGAAACTCAGCGGGTTGCCATGGGTGATGGCGATCGGTTGGGCCGATGCGTCGACGGCATCGCGCCCGGTGCGGTTGCCGACATGGCTGATGTCGACGAGCACGCCGGCGTCGTTGAGGGCAGCGACCATGCGATGGCCTGCCCGGGTGAGGCCGCCATCGTGAGGCTCCCAGCAACTCGAGCCGAGGTGATTGGCGATGTTGTAGGTGAGCTGCACGACCCGCACGCCGACGTCGGCGAAGATGCTGGCCATCTCGGGGTCGTCGCCGAGCATCGAGCTGTTCTGGAAGCCGAGCACGATGCCGAGGACACCGTCGGACTTCGCCTGGCGCATCTCGTCGACCGTTCGAACGATGCGGATCGCGTCGGCGTTGGTTCGGCACAGATGACGGAAGGCGCCGATACGGGTCATCGTGCCGGCGAGGTCTTCCCAGACCCCGACGGTGGCATGCACGATGTCGACGCCGCCCGAGCGGACCTCGTCGATCACCGGCCGGGACCAGTTGTTGATCTGCAGGCCGTCGATGATCACGAAGAAAATCCGGGGCGCGCAGGGAAGGTCCAGTCGTCGATCGCCGCGGTGGCGACCTCGTCGGCTCGAGGAGCGCCCTGGAACAGGGTGACCCGAAGCCAGTCGGTGGACTTCGGCTTGTAGTTCTCCATGCCGTACATCGCGAGCTGGAATCGCTGCAGCTGCAGCGGGAGGTAGTCGGCGGCGCAGACATTGTCACGGGCCTCGCCGTACGTGCGATCGCTCGCGAAGACGCGGGCGACGGCTGCTCGGTGCTCCGGATGGTTGTCGAGCAACTCGGCCACGGTCGTGGCGGTGGCCGAGGCGAGTTCGTTGCGCAGTTGATGTACTCGGAGGGCCACGTCGATGGCGACGTCGCGCCCGGCGGGAGCGAGTGCCTCGCGTCGGGTACGGCGCGGCTCGTCGCTGTTGTCGCTGATGACCCACCAGAATTCGTCGGCGGTGGCGTCGTCGAGCGCGAGTTCATCGAGCCACGGGAAGCGCTGGTCGAGCAGCTGGCCGAAGGCAGTGAGCTCGAGGTCGTGGTCGATTGGTCCGGACTCGTCGACGCGCAACAGCGCGTCGATTTCGCCGTCGTCGCCTTCGTGGAGTTCGATCAACGCGGTGACCGCCAGCTCGATCGCCTCGGGCTCATCGTCCTCGACGGCTCGGTAGAACGCATCGAGTGCGTCGTCGCGCGCCTCCACGGTGTCCCATGCGGCGATCAGGCGATCGAGCACGGGCACGAGCGCTCGGGGACTCAGGAACGGCGTGCAGTCGTCGTCGGCGCCGGTGGCGAAGTGGCACCGAGCCCGCTCGAGTGTCGCCCGCAGACGCGACCGGTGGTGGTCGTCGACCCGNATGCCGCGCACGTCGGCCAGCGCGAGTTCGCGGACGCCGACCCATGCATGGATCAGCCTCGGATGGTGCACGAAGAACGGGACAAGACCGAGTCCGGTGGCGTTGCCGAGGCCGAAGAACCGGCGCCAGCGATCGTCGAATCCGACCGCGGCGGCGCCTCCCCGGGCCCGCGCACAGTGCTCGACGACGTCGTAGCTGAGTTCTCGGTACAAGAACGCAGCGAGGAACTGGGCGCGGAAACTGGCGGCCAGGGGATGCTCGGGCGCGTAGCCGTCGAAGGAGCGCATGCCGTACTTGCCGTTCCCGTAGAACGCCGTACTGCGCATGATGTAGCCGGCGTCAGCCACCTGGTCGGGGTCGGGTTGGCGTCCGGCAGCCAGATCCTCGATGAGCCGGTCGAAGAAGCGGACACTGCGGTTGCCGCGCGTCAGCACGAGGAACCGAGGGTCGAGACGGCCTTCCTCTTGGCGGGTGACGTGCTGGCGAGCGTGTTCGACGACGGCGTCGTCGGCGGCACCGTCGACGAGCGCCGCGCAGATCTCCCAGCGCTCAGCGATCACCCGGTCGGTGTGGGCGTCCTCGGGGAGGGTCTGGGTGAAGGCGATGAACGAGATGGTGTGCCCCTCGGCATCGACCTGGTAGACGGCCAGGCCCTCACCGGTTTCGTTCATCTCGAACCGAGGCCGGGAGAACTCCCAACCGTTCGCTTGGGCCCGACGCAGCAAGGTGCGGCTGAAGGCGTAACGGGTCGGCCGAGCGGCGCCCAGCATCTCCGGCTGCATCACGAGGTCGGCAGGCCGCAGGTGGGCGTCGGCGAGGCGCGTGTCGAGGTCGTTACCCATGGGCCAAAACCCTAGTGGTCGCCACCTCTGGTGAACACGCCCGCCGTACTTGCCGCGCACGGTGGCCTCGATGTGAGGGTCCTGGCGAGGTGGTCGATGCTGCTCAGGGCGGGTTCTCGACGTAGCGCTGCATGGCGTCGTCGAGGTCGATATGCATCTGGTTGGCGAGTGATGCGAGCCAGGCGAGCACGTCGCCGAACTCGTGCACTTGTTGCTCACGAGTTCCCTTGCGCACGGCCTGGGCGAGTTCGCCCAGCTCCTCGGCGAGCCAGGCCACCGTCGACGGCACACCGCGGGCGCGGTCGGCCTCGCCATAGAGTTCGTCCATCAACCGCTGCACCTCGGCCAGTTCCATGGCCTCGATGCTAGGCGGTCAGTCGGCTTCGGCGGCCCGTGCGGCCTCGACGGCGGGATGGTCGCCGAGCGCCCAGCCCATCGTGCGAAGCAAGGCNGTGGCGGCGGGCCGGATGGCCANCGTCTCGGCGCCGGGGGCGACCGGCAGCAGGAGCATCCGGCGAGCGAAGCGAGGAAGCATCGCCGTGGCCGCACCGAACAAGATGCCGTAGGGCGGTCGGGCGGCAAGGGGAAGCGGCGGTACGACGAGGAACCGGACGGTCTCTCGCGTGTCGCGGGTGGCCTGCAGTTCGGGCCGGTAGGAGATCAGCCGCTCACGGAGTTCGGCCTGGTTCTGTGGGGGGTCGATCACGCCCAGCGCCGCGCCGATCTCGCCGATCTCGGCGACATAGGTGTCGGCGACTCCTTCTGGAAGCGGTGTTGCGCCGTAGCGCTGTCGGGCTCGAAGGAAACTGTCGGCCTCGGTGCAGTGGACCCACATGAGCAGGTGGGGATCGAGGGCGGAGTACTCGCGACCGTCGCGAGCGGTGCCGTTGACCCGGGCGTGGATCGCTTTGACCTGGGCGATGATCTGGTCGGATTCCTCGACCGTGCCGAAGGTCGTGGTGCCGACGAANGCGCCNGTGCGNTGGAGCCGGCCGAGTGGATCGGTCTTGTAGGTCGAGTGNTGGACGACTCCGGCAAGGGCGAGNGGGTGCAGCGTCTGCAGCAGCAANGCCCGCAGCCCTCCGACGAGCATGGCAACGTCGGTGTGCACGGCCCACATCGCCGAGTCGGGGGTGAAGCGGCGTTCGGCGGCGGGATCCCACTCGTGCACCTGGTCGGGTGTGCCTGCGAGCATCTCGCGAATGCCGCGACCAAGACGGTCGCGGACGGCTTCGAGCGGGGGGCGGGGGGCGCTCGCCATGTCCGAAGACTACGGGACTGCGCTCCGCTCTGCCGAGCCGCCCGATCTTTTGCTCAGAAGAGCGAGCCGTGGTCGACTCTGTGGCATGGATATCCGTGAAGCGCTGTACACCACCCGAGCTATGCGGCGGGTCAAACCCGACCCGATCCCCGAGGACGTGCAGATGCGGATCCTCGATGCCGCCATCCGGGCTCCTAGCGGCGGGAACAATCAGAACTGGCGCTTCATGTTGGTCGATGACCCTGCCAAACGGGAGCAGTTGGGTGAGCTCTACAAGGTGTGCATCGATCTGCTCTGGGCGACGATCTACAAGGACAAGATGGACGACGCGGAGTCGGATTCCACCGATCCCGAGACCGTCCAGATGCGCAAGATCATCAAGTCGGTGGGTTGGGCGCAGGACAACTTTGCGTCGTATCCGCTGCTGTTGTTCGCCTTCGACCGTAACGACTCCAGCGGTGGTTCGATCTTCCCGGCGATCTGGTCGGCGATGCTCGCAGCCCGCGCTGAGGATGTCGGCTCGTCGCTCACCAGCGTCCTGGCGTTCAAGAACAGCGAGACCTTCGAGATCCTCGGTGTGCCCGAGGACAAGGGGTGGAAGATGGCCGCCTGTATCCCAATGGGATATCCGACCGGCACCTGGGGGGTCGCCAAGCGTGATCCCGTTCACGAGGTGGCGTACCGCAATACGTGGGGCGATAACNTCGGCTTCGTGATCGACGAGCCGCTCTGGTCGCCCGCCGACTGAACCCGTCTCGGAATTGACCTTCGTTTTGTGTCCACATCCGTCGGGTCTGCCATCAGGAGATGCACAAGCCTCGAGAAGGAGAACACGGTGAACGACGTCCTGGCGGCATCCGCCATGAAGATCCTCGGTATGTGCGTGATCGGAGCCGCATTGCTCACCGCCTGTGGCAGCGACGAGTCGCCGAGCTCAGAAGGTCCGGCAACGGCGATCGACGCCGCCGAGGAGCCCGACACAGCCGAAACGGAGGCAGCTGTAGAAACGACCACGACCACCACCGCACCGTCGTCGACAACGACCCAGCCACCTACGACCACCACCGAGGCACCGCCAGCCTCGTCGTGTGACGGCTCGACGCTCGCATTGACTGGGCAGTTCGGTGAGGCCGATTCCCTCTACCTCTTCGACCTTACATCCGAGACCTTGGTCGATGTTCTTCCCAATGGGCCGTCCGAGCCTCGAGCGCCAGTGTGGTCGAGTGGATGTGATGCGATCTTCTTCGTGTCGCCCGGACCCGACGATTCATCGCTGGTCAACCGGGTTGATCTCGACAGCCAAGCGGTGACCTTCGTCTTCCAGCACGAGCTTCCGATTCAGCACCTTGTGGTGAACGACGACGCTGAGGTGTTCGAGTTCTCGAGCATTGATTCGGGCGAGTTCGCAAGCGCCGACGACACCACCTACCTGACGCGGTACACCGCCGAGACCGGTGATTCCGAAACGTACTTCGAGGTTGGCCCCCGCGAATCCTGGGTGCGACCACAGGACCTTGCGGCAACCCCATCGGGGACGTGGCTGCTTCACGACAGCCCGACGTTCTCCGGCATCGAGATCTTCGACGATGATTTCGAAACATCTGTCGTCGAGCTCGGCGAGCTTCCGCTCAGCCCGTTCCGCCGGGACTGCTGTGAGATCTCTCCTAACGGTCAGAAGGTGGCGATCGAAACGGCGCTCGGTGGTTACGGCGACACCGGCAGTGCGAATGCCCTTGCGCTGGTCGATCTCGCTTCGAGTGAGGCCCAGGTTGTTACCAAGGACGGCGAGAACCCCTACTTCTACGGTTCGATCTTGTCACCGGCCTGGTCCAGCGACAGCTCGCAGGTGATCTTCATCGACTCCGACAAGGTGTGGAGTCAGGGACCCGATAGCGACACTGCTTTTGTCTTCCTTGAGGGCACCATTCGCCTCTGGCTCGCCGCCGACGACAATGCCGAAGCTTCGCTCATCGCCTCCTTCGACATGGCATCGCAGTACTTCCAGGGCGAGGTCGCCTGGATGCCAAACAGCTAAGCGACAACCACGCCGCGCACCGTTGGTGAGCGGCGATCATCGGCCAGCGTCCGCCGGAGCGTCGTACCAAAGCCGCCCAGGGCGACGTGTCGCCGTTCACAGTTGTGATCCGCGATGGTGCGACGCGTCGTTGTTCCTGCGGCAGACTGTGCCGCGATGACCGAGCCGCGCCGCTACGCGTTGGGTGTCGATACCGGGGGGACGTACACCGATGCCGTCGTGTACGACGAGCGCGCTCGGGAGATCGTCGCCAAGGCGAAGTCGCCCACCACGCACGACGAGCTCGCGATCGGGATCGGTCGGGCGATCGATGCGGCCGTGTCCGACGCCGCGGTCGATCCGTCGGCGATCGAGATGGTGGCGCTGTCCACCACGCTCGCNACCAACGCCCTGGTCGAGGGCACGGGCCGTCCGGCGTGCCTCGTCACGATCGGGTTCGACGAGGACGCCCTCGATCGTGGTGGTCTGCGAGAAGCGATCGGCGACGACGCCGTCATCGTCGTCGGTGGAGGTCACAACAGCCACGGTGATCCGGTTGAGCCGCTCGACCTCGACGAATTGGCCGCCCGCGTCGACGAGGTCGCCGACCAGGTTCATGGCTTCGCCGTCACTGCCCAGTTCGCCACGCGCAACGCCGAGCACGAGCTCGCCGCCCGCGAACTCATCCGCAAACGCACCGGAAAGCCGGTGACCTGTAGCCATGTGCTGTCGGCCAGCCTCGGGGGCCCGAAGCGAGGCGTCACTGCCCTGCTCAACGCCCGTCTCATCGCCATGATCGACGACCTCGTCGCCACTACCGGCAGGAGTCTTGCGGAACGGGGGATCGACGCCCCGATGATGATCGTGCGCGGCAACGGTTCGCTCGTGTCGGTCGAGTTCGTGAAGGAGCGTCCGGTCGAGACGATCCTCTCGGGTCCAGCGGCCAGCCTCGTCGGTGCGGCTCATCTCGCCGACGCCGACAATGCCGTGATCGCCGACATCGGCGGCACCACCACCGACATCGCGGTCGTGCGCGACGGCATGCCGCCGTTCGGGGCCGACGGTGCCACGGTCGGTGGTCACCGCACGATGGTCGAGGCGGTGCTGATGCACACGCACGGTCTCGGCGGCGACAGCGAGATTCGACTCGCCGACCGTGCTGTCGGGGCCCAGCTCGAGGTCGGTCCTCGGCGGGTCGTGCCGCTCAGCCTGATGGGGGAGCAGCATGTCGACCTCCTCCGCAACGAACTCCGAGCGCGCCTCAACGACGAGATCCCTGGCGTATTCGACGGCATGTTCCTCCAGCGCACGGCACGGGCTGAGGGTGCCGTCCTCGACCGCAACGAGCAGGCGGTCGTTGACGCGGTTGACAAGCCGCTCGTCCCGGTGTCGCAGGCGGTCGCGACAAGCCTCCAGGAGCGAGCGATGCGACGTCTCGTGAGTCGGGCGATTCTGCGACTCGCCGCCTTCACACCCACCGATGCCAGCCATGTGCTCGGCGACCAGACCACCCACGATCCCGAGATCGCCCGGTTAGGCGCGGCTGTGTTTGCGCGCCGTCGAGATCGATTCGGCAACGACATCGCCGAGACGCCCGAGGAGATCAGCGAAGCCGTCGTCGCTGCCCTCGTGCGCCGATCGGCCGAGGCGTTGCTCGCAGCTGCGCTCGACCGCGACGGCCTNGATGANGCCCTCGCNCAGTCTGCGCTCGTCGCNGCTGCGCTCGATCGCACGTCTCGCTCTGCCCGGATCGACATCGGGCTCGGCGCCAAACTCGTCGGCGTCGGTGCTCCGGCAGCCACCTACTACCCCGCGATCGGCGAGGTGCTCGGCACCGAGGTCGAGGTTCCTGCCGACGCCGATGTCGCCAACGCCATCGGCGCCGTGGTCGGCAAGGTCCGCGTGCGCGCCGAGGTCCCGGTCACCGCGCCGCGGCGAGGCGTCTATCGGATTCACGCCGGCGGTGATCCGGAGACGACGTGGGAGCATCCCGAGGCGCAGGCCCGAGCCGAGGACCTGGCTCGAGCCGCCGCGGTCGCCGAGGTCCAGGCCGCCGGTGCGAAAGAGTTTGAGGTGGAGGTCACCTGGACCGAGAAGGTCATCGAGGTCGATGGGCGACCGCTGTTCGTCGAGGGGACGGCCATCGCGGTCGCAGCCGGCCGACCTGACCTCGCCTGACCACTCGCTTCGGCTCGCCACCCCGACGAACGACGCGGCCCCGCCCTACGCTCCTGGCATGGCCCTCGAAGACGAACTCGTCAACCGTGTCACATGGAAGATCCCAAATGCTCTCGCGCTCGTCGGTTCCGCGGCGAACGGCAAACGCAACGGCATGACCACGAGTTGGATCACGCAGCTGTCGATGGAACCGGTGCTGATCGGTGTCGGGATCGACAACTCGGCGGTCACCCATCGCCTGATCCGTGAGGGTGGCTCNTTCACGGTCAACCTCTGGGACAGCGANGAGACCCGTCCGTTCGTGAAGTTCTCCAAGCCCGCCGTGTTCGAAGACGGGGCGCTCAACGGCCGTGCCGTGCATGACGGCGTGACCGGCGCACCGATCTTCGACGAGGCGATCGCCTGGATGGAATGTGAGGTCCGCCAGGCTCACGACCTCGGTACCCACACCCTGTTCATCGGTGAACTGGTCGACGCCGCGATTCTCGACGACGAGAAGCGTCCCGCCGCGATGACCGATACCCGGATGAAATACGGCGGTGTGCGCCGCGGCGGCCACTGAGCCGTAGCGGCTAGATCTGGCCGAAGCTCGGGTCGCCTTTGCGGTTGCCGCGCGGTGGTGTGCGGGCCCAGACGAGGTAGTCGTCGATGAACACGCCGAGGGTCCCGCCAGGTCGAGGTGAGCCGACGACATTGCCGAAGCCCTCCTCGCCGAGCCGGATCTGCTCTTCGTCGCTGATGGCGGTGACACAGATCGGCACCGAGCCGATGCCGGCGCGATCGGCATAAATCGCCAGCAGCGGCTCGTCGAGGTCGTGACGGATCCGAGGGT
>FUFK010038211.1_pt1 | contig 46523 bp, 32 predicted proteins | sample 1021851 | NCBI WGS metagenome assembly FUFK01 (sample SAMEA51879418, study PRJEB19060) | metagenome
AATGATCCTGGTCTTACAATCGTGTAATTTATACCACTGGATCTTAAATATTCATCGGCATTCTGTTTTGCTTTAAGGTATTCATGAAGATCTTCGCTTACTGAAGGATCATCTGCTCCCATAGAACTTAACATTACAAATTTTGAAGCTCCTGAACTTTTAGCTGCATCAGTAAGTTTTTTTGCTCCTTCCTGGTCTACACCTATAACGTTCTTACCACCAGAACCAGCAGCAAAGATCACCTTGTGTGCATTTTCNGTGGTATGGCTCAGATCTTTCTCCAAATCGCCCAGAATAGTCTTTACATTTTGAGATTCGAACTCTTTTTGCTGCTCTTCTTTTCGTACCATGGCTATTGGCTCATACTCTGAAGAGTTTTTAAGTAGATCCACAATAATTTTTCCTGTAGTTCCGGTTGCTCCGGCAACTAATACATTTTTTCCTTTACTCATAACAATTATTTTTAATGAACGATTCTAAATTTATTTTAGTTGTTTTCGAAGGTTTTGGCAAGACTCACGATAACTTTACCCTGGGCTCTGCCCGTNGCAAGATATTCGAAAGCTTCAACTGCTTTGTCGAAAGAATAGACCAGGTCAATAACCGGTCTAATTGTTCGGTCTTCCACCATCNTTTTGATTTCCTTNAGCTGAGGTCCATTTGGCTGCATCCAGGTTAAAGTATAATGTGCAGATTTTTCCTCAATAAGTTTGCTCAGCTTTTCTGGCATTTGATAGTCGGTCATTCCCATTTGCTTAGCCGCTTTATCATCTGGCGGTCCAACGATACTTGTCACTTTTCCACCATCTTTAATGATCTCAAAAGCATCGAATGTATATTGATCACCAAGAGTATCGAATACGATATCCAGGTTGTTCGCAACTTCCTTGTAATCTTCATTCTTATAATCGATCACTCTATCTGCACCGAGTGCTTTAACCCATTCCACATTCGTATCACTTGTGGTAGTATAAACTATAGCACCTATAGATTTTGCATACTGAATCGCAAAGCTACCTACGCCACCAGAACCTGCATGGATGAGTATACGATCGTCTTTTTTGATATCAGCTTTCTGTAGCGCCTGCATTGCGGTAAGTCCGGCAAGTGGCAAAGAGGAAGCCTTTTCGAAAGTCACGTTTTCAGGTTTATGTGCGATCACATTAGCATCTACAGCTACAAATTCAGCTACAGTACCCATGTATTCCTGTGGTACACGCCCATATACTTCATCTCCAACTTTAAAGTCTTTAACTTTACTCCCAGTTTCTACGATTTCTCCACTCATATCATAGCCAATCCCCGTTGGAAGATCCAGTTTCAGCATATCTTTTAGATGACCCTGAACTAATTTGTAATCTATTGGATTTAGGGCAGCAGCTTTTACAGCAACCAAAACATCATTATCGGCAATTTCGGGTTTACTGGTTTCAGCAAATTCAAGACCGTCCTTAATTTCTCCGTATTTCTTTATTTGTAGTGCTTTCATATTTTTTATTTTTCTGAATTTATATTCATTTCCTTTTCATTGTTCAATATATCTATCCAGGAATCAAGTGTTTTCTTTAATAACATAACATCTGTGACCTGCACGTCCTCANTGAGTAGTTTCCCAAGNAGATCTTTAGGAATATTCCTGGCTTGNTCTTTATAATCAAGTCCNTTCCTGGTTAAATTGACTTTTACNGTTCTTTCATCTTCGGAAGAACGGGTACGTAACAGTAAACCATTNTTCTGCATNCGCTGAATGAGAGGTGACAAAGTATTAGTGTTGAGCAGTAATTTCTTCCCAATCTGATTGACAGATTGTTCATCTTTCTCCCAGAGTACAAGCAATACAAGGTATTGAGGGTAGGTTAGACCCATGGTGTCCAGGTAAGGTTTGTACGCCCTTGTGATCAATCTGGACACAGAATACAAGGGAAAACAAATTTGATTTTCTAATTTTANATNNTCATNTTNTTCCATCATTATCATTTCTTAGAATTTNTCCAGGCAGTCCATGCGCCAGTAGACCATAAAACCCAGGCTATAAGTACGGGCTGAAAAAACAATCTTATAAGTCTTGCTCTATCTGAATCCAGAACTCCAAAAGCATCTTTACCATCTACATATTGCGCGATATTTCCCGGAAAGATCAATACAAAGAAAATTGCCAGGAACCAGCCAACCTTAACACGCTGATTTTTCCAGAAGAGTAGGGCNAGACCCAGAANCATTTCAACGATCCCNGAAAGTATAACCACNAGATCTTTNNTCATTGGCACCCANTCTGGNACTTGCGCCTGGAANTCCACGCGNTTAAAACTTAAATGNCTAAATCCTGCGTAGATCATGAAAACNGAAAGTAGTATTCGGAAGATATTCTGCAGGGTAGTAGTTTCAATATAATTCTTCATAACATTTGTTCTACACACGATTATGTCGTGCACGATGCAAATGTAGGTTGAATGAATCGTTCTGGCTACAGACTTACCAAAAGTTTAACTTTAGTCTNCATTCTATGTTGTCTACAGAAGACTAGTTATTCTTATTTTCTCTGTACATCCTTTAAGAGCCAGTCATTTACAGGTNTGTTATCATGGGAGTGGATNACCACAATATTTCCAGTTGTTTCAAAGACTACTGCTTTTACATCTTCCAGTTCTACGATATTTGCTTCTCTTAATTTAGATCGAAGNTCGGTTACCGTAACTCTTGCTTTGGTAAGATTATCGTGTAAGATATCCTTTCCATCCATTAAAAGCAATGGAGAGTTATCTATAGCTTCTCTGAAAAAATCCCATCTACGTAAATAAGCTGCGACTAATTGAAAAAGGTATATAAANAAGAGTCCAATCATGCCTTCCGGAAGGGTCACAGAATCAGATAGTACCGTGGTGGCCAGCATCGATCCNACAGCAACGGTCATCGCAAAGTCAAAACTCGACATTTTTGAAAAGCTTCTTTTCCCGAAGATCCTGGTATATATGATTATCGATACATAAATTCCCAGACAGGAAATTATAATTGCTAAAGCAGAATTCAATGTTAAATCAAACCATTTTTCCATAACTAGATACTTTTAAAAATTATTTAGTTCGTTACATGTTCAAATAAAAAAACCGCTGGTTTTCACCAGCGGTTTTTCTTCCTATATACATTTAAACAGGTATAGACATTGCTTCTTTTTGCCTAGACCAGTTTCTNTGAGCAGCGATCTGTTCAATGAACTTTTCTGGAGTTTCATCAATTAAAACTGCTGCATCTTCCTTGAACTTATCCAGATATGTATTCTCTATCTTATCCATCACCTCTTTGTCTATTGCAATTGCTTTGCAATGTTTCAGAGTTTCATTGACGAATTTTGCCGTTTTAGGAGCTTTGTTTAAAGCTTCCAGGCTTTTGCTACCACCAGGAATATATATTGCATCAAATAGAACACTTTCCGTAGTTAACAAAGCTGCATCCACTTTATGACTTTTGCCCTCATCACATTTTATAGTACCACCATGAGGGGCTAGCAATTGAACCATTGCTCCTTTATCTTCTAAAGCTTTTTTCATTTTACCCATAGACTCACCATCAAAACCATCTCCTAAAAGAAAACCGATTTGGCGTGTAGCGATATTGTCAGATTTTAAGTGCGTAAGGCTAAGTGCTTCAGATTTATCAAGATAATTCTTTTTCTTAGGTGGCTGGTGCTTATCTACATCGGCATCTGCGCCTATAGCTTTATTTACCGGACCATCAATTTTACTTGGAATCTCCATACCCAATCCTGCAGCAACCTTAGCTGCAAGACCCTCATCGATCTGGTTAATGATATAAAGCATACGTTCTTTGATATGATCATAGGTACATTTTCCAATTTCGAAAGTATATGCGTCTGCAACGTGATCCTTTTCCCAGTCGGTTAAACTTCTATAGAACATCGCTGGTTGAGAATAATGATCATTGAAACTCTCGCTTCTAGCTCTGGTCTTTCTACCGTCAATTCTTTCTTCATAAGGAGTGAATCCACCTTCAGCCATTTTTGCAAGATGCGGGCAACCTCCACCAATTGAATTAGGGAAATAAGCCGTCTTACCTTTGTTGATTGTCATTCTCATATGAGCGTCACGCTGATTGTTNTGCGTTTCGTTCACNGGNCGGTTNATTGGTAATTCGTGGAAGTTNGGACTTCCNAGCCTCGANAACTGNGTATCTGTNTATGAGAANAATCTACCNTGTAATAANGGNTCGTTAGAAAANTCTATTCCGGGTACGATATGNCCTGGGTGGAATGCAACNTGNTCAGTTTCTGCAAAGAAATTGTCTGGGTTACGNTTTAAGGTCATTTTACCAATACGTTGTACCGGCACCATTTCTTCGGGAATCAGTTTTGTTGGATCCAGAATATCAAATTCGAACTTATGTTCATCTTCTTCAGGAATGATCTGTAGTCCAAGTTCCCATTCAGGAAAGTGTCCCGCATCAATGGCATCCCAAAGATCTCTTCTATGAAAATCGGAATCTGCTCCGTGAATTTTTACCGCTTCATCCCAGGTAACTGAATGTGTACCTAATAATGGCTTCCAATGGAATTTAACGAAGTGAGATTTACCTTCAGCATTAACTAATCTGAAAGTATGAATCCCAAAACCTTCCATCATTCTAAAACTTCTTGGAATCGCACGATCACTCATAACCCATATATGGTTGTGCAGTGTTTCGGTAGTTTGGGATACGAAATCGTAGAACGTATCATGAGCAGACGCTGCCTGAGGAATATCTCTATCTGGCTCTGGCTTTACGGCATGAATTAGGTCTGGAAATTTCATGGAATCCTGAATAAAAAACACAGGCATGTTATTTCCTACAAGGTCAAAGATTCCTTCCTCTGTATAAAATTTCACGGCGAATCCACGAACATCTCTCGCCAGGTCTGCAGAACCTTTATTTCCCGCTACAGTTGAGAATCTTACGAAAACAGGTGTTTTCCTGTTGGTATCTGTGAAAATTGGCGCCTTGGTATATTTATCCATACTTTCATATAGTTCAAAATATCCATGAGCTCCACTTCCTCTCGCATGAACGATCCTTTCCGGAATTCTTTCATGATCGAAATGTGTGATTTTCTCTCTTAATATAAAATCTTCCAGTAGTGTGGCCCCCCTTTCACCGGCTTTCAGGGAATTATTAGTGTCGTTCACCTTAACACCCTGATTAGTGGTCATCGTTTTACCTTCAGCATTTTTTGTATCCCGGGCCAGATCCTGGGATTTTTTGTCCTTTTCTTTCTCACTCATCTTTGAATTGATTTATCATTATGGTTGTACTAAAATTACCAAGTAATATTGAATCTCATGTGCGGTATTGAATCGCATCCTTGCTGTTGAAACGATTTTAGCAGAATTATAACAAAATGGAGTTTGTCTTTGGAATCTCTTAACAGATTCAGCAAATTACTTTCAGCAATGCCGAAGCAAGGATTGTTGTGGCATTAACTTTCTATTGTATTTTTTAATTCCAGGTAGGTTTTTCCAGAGAAAAATTAAAGGTAGTTCCTTTGTTCAAAATGCTCTGCACTGAAATTTGGCCATTCATGGNATCCACCAGTTTTTGAACTGTGCTCANNCCAATTCCATGACCTCGCTCATCTGAGGTTCNGTTTACATTAATTACAGTAAACAGCTCAAATATTTGATCCAGGTTTTCTTCAGGAATACCAATCCCATTATCTGAAACAGAAAAATGGTAGAACGCGCCATTTTCATAGCAGTTTATATCAATCATAATCTCTTCAGCATCATTATATTTCAAACTATTGCTAATCAGGTTCATCATGATCTGTCCCAGTCCTGCTCGATTAACGCGAATCTTTAAATTTTCTTCCGGAAGGCGAATATCACAATTGGAATCTATATGTAATAGATCGATAGTATCCTCAAGTAGATCATTCAGAAAGAATTCTTTTACTTCCGAAGCTTTTGAACCATCTTCAGAATAATATTCGAGTAAACCAGTGATATATTCACTTAATTTTAATCCGGAGTTTTTAATATAATCGAGATATTCTTTCCCCTTTTCATCGAGTACGCTGGCGTATTTAGCTTTTACGATATCTGAGGTAATGATCATGTTCGCCAGGGGCATTTTAAGATCATGGCTTACATTACCAGCAAATTCACGAAGGATCTTATTATTTTCAAGCTGATTGCTTTGTGCCTTTTTTAGTTCGGTGTTTTGAAGGTGATATTCATACAGGATCTCTACCTGTTTACCCAAAGCTATCAAAGATCTTTTTTGATGTATGCTTAATTTATTAGGTGTTTTGTTGATCACACAAAGCGTTCCCAGAGGTAAACCTTTTTTATTTAAAATTGGAACTCCGGCATAGGATCTAAAATGGGTTTCCTCATCCAGAACAAGTGGATTGTCTTCAAAGCGAGAATCTTCCAGAGCATTNTCCACCTCGAAAACCTTGTTAGGTTCCAGGATTGCATGTCCACAAAATGAAACATCACGGCCGGTTTGATCTGCTCCCAGACCTTTTTTAGACTTGAACCATTGAATGTCCTTATCCAGAATGGTAAGCAGCGCTACAGGAGTACGACAAATTTCACTGGCCAGGGTCGTAATGTTATCGTAGGATTCTTGAGGGAGTGAATCTAGCAGGCCAAGTTGTCGTACACTTCGTAATCTTAGATCTTCGTTTTCCGGTATATCGGGTTTCTTCATATAAGTAGCATATCGAAGGTTTAAGGTGATGCGGTATTCGGTCGGATTTCAAAAGTACGTTTCCTAACGCCGTTCCGCAAATTGTCTAACTCAATTTCGGATNTACAATAAATGAAGTTTTCAAGGTTTAGAATGACAGATTCATGTTCAAAAATAGTCCTAAAGCAATAACTTCTGAATTGGTTGATGAGCTCTGAGAATCTCTATATCTTTAATTTTTTGAAAAAGAAAGATAGATCTATGCGCATTGTTAATGCTTACCAGAATAACCTGAAGAATATAAGCCTCGAGATCCCTGAGAATAAATTAATAGTTCTTACCGGACTATCAGGTTCAGGAAAATCATCGCTCGCAATGGGAGTTATCGGCAATGAAGGTTACAGGTTCTTCCTGGAAAGTTTGCCTGCATATAATCAACAGAATGCGAATCTTATTCCTACTGCGGAAGTTGATGATATCGAGGATCTTCCTCCGGTNATAAAAGTTGAGCAATCCAAGAGGTTTCAATCCATTAATACCACCTTCGGAACTCTTTCTGAACTTGCTTCGGTTTTTAGGATACTTTTTGCACGTTATTCTGGGAGTAAGCCAATGAGTAAATCTTTATTCTCTTTTAATCACCCTAAAGGTGCCTGTGANACCTGTCGAGGAATTGGTGAAGCTGAATATATTGATATTAAAAAACTGGTTGGTGATGAAAATAAGACCTTAAGAGAAGGAGCAATTACTACCACTTTGCCCGGTGGTTATATCGTTTATTCTCAGATCACTGTTGAAGAACTTGACAAAGTATGTCACGCACATGGATTTAGCGTGGATATTCCCTGGAANGANTTNACAGAAGAGCANAAAGATGTCGTCCTGAATGGAAGCGATCGCCTGAAGGTTTTTTACGGTAAACATACTCTCGAATCAAGATTACGCTGGGAAGGCTTTAAAGCGAAACCAAGAGAGGAAGGTTATTATAAAGGAATGCTTCCAATTATGCAGGATATTCTTAGAAGAGACCGAAATAAGAACATTTTGAGGTTCGCTAGTTCCAGNATCTGTCCCGCCTGCCATGGCGCCAGGATCAAGCCAGATCATCTGAAATTTGAGTGGCAAAANANNAATTTTGCTGAATGGATGGATATTCCACTTGCGGAATTACATAAACTTTTNGATAGCCTGGAACTTAAGGGTGGAGAGAAGGAGCTGGTTTATAAGATCCAGGTACAACTCAACGATCTGGTACAATTAGGAATGGGTGAATACTGTTTAAGTACGCCAAGTTCTAAGATCTCNTCTGGAGATGCGCAACGTGTGAAATTGATCAAACAGGTAAACAGCAACCTGCAGGGTATATTATATATTTTCGATGAACCTTCCATTGGNCTNGCAGAAAATTATCAAANGCATNTACGTCATATTCTACAAAGATTGATCGCCAGGGGAAATACGGTNATGGTNGTNGAGCATGATCTTGGTTTTATTCGTTCCGCAGACTGGATCATAGAATTAGGTCCTGAAGCCGGAAACAATGGAGGAGAGATCATCTTCAACGGTCCAATAGATCAATTTTTAAAATCTGATTCCATATGCAGTCCTACTCTGGCGGAAATGAATGCTTCGGAAGAGGTTTCTTCAAATGTTTCAAGTAGTTCAATAGCTGCAATAAAGGCGGAAGCAGGACGACTGACCGTTATAAGTCGGAAGAATGAAGCGATCGAAAAGAAGCTTCAGAAAATTTCCAAAGAAAGAGATTTGAAACTGGTTACAGTAAGTGATCAGCCCATAGGTAAAACTCCGCGTTCCAACCCGGCGACCTATACCGGCTTAGCCGATAAAATTCGTGATCTTTTGGCCAAATCAGGTGACGCAAAGAATAGCAAATTAGGTAAAGGTTCGTTTTCATTTAACAATAAAGCTGGCAGATGTACAGAATGTGAAGGTGCCGGTGTGATTAGTCTTTCTATGAATGTGATGGGGACGATCAATCAGGTTTGCCCTGTTTGCAAAGGTAAGCGCTTCAAAAAGGAAGTGCTGGAAGTGAAATGGAATGGGAAGAATATTGCAGACATTTACAATCTAAGCATATTAGAAGCAATCGATTTTTTCGCAGTAGACAGGAAAATATTAAATATTCTCAAACTGATGAAAGACCTAGGNTTGGAATATTTAAAATTAGGGCAACCTTCCAATACTTTATCTGGAGGAGAAGCCCAGAGAATCAAATTGACCAAGCATTTTGCCAAACCTTCCAGGGACAATATTNTAATCCTTGAAGAGCCTAGCATTGGACTGCATCAGCGTAATGTGCGACAATTAATTACTGCTTTACATAAGCTAAAAGAACAAACAGCAGGNATCNTNTGTTTTGAAAATCATGAACTTTTTAAATCGCAGGCTGATTCTTTCTTCGATAATTCTCAAGCTGTACTGGAGACTTCTAAACCAGAATTAGAGATCCAGCAGAGAGATGAGATTAGAATTAGGGGAGCGCGTATACACTACTTAAAAGATCTTGATCTTAAATTGCTGAAGAATANGTTGAGCGTGGTCACCGGCATCTCGGGATCTGGGAAATCTTCNCTNCTTATAGATACGNTGCATGCGTATGGGATGCAGGAGATGACNAGGCAATTTTCAGCATATCAACAGTCGAGGGTTGGGGTAAATTTTCAAATGGAAGTCGATCAAATCGACGGTTTAACGCCTACAATTTGCGTAACCCGAAAAGTGCCTAATTTCACAAACAGGTCTGATCTTGCCAAGCAAACTGGGATCGATAAGCTTTTAAGATTTGCTTTTTCCCGAAAAGCGGAGTTTGAGGGAGAAGAACTTTCAGCCAGTCATTTTTCCAACAATCATGAACTTGGCANGTGTAAGATCTGTGACGGCNTNGGCGNTGGAACTNCTACCAGATGTCAAGAAGCTTGCACCCAATACTAATTTAAGTATTTCAGATGGAGTTTTTGAACATAATAAAGCGCTTTCCTACTATGGNCAGAGGGACAGCCAGTATATGGCAATACTCGAAAAAGTAGGGCAGGAACATGGTTTTGACCTGAATACTGCATTCAACCAATTTTCCGAAGAACAGAAGAAGATCATTTTTGAAGGAACCGGAGAGAGAGTCTGGGAAACCCAGTGGAAGTTCAGAACTAAAACGAGGGAAGGAATTCAGCAGGTCAAAATGAAATGGGAAGGCCTGGATAATTACCTCAAGCAGGAATATTATAAGACCCGAAAAAATAAATTTATTGNGAATTTAACTGCTCTATTCACCCCGGCTNTTTGCAGCAATTGCTTCGGAAGTGGACTAAAACCTGAAAGATTAAAATTTGAGATTGGAGGTNTGTCTATTCGTGAGATCAAGAACCTTGATTTTTCCGAGCTTGACCAGTGGATTCAGAATGCAAACACTTATCTGGAAATCGATCAGGAATTGGTTGAAAAGATTAGGCCATTTATTGAAAATACGGTACATAGGGCAACTCAGCTGCATATAGATCATCTTCAGTTAAACCGAAAATCTCAAAGTTTATCTGGTGGTGAAAACCAGCGGGTGGCTTTGATCACCCAGTTAAATAGTCCGTTAAAAGGAATTACTTATCTTCTGGATGAACCTTCCGCAGGACTTTCGGGACATAATATTCCAGATCTTATAGCGATTCTTAAGGAATTGGTNGCCAAAGGAAATACAGTACTTGTAATAGAACACAATAAAGAGATCATCCAGGCGGCGACCGAGCTAATTGAAATTGGTCCTAAGGCTGGGAAAAATGGCGGACAAATTACTTTNCAGGGAACTCCAGAAGACTTTGTAAAGAAAGAAAGTACCCATGCCTATTTCAAAAGACAAGATGCCGGATTCGAGTTTACTTCTGAAAGTGAGCGAAAAATNGAAATAAAGGGAGTTTCGCGTTATAATTTGCAACGCAACTGTTTAGAAATTCCAGTTGGAGGGATCACTGCAATTAGCGGAAAAAGTGGAATTGGTAAGACAACACTGGTCAAGGATATCATTATTCCTTCTATTAGAGATCAGAAACCGGTTTATTGTGAGCAGATAGTTTATCCTGAAAATTATAAAAATGCCTATTATTTTGAGGCAAAGAAATTAAGATCACATTCCGCCACATTACTGGTTTCTTATCTGGATTTCCTAAAGGATATTGGAAATATCTTTGCTAAAAATTCGAAATTGAAACCTAAGGATTTCTCATATAAAACGAAGACGAGTCAGTGTCCCGATTGTAAAGGTAAGGGTTACGTGGAAACGAGTCTTGATGTTACTGCCAATGCCGTGGAAACCTGTAAAACCTGCCAGGGACAGCGGTACAAACCAGAAATTCTGGAACATACGATTTATAATAAGAATATCGCTGAGGTGCTTAATTTGGATCTTCATGGCTTTAAGGCCTGGTTGAAGGAACATGGTGAACTTGAGAAATTAGGGGAGGTTCTGGAAAAACTTCAGGCAATAGGTCTTGGTCATTTAAATTTGGATCAGCCTATTCAAAGCCTGTCTTCAGGAGAGAAGCAGCGTCTATTATTGCTGAACTGGTTGTTGCAAGGTAGCAAAGATGTACTATATATACTTGATGAACCTAGCACTGGCTTACATTATGAAGATATAGATTTGCTCCTAAAGATTCTGAAAGATCTAAGTATTGAAAATGATATTCTGGTGATCGACCATAACCCTTATTTACTGCAGAAAATTGGAATCGGTTTAGAGCTGAAGTAGCATTACTATCAAAACAAAAGATCCGGTATGAAGATTTAATTTCTTACCGGATCTTTAACTAGATAAGCTATAGCTTTATTTGATATCTTCTACGAACTGCGAAAATACTTTTTTGTGCATTTCGAGATCAAGATCTGGTGAAACTGAAACTCTCGCAATGTAATCCTTGTCATCTTCCTTTGTTGTACCCTGCGTTGAGGTAGCTGGTATCGTCCAGTAACAACCTTTTAACTGACCGTAACTTACACAATACTTGCTTTCTTCAGGAATCCTGGTGATCATCATAGTGATCAGTTTTTGATTCAGGGATCTTTTGTAAGATTCACGATCTGCAGCGGTTTCTCCTTTTGTTGGAAGGTCAAGAGAAAATACGGAAGGTGTGAAACCTGCAGCGGCTAATTCTTCAGAAACAAAATTGATCTTTGCTTCGGGAAGTTCAGATTTAATGAAATTCACAAATTTACGGGTATTCTTATAGGCATCTGCAATTCTTTGATTCATGGACGGTAATTGTTCCGCTAGAATTTCGACCTGCAGGGAAGTTGCTTCATTATCGCAAACCTTCAAATGCGTATCGATTTTATCCATTAATCCTGCAGCCATTTTGTTCGCTACAGCATAACCGGCCGTACATTTTCCACCACTCGGGAATTTGGATCCACTCACGTAGGAAATTAGCCTGATACCGGAAAGAATACCATCTTCACCGCAGAACTGTACATTCGGACAAAAGGTTTGATCCAGAATAAACACAGGGTCTACAGCCGTTTCACCCTCTGCAGTTTTGCGGGGTTTCGCCAGAACCTCCTGTAATTTATCAAGTTCAGGAACTTCAACACGCGGGTTTGTAGGAATTTCAGCAATGATCAGCGGCACTGCATTTTCATTTGCAGCCTGAGTCAGCACTTTGTCGGTGCTCTGGACCAACTCATTATCACCATCTACCGGTAGATCCATGATCTCAACATTNTCCAGACAGGCGGCAACGCGACGAGCCTGATCATTAGTTCCCCCATAACAGTTTGGTGGCACAATAATTCGAATGCCTTTACCTGGATGTTTGGCTAAGGCATCATCGATAAGCCCCATCATGATCGCGTACTGCATGGAAAGACCACAAGAGCCTACAAGAACTTTTGAAGTTGTCGCAGTGATCTTCTGAACTTCTTCGATCACTTTTTTAAGATTGTCATCATCTTTCTTCGAATTCTCTTCGGAAGAAAGGTTTACCAGNCTGTNTAGTAATTTATGAGTATCGGCCGGAGTCATCGAAATCGTTTCCCTTCTACGTACATGCTGAATTTCAGAAATATAAGAAGCATTCTTTTCGCCATTTACAATAANTACACTACCCAGTTCCTGCTGAAGGCTTAGCAGAAAATCAATATTTTTATCAATATTCAGATCTTTTAGATCTGCTTTTGAAGTGATATAAATGCTACTACCATCAAAANCTGGAAGTGATTCACCTTCTTTGATCTGTAAGGTCTCAAAATCATATCCATATACACTTCGGAAAAGCTCAAAATTGAAATGTTCCGGAAGGTTTTCAGAATAAATTATTCGCGTGTTCTTCTTCTCAAATAAATTCTTCCGAAGTACAGCCAGCAGAGGAGTAGTTTGAGATGAAAAACCAACAATATGATCAGATTTCAAAGCATTCAATTTACCCACGTACCATTCTAGAATAGAGGAAAGAGGATGTCCTAATCTTATGTAGTCATAGGCGGTTGGAAGCTCAGCTAGTTTTTCAGCACTATGATCATTATTAGCGTATAATGCCTCAAACTTCTCCAGAAACTCGGTTTTAGCCAGATCTTCATTATAAATATCCAGTCTGTGAGTAGTTAATTTCACCCAGTCTTCGGGAATGTTCGGGAGTATGTTTTCAATATAATTGGTCACTTTAGACTTTTCCATTACCTGTAATTTTAGATAGGCGGGAATATAGTTCAAATCACTTATTTTAAGAAAAATTACGATCGCAATTCTCTATGTGGATATTAGAAAAACAAAATATTATTGGATGAGCAATGAAAACTGTAGAAATATTATCTGAGATGGTTATTAGGATGCACGTTGTAAACCCTGGAAGTGAAAAAGTTAGAAAAGCGGCAACTGTAATTCAATTATAGTTTATGACCCTACTCATAAAANACAATTAGATGGTTANATCNTATATAGCAGCTACCGCCATCTAATTTTTGGTGAATTTATAACTTATGTTCANTANNAAATTACNGAATTAGTAAACGTANNGATTTCTTAAGTTATCGTTGTAAACGCAATTTCAGGCTCACTACAGTACCTTTTTCAGGCTCAGATTCAATNTTNAGCGCATCTTCAATATCATAGTCTAAAAGGGCGAGTCTTTCTTTNACTAAGNTTAAACCTTTGGAGTTATGCAGCGGATTCTTTCCAGCCGTCGAAAAACCAGAACCATTGTCGATGATCTTGCAGCACAGAGCATGCTCATCCAACTTTGTAAAAATTATATCCAGTNTTGGATCTNTGCTTTCAACGGTAAATGCATGAANAAATACATTTTCGACAAATGTTTNNAGAATCATGGTAGGAACCTCTACATCGTAAGTGTCGATCGTNGGATCCAGCTCGAAATGAANCTCTACAGCATTGTTCANCCGTGTGTTTTCCACCCGTATGTAAGATTGTAAGTATTCNATTTCTTCAACCANTAAAATNGTNGGTTTNGTACAGTGNTCAAGATTGAGGCGNATGAGTTTGGCAAAATCACCNAGGAATATCGTGGCGTTATCGATATCGCTATCCATGATATAATTCTGAATGGAATTCATGGCATTGAAGATAAAATGCGGATTCATTTGGGCGAGTAAAGCTTCCATTTTAGTTTCTTCAAATCTTCTTTGAATAGCTCGTTTTTGCCGTTCGAATCGTTTGTTCTTAGCAAGTTCATATTTATAGATCGCGTAAACGATCGCCATTATTGCCAGAAAAATGTAAGTAAAGAACCACCAGGTTTTCCAGAATGGCGGTTTGATGTTGAAGTTAAGAACATTCTGTGAGTAGCTTAATCCAGTGCTGGAATCCAGAACACGAACCTGCACTTCATATTCATTAGCTGGCAGATATGGCAATAGAATTTCAGAATTGGAGGTTGGAGTACTCCATTCTTCATCCTGATTTAGCCTGTATTGATATTGTAATTTTTTAGGATATGGATGTGTATTGGTCGAAAAATTGAGCAGCACAGTATTCTCATCGTAATCAAGATCGAGATCATTTAAAGTATTTTCAGGCAGATCGTATNCGCTATTATTAATAGATAAATCTTTTANTTGAATNTCGATTACACGATTTGATGATGCAAGAATTTCTTCGATGTTGACCCTGAAAATCCCGTTTTCACTTCCAATATGTAATTCATCGTTTTCGATTTTACTGCTGAAAAATGGCTGTTCCAGGCCTTGTTCTTCGTCCAGAAAAATGAATCTGTCCTCTTCAACCAGCGTTATACCACGTTCGGTTCCAATAATTAGAGTTGTGCCATAAGAGTTTAGAAACGAAATGGTGTTACCCTGGATGCTGGCTCGAGGAATTTTGCGTACTATTTCAAAGGCTTCAGGCCTATCCCGAATAATGTATACATCACCAAATTCACTGGAAATAGCGAGATTGTCATTATAAGATATAATATGCCGAAGATTTTTTTCCTTCCAGATTTTAGAATTTAGTAAAGACTTGAAACGACCTTCCTCGTATCTATAAAGACCAGAAAATACTGATGTGAAATAGGTTTTATTTTCAGTTTGTAGACTGCTAACCACCATGGTTGGTGTATCCTTATGGTCTTGTGGATAATATTGGTATGAGAAGGTTTCCAGGTCGTTGTACANCCTAACACCACCATACGGATTGGTTTCGATCAATCTCCCATCGTTCGTGAAATTGATCTCTTCTGAATGTAATGGCAAATATGTATCCAGTTTTCCATCTTGATTTATCGCAAATAAGCCAATATTAGCATTTATCCAGTACTGGTTATTTGAAGNTTTGATATCATAGAATTTAATATCGCTGGCCGCGGTAGAATGATCCAGTTCGTAAAAATGATCTTCATGCTTTTGAAGTGGTAGTGAAGTGGTATCGATATAATTCTGTTGCCAACTCTTGAATTTTCTCAAAGGAATATCGATCGAATCACTAGAGGATATTATCTGAATACCTTCGTCATGAATATAAGCTGAAGTTCCATTGATCTTTGCAAACCCCTTTATATAATGCCCCTTCAGTTCCTCGAATTTTATTAAAGGTTCTAACTGGATCTCGTAAAGTCCCGAGTTCAAAGTTCCTACGTATAATCTTTGAAATAATGCATCATAAGCGAGGGAAGATATGTCTTTACCTGGTATCCCAAAGGAATTTGAGCGATTGCTGAAATCTTCATTCAGTTCGAAAACACCCCCATTACTGTCATAAATTCCCCAGGCTGCGGCATAGATAGTAGAGTCCCTCGTTTTTACATAATCCCAGATTATTGAACTCCCAAGTTCTTCTGAAACAAGGTCTTCTGATTTTATATATTCTGAAATTTCAGATCTAGTATAATGCCCCTTATTACTGCTGAGGATACTGCTATTATCAACGAATGCAGAATAGATATACTTTTGATCGTTTACCTGTTTTAAACTGAAAGACCCTTCCGAAGAGATTTTAAANACTCCGGTTCTATAGGTTGTAACATAGAGTTTATTTTCAAATTCGAAAAATCCAGAAACTCTAAGTAGAGCCTCAGATCCTTCATTTTTCCAGGACTGTGTATCAAATGTTTTTAAATCAACTCTTGAAACACCATCACTAGTTCCAACATACATATAATCTTTGTATGGAAAAAGATGTACGATNTCATCNTGAACGAGTCCGTCTTTTGTGGAAATGATNTTGAAATCATCACCATCGAAAACGCTTATGCCGCCGCCGTAACTTCCAAACCAGATCCTGTTCTGTTTATCCTCAGTGATCGCCCAGCAACTATTCAACGCCAGGCCATCTTCTTCAAAATAACTTTGAAAAATATTGTTCTGCTTACTCACGATCCCATTCTCGGTTCCTATCCATAAAACATTGTTACTATCAACGAACAGTGCTCGGACTGCATTATTTGGGAGTTCATTCGCAGCAGAATAGTTNCTGGAGGGAAAGTTCTGGGCCCAGATGCACTGGACACAAAAAAGAAAGCAGATAAAGCTTTTACTGATTTTGTAAGATCGCATTAATGAATTCCTCTTCTTTACGAAAGGAAACCGGAAGTTTCTCTCCGTTGGTTAACTCAACTTCCTTGTTCGCTTTATGGTAGCGCACTACAAAGTTCAGGTTGATGACATAACTTTTATGTATTCTTAGAAATGCTGAAGGGAGGATTTCTTCTACAAACTTAAGTGTTTTTGTGGCAGTTTTAGTAGTTCCATCAATACCTTTAATAGAGCAATAATTACTTTCAGCCTTACAATAGAGAATTTGATTAGAATGAATTAGCTCAAAACCTTCCAGCGTNGGAAAGGCAAGTTTCGCTATATTTTGATCATTTACATTCAAATTTTCCAGCAGTAACGTCAATTTATCTTTTGTAGATAATTTTCTTTTTCGTTCCTCAAAACGCTTGATCGCATCACCCAGGTCGATATGATTGATGGGTTTCAGGATATAATCCAGAGCACTCTGCCTTATGGCCTGAACAGCAAAACGATTATGAGCGGTGGTAAATATCACTTCAAAATTTATAAGATCGAATTGCTTGAATAATTCAAAACCGCTCTTTTCAGGCATCTGGATATCAAGAAATACCAGCTCAGGTGTATAGTTGTTTATAGCAATAACGCCGGTGTCAACAGAATGACATTTGGCTACAATATTGAATTTGTTAGGAAAATGCCTTAGAAGTGTTTTTTCTAGTACATTTTGAGCGCTTAACTCATCATCGATGATGACTACTTTAATCATTATTTTCACTTTTTAAAAAGGATGAATCCCGTTCTAAACTTAGGTCATCCCTCAAAATTTGTTGTTATTTAATCTGCTTCTAAAATTATTACAGATTCCTTTTCTAAAATATTGTCTGTTGTTCGTTAAGCCTCTAAGGGGCTGGTCAATATTTCTTTTCGGATCAATAGCAGCACTGGTTTCCAGCATGAATATATGCGCCGATGAACCTTGGCTAATATACTTATACATACCCAAAAAAATATATTTTCAGTCGCCATTTCAAGTATTCTCGATGAACGATTGCAAGCGTCCTCAACTATAAATGATTTTCTGGCTTTTCCGGTCTGTTCTACAACTTCATTAAAATTTCCTTCTTCAATAGTGCAACGATCTAGAATGCATGCTTTATCGAGAAGAATATGGGTATCAAAGAGGACGGGAGAAACTAAATGAACTATGGCACCTAATGATCTGGCAGGTTTATATTCCAATTCTTCAGTGGGAGTGATGCGTACGATCGAATCTTTCTGGATCCAGATATCCTGTAGCAAANCTTCAGTACCAAGTTTGGTATTCCGAAGTAAGAGATTGTATCCTGTTTCCATAAAAGTGTCGGCAATANTTTATTCCGAAGGAGTAACGGCGAGAGGTTTCGCTTCCAGTCCCATTTTCAAATCTAAAAANTTTTAGGTGAAAAAGTGNTTNATGACATGAAATTCTAAGAATAACTGCAGGTTAGAGCTGCATAAGCATTTTCTTAGACTAGCATCAATGCTTTNATCNTCACTGTTTACTTTGTATAATTNGAAATTTGAAGTCGGNTATTNTGGTATATAGGAACAGCTCATGGAGGAAACTTAGATCAATTGCAGATCCTTCATGATAGATATCAAATGCGGATTCGTATTCGCTCTAAATTCATCCCTTAATTCCTTTAGCCTTTTTTCGATCGCACTTTTACTACTTGGCTTGATATTCTTATCTTTTAATTCCTTTTGAATTTCGTCCTGGGTAAACCCATTTGCGAGATATTTTACAATATTGATTTCGAAATCATTTAATGTAAGCACGTTTTTCTGGTTTAGTATCTTTTCAATCGACGGAGAGTTATAGGCAGCCCCTTCATTCAAATTCAGGATCGCCTCTTTCAACTCTTTTAGTCCGCTTCGGTCTTTACAAATATAGGCATCTATATTACCGCTTGCCCAGAGTTCCCTGACTGTTTGAGGANGGTCTTCTATAGAGTTCACGATAACTTTAAGTTGAGGATCTTCGAGTTTTAATGCTGCGATCAGTTCTTTTCCGGAAGTCAGTTTTTCTTCCCGGTAATCTGGTTTGAAGGAAAGATCGCAAATTAGAAGATCATAAGGTTTGCCTTCCTGAATGGCTTTTTTTGCCAAAAGCCAGGCTATATCACAATATTGCGCGTGATCTACCTGAGCAATTTTCAAGTCTTTTAAAACAAAAGCGACAGCATGATTTATACTGTCCATATCTTCAGCAACCAGAACTTTTCTAAACATGCGAAAATTATATGGGAATTTGAATTAAAACCTTAAATCCTTTTTCCTGTTCAGTTTCAAAATTAAGTTTTCCTTTGATAGAAAGAATACGGTTTTCCATATTTAGAAAACCATTACCAGATTGCAGACTTTGACGTGAAGTACCTATTCCATTATCAGAATACTGAATGTGCAACGTTCTTCTTTCTTCGGAAAATACAATAGCTACCAAACTGGCTTTACTGTGCTTGTTCATATTGATCATGATCTCCTGAAGGACACGGTAAAGAATGATCTTTTTCTCCGGGCTTAAGCTTTTCCAGTTGATGCTATTCTCCCCGCGAAGAATTAGTCTGGTATCTGCCGGTAAACTGGAACTAAGCGTGGAAAGTAAATGAGGTAAATAGTCTGCTCCTGTTGGTATACTACTGTTTTCCCTGGAAATATTACGTGTCCGGTTATAAATGTTTTCCAGCTTATCCATGAGCGTATTAGGTGCAATCGTATCCATACCGCTAATGACATTGTAGACATCGTTTGCCAGTTCATCGTGGATCTTCTTGGAAATTCTGGATTCTGTACGATGCGCTTCGCGAATTTTATCCCTGGTATGTCTTTGTCTTAAATAATAGAAGCCGAATCCACCACTAACTAAGACCAGCAAACTTCCTAGTGATAATATGATGATCTGGTCCTGCAGTTGCTCTTTCTCTATAGCCTGTAGAGCCGTTTGATCTTGTAATTGATCGATCTCTAATTCTTTCTATTCTTCGTCAAATGTAATTTTAGCGAACATATTTTTTGCCTGAATACTTTCCGTACGTATGCTATCACTCAGCTCAATATAGCGTGTTGATAGTTCTTTGATCGATTCCATTGGCGATAGCTGGATCAATTTTTCTATGGCATTTAATTGAGCCGATTTACTATTGAGTTCCCTGGCAGTGAGAAGCAGGCTATCTGCATAGATTTTTGATATATTCTCATCACTATTCCGGTAATAATTAGCCAGATGATCATAACTGGCTAGNAGGCCATTTTTGCCGTTGTTTAGTAGTCTTATATTCCTTGCTTCTAACAAGTCATCTTCCACATTAGTGGTAGAATCCTGCAACCACCTGGTGTAAGCCAGATTATCTAAGAACCTGGCCTTAGAGAGAATATTTGTTGAATCAGATCTACGAAGGATGCTTTCAAAAACAGCTATGGCTTCATTGTAATTCTTTTGATCCTGGAGAGAAAGTGCAATATTGTTCAGATTACTTAAGCTGTCTTTGATAGTAGCAGCAAATGCAAGAACGTTTCTCCATTCACGTATGGCATCACTTTGGAAACCCTGGTTACGATATGCGGTTGCAATAATATTGTAAGCGGTACTAAAGTAAGTGGAATCAATGGGATCCAGTAGTTTGAGGGCTTCAGCAGCAGTTTGTTGAGCTCCGGTATAATCTGTTAATCTGCTTTGTGCATCAGCCATTTCTATAGTTCTGCGCCCTGCCTTCGCAGAATCTCCATCCATAAGGTGTAATTTTCTGGAGATAAATGCATTTCTAAAATATTCTTTATAATCGTTTAGAGAGCGATGAATAATAGCTTTACGGTAAAAACCTGTGGCTTCAAAATGAATATTTTCATAGATCCTGGATTGATCGATCATTTTTGAGGAATAGACCAGAGAGCTGTCATAATACCTTAATTGATTAAAGCTATAGATAACGCCATCCAATAACTTGAGATGCACTGTATCATTGTCGATCCTGGAAGAGGTCAGACCATATTTAAAATTAGCAAGCATTTCTGCTGGCAACTTTGATTTTAATCCTTGCTGAAAATAATATTCTCCGCTGCCAGGTTCGATTTCTTCTGAACTGTTATCAGAAGCCTGGTCACAAGCGGTCAGGCTTAGACAAATACAGAGGTAGCTCAGNAAATACTTTGANATTTGCATTTAGCGAAAATATATAAAAACTGAGGAACCCAGAATACTTAATTAGAAAGTTTAAGAAATAGTAAGAATTCAAGCCAATCCAGCTTTTGCAGACGAATGCCGAAGATTTTATTAGGGGATTTGATGTCACGGGACGGAGCAAATTCTGAAGTTGATAAATCACAATAAAATTCTAACTGTTTCTAATATAAATAATCACTTATACTTCGGACTATTTTAATATTCAGTTCTTCTGAAATTTATCGGGCCAGCTTCAGAAATAAATAATATCAAATATCGATCTCATTATTCCTAAGCAAAGTAGGGGAGAGCTCTCTTTGTTTACTTCTGGTTAAATATTTCCGAAGAACGCCTCCAGAAACCCTATTTACATCAAATTCTATAACAAAAGCATCCGTATCCACCTCATGCAAAATTCTGTATGCTTTTTTGGTGTCTATCCTGTTTACAACCGTATGGATAATCTTTAGATCCTGCTTTTCTCCCTGACTTCCGTAACCTTTACTACCGTTATAGATCGTTAAACCCTGACCTATATTCTTAAGCAAAGCGATCTGCATTTCTTTAGATTTTTCNGTAACGATCATGAGTCCGACATAATCCTCGAAGCCTTCCAGAATTAGGTCTATAGTTTTTGCAGTAATAATATAGGTTAACACAGAGTACATGGCGACCTCGATCGAGAATAGTAAACTAGCCAGTAAAAAAAGCACCACATTGAACCAGAAAATGATAAGACCAATGGAAATTCCTGTTTTTTCATTGAGGAAAATACCCAGGATCTCGCTCCCGTCCAGAACAGAGCCATTCTTTATAGCCAGGCCAATTCCCGCGCCCAGAAACAATCCTCCAAATATGGAAATAAGCAATTTGTCATCTGTGATAGATTGAAAATTTTCAAAATGAATGATAAGAGAAAGTACAAGTACTGAAATGATTGACCGTATCACAGTTTTTCGTGAGATGGTAAACCAGCCTATNACAAAGAATGGNATACTAATGATTGGCAGAATAATTGAAATTTCTATACCTGTGAGTTTGCTTAAAAGAATTGAAATTCCGGTTACTCCGCCATCAAGAAAGCCGTTAGGAAGCAAAAAAGCTTTTAGTCCAAGGCTGGCCAGAAAAACTGCGAGTGCCAGCTGACCAATTTCCCAAACCAAATTTGCCTGTAAAAATCTTTTTATCATACAGTACAGTTCTTACTGAAATGAACCTCTCAGTTACCTTTTTCTGCNGATTTTATCTTATCTATTTTCTTTAAAATTTCATTGGCTTCATGCATTTTATCGTCACTTAGTTTTCTATTACTCGTAGATAAGCGATGAGCTTCCTCAAGAAGTTGTTTGTACTTTAAATTTTGCTTTTCAACTTCAGATTTCTTCTTAAATAAACCGAACATAACTTTTTCTTTAAATATAGGCTAAAGTCTTGATTATCCGGGTATACCCATAGGTTCTTTTGAAGCTAATAACTATGGTCAAAGGTTACTTTGGATCATTTGATGGAANGCCTTCTAGTATTTCAGCTTAGTAAGATGACATTGGATTTTTTCACCTCTGGCGGCTGGTTTGCCAGGTTCTTCAGCACATTCACACAACTTTGTAGTTCCGTAGTCATTGAGTTTTTCATGAGCATCGGAGCGTGCCCATATAGATACAAGCGCATTTTCTTCAGGATTTTCTTCACAATCTCCGTCAATTTCAAATGCATGAATAGTATTTTCATAAAAATAGACTAAAGGATCACGTTCATACGAGGAAGTTGCCCACATCCTAAATTCATTAGGCATTCCCGTATCAAACTGAACAACNCGTTCATTTGCATTTTCTGAAATGGTTGTNANCTTTTNGTTAGTATCCCTTATGGCAAAAGTTTTAAATTGATTCACACAGGATGGCTGNCGCATCGTATAATATAATTCTGAAGTAGCNTGNTTNTGGTATGGATATAGAGTGTTTACAGCCTGAACGGTCATTCCAACNTCGGCACCAANTTTTTGTCCGTTTATCTCTTCAATTCTCAACAATCCCCAATGTCCCAGGATTTCAGCATAAGCATATCCACCTCTTACATTCGCGAAATTTTTTTGATTCCTTTCACTTTCTTCAGCATACATTGGGAACCAGCCTACAGATGCCCAAAGATTTGGAAGTGATCTGGCACTTACATCATAAGGAAAATTTCGAGGTGTCTTAACCTTTTCATCGGTTACCATTTTATAGAAGTTNTTAGAGAATACATAACCTTTAGTCTTCACTTGTGGATCACTTACTTTTGTCTCAAAAAATTCCTCGAACGTGGTTCTATCAAGCCATTTTGCCACTTCAGACCTTGCTTCGAGTTCACCGCCGGGACTATAGAGCCAATCAACATTTCCTCTTGCAGCGAAGCATGCTTTTGCAGCCTGAGGATTGTGTAGGATCTGGTAGATGTTTTTGACCAACAATTGCATATCGCGACGCTCCATCACACATAACTGACTAATTCCGTCTACGGTTTCATAAGTTGCCACGTCTGAATCTATGCACGAATTTCCATCTGGAGAAGTTGTCAAAGCCACCGCATAAGCTTCAAGATATTGCAGGGATTCTTTCCATAAAATATCAATATATTTCTGTTCCTCTTCGGAATAAATTTCTGGTTGTTCCAGGCATTTAAACTTTACGTTCTTTAGTTCTTCAGGATTAATAAAATCCGGAACTTTCTGAGCAAAACTGAATGTCATGGAACTAAGAAAGAAGATCGTACTCAGGATATAATTATAATTGTGACTTCTCATTTTGAATTTAGTTTATGACCCTTGAATAGGTATATTGATAAATAACTGAACATATATTAGGCATAGCGAAGTAGGTGGTTTCAACTCTAAAATAACTCTATTAAATAAGTGATACAAGTTCTCTCGTTGCTAAAATTTTATAGTTGCAAATTCACTACTAAAATCNTTTTTTTATTGACACTTCAAACGCGGGCAGGCTTCAGGTTAAGGTGCCCTCTGAAGATTTTACTTTTCACAAGTTTCTACCTAGCCGCCTTACGCGAATCATAGTATGAAACGACAGTTATTTCAACAGTGAATTTCAAAATTTCATTTAANTAGATATTCTAGTTTTATTAAACCTCTTTTTCAATTCGGATTTTTACAGATTTGCTAATTGGTGTATTACTACGCTCTGCAAAATGGTTATAAGGAACTAAAGGATTGGTTTCCGGGAAGTATGCTGCGATATTACCAGCAGGGATCTTATACGGCAGCACTTTAAATTTGTAGGCAGTCCTCTTCTTGCCATCATAAGTACTGGTTAGATTTACTATTTCAAATTGCTTCAAATTCCGCTTCTCCATATCCTTAGCATTCATAAATATAACCCGGCGCTCATTATATACTCCTCGATACCTATCATCTAATCCGTAAATGGTAGTATTAAACTGATCATGACTTCTAATGGTCATCAACATTAATTCATCTTCCTGTAGCTGATGATCTGGAAGTTTATTTATAGTAATTTGTGCTCTGCCATTTGGCAGCATACTAAAATCTCTATGCCGTGCATTGTTTGGAAGGTAATATCCAAAACCTTTAGATCGCTCACTGGTCTTCTCAAATCCTTTTGCTACCAGATCTATTTTTTCCCGAATGAGTTCGTAATCTTCTCCCATTGCTTTCCAGGCCACAGAATGATTTCCTTTAAAAAAAGTATGACCTAGATTCCCCACAATTTCTGGTTCGCTCATAATATTGCTGGAAGCAGGTTTTAAAACACCCTTAGATTGCCGGATTCGTCCCATACTACTTTCCATTGTCAGGAAACGCGGATTTCCGTTTTTCTCATCTTTTTCAGATCTTCCAAACGTAGGCAGAATCAATGCTTTTTTACCTGTTACCAGGTGCGAGCGGTTTAGCTTAGTACTAATTTGGACTGTCAATTTACAGTTATTGAGTGCCTGNGCNGTATAATCTGTATCNGAAGCGGCCATTANAAAGTTNCCTCCAAGAGCGATAAAAACACTGGCTTTCCCNTCGTGCATNGCCTCCATAGATTCTACNACATCGATTCCCTTTTCAGTTGGCGGATCAAATCCCATATATTTTTTAATACGCTCATTAAGATCTTCATCTACAAAGTGCATTANTCCCACACTTCTATCGCCCTGCACATTACTATGACCNCGCACGGGGCAGGTACCGGCATTTTCCTTACCAATAGCCCCTTTTAGAAGCAATANATTCACGTATTCCCGAATGGTCTCCACACCATTTTTATGCTGAGTAAGTCCCATGGCCCAACAGACAATAATTTTGGTCTTTTTGGCAAGTACATCTACTGCCTGATTTATTTTTTCATTAGAAACTCCCGTTAAAGCGAGTAATTCTGCTTCATCGAAGGATTTTAGATCGTCTATCAATTCTGAATATCCTTGAGTGTAGTCTTTTAAAAATTCATGGTCAAAAACCGTTTGATCTAAAGCATCTTTTTCAGCAAGACGTTTGAGAATTAATTTTACCAAAGGAATATCCTGGTTGATATTGACTGCTAAGTGTAAGTCGGCAATATCTTCACCGCTACCCAGTAAACCCTTTACGTTTTTGGGATTTTTAAAATTAACCAGTCCGGTTTCTTCTAACGGATTTATAGCAATAATATAGCCGCCGTTTTCCTTGCATTTTTCGAGTGCCGAGAGCATTCTTGGATGATTAGTTCCCGGATTTTGTCCTGCGATTATCACCACTTCGGATTCATAGAAATCTTCCAGTTTCGTACTTCCTTTTCCAATTCCAAGGGTTTCGTCAAGGGCGACTCCGCTAGATTCATGGCACATATTGCTGCAATCTGGCATATTATTAGTTCCGAAAGCACGAACAAACATTCCGTATAAAAAGGCAGCTTCATTGCTGGAACGCCCGGAAGTATAGAAAATAGCTTCATTTGGAGAATCTAGACTGCGTAATTCTTCGGAAATTAATTCAAACGCGTCCTGCCAGGAAATACTTTCGTAATGAATGTTACCTTCACGTAAAACAAGCGGTTCTATAAGTCGGCCGAATTTATTTAACTGAAAATCACTTAATTCAGAAAGTTCTTCTACTGAATATTTCTGAAAGAAAACAGCATCAATATGACTATGCGTAGCTTCATCTGCCAGCGCTTTTGCTCCGTTCTCACAATATTCCCCAATTTTAGAAGGATGTTCGGGATCTGGCCAGGCACAGCTAGGGCAGTCAAAACCATCTTGCTGATTGATCGTAAAGAGAGCTCGCATGGAATCCACAACTCCCATTTCTTTGAAGGTGTGCTTTAAGGTTTCCCTAATTCCTAGTTTTCCTGCAGCATGGGTTACTGGATCTTTAAATTCGAGTTCCTGAAATTTAACGGGTCCTCTGTGATTTACGTTTCTATCGATTTTCTTTTCCATCTAGAGCGCAAGAGATTTGGGGTTTGGATAATTATTAGATTCGTCTTCGCCGCGATCTTCCAGACAGGTAAAATCTTTCTCGAGGAGGATGTCTATAGTTTTGCCATTAGAAGTGACTAAAGTATGAGAAAATCCTACCCGGTTGTTAGTTTCCCAATTTTCAATGAGTGAATGTGAAATCTTTAAAGTGATCCTATTATCAGAAAAATGAATATTCAGTTGTTCAGTATCAGCAACTTTTACTTCGTATATCAAATCCAGTTTGNAAAAATTAATTCTTTCTTCAATAGATTTTTCTCTGCATAAATGCTCTACTTCATCTCTCGTTAATCTATATCTNACAGAATTTCCTCGAATCCTTATTTTCATCTTAAAGTGATTTTATTGGGTATTGACTATTTNCAGTCAACCATTTAAAGTTAAGCTTAAAGATTCAAACTTATAACAGGAACAATNANGGAAGTATAGGTTTTAAGATGCTTTTNTGGTTTNNTGGTNATTTATGANTGANANGCAACAATAAANAATTAGAATAGCCTGGGTTTCNAACTGTATTTANTGGTCTGAATATTTGTTCAGTAATGGTATATCCANATTTGGATNCAAAAGATTGTCTATTCGTAATTAGCTTATTTTTATATTCTGAAATTTAATGNNTAGTGATAAATAAAGCAGCGATCGAGGTTTTTATACTTGCGGGAGGAAAGAGTANAAGGATGGGGACAGACAAGGGTTTAGTCAAATTCAAAGGCAACCCTATGATNTCGCATATTATAGAGATTCTTGACAAATTAAACTTAAAAACTAGTATAGTTAGTAGTAATGAAGAATATCTGAAGTTCGGTAAACCTGTATACAAGGATGTGATACCAAACAAAGGACCACTAGGAGGCTTATATACTGCTCTGGAATATTCTCAAGCTCCAATGGTCTTATTGCTGGCTTGCGATATGCCTTCAATTAATAGGAAAGGAATACAGAGTTTGATGACTGTAGCCGAACCCGGGAAACTAGCTATAGCATCTGATAGGACACAAATCTCTCCGCTTTTTGCATGCTATCCAAGATCATTAAAAGATAAGGTGGCGAATGCACTTTTAGCCGATGAATTAAAAATGCAGGATTTTATTTCAAAGCAATCTCATGTCGTTTTAGATCTAAACTCACTTGGGAATACAGAGATCTTACAGAATTTAAATACTATAGAAGAATTGAAAGCTGCTGAAAGCATGGGAAATGCTGATGATTAGTTGTTATGATTATTNGACATANTTNACCAANTCCCNCTACTAAGCTCTTANTNCNNAAGCNAAAGGTTGAATTTTAGCGCTCATGAAATTGGTGATATTNGTTTTTTTTCTATTTCCCAATACAGAAATATTNAACCCTTGCTATTANTGGNNAANATNGCGAGGTACAAAAAAGGTACAAGAAATTAACACAAAAAATAGCAATANAAATCTCNCCATTTTTGTTTGTGTTCTTTCGTTGGTGANATCACTAACTATAGTCTTAGATTTTTTTAAAGGCGATTAGCCATTTTTGATAAAAATTTTCACTTCATATCCTTATTTATCCTCGTTTCGATCCTTCGCCCTGTTCATTTTTATAATGTTCTCTTATTTTTGATGGATTGCGTATTTCTCCTAAATCCACTATCCAGTTTCACTTCTTTTAAAGGTATAGTTCCTACTGGGTGCGCTTTTTCTACGCGAATGGATAACTGTTCATTTTCTAAGACCTCTTTAATTTCTATAAAGTCGTCACACCAAATCTGTTCCTGATGTGTATCCAAACTCTGAGTCCTTTCTTTAGATCGATCTTCGTCTGCCACTACTCGGGCCTGAATTTTTGACAAATTCTTTGGACTCATAAACTCCACTCCATATAGAGAATTTTTGACTTTTTTCACTACCAGTCGACCGTTTTCTACCCAAGCAGTTTCCATGCTGTCATTGACTTCGTATCCTGCTTTAATTAGTGCTTTTTTGATCGCAGCTCGACGAGTTTCTACTATGATAGTCTCCGAAAGTTGCTCGTACAATTGATTAGCTTTTTGAGTTGCTTCTTGGATGTTCTCAGTGTTGTTAAAGGTCAATAGTGATTCCCATTTTATGATTAAGCTTAATTCTCGATTTAAACCTTTTAGCTGTTGCAAGGCTTCACTTAATTCTTGTTTGGAAGTTCTTAGTTCCAATTGGTCTTTATGGTAAGTCGCAGCTTCTAGAATTAAAGAATCTAGTTGCATTATGTAGTATGAATCTTTTTGATTTAGTTGACTGGCTCTATTTAATAAATCTTGGATCTTATTTTGAGAAACATCGTCTATGTACAATTCTCTCAAGGTTTGCTCAAACTTCTGTTGCCGGTTTAATTCTTTAGGAATGTTTTTACTCCAATCTTCCACCAACAACAAAGAATCTCCTGTAGACAGGCGCATTTGAAGTTCTTTTTGCTCAGCGGTCAAACTTGCTTCTTGATTCAAGGATGCTTTCAATTGATCGTACATGGCATCAACTTGCCTGCTAAAATTAGCTATACTGTCTTTAGTGATTATATTGGGTTCGACAATGGCTTCAAACGATATGTTTTTTTCGTTCAATAGTTTCTGTAGTTCACCATGTGTACTTTTCAGTTGTCGATATCGATTCCAAGTAGTGGTTTTGTCTTTAGAAACTTTCTTTACCAATTTGCCTTTCTCGGCTTCCAAATACTCAATTTGGCTTGGAACTTCACGTTCAATTTTCTCATAGTCCTCGGCCGATATTGCCTGATAATGAGCCATGGTTTCTTCCAGACCATCGATCAGTTCGTTATTGAGCACATCATTTTTCTCGGCGTACTCTTTAAAGTTTTCAATGGCATGTTGCAATCGAGTCAACCATCTGGTTTTGATTATTTGTCGCTCTTCAGGCGTAACAATTCTTACTACTTTGGGTCCACTCATTTGTTGGTATTTAGGGCTAGTTCTATAGCTTCTCTTAATCGACTCTGTTCAGTTTCTGTATCTTTCAACCAGCGATAGGACGTCGTTCTATGAATTGTGGGAATTGTATTTTTTAAAACATCTAATCGCCACAACTCTCGGTATCGGGCATTTTTCAACAAGATGTTCTTCGGTGTATCGCACTCGATTCCCAAAATAAATCTACCTTGTTTTTCGATTGCTAAATCCAAATAAAACATACTATAGTCGTTGTTCTCCACAACTTCGTATCCTAAACTTTCAATGTAGGTTTTTACTGTATTTTTAAATCCATCGTTTTTTAATTGAATGTCCTCCGTTGAATACTTTGCTGAAAGTTTTTTCACGNTGTTCGTAGCGACTTCAATCTGACCATTGGAATNAATCTCCGAAAAGTTCAGATAGGACTGAATGAAATCTCTGGGTTTGGAAGGTGGCCTACCTGTAGATAGACCATCGGAAATGTCTTTGATTGGCATCGATGTAGCAATTACTACTTTGTAGCGTGCACGTGTAATAGCAACATTCAGTCTTCGTTCCCCACCGCTATGTCCTAAGGCTCCAAAATTTCTTCGAAACACCCCATGACGATTCAATCCAAATGTCGTACTAAACAAAATCATATCACGTTCGTCTCCTTGTACATTTTCTACATTTTTCACGAAGAACCCCATATCTTCACCTTCTTGTTGCTTATTTCTTTCGTAATTTAATACGTCTCTAAAAGCATCATNACTCAGTTCGCGTTGCTGGATTTTATCCTCAATGAGTTCTGCTTGCTTTTTGTTGAAAGTTACAATTCCAGCGCTGAGTCGTGCTGATTCCGGCAGCTGCCAGTGTTCCGAAATGTAATCGATCAAAGCATCTGCTTCTGATTCATTAGTTTGTTCCTCGTAAATTCCGTTGACTCGCAAAACTTCCAATGGCTTTTTTGTGATAATCTCGTTTTTCGAATGATAAGCCGGTATATGTAATTGGCCTCCGTAAAAAGCATAATTTGAGAACTGGATCAATGATTGGAATTGTGATCGATAGTGAATCTCTAAGGTCGTAACTGGCAAAACCGATTTTGCCAAGGTGAGTAAATCAGGACAGTCTNTGACTTCTTTCCGATTCCACGCTTCCTGGTGAATTGCTTTNTCTGCTTCAGAATGGTCTTCACTTAGAATTAANTCCTGCTCGTCTTCATCGTCTTCCANTTTTTGTGCGAAAAACCCTGTGGGAGGCATTTGTTTTTCATCACCGCTTACAATAACTCTCTTGGCACGATACAGTGCAGGAATTGAATGATCAATGAGCATTTGGGAAGCTTCATCAAAGATCACTNCATCGAACAATCCTGATTGTAGCGGAATGGCCTGGGATACGACTTCGGGACTCATTAACCAAACTGGACGTAAATCCATCAATCCGATATCCGTTCCTAAATTGATGAATTCTCGTAATTTTTTGTAATTCTTTCCACGCAATCGGGTAATACTATTCCATTCAGTTTTTGATCCTAATTTTNCAACATCNATACTNATGTTCAACAATTGGCGGTTCAGATCGCGGATTTTTCCGAGCAAGCTTTCCAAAGATTCCACATTTAGTTGAATTTCTCGCTCACTCATCAACAGGNATGGTGATTCTTTTTCGATGCGTTGTTTCCATCCGAGCAATCCTTCTCTTCGGACAGTTTTCTGAATCACACTACTCCATTCTTCAGAAGGAAACTCTTTTATTTTATCTTCATACTTTCTAAGCAAACTAAACATCGTCAACAAATATTTGTGGTCAGTNTCAGTGCCCAAACGCATTCTAAATTTCTGGTANGGACTATAGTGTTCCATGTCTGACAACATTTGTTGCGACANCGAAATNTCAACNTCATTTTTTCGAATTTTTGTCTCTAACTNTTNGGCAATCTCGGGTTGCAGCCAATTTCCAAAGTATTTGAGCTTTTCGAGTGAAAATTGTCGAGATTCAAAGCGTTCATGAGCATCTTGTAGCTTGGTCACAAACCCAATATATTGGGAAACCATTCCAGACTTCAACAAGCTTCTAGCTTCATTTTTGAGTGGGCAACTTTTGATTAGTTCTACCCATTGAATTGCTCTTCGCAATTCATTTTGTTTGCTGCCGATTTTTACTCGCAAAAACTTGACTTCAGTGATGTTTTCTTTCGCAACTTTGAGTTTGTCTAGTTGTCTAAAATACTGACTTCGATAATTTCTAAAGGACTGCTCTTGTTTTACAGACACTGCCAACTCTTGAACGCTTGCAGAATTAAGTTTTAACTGCAAGACCTTCAGTATTTTTTTGATTCGGACTTTATGTAAAATCCCAAACGGATTCAGATATTTAAGAAAAGAAGTGCTTAAAAAGTATTTGCAACTATTTGAGAGTTTCTCCAACTCTTCATCATCTAATTTTTGCAAGCTTTCTGAAAAGTGCTCGAACTGTATACTCTGAATTAAACCTCCTACTTTACTAGAGATTTCATCAAGTGTTCTACAAATGTCTTGCGCTATAGAAGTGTCGTTGTATTCATCGTACAACAAGTCGAACCAATGTTGAATTTTGACCACATCATTTTCTGAAATATGCTTGATTTGCTGTCCATATTGATCCAGCCAATCTCCAAAATACTGAGCTTCGGAACCATCATATACAATCGAGGTCTGTTCCAGACACGCCCTACGTTTTTCTTCTGCCTGATGGAATTGTTGTAGATCTACTAGAATTGCATTACGCGTAGCTTCATCGAATTGAGCTAGTTTGAGATTGACTAAAGAACTACTTTCGTAAGATGAAGGAATCCAATAATGAATTAAGCCTTTGACTTGTTCTTCAAGTCCGTTTAGTTCGTCAGCTGTTTTGGATTCTAGAAATTCACGAGCTTCGGGAACATGAATATAAATTTTAGATTGTAATTCAATCAACTCGGAAAGAATGTTTCTATATGTTGCTCCTGAAATTTCATCTACAACATAAATTTTTTCAGACATTACGTCCAATTCAGATTCAATTCGATCAATTTGCCTGGCAAGACTATTTCTTTGAATTTCCAGTTCTCTGAGAGAACTTTCATGCTGGAGTTTCTCCAAAAAGTTTGGAATCTGTTTTCTAACGCTCTGAATTGTAGATTGTCGATCTCTATTAACATCCGTAATTGCCATGACTCGCTGGTCCAGTCCTACCGCTTCCAGTCGTTTTAGAATAACCTGAATGGCAGCTCGTTTTTGAGATACCACTAAAACCTTTTCTTGACGTCCGATACAATCGGCAATAATGTTTACAATCGTCTGGCTTTTTCCTGTTCCTGGCGGACCTTCAATGACAATTCCAGGATTCAATCGACTTTGCAATACCGCTTTTTCTTGGGATGGATCAATCGCTACAACTGTATACCTATCGCTTTCTTGAATCTTGTCATCAAACTCGGCAATATCCGATTCATTGATCTTTAATATAGGTTCCATTGCTGAACCAGAATGTGTCAACTTTTGCAACATTCGTATGTCTTCACTTATAGCCTGTCCTGTAAAATTCGCATTAAAAAAAACTGCAGAACAATGCAACTCATGTCCAGAAGCCTTCCGCATGTAGGAAACCGCTGGATGAGTCGTAAGTTCGGTATTTTTAGGTGTGATAAAGGAACCCAATGCATCAATTACCTCTTCAACAGTTAAATGCTGTTGAGCAAGTATTTCCAAACAGATTTGCTCGATTCGATCGAATGAATCACCGTCTAAAATACNTGACAAAGCAGGATTTACTCTTACTTCACTGTTGGTTTTATCGAATAAAATATCCAATCGTGGCGCTCCTCGATTATTTAACTTGAGATCTACAGGCCATAACAGAATAGGCGAGATTCTCGGTCGATGATTTAAATTACCTTGACTCACTAAGAATGGGAATCCCAGATACAAGGAGTCTAAACCTGTATCTCTTTTGAAGTTATCTGCTTTTAAAAGCATTCTTCTCGTACGTCGTTCTAACAAATTATTCTCGCTAAAGACAATGGGATCCACTGTTTCTACACCGGAAGAACGATTGATAATTTGCTGTAATAGCTTTTCTGGTGGTTTGAAGGATGTTCCTAGCTCTGTAATATCGATCCGTGCAGAATTAGTGGAAATGATTAGTCGAACTAATGGACCACGGGATGAGGAATAGATAATCTTCTTCTCGAAAAAATTTAATAGACTTGACGCATATTCATGTTTCGGCGGGGTAACCCATTGTTTCTTTGGTAGCGATAAACATAAAATGGATGGAATGATTGGCAATCGCTTTTCGATTCGGAATTGATCGGCCCAGCGATTCAATGTGACATTATTACTTTTGGAAAATCCCTCTAAATGATGGGAGAGCAACTCGTGAATTTCCAATCTGGATTTAATGAGATATTCTCTGTAAAAGTCTGATTTATCTTCGATTTGATTCTTCTTTGCGAGCTTCACTGTTTTTTTTACTAATAGCTCCAAGGATTCAAACTGATGGGGCTTGGCACTAATGATTAGAATCAAATCTTCTTCACTCGGTCGGAGATCACCCATTAAATTAGACAGGCTCAAGTTATTTGCATCAGGATATAGTTGACGCAACAAATCCATTTCGGATTTCAATCGTACTCGAGAAGTGCTTAGGGCATTAAGAGTAAATNGATCTTGATTCAGTTCAATTTCTAAATCCTTCGCTTTACTAGCAATATTTTGTTTTCGAGATTTTAGATTCACCAACCATTTTTCCCGGTCTATGTTCTTTAAATAAGTTGGAATCTTACCTTCTATGAGTTGGGTTGCTAATTCAGGATTGCCAATTAACCAGGCAGGAATGATAATTTGACCTCGCCATGTAAGTGGCAAAGATTCATTTAAATGCATCAAAGCAAGTGAAAATCGCCATTCCAAATCGATACCTTCCATTGACTGTAGATTTCGAATTGTTGACGATAATTTTTTGTCTTGTACAGTTTCATTGATCCAACTAGATAACTTTCCTGAGGTGAAAGTTGCTAATCCGTTTTCCCAATTGGCTTCCTCGGCTGCTGACAAAGCAAAATAACTCGGGTTATTAAAAAATTCATTACCCAGCTTTATNGTTTTATCATTTTTCTGCGNGATAAGGCTNCCTTCTTCTTCAGGAGGATCAACGTATTCTTTATTCAACCATTTTTTGACTTCATTCCAGTTCCATCGTTTCAAAGGATCTCTGCACAGTAAACCTTTAAGTAGATTTAAAAATCTTTCATCTAAATCTGTTGGCAATTGAACCCCTCGAGTCACCAAATGAATCATGAAAGCTTTATCGTTGATGTTGTGAAAAAAGCTTCCTTGAGTAACTTGCTCCAAAACCACCATTCCTAAACTCCACCAATCTGATGCGGGGCTTACACCCCCCACAATCGCTTCAGGAGCTGTGTATCGTGATAGTTCTAAAGGTGTATCTGTATCTAAATCATAATCTGATAAACGTGCAGAACTAAAATCAATTACCACAAGATCAAAACAGTCTTTNTTNCGGATCAAGATGTTGTTCGGACACAAATCTCGATGACGAATTCCCGAGTCAGAAAAATCTCGTAAAGCTCGTCCAATTTCATCGACTAATTTCTCGATTTGTACGTCTTTTAAATAAGCCGATTTCCCAATGGAACCTCCCGTAATTCGCTCTGTCACTTCAAAAAATCGTTCTCCCCAAAAGCCTGTTTGGATCAATTCCGCCACATGATCGGTATCTGATTTTTGTAGCACATCGTAGATGGCTGTGTCAGGTTCACAATTTTTGTGATAAAGGGTCAAAAAGTATATTTGCTCTTTATCATTTTTGACTAAAAAACATTCTTTGGTGGCACTAGAGACTTGGATGGTTTCCACCAATGTATAGGTGTCAATTTTCTGTAATGTTTGTTCTTCTCTAGCAGAAGTTGGNGCGACTACGATGTCGGCTCCACATAGCATGCACATAAAATCATCAGAGCCTATTTCGTGTCCATTTTTACAGTATCTCTGGATAGGTTCATCTTTGACCTTGATCTCAACAACACCACCAATTGGAGTTTGCTTGACATTCATCATCAACCAACCACAAGAATTATCCTCGATCGTATTNTGACAATACATTTCGTGGACTGGTCGTTGGCTTCCGCAGGAGGGACAAACTCTCNTATAATTCATGCCTTCTGAGGTTTTATGACACCTTGAGTGTGCTTTAGATCTACATGATTTTCTTTGGCATTTTCAATAATTTCATTCATTCCATTTGAAGGAATCCCGGTCATCCAAGCCGTATTCTTATCGAACTGTACGTCAAATTTTTTTTCAGGTGGTTTTTCTAGATAACTTTCGAAATCTTGTTTTCCTAAATCCGTCAATAGATGCATTCGCTGATTGTCGCTTCCGAGCAAGGCTTTGGTTTGTGGCTGCTTGTGATCGTAAGGTTCGGAAATCAATACATCGATCCAACCATTACGAACCTCTTTTTTTGTTTTCAGCTCTTGGAAGGAATATCCACTATATACCAAAATGGATTTTTGATAGGATCTTAAAAATTGCAACAACTCAGATAATGCTTCTTCTTGATCAAATGGTTCACCTCCAGAAATGGTAATCCCATCACTTTGTGGCAACCATTGTTTCAATAATATTCTTACCTCTTTCAAGGAAATAGAATTAATTCCAAATTGCCAAGTATCCACAGAAATACAGCCTTCACAATGAATAGAACAGCCTTGCAGCCAAATGCCAATTCGTTTTCCAAAACCAAGGGTTGTTACGGGGAAATGCAATCGAGAAATTCCGATCTTCATATGTTTAGGTTCTTTGAAGTTGGATATGAGTAGATCGGTTTTCATTGTGAATTTTAATTGCTTCCACTATATCTCCTTTAGATGGATTCAAGGCAAATAAAGCTCTTGAAATTGGTGTAATAAAATGGTATTCAATCATATTTCTAACACCACGTCCTCCATTCGTCAAATTAGAAATAGACAGTTCTTTCAATTGATTTCTGACATTTGAACTTAAATTTAAAGTGATTTCTAATTGTTCTTGAATAGCGTTGATATGATTGTCGATCATCATATCGAAAATGAGTTCTCCCACCTCCTTTCGTATGTAATCGAATACGATTATATTCTCTCCAATTCGATTCAACAACTCAGGACGATTCAGGTCAAATTTAAAGTATCGATCGATTTCTTCCTTGACTTTTTCTTCTACTACTTCATATGAATCTTCATAACGAACATTGGGGACTCGTTCTCCAGTTAAGTTCTGTTTGTAGATTCCCAAATTGGAGGTAAATACAATTATGGTTTCTGAAAAATAGACTTTATCTCCGCGTCCACTAGTGAGAACTCCATCATCTAAAATTTGTAAGAATTTATCTAATATTCGTGGATGTGCTTTTTCAATTTCATCGAACAATACCACGCTAAATGGTTTCCTTCGAACCGCGTTGGTCAACTCACCTCCAACATCGTAGCCTACATAACCTGGAGGGGCACCAATTAAACGTTGTGATGCATGTTCAGCGCTGAACTCTGACATGTCAAAACGGATATAAGAACTTTCGTCACCAAAGAGTAAACTAGTCACGGATTTTGCGAGCTCAGTCTTTCCAACTCCGGTGGGGCCTGCTAAGAAAACCACTCCTCTGGGGCGATTGTTTCGCTTAGATGAGCCCACACCGGTAATTGCACGTTTTACAATGTCTATCAAATGCTGTATAGAATGATCCTGACCCTTAACTCTTGTTCTGATGAATTCTTCTCCGTTTTCGATTTTCGTTCGATCAATTTTCTTCCAAGGGTCTTCTGTTACTCCAAGTTTGTAACGCCTTACGGCATCTGCTATTTCATCTATTGGTATGGATTCTGACCGTGCCAACTCTAATATTGATACCAAATCTAAGAGCAATAAACCTTCCGTTTCATCAACAAAATCTTGGATAGTTTCAATAGCTTTTGCTTTATCTGAAATCATACCTTCAATCAAAGGCGTAACCAGTCTTCTCCGAGAATAATGATCTGGTATGCCAATAGGAATGTGCCTTACTCTAGGGTTATTGATTATCATCCAATCTGGAAGATCCCCTTCTTTATCTACAATCCAAATCACACTATTGAAAAAAGGTTTTGGAGGCGACCCAAAAGGTCGAGTTTCTGTTTTCTGGGATAGTACGTGTGCTTGACTAAAAGTATCGTGTTCAGCCTTTGTCAAACTCTCTGGGTTCATAAGAAATTGAGAAGCGAAATCAATAATTAGTGCGATAGGATCTTCACGATAANCCACTATGTTCCTTAAAACCTGGTCAAANGTTNGCAAATTGTTATAGATAGTCTCTTTTTTCAAAGGGATTTCTAACGTCTTATATAACTCCTCTNTCTCTTGAGGCTTACCTTCGAAAAAAGGAATACTAAANCCATGNAATGGATTATAATAAACTACATGACTATAACCGTNATTTTTCAATTCTAAATCNATTNCATCTTCGAGTTTATGCCATCCAAAGCCTTCTGATTCATTCTGAATTAGTTGTAAATCTTTTGTGTTCCCAGAGAGGATAAATTGACTTTTAAGAGGTAGAAATCTTCGAAAATCCCTCAACCATCTTTCTTTAGTGCTTTTCATTCTTTTAATATGTATTTATCCCAAAATTCAATGCTGTCTAACTTAATTGAGAACTCTTTAAAGCATTTTTTAATAGAAAGTCCAATCGGTTGTAAATCATTCTCAGTTTTACGTTTTCTTTTATAGTACTGCCTAAAGTTTCAATTCTTGCCAATTGACGGAGTAGGGGAGTCTAATTCGGCGATTTTGTAAAATTAGTTCGTTGGTCAAGTTAATTATTTTTTTACTAACGCTACCGCTTGTTGATATTCAACTTTTCTAGTTGAAATAATCCATCGACGATGTGAGAAAAAGTAAGAGGAGAAAAATCTTTGCCGTCAAATTGGTCTTAAATATAGCGTTCATACTTTTACTATCATTAACTCATCCAGTCTCGTACTATATCGATTAGATAGTCTTTCCTGCTTAATCTTCCATGTACGACCAAGATCTTGGCCTCCAAATTTCACTTTCCCATTTTCTCGGAAGTTTAACTGATCTACTACTTTCATTAACTGCTCATGTTTAGGATTTTCTTCTGAGAATAACTTGAACTGCTTTTGCTTGGCTGGAGTGAGTTTCGAAGCGATGATACCTGCTTTTTTATACTGATATCCTTCCTTATAAATCATAGATAGTCCTGTAAGTGCAGTTTTGACTAGCGTAATACTTGAATTAGTTGGAGTAGGAGTATAGACAGATATACTGGCTCGATACTGCTTCAGATCATTTCTGAATTGATTTGTAAGCACGAAGACTTGAAGTAGGCTACAATTACTTTCTTGCCTTCTAAGTTTTTCGCCAATCTTAACTGCATAAGTTGAGACCCTTTCTTTGAGTTCATTGTAATCACTATACATATTCTCAAATGCTCGCGTGACAGCGATATTCTTTTTCTTTGGAGTTGGTTCTAAGGATAAGGTGGTGAGGCCAGAAAGATCTCTTTTTAAGCGTAACCCTACCACAGAAAACTCTTTTCGAACAAACTCATCATGTAACTCCACAAATTGCTGAGCGTTTCTAATATTTAATGCGAGTAGCCTTTTTTCATATTGTCTTCCGATACCCCATACATCACCGATCTTAGTCCATAACAATGCCTTCCTGGTTTTCTCTGGATTATCCAGAATATAAACACCCCCGGTACGTGCAGAAAATTTCTTCGCTATTTTATTAGCTACCTTGGCTAAAGCTTTGGTAGGTGCGATGCCAACACTTATTGGTATTCCTGTTCTACTTTTCACCGCCAGAATCATTTGTCTTCCATAGTATTCAAGATCGAAATGTTCTTCAAATCCAGCCAACAGTAGAAAAGCTTCATCTATAGAATAGATTTCAATATCAGGTGTAAACTCGGAAAGGATATTCATTACTCTTTTACTCATATCTCCATACAACGCATAGTTGGAACTGAAAACGTGAATACCATTATTATTAAATAGCTTTTGAAATTGAAAGGCAGGAGCACCCATAGGTATGTCCAGAGCTTTAGCTTCGTTACTACGAGCAATGACGCAGCCATCATTATTGGAAAGAACTACAACCGGTTTATTTTCCAGAGACGGATTGAAAATCCTTTCGCAAGACGCGTAGAAATTATTGCAATCAACCAGTGCGTACATTATACATACTTTATAACGTTGGTGACTATGCCCCAGATTAAAAAGTCATTATCAGCGGTGACCTTAATTGGTTTATATTTCTGATTTTCAGCGACGAGCCAGATAATATCCTTCTCAATTTTGATGCGCTTTACGGTAAATTCTCCATCGATAAAGCATACGGCAATTTTACCATTTCTCGGCTCTAATCCTTTATTGATCACTAAAAGATCGCCATGTTCAATTCCGGCGCCGGTCATAGAGTCTCCTTCAACACGTCCAAAAAATGTCGCATCTCTATCTTTAATAATCTCTAAATTGAGATCTATAGAATTATCCAGGTGATCATCGGCTGGTGAAGGGAATCCAGCTGTGACAGAACCTATAAATGGTAATACCGGAACTTGGGAAATTGATACTAAGGCTACTTTCATAAATCAAAAGTAGCGATTGGAATTATTACATAAAAATGGAATTATTCCTAATTTTTACCTATACGAGAACTAAATGCTAATTCTGAATTAGCATTGCATTCCTTATCTGATAGGCCTTGCGATTTATACATATCCATGATGTTATGACTTGATTGTTATCTCATTCTATTCCGAGAAAAGATAACCTTCTGTTTTAACCTAAATATCGTTTTATCTCCAAGATTTCAAAACCAGGACCAAATTCGATGGTCTCCTTCGATTTCTTGCCAATTAATAATTGAGCCATTTTACTTTCAGCATTTATCGATTGAGCAGTTTCTGCGTCAACACCAATTGCAAACCACTTTTCAGTTTTTCCGGTAGATTTCAATAATACTAAATTACCAATTTGGACTTGCTCAGGTGGCTGTATATTTGATCCAATTTTATTCAACGTAAAGCGACAAATTTTATATCCGCTCTTACCAATAACAATCCTGGCATCGGTTACACAGAAAAGCCCATCGTATTTATAACCTTCTTTAGGAGAAAATTTAGAATTATGTTTCCAACCTCTAATTACTCTCACTGGATAATCTGATTTCATACTATTTAGTAAGCCGGCATTCCCAGGCGAATCCCAACGTTGATGCCCCACTTGTTTACCACTTGCAGAATCGTTTCCTCCTTCACCTGTATACAGAATCTCATCCCCTAAATCATAGTCATCCTCATATCCTCCAGAAATAACAATTGCAGCAGCTCCTGCAGAGGCATTTCCATCGATACCTCTTACAGTAGATCTATGCAAACCAGCTTCAATTAAATCATAACGGTTTTTAAAAATTGTTCCCTCTTGTATATTATTAGGATTTCCAAAAATCACATCGCTCATACAGTTACATTATTTTTTGCTTAAGAATAATTATTATATGATCTTCCTTTGTTTAACTTTTCATTAAATGGTTGGATAGCTTTATAAAACTTATCCATATTACTAGCAAACCACTTGACCCTTTTATCCCAGTTCTCTTCAATTCGAAAACTTCCAAAATCATTAAAGAAATCCTCTTGTGGATATTCAAATTTAATTTTTGAAGCTTTTCTATTTGTGCCTTTATCGAAAATAATAGTATTTCCAAAGTCACTCTCAATTTTATCTCTATACTTTTTAAATTCGTTCACAATTTCATTATCAGGATCGTTGGGGAAGTACAGTTCTATTCTATTGGTTTTCCGCCCAACACAGAAGTTATACCTACCAGCACCTCTAATAAATCCAGTATCGTAGTATGGTTTAGGAGTAACAGAATCTAAATATCTATAGTTATTTAATTCTAATTCTTTCTTTAAAGCTGACCAAAACCTTACAAGTCTGTTCTCTGATTCAGACACTGCTCCAGATTTAGTTCTTTCCTCTTTCTCTTTTTCCATCGCATCTATCATGTATTCCTTAGTTTCTGGTAATGGAATAATCTGTTCCATCTGTAGGAATAAATTATCGCCCATGGAATATGGAATCGCCCTAAAGCACTGTATTTGAATATTATGATTTATTAACCACAATACAGTAGAAGTCACCTCTTTCCTATATTTGTTCGCTACAAAAATTATTCTTTGATCATTTTTATTCAATAACAATTCATCTTCATCCTTTTCTAGAAATTCCAATAAATTTTCTTTTGCATCTTCATCGGTACCTTGAGAATCTATGTAAGCTTGATAAATGTTTATTATTTGAGAATTCGTTAATGTAGAGCAATAAGATGTATATTTTATTGCCTGCCACACGACATTTCTACCAGAATCGTCTAATTTATTTTCAATTATTACCAAGCCACCGTATTTATCTATAGCTAAAAGATCTAATCGTTCGTGCGTATCGTTAAAACCATCAAATTCTTTTTGGATAATTAAAAGATCTTCTCCCAACATTTCTGGGTTTTTAGCAATCCATTCCTGAAGATTTTCTCTCTCTCGAATCTTTAAATCTTTAAACAAACGTTGATCAAGCTTCTTAATATTATTCTGCTCTCTATCTATTTGGTACATATTGAAGCGATATAAATTTTAAACTATAGTTACTAAGCGTTTAAAGATATTATTTTAAATACTATCCACAATTTTCGATAATCATAGAGGAGAATCTAGAATTTTTATTTCTTGAATTTTCAACAATTTCCTTGGCTTCTTGAATGTCTTTTTTCGACAAATATCCGCCGGGTGCTTTCTTAGAAATCTTGTAGCTCTGTTCAATTATTGCTAAATAATCTCTGCGTTCTTCTAAAAGGTCTTTATAATCACCTGATAAGTCAGTCCGATTTAGTCCAATTGATTCTATGGTCTTTTTACCTCTATGTCTTTTATCTTTTCCGTATGCCACTTCCTTTCTAAAACCAATTAATTGAGTAGGATTTTCTTTATAAGGATTAATAAAGAATGGTTTTTCTAAATTAATATTATCATGATGACACAGCGCTCTTCTTTCTGGGTTGAGTAGAGGAAATAAATTCTTTTTATTACGTTGATTACATATTTGACAAACTAACATTAAATTATCCCAATCTGTAGCAAGCCAATAATAACCTGGCTTATGTAGATAATCTATGGTATTTTGCGAGTAACCACCCTTAGGGCGAAAATGTTCTACATCACCGTATGAAACACTTACAATATTTTGCTCGCAAAATGCGCATTTTCCATTCTGATCCCTTATCAGCTTTTTCTTTACATCTGGATGCTTATAACTTGATTTTTCGAAATCAAATTTTTCGAGGCCATCATTATATTCATCCGGAATTAAATCATATTTATAGCATATATCTGATGACTCAGAAACTAATTTGCAGTTGCCTAATCCATCTTTAATTGTGGGAGGAGTGTTTTTTTTTAGTTTAATCATATTCTAGACTAACCGGTTATCTTTCTAATTAAGATCATTGCTTTAATATCATTTATAGTTTCGCCGGTAGGCAGTGCGCCAAATTCGTTTTCAAAGGACTTGAGATTCTGTATGTCTGAATCCGATAACTTGCGTTTACTTAAGATTCTTTCTCTCAACTCCATATAACTATCCAAAGGCGCTGGACGTGCTGTTGGTAGATTAAAATATTCACTAACCAAAACCTGATCTATTCTCCAATTGTGTATGTGATGGTCATTATTATCAACTTCAACTCCACCACCATTTGATCTAAATAAAAATACATCCGCAGTTTCTGATGATTGAACAATCAGTGGGCTATGGGTAGCAACAATAATATGACTGTTTCTATTTTTTAAATTAAATTCATCTAGTAATTTTACAAAATCCCTTTGCCACATAGGGTTAAGATGAGTATCGGGTTCATCAAATAAGAAAAGGGTATCATACTCACCAGCTATCAATACGAGTCCCATAACAGTAAGCATCTGTTGTTCTCCTTCACTCAATTCAGAAAAACGGTGCTTTATTTTTGCTCCGTTTTTATTTAATGTAGCATCAATTTCATGGACAATACCAATACTATCGGCAGCCTGAAGAATATCAAACAGCTTTATAGGTGTATTGAATTCAGAACCTAAATCTTCAATAAGTGTATCGTAATTTAGGTCATTAAAAATGACAAATTCATCTTTCTCCCTGCCATTTAAATCTTCATCTATAAAGGAAATAGGTATGGATTTGTTTAGATTGTTATTGTAAAGTTTTCGTAAAAATATATCTAGTGAGCCACGAATTCCCCAGAATGGATCTTCAACGTCTTTAGATAAGTTATCAGGTAGATCATTTGCATTTTTCTCTGGATAATTTTTATAAAAATCTGGATTAGAAAATGAAATATTTACAGTGCTTTGTGGCTCTATACCAATATACTTTTCGAGTAGCTTTTTTATTCTCGTACCGTATAAATCGTTATTTCTAAAAACCCATAGTGAGAAAAATAGTAATTCACCAAGATTTTGATCTGTGAAGAATAGTTTACCAAGTATATTAGGTTCCTGAGTTTTGCCCTTTTTTAATTCATTGACCCTTATCTCGTGATGTCTTTCAAAAAGTTTTCTTATTCTTTTATTCTCGCCAGAATAATATCCTATAATATAATCTGGTAGAAGATTGTGCCTATTTTTTTTAAATGCTGAAAAAGATAATCTTAATCCTTCTTTAAATTTGTTAGACAAAAGTATTTCAAAGTTAAATTCATTATTAACTCTCTGCAATCTGATCGTAGATCCCTTACAAGCATATATTAAATCAAAATCATAAAATATTGAAGATTTAGTGTTGTTTAAATCCTCTATTTTTTCAGCTAAATCCAATTCCTTAAAAATTGAAGATATGATTTCAAGTAGATTAGATTTGCCCAAGCCATTTTGTCCTACTAAAAGGGCTATTAGGCCTTTATCGAACTCAAATGTTTGATCGACCAAATTTTTATATTCAGAAATCCAAAATTTTTTAATTTTCATGATTTCTTAGACTTTAAATCTCCCTTCAACTCCTTAATCTCCTTTAACAACTCCTTTGCATCCCCATCACTATCGAATTGGGCTACAAGCTCACCCTTAAAAGCTTTATTTAGGATAGCCTGAGGTAATTGATCCATTTTAGTTTTTAGTGCATTAAAGTGCTCTTCTAATTTATCTGCTTTGGCAAATAGACTTTCTACACGCTTTACGATTTCTTGTTGTTCTTTTAAAGGAGGGACGGGTACGGGTATATTATTTAATCCTTTTTGATTTACTTTGGGTAAAACACTTCTTTCGCCAGCCGTAGTAACATACTGAAGAAATATCTGAGAGAGCATATAGTAGAACAGGAATCTCTGCTCAATATTTGCTTTTATTGGATACATATCGGCACTACATAACCCATCAAATTCTGCTATAATAAGCTTAGATAGATAAGGCCGAATTTTGGAATATACTATCGAGCCTTTTACAAAGTAATGCTTATCACTTTTAGGAGCGATATCTTTAGTTAATTGCGTTTCAATTAACCTTCCGGTGTACTTTTCAATATGATTTGGAGCAACTAAAATATGATCTGGATATTGATCAGGATTTTTTAGGTTCGCTTGTATTTCAGCAATTGTTTCAAATGAATAAACATTCCAATCGTTGGGTAAAGAAATTTTCCAAGGTCGATAATTCTGATTTTTTTTCTTCGGAATCCACTCCTCCAATTCCTTCCCCTCACGCCACTCCTCCGTCAACTTACCGGTAACGGCTTGGGTTAAGACTTGCTGTCTAAAGTTTTTGAGTAGGGTAGGGATGTGGTCAAGGCTTTTATTAATACCTTCTAACTGCTCAAATAAACCATCTAATTTAGCCACAATACGGTCTTGCTCAGCGCGGGGAGGAATAGGAACTTTAACTTCTTTGAGGATTTTGAAATGGCGACTATAACCAAGATCTGGGATATTAAGAGTTTTTAAATAATAGAAGAAAAACTTTGGATTTAGTTGATTTTTTGGTCTTAAAATCTTTGTTCCATCAGCACCAACAGCAAATTTGAAGTTGATAAACTTAACAATTCTTGTATGATCTCCAAATACAATAATGGGTAGCTCACCAGTGTATATTTTATTGAGATCATCAATATAGCCTCCAATGAAACTATCGCCTTGATCGATCACTGGATAGATACCATTATTGGATAATCCTTTTGTTTTATGTTTTACATACTTTGGTGTCTTATCTAATGATTTTTCAAAATCAATAGTTTTCCAATTGCTAAATAGATTAGGTTGGACCTTAGCATAATTAATATCTCCTCTACTTGCCATTACGCCAATTCTTTAAGCATCGCATTCAGTTGTGCTGAAATGCCATTCAATTCTGCTAGGGCTTTTTTTGCAATATCCACAGGATCACCTAAATCATCAGCGTTGCTGATGCTTTCATCTGCAATAAGCCCCAGATCTAAACTGTCATTCTTTTTGGCGATCGCTTCTCGCGTTATATAGTTCCAGCGTTCGTCTTTAATACTTTTTCGTTTTGTGTCATCTAGCTTTCCATCAAACGCTTTTTCTAAGGTCGCTACTTTGATACCACCGGTGTAGGCTTCTACAAAACTTTCAAAAGCTTTTTCGGTAAATGGGGTGCGTTTTCCATAATTGGGAACATTGGTACGCATATCGTAAAACCACACGCCCTTGGTATTTTCGGTTTCGGTAGTGCCACGGGTAAAGAACAACACGTTGGTTTTGACACCTGCAGCATAAAAAATTCCGGTAGGCAAGCGTAAAATAGTATGCAGGTTACATTTATCCATCAAATCGCGGCGTATACGCTGCCCATCACCATCTTCAAAAAGTACGTTATCGGGCAATACTACTGCAGCACGGGCTTTGCCGTCTTTCTTAAGGCTTCTATAAATGTGTTGTAAAAAGTTGAGCTGCTTGTTACTGGTAGGGAACGTAAAGTCATCCCGTGATGGGCGCTCGCCTCCTTTTTTGGTTCCAAAAGGGGGATTTGCCAGCACACCGTCATAGTTCTTTAAGGTTTTACCAAACTCCGTCAGGGTATCAGCTAAGTAAATCTTGCTTTCCATCCCGTGTAAGCGCGCATTCATCAACGCCAGTCGGTGTGCATCGGTAACCAACTCTACACCGCTAAAAGCTTCTTCTTTTTGAAACTTTCGGTCTTTATCATTGAGGGCGAAATAGTTCTGGTACTTGTTCCGCGAATATTCAT